>Ga0209040_10000574_pt1 | contig 28300 bp, 25 predicted proteins | sample BogFormECP12_OM3_FD_188240 | JGI IMG/M metagenome (GOLD analysis project Ga0209040, IMG submission 188240) | Bog forest soil microbial communities from Calvert Island, British Columbia, Canada - ECP12_OM3 (SPAdes) (version 2) | ecosystem: Environmental > Aquatic > Freshwater > Wetlands > Bog ... | reverse complement strand
GCATCCGCCGCGCTCCGGCGGCTAGGGTGTCAGGCATGCCAGGCACGGATGTTTCACATAGTGAGACGCCACGGATGATCCCCGATTGGAGTGGGGTTACACCGAGGTGGCCTTGACCCCCGGTGACGATCGGACCGTCGTGCCCACTCCCGCGGTCCCTCTGAAGCCAGCCGCCTCGGCACTGCGGCGAGTGTTGCGACGTGCGCGCGACGGGGTGGCGCTCAACGTCGACGAGGCGGCCGTCGCGATGGCCGCCCGCGGCGAGGACCTCGCCGACCTCTGTGCCAGTGCCGCGCGCGTGCGAGACGCCGGGCTGGCGTCGACGGGCCGCCGCGGCGCGACCGGGCGGCTGCCGATCAGCTACTCGCGCAAGGTGTTCATCCCGGTCACCCATCTGTGCCGCGACCAGTGCCACTACTGCACCTTCGTCACGGTTCCGGGCAAGCTGCGCGCGCAGGGCCGCGGCATGTACATGGCGCCCGACGAGATCCTCGAAGTCGCGCGCCGCGGCGCGGAGATGGGCTGCAAGGAAACGCTGTTCACCCTCGGCGACCGCCCCGAAACCCGCTGGCCCGAGGCGCGGCAGTGGCTCGACGAACGCGGTTATGACTCGACCCTGGACTACGTGCGGGCGATGGCCATTCGCGTGCTCGAGGAGACCGGCCTGCTGCCGCACCTGAACCCGGGCGTGATGAGCTGGTCGGAGATGTCGCGGCTCAAGCCCGTCGCCCCGTCGATGGGCATGATGCTGGAGACGACGTCGCGGCGGCTGTTCGAGAACAAGGGCATGGCCCACTACGGCAGCCCCGACAAGGATCCTGCGGTGCGGCTGCGCACGCTGACCGACGCCGGCCGGCTGTCGATCCCGTTCACGACGGGCCTGCTGGTGGGTATCGGCGAGACGCTTTTCGAGCGCGCCGAGACCCTGCATGCGATTCGGCGGGTGCACAAGGAGTTCGGGCACGTTCAGGAAGTGATCGTGCAGAACTTCCGGGCCAAGGATCACACCGCGATGCGTGCGGTGCCCGACGCGGACATCGATGACTTCGTCGCGACGATCGCGGTCGCCCGGCTCGTGCTCGGGCCGAAGATGCGCATCCAGGCACCGCCGAATCTGGTCTCACGGCGGGAATGCCTGGCGCTGATCGGTGCCGGTGTCGACGACTGGGGTGGTGTCTCGCCGCTGACCCCCGACCACGTCAACCCCGAACGTCCGTGGCCCGGGCTCGACGAACTTGCCGACGTTACCGGCCAAGCCGGCTACGACCTGGTGCAGCGGCTGACGGCCCAGCCGCCCTATGTGCTCGGCGGCGCGGCGTGGATCGACCCTCGCGTGCGCGGCCACGTCGCCGCGTTGGCCGATCCGCTCACCGGTCTGGCTCGCGACGTCAACCCCGTGGGACGGCCGTGGCAGGAGCCCGATGCGGCGTACGAGTCGAGTGGCCGTGTGGACCTGAACTCGGCGATCGACACGCAGGGGCGGCTGAGCGCGACCCGCAGCGATCTGGGCAGCGCGTTCGGTGACTGGGAGTCGGTGCGCGAGAAGGTGGGGGAGCTGGCGGCCCGCGTGCCCGAACGCGTCGACGCCGATGTGGCCGCCGCGCTGCGCTCGGCCGAGCGGGATCCCGCAGGCTGTACCGACCAGGAGTATCTCGCCCTCGCCACCGCTGATGGCCCGGCGCTGGATGCCGTTGCGGCACTGGCCGATTCGATACGCCGCGACACGGTGGGCGACGACGTCACCTACGTCGTCAACCGCAACATCAACTTCACCAACATCTGTTACACCGGGTGCCGGTTCTGCGCGTTCGCGCAACGCAAGGGCGACGCCGACGCCTACACGCTGTCCTATGAGGAAGTCGGCGACCGCGCGTGGCAGGCCCACGTCGACGGCGCCACCGAGGTGTGCATGCAGGGTGGCATCGACCCCGAACTGCCGGTGACCGGTTACGCCGATCTCGTGCGGGCGGTCAAACACCGGGTCCCGTCCATGCACGTGCACGCGTTCTCTCCGATGGAGATCGTCAACGGTGCGGCGAAAAGCGGTGAGAGCATTCGGGATTGGCTGACCGGACTGCGGCAGGCGGGGCTGGATACCATTCCCGGCACGGCCGCCGAGATCCTCGACGACGAAATCCGCTGGGTGCTGACCAAGGGCAAGCTGCCGACCTCGGCGTGGATCGAGGTTGTCACCACGGCGCACCAGGTCGGCCTCCGGTCGTCCTCGACGATGATGTACGGCCACGTCGACCAGCCCAAGCACTGGATCGCGCACCTGCGGATCCTGGCCGGGATTCAGGCCCAGACGGGCGGCTTCACCGAGTTCGTCCCCCTGCCGTTCGTGCATCAGAGCAGCCCGCTGTATCTGGCCGGGGCCGCCCGGCCCGGGCCGAGCCACCGCGACAACCGTGCCGTGCACGCGCTGGCCCGGATCATGTTGCACGGCAGGATCTCCAACATCCAGACGAGCTGGGTCAAGCTCGGCGTCGAGCGCACGCAGATCATGCTCAACGGCGGCGCCAACGACCTCGGCGGCACGCTGATGGAGGAAACCATCTCGCGGATGGCCGGCTCGGAGCACGGATCGGCCAAGACCGTGGCCGAACTGGTCGAGATCGCGGCCGGCATCGGCCGGCCCGCGCGTCAGCGCACGACGACGTACCTGCCTCTGGCGGCTTGACTTCCGGCCAGTTCAGCGCCCTGCTTGAACGCCCGCTTGGCGCCCAGCTCGGCCGCCGGCGCCGCGCCACCGATGATGTGCGGTGTGCATCGAACCCATCACGACACGGTTGCGCAGCGTCGTGAACCCAAGATCCAACGGCGACAACAGGTTGGGATATGCAGTCACAGGGCCGCCCCCACTTCGTCGAGCCAGTCGAGTGCGTTCTCCTCGGCGCGAATACCGCCGCGCAGTACCAGGTACTGGTGCAACGACGATCCGCTGAGACCGCCGCGATCGGGGAACTGGCGTTTCTCCAGCGCACGGTAGATGTCCAGCCTCCCGGCACGCTGCGCACGCAGCGCGGCGACCTGCCGACGCACCGCGCCGACGTCGCCGTACTCGGCACCACGGATCTTCACCGCCAGGTCACGCAGCACCGAGTTCGCAGTCCCGGCAACCGGTTCGGCGATCCACCGGGCCAGCTCCGCGTGTCCGGCCGGCGACACGTTGTAGACCTTCTTGTCGGGCCTGCCCTGCTGTGCGACCGGCGTCACGGTGACCCAGCCATTGCCCTCCATTACCCGCAGCGTCCGGTAGATCTGCTGATGGGTCGCGCTCCAGAAGTACCCGGTCGAACGGTCGAACCGCCGCGCCAGCTCGTAGCCCGAGCAGCACTGTTCGGACAGCGACACCAGGATCGCGTGCGGCAGCGCCACGGCGGCAGCGTAACCACCGCGGACGCCTATATGCAACATGTTGCACTGCAGCTGTGTGCATACCGAGTGCGCAAGGGGTTGATCGCGCGGTATATGCAACGGCTAGTATCAGCTACTACCACCAGGCAAGTTAGGGCACACTGGCGAGCAAGAGCCGGCTGCGAGATCGGATACTGTCGGCAACTTCTCAGAGCCACAACGCAACAGCAGCCATCCCAGCGGGAGATCGAGGAGACCTTGAGGAGAACCCTGTGACGTACACGATCGCCGAACCCTGCGTCGACGTGAAGGACAAGGCATGCATCGAGGAATGCCCCGTCGACTGCATCTATGAGGGTGAACGCATGCTGTACATCCACCCCGACGAGTGCGTCGACTGCGGCGCCTGTGAGCCGGTCTGCCCGGTCGAGGCCATCTACTACGAGGACGACGTGCCGGAGCAGTGGAGCCAGTACACGCAGATCAACGCCGACTTCTTCGAGGAACTGGGCTCGCCGGGCGGGGCCTCGAAGGTCGGAATGACCTCGAACGATCCGCCCGCCGTCAAGAACCTGCCGCCCCAGGGTGAAACCGCCTGAGCCGGCGCACGGCGTAGCCCCGACCCGTCGGCCGGGGGCGCCTCCCGCGCGCGGGGGAGTCTCGGCGGCGCTGCCGGTCTTCCCGTGGGACACGCTGGCCGGGCCGGCGGCGGTCGCGCGCGCCCATCCCGACGGCATCGTCGACCTGTCAGTCGGCACCCCGGTCGATCCGGTCGCGCCGGTGATCCGCGAAGCGCTGGCGGCGGCCGGCGGAGCGCCCGGGTACCCGACCACCGCGGGAACCCCGGCGCTTCGCGAGGCCGCGGTGGCCGCGCTGGCCCGCCGCTACGGCGTGCGGGGTGTTTCGGCCGACGCCGTGTTGCCGGTGATCGGCACGAAGGAGCTCATCGCGTGGTTGCCGACGCTGCTCGGGCTCGGTCGCGGCGATGCGGTGGTGGTGCCCGAGCTGGCGTACCCGACCTACGAGGTAGGCGCGCGGCTGGCCGGCGCGCAGGTCTTACTCGCGGACTCAACCACGCAGCTCGGGCCGCAGCGGCCCGCGCTGATCTACCTGAACTCGCCGAGCAACCCGACGGGGCGGGTGCTGGGCGCCGACCACCTGCGTAAGGTCGTCGGCTGGGCGCGCGAGCGCGGTGCGCTGGTGGCCTCCGACGAGTGCTACCTCGGCCTCGGCTGGGACGTCGCGCCGGTGTCGCTGCTCGACCCGGCGGTCTGCGACGGCGACCACACCGGCCTGCTGGCCATTCACTCGCTGTCGAAGAGCTCGTCCATGGCGGGCTACCGCGCCGGCTTCGTCGCCGGTGACCCCGATGTCGTCGCCGAGCTGCTCGCGGTGCGCAGGCACGCGGGCATGATGGTGCCGACCCCGGTGCAGTCGGCGATGGTGGCAGCCCTCAGCGACGATTCCCACGAGCGCGAGCAGCGCGACCGGTACCTCCGGCGCCGCGACACCCTGCTGCCCGCGGTGCGAAAGGCCGGTCTGACCGTGGATCATTCCGAGGCCGGGCTTTACCTGTGGGCCACCCGCGACGAACCGTGCCGTGACACGGTCGTGTGGTTCGCGCAGCGCGGCATCCTCGTCGCTCCCGGCGAGTTCTACGGCCCGCGGGGCGCTCGTCACGTGCGGATCGCGCTCACCGCGACCGACGAGCGGATCGCCGCCGCGGTGTCGCGGCTGACGGTGCAGCCCGCGCCGCGGTGAGCGACATCGCCCGCACGCCCAGGGCGAGCACAAGCCGGTCATCGGGGTCGGCCAGGGAGTTGCCGAGAAGCTTCTCGATCCGCCGCACCCGGTAACGGACGGTGTTGGGGTGGACGTGCAGCCAGTGCCCCGCCGCGGCGATGTCGCCGAAGCAGTCGAGATAGGCGTGCAGGGTGGGCACGAGCGAGCCGTCGTGGCCGGCGTCGTAGTCGCGCAACGCGAGCACGCGCGGGTCGACCAGACCGTCCTGGCCGGCCACGAGCGCGACGATCTCGTCGAGCAGCACGGTGGTGCGGGCTTCGTCCAGCGACGTGACCTGCGCGATGGCGCCGGGGTGGCGGTCGGCGCTGTCGAACACCCGGTCCACCTCGGCGCGGGTGTCTGCCACGGCGGCGAGCCCGGCGACCTGCGCGGCGATCACGGCCTGCAACGCCAGCCCCAGCTCGCGGTGCAGGGACGCGACGGTGCCGCGGACCCACGAGGCCACCGACGACGCGGCACCGATCTGGGGAAACAGCACGTACGCGCGGTCGCCTCGGCAGGTCACTTGGGCATCGGGTCGAAAAGCGCTGGCGCTCAACGCGATGACGTCTGCCGGAACGGCACCATCGGTGCATCGCAGGCCGACCAGCGCGACACGTCCGTCGGCGACGATCCCGAGTTCGCGGGCGCTCGCGGCGACGTCGGCCCCTTCACCACCGTAACCGAGCAGTTCCTGGACCCTCAGCGCGTGCGTCGACGGAGTCGCGGCCAGCCGGGACATGATGCGGGCGGCCAGCACCGCCGCGCCCCGCAGCACGTCTTCAACGTCGCCGGCCAGCGGGCGCGAGCCCTGCTGCAGCCAGATCGTGCCGATGAACGTTCCACCCCGCGGCTCGTCCTCGCGATGGATCCCGACCGCCAGCCGCGGCCGCAGCGCCAACTCGGGCCGCTCGGCGACCCGCACCACGTCCGTGCCGGCCCGCAGCGCGTCGAAGATTCCCCGCTTGCCGATCCACTCCAGATGCTCGGGCGGGCCCGCCCGGCCCAGGATCGACAGCCTGCGCAGTTCGTCGGCCTCGTCGTTGGACGCCGAGTACGCCAGCACGTGCGACTGCGCGTCCTCGATGCTGATCATCCCGTGGGTGCGCTCGGCGATCGACTGGGCGAGGCCGAAAAGATCTGTACCCGAGTCGAATTGGGGGTCGGTGCGGTCGCCGTGGTGGTCGAAGACGTGGTTGACCAGCCGGTAGAGCCTCTCCCAGCGTGCGCGCGGCTCGACGGCCACCACGGCGGCGCCCGCGGACACCGCCCGCTCGATCACGGCCGCCGCCGGCTCCTTGACGAAGATCGCGGCCGGCACCCGGGCGGCGACCTGGCGGTCGATCCAGCGCACGGCGTCGTCGTCGGCCACGCCGAGAAGGAAGAACACGTCCGCGCTGCCGGCGCCGACCGCCAGGCCCAGCCGCACGTCGTCGGCGTCGATCAAGGCCACCGAGGCCACCGCCATGTCGAGCCCGCGCGGCGCCTCGACCAGCGTCACCATTGTGCGGTCCAGCGCCAAGAGTAGCTGGCCCAGGCCGATGCGGGCCGTCTCCATGTTGTCAGATTCTACTGCTGACCGACCAACACCTTGTCTGATCCGCCAACAGTTCGGGGAGGCTTGTCGGCAATCCTTGACCCATGGACGCGATCACCGATGTACCGGCGCCGGCAAATGAGCCGGTCCATGACCACCCACCGGGCAGCCCGGAACGCATGCGCCTCGTCGCCGCACTGGACTCGCTGGCCGCCGAGCCCGTCGACCTTCCCCACGTGATCGGCGGCCAGCACCGAATGGGTGCCGGCGAACGCATCGATGTCGTTCAGCCGCATCGTCATTCGGCACGGCTGGGCACGCTGAGCAACGCGACGCGCGCCGACGCGATCGCCGCGATGGAGGCCGCGCTGGCCGCCGGCGCCGAGTGGGCGGCGACGCCGTTCGACGAACGCGCCGCCGTGTTCCTGCGGGCCGCCGACCTGCTGTCCGGCCCATGGCGGGAAAAGCTCGCCGCGGCGACCATGCTCGGTCAGTCCAAGACCGCCCACCAGGCCGAGATCGACGCACCGTGTGAGCTCGTGGACTTCTGGCGCTTCAACGTCGCGTTCGCGCGCCAGATCCTGGCGCAGCAGCCGATCAGCACCCGCGGGGTGTGGAACCGCACCGACTACCGGCCGCTGGAGGGCTTCGTCTACGCGATCACGCCGTTCAACTTCACGGCTATCGCCGGCAACCTGCCCACCGCGCCGGCGCTGATGGGCAACACCGTCGTGTGGAAGCCGTCGCCGACCCAGACCCGGTCCGCGTACCTCACCATGCAGCTGCTGGAGGCGGCCGGGCTGCCGCCCGGGGTGATCAATCTCCTCGCCGGGGATGGGTCCGCGGTGTCCGACGTGCTGCTGCGCGACCCGCGGCTGGCCGGCATCCACTTCACCGGGTCGACGACGACGTTCCAGCATCTGTGGCGGGAGGTGGGCGCCAACATCGAGCGTTATGCGACCTACCCCAGGCTGGTCGGGGAAACGGGCGGTAAGGATTTCGTGCTCGCGCACCCCTCGGCGCGGCCGGATGTGCTGCGGACGGCGTTGATCCGCGGGGCGTTCGACTATCAGGGCCAGAAATGCTCGGCGGCCTCGCGTGCGTTCATTGCGCGGTCGGTCTGGCAGAAGATGGGCGTCGGCTTCCTCGACGCCATCGCGGCGCTGCGGTACGGCGACGTCACCGACCTCTCGAACTTCGGCGGCGCGCTGATCGACAAGCGGGCGTTCGACAAGAACGTCGCCGCTATCGAGCGCGCGAAGGGTGCGGCCGGCATGACCATCGCCGTCGGAGGCGAATACGACGACAGCGAAGGCTATTTCGTGCGGCCGACCGTGATGCTGTCCGACGACCCGCGCGACGAAGCCTTCTCCACGGAGTACTTCGGCCCCATCCTGGCGGTGTACGTCTACCCGGACGAGGACTGGGAACCCATCCTCGACGTGGTCGACAGCGGAGCGCCCTACGCGCTCACCGGCTCCGTGATCGCCGACGAGCGTGCGGCGGTGCTGCAGGCCTCTGAGCGGCTGCGCTTCGCGGCCGGCAACTTCTATGTCAACGACAAGCCGACCGGGGCGGTCGTCGGCCAGCAGCCGTTCGGCGGGTCGAGGGCGTCGGGCACCAACGACAAGGCGGGCTCGGCGCTGAACCTGCTGCGCTGGACGTCGGCCCGCTCGATCAAGGAGTCGTTCGTCCCGCCCACCGATCACAACTACCCGCACATGGAGGCCGGGTGATGGGGCAGCTTTTCAGCCGGGTGGCGCGTCCGGCGATTCTGGCGGCCGGCCGGTCCGGCGGTTTGCGCCGCACCGCGCAACGCCTGCCCGCCACCCGTCGGGTGGTGCGCCGGTTCGTGCCGGGGGAGACCGTCGGCGATGCGCTGAACAGCGTGGCGGGGCTGCGTGATTCGGGGCGAATGGTGTCGATCGACTACCTCGGCGAGGACGTCACCGACGTGGACGCCGCGAACGCGACGGTGGACGCGTACCTGGGCCTGCTGGACGCGTTGGGCCGTCGCCGCGACGCGTCGCGTCTGGGGGTGCGTCCGCTGGAGGTGTCGTTGAAGCTGTCGGCACTGGGCCAGGCCCTTCCGCGCGACGGGGAGAAGATCGCCCGGGACAACGCGCACGCGATCTGCGCGGCCGCGCAGCGGGCCGGGGTGTGGGTCACGGTGGACGCGGAAGACCACACCACGACCGACTCGACGCTGGGCATCGTGCGTGAGCTGCGCGCCGACTTCGACTGGCTGGGCACGGTGCTGCAGGCATACCTGCGGCGCACGTACGGCGACTGCGCGCAGTTCGCCGCGTCCGGCGCGCGAATCCGGCTGTGCAAGGGGGCCTACGACGAACCCGCGTCGGTGGCCTACCGCGACCGCGACGACGTCACCGACAGCTACCTGCGCTGCCTGACGGTGCTCATGGCAGGCAACGGCTACCCCATGGTGGCGTCGCACGACCCCGTGGTCATCGCCGCGGCGGGCGACCTGGCGCGCGAAACATCGCGCCTGGGAACCGGGTTCGAGTACCAGATGCTGTACGGCATCCGCGACCCGGAGCAGCGTCGCCTGGCCGGCGCGGGCAATGCGGTGCGCGTTTACGTGCCGTTCGGCACGCACTGGTACGGCTACTTCGTGCGGCGGTTGGCAGAGCGGCCGGCCAACCTCACGTTCCTCCTGCGGGCACTGGCAGAACGGGGTCGCTGAGAGTAACGCAACGACCCGCCGGCAAGCATTGCGTACCCCGGTTGGCAGGAATTTCTCAGCCGGGGTGGTGCACTGCAACGATGGGCGGTGTGCGTTCCGACTGGCGCGCCGGGGCTGACCGGTGACCGCGCGTAACCGGCGCACGTGGCTCACCCGCAACGTACGGGTGCTGTCGCTGGTGTCGCTGCTGCAGGACGCGGCCAGCGAGTTGTTGTATCCGCTGCTGCCGATCTACCTGACCAGCGTCCTGGGCGCGCCACCCGCGGTCGTCGGCGCGGTGGAAGGCGCCGCGGAGGGCGCCGCCGCACTGACCAAAGTCGCGTCCGGCCCGTTGGGCGACCGGTTCGCCCGCCGCCCGCTCATCGCGACCGGATACGGGATGGCGGCCTTGGGCAAGCTGATCGTCGCCGCGGCCGGCGCGTGGCCGGGCGTTCTGGTCGGACGCGTCGTGGACCGGCTCGGAAAGGGCCTTCGCGGCGCGCCGCGGGACGCGCTGCTCGTCGACGGCATCGGGCCGGCCGAGCGCGGGCGGGTTTTCGGGTTCCACCGCACGATGGATACGCTCGGCGCCGTCATCGGCCCGCTGTTGGGCCTGGCCGGGTACGAGTTGTTCGACCACCGGATCGGTACCGTGCTGTATCTGGCCGTGATCCCGGCTGTGCTGAGCGTGCTGCTGATCGCGTGGGTCCGTGAGCGGCCACGGGAGATGTCGCCCGCGGGCCGGCCGTCGATGTGGGCCGGGGTGCGGCGGCTGCCCGGGCGGTACTGGCGCGTGGTCGCGTTCCTGGTCGCGTTCAGCGCCGCGAACTTCCCCGACGCGCTGCTTTTGTTGCGGCTCAAGGAGATCGGCTTCTCGGTCGTCGGGGTCATCTTGGCCTACGTCGGCTACAACGCGGTGTATGCGCTGGCGAGCTTCCCGGCCGGGGTGCTTGCCGACCGGTTCGGCCGTCCGCTCGTGTACGCGCTCGGGCTGGTGTTCTTCGCGGTCGGCTACCTCGGCCTCGGCATCACCACGGACACGGCGAGCGCGTGGGGGCTGATCGCGGTCTATGGCGTGTTCACCGCCTGCTATGACGGCGTCGGCAAGGCGTGGATCTCCGTGCTTGTCGGGGAAGAGCTGCAGTCCAGCGCCCAGGGCGTCTTCCAGGGATTGAGCGGCTTCGCGGTGCTGTTCGCCGGTCTGTGGGCCGGGCTGTCCTGGGGTACCGACGGCCGGCTGCCGCTGCTGCTCTCGGGCGCGGTCGGCGCTGTCTTCGCGGTCGCGCTGCTGGCGGCCGTGGCCTGGCACCGCGGCGGTGACGAAACGGACTGATGTGAAACGTCGAGCCGTCCTGCTCACCCAGCTCTCCGGGCCGCTGGCCAGATTCGGACGCCCCGGAGCGACCGCCCTCGGGTTCTGGGCCGATGGTTGCGGGCTGAGTCTCGAGGTCATCGACGCCCACCCCTCCGCCGCTTCCGCGATGTCGGCGGCGGAGGCCGCCCGGCCGGATGTGGTGTTCGGACCCTACGGTTCGGGGCCGGCGGTTGCGGCCGCCGCGGCTGGCGCGGGCACCATCTGGAATCACGGAGGTGCGACGGCGCGCCTGGCCAGGCCGAAATATCCACGCGTCGTCAACGTGCCTTCCCCCGCGCACGCCTATTTCGCGGCGGTGCTCGACAGCCTCGTCGCACGGGGCCTTCCTGCCGGATCGCGGATTGTGCTCCTGCGCGTGGATACCGGATTCGGCCGGGAGGTGGCGCAGGGGGCGGCGGTGGCGGCCCGTCGCCTCGGTCTCTCGCTGCTGTCGATCGCTTTTCGGCCGGGCCGCGTGCAGGCGGTGTGGGAGCACATCCCGACCGGCGACGTGTTGTTGTCGGCCGGGTCGTTCGAGGACGATGTCGCTGTCGCGCGGCTTGCAAGCAGACGCCGCTGGCGCGCGATCGGGCTTGTCGCCGCGGGGGTGGAGGAGCTGCGCGATGCCGTCGGCGGCCGGGTTGAGGGGCTGTACGGACCCTGCCAGTGGCTGGGCGACGGAGACCAACCCGCGGACGGGCCCGACGGCGAGTGGTTCGCCCGCCGTTACCGCGATGCGACCGGCAGGAACCCGCCCTACCCGGCCGCTGCCGCGTTCGCCGCCGGGGTCATCTGGCGGCGCTGCGCGGATGACGCCGGAACCGTTGACCCGGGGCCGGTCCTGGCGGCGTCACAACGACTCGACACCACGACCCTGTTCGGTCGGTTCCGGGTCGACCCGGCCACCGGAGTGCAAACCGGCCACCAGATCCGCGTCGTCAACTGGCAAGGCGGGCGGCGGGTTCCGGTTCACTGACTGAGCAGGAACAAAGCGAGCGCCGCGATCGATTGCGCGTCGGTGATCCCGCCGCCGCGGATCATCGCCTCCACCTGCTCGCGAGTGAACCAGGCGCTGCGCATGTCCTGCTCCTCGTGCTCCCGGTCCGGCTCGCCCTCGACGATGTCCGTGGCGAGGAACACCCATCCGCGCTGGCTGCTCATTCCCGGGGCGACGTCGAGCTGACCCAGCCGCACCAACGATCCGGCACGCAGGCCCGTTTCCTCGCGCAGTTCTCGTGCCGCGAGCGCCTCCGGTTCCAGGTGGATTCCCTCCGGCGCCGTGCCCTGCGGAAACTCCCAGCGGCGCAGGCCCAGCGGGTAGCGGAACTGCTCGACCAGCCGGAACCTGTCCCGGTCGTGCGGGATGACCAGCGCGTAGGCCGGCTTGTCCACCACGCTGTATATGCCGCGGCTGCCGTCGGGCCTGCGGATCTCGTCCTCGCGCAAGGTCATCCAGGGATTGCGATAGACCTCCCGGCTGGCGATGCGTTCGATCATCACAGGGCCGAGTATTCCCGCCCCCTCCCGAGGTAGCCTCGCTGGCGTGCTCTTGGCCTCGCTGAACCCCGCCGGCTCCGACCTCGCCGAGGCCGTCCGGATCGGCGGGGTGTCGCTGAGCCGCAGCGACCTCGTCGGCGCGGCGACGTCAGTGGCCGAGCGGGTGGGCGGTGCGCAGCGGGTGGCCGTGCTGGCCGGCCCGACCGCCGCGACGGTGCTGGCGATCACCGGCTGCCTGATCGCCGGTGTGCCCGTCGTCCCGGTGCCCGCCGACGTCGGGCGGGCCGAGCGCCACCACATCCTCACCGACTCCGGCGCTCAGGCGTGGCTCGGCGAGCCGCCCGACGACCCTGCGGGCCTGCCGCACGTCCCGGTCCGGCTGCACGCCCGCTCGTGGCACCGTTACCCGGAGCCGTCGCCCGACGCGACCGCGCTGGTGATGTACACCTCCGGCACGACCGGCCCGCCGAAGGGCGTGGTGCTGAGCCGGCGCGCCATCGCCGCCGACTTGGACGCGTTGGCCCGGGCGTGGCAGTGGACCGCCGACGACACGCTCGCGCACGGCCTGCCGCTGTTCCACGTGCATGGGCTGGTGCTCGGGCTGCTCGGCTCGCTGCGGATCGGGAACCGCTTCGTCCACACCGGCCGGCCGACACCGGCCGGGTATGCCGCGGCGCAGGGAACGCTGTACTTCGGCGTGCCGACGGTGTGGTCCCGCGTCGTCGCCGACCCCGACGCCGCCCGGGCGCTGCGGGCGGCGCGCCTGCTGGTATCAGGCAGCGCGCCGCTGCCGGTTCCCGTCTTCGATCACCTCGCAAGGCTCACCGGGCACCGGCCGGTCGAGCGCTACGGCAGTACGGAGTCGCTGATCACGCTGAGCACCCGCGCCGACGGGGAACGCCGCGCGGGCTCGGTCGGGCTGCCGCTGGCCGGTGTCACGACGCGCCTCGTCGACGAGGCCGGCGGCGAGGCGGCGCATGACGGGGAAACCGTTGCCCGCCTTGAGGTTCGGGGGCCGATGCTGTTCGACGAATATCTGGGCCGGCCCGACGCGACCGCGGCGGCGTTCAGCGACGACGGCTGGTACCGCACCGGCGACGTCGCGGTGATCGGCGCCGACGGGATGCACCGGATCGTCGGCCGCGAGTCCACCGACCTGATCAAGTCGGGTGGCTACCGCGTCGGCGCCGGGGAGGTCGAGACCGCGCTCCTGGGCCATCCGGGCGTGTCGGAGGCCGCCGTCGTCGGCCTTCCCGACGACGACCTCGGCCAGCGCATCGTCGCGTTCGTGGTCGGCGATGCGTCACCGGAGGTGTTGATTGACTATGTGGCGGAACAGCTTTCGGTCCACAAGCGGCCTCGTGAGGTGCGGGTCGTCGACGCGCTGCCCCGGAACGCGATGGGCAAGGTACTCAAGAAGGAGCTGACCGGATGGGGTTGAGGTTCGACCAGATCTGCATCGATGCGGCCGACCCTACGGCGCTCGGCGCGTGGTGGTCGGAGGCGCTGGGCTGGCCGAAGGATGTCGATGACGACGGCGACGTCGTGCTGCACACGCCGGCCGGCGCGGGACCCGACTGGCTGTTCCTGCGCGTCGATGACAAGCGGATCGTCAAGAACCGCATCCACTTCGACTTCGTGCCCGGCGACCAGCACGCCGAGGTGGAGCGGTTGCTGCGGCTCGGCGCACGGCACGTCGACATTGGCCAGGGCGAACAGAGCTGGGTGGTGCTGGCCGACCCCGAAGGCAACGAGTTCTGCGTGCTGGCCGCCGGCTGAGGCCCGACTGTGGGTGACGCCAACTCGTCAGTTGGCGTGCAGCATGGCGTTGAGCGTGATGCCGGTGCCGTCGCGGGCGACCACCTCCACGCCGCCGGTCAGAGAGTTGCGGCGGAACAGCATGTTGTCTCCCCCGGAGAGCTCCCGCGCCTTGACCGTTGTGCCGTCCGGCATCTGGACCTTCGTGCCTGCGGTCAGGTAGAGCCCGGCCTCGATCACGCAGTCGTCGCCCAGCGAGATGCCCAGCCCCGAGTTGGCGCCCAGCAGGCAGCGCTTGCCGATCGAGATCACCTGCCTACCGCCGCCCGACAGCGTTCCCATCGTCGACGCGCCCCCGCCGACGTCCGAGCCGTCGCCGACAACCACGCCGGAGGAGATGCGGCCCTCGATCATCGACGTGCCCAGCGTGCCGGCGTTGAAGTTCACGAATCCCTCGTGCATCACGGTCGTGCCTGCCGCCAGATGCGCGCCGAGGCGCACCCGGTCCGCGTCGGCGATCCGCACGCCGGTCGGCATCACGTAGTCGACCATCCGCGGGAACTTGTCCACACCGTAGACCGTCACCGGCGCGCGCCGGCGAAGCCGCGCACGCACCGCCTCGAACCCCTCGACCTGGCACGGCCCGTGGTTGGTCCAGACGACGTTGGCCAGCACGCCGAACAACCCGTCGAGGTTGGCCCCGTGCGGCCGGATCAGCCGATGGGACAACAGGTGCAGCCGCAGGTACGCGTCGTAGGCGTCGGCCGGCTTGTCGTCCAGCGCTGCGATCACGGTCCGGACGAGCACCGTCTCGACATCCCGGTCCTCGTCGGGGGCCGCGAGCGCGGCGAGTTCCTCGGGCACCTCCGCGACGGACAGTCGCACGGTGCCCGCCGGTCCGTCGCCGCCGAGTTCCGGTTCGGGGAACCAGGTGTCGAGCACAGTCCCGTCGGCGGCGATGGTGGCGAGCCCGATGCCCGCTGCGGACGTCATGGGGCTACACGCTAGTGGACTAACGTTGACGGGCATGTTGGACCTGCACGGAGACCCGATCGAGCTGACCGCCGCGTTGGTCGACATCCGGAGTGAGTCTGGCCGCGAGCACATCATCGCCCAAGAGGTCGAGGCCGCGCTGCGCTGTCAGACCGACGGCTTCCAGATCGTCCGCAACGGCAACGCCGTGCTGGCCCGCACCGACTTCGCCCGGCCGTCGCGGGTGCTGCTGGCCGGGCACCTCGACACGGTGCCGGTCGCCAACAACCTGCCCAGCCGCCGCGACGGCGACGAACTGCGCGGCTGCGGCGCTGTGGACATGAAGTCCGGCCTCGCGGTGTTCATGCACCTGGCCGCCACCGTCGCCGAACCCGCCCACGACCTGACGCTCCTGTTCTACGACTGTGAGGAGATCGAGGCCGCCGCAAACGGCTTGGGCCGCATCGAGCGCGAGCTGCCCGATTGGCTGCAGGCCGACGTGGCGATACTGGGCGAGCCGTCGGGCGGCTACATCGAGGCCGGCTGCCAGGGCACCATCCGTGTGATCGTCAGCACCACGGGCACCCGCGCGCACTCGGCACGATCTTGGTTGGGCGACAACGCAATTCACAAACTCGGCGCTGTGCTTGACAGGCTTTCGGCCTACCGGGCGCGCATGGTCGACATCGACGGCTGCACCTACCGGGAGGGCTTGTCGGCGGTCGGCATCGACGGCGGCATCGCAGGCAACGTCATCCCCGACGCCGCATCGGTGACCGTGAACTTCCGATTCGCGCCCGACCTCAGCGTCGAGCAGGCGGTCAAGCATGTCCGTGAGGTGTTCGACGGCCTCGACGTCGGCGTCGAGTTGACCGACTCCGCCGAGGGAGCGCTGCCCGGCCTGACCCGGCCCGCGGCCGCCGCGCTCGTGCAGGCCGCCGGCGGACGGGTGCGGGCCAAGTACGGCTGGACCGACGTGTCGCGGTTCGCCGCGCGCGGCGTCCCGGCGGTCAACTACGGCCCCGGCGACCCGGGTCTGGCGCACCGCGCCGACGAGCGGGTGCCGGTCGGTCAGATCACCGCGGCCGTCGACATGCTGCGGGGTTACCTCACGCGCCCGGCCTGAGCGGCGGCGTCGGCGGCTGCGGGGTGCAGCCCGGCGGCGTGCAGCTCCGCGGCCACCTCGGCGAGCGCCCCGCTGTCATCGTCCGTGAGGGCGCGGGCGTGAGCCAGCGCCAAGCGGCCGGCCACGCAATCCACCTCACCGGCGAGTCGCTCCAACCGGTGCACGGCCCGGGTGTCGCCCAGCCGGACCGCGTCATGCAGCGCGCGAATAGCCACCGCCGACTGTCCGCCGCGTTCGGCGGCCTGCACGGCCTCGCGGGCCGCGTCGATCGCACCCTGGGTGTCGTCACGCGCGGCCCTGGTCCATGCCCTGGCCAGCGAGAGCTCCGGCGTGAACAACGCCGACTTCAACCCATGCCGCGACTCGGCATTGCTGAGCACCTTGGCCGCGCCGATCCGGTCGCGCTGCTGGCCCAGCGCCGTGGCCAGCAGCATCAGAGAAAGCGGCCCCCACGAGTATCCCGTCGGCGCGAGCGCGTCAGCTGCCCCGTGCAGCAGCGTCACCGCGGTGTCGAAGTCACCCTGCGCGATCGCCACGTGCGCGACCAGCACCTCGCCGATCGCTCGGCCCGGCTGCTGCAGCTCGGCGAAGTCGGTGTATTTCTGCGCCACCGAGCGCGCCTCGTCGAGCCGGCCGGCCATCACCAGCGCGGTCGTGCGGCCGAACCCGCTGGTGAACCGCAGCAGCCCGGGATGCTCGGCGGCCACCGCCCGCGCCGCCAGCGCGTCGACGTCGTCGAGCCGGCCGATCCGCGCCGAGCTCAGCGCGGCGGCCGATGCCGCCCAACCCACGGCCTGCTCGTCGGCGAACGGCGAGGCCAGCACCTCGTCGGCCAGCCGCAGCGCGCGATGCGGGGTGCCGGCGTTCATCGCGAACGTCGCGGCCAGCGCGTCGAGCGTGGCGCGAGCGTTCGGCGCGGCGACCCGGTTGCGGGTGGCCTGCAGAAACGCCGCCGCCTGCGTCGGCTCCCCGAGCATCCAGAACTGGTTGGCGGCCCGCGGCAGCGCCCAGGTCATCACTTCGGTTTCGGACAACTGCGCGGGGTCGACGGGCGCGAGCACCTCGTCGGCCTCGCGGCCCCGGCCCTGCCAGGCGAGCGCGGTCGCCAGCGCCAGCCGCGCGGGCAACCCGCCGGAACGGTCCAGCGCCGCGCCGGCGAGCCGCTCGCCCAGGTCCATGTCGCCGAGCCGCAGCGCCTCCAGCGCCGCCGCCGTGACCTCGGCGACCGGCTGGGGCGTGTTGCTGTCGAGCGCCAGGGCCGCCAGGCGCAGCCGTGCGATCACATCACCGGGCGGCCGCGCCGACAGCAGGTCGGCCACCGCGGTGCGCAGCCGGCGCGTGTCCGCTGCGGCCAGGTCCGTCCGCACGGTGTCGGTGTAGAGCGGATGGCCGGGGTGGACGACGGGGTCGCCGCCGGCCTGCTCCATCCGGACGGCACCCGCGGCGGCGGCGGCCGCGACCGCCTCCTCGCCGGTGAGCGCGACGAGGTCGCTCAGCGTCAGCGGATCCTGAACGGCCAGGTACCGCAGGACCCCCAGTGCCTGCTCCGGCAGCGCCGCGACGTAGTCGGTGACCGGCGTCTGCGGGTCCCCGTCGAGTTGCGTGACGTCGATCCTGGTCAGCACATCGTCGGTCCACAACGCCGAAATGGCTTCGGGCACCGGCTGTTCCGTGTCGACCGTGACGATCAACCGTGCCGCCCGGTTTACGGCGAGCTGATACACCAGCGTGGCGGAAAGCTTGTCCAGGTGATGGGCGTCGTCGACGACGAGCAGCAGCTCACCATCGCCGGGGCGCTGCAACGATGCGCGGGCGGCGCGCAACAGGTCCGTTGTCTTGCCGGCGTCGGCGACGTCGATCAGGTGGGCGAATGCGCCGAACGGCAGGACCCGCGCCGACGCCGTCCCCGCCACCCGCCGGATCTGAGTCGACGGGTTCTCGGCGGCGAAGCGGTCGGCGGCGGTGTCTGCCAGCACCGCCTTGCCGACTCCCACCCGTCCGAGCAGCACGGCACCGGCACGCTCGCGGTCACCCAGCGCGGCCATGACCCGTTGCAGTGACCGTTCGTCGGGCGCGGTGGGCACTCGCCGGATCATAGGGCGCTACGTTGGCGACTGTGTCCGGTACCCGACAGGAGTGGGCGGTGTGCGTGTATTGCGCGTCCGGCCCGGTTCATCCGGAGCTGCTCGTGCTGGCGGCCAGAGTGGGCGAGTCGATCGCCGACCGCGGCTGGACGCTGGTCTTCGGCGGCGGCAACGTGTCGGCGATGGGCGCACTGGCCACCGGCGCCCGCGCGCACAACGGGCACACCGTCGGCGTGATCCCCAAGGCACTGGTTCACCGGGAGATGGCCGATGTCGATGCGGGCGAGCTGATCGTCACCGACACGATGCGCGAGCGCAAACAGGTGATGGAGGAGCGCTCCGACGCGTTTCTGGCGCTGCCCGGCGGCATCGGAACGCTCGAGGAGCTGTTCGAAGCCTGGACGGCCGGCTACCTCGGCATGCATGACAAGCCGGTGGTGATGCTCGACCCGCACGGCCACTACGACGGTTTGCTGGAGTGGCTCGTGGGCCTGGTCGACAGTGGCTACGTGCACCCGCTGGCGCTGGCACGCCTCGTCGTCACGCGCCGCCTGGTCGATGCGATTGACGCTTGTGCCCCCGGCGAGTAGCTCCGGTCACAATCGGGGCTAGGCTGTGCGCCAGTTTGCGCCACGATACGAGGGGGAAGACCGATCGCATGGCTGAGAAGACCGACGGGAACCAGGCCACGACCACCACCGACGAGCATGAGGCAACCGACGATCGCGCCGAGGCGAAGCGGGCCGGCGTCGGGCTGACCGACGTCGCGACGCGGCTGCCGGGCCTGTTGATGGACACCCCCGCGATCCTGCGCGGGGTGCTGACGGGATTCCTCGCGCTGCCGTCCGCGAAGACCTCGATCGGCAAGGTCTTTCAGGACCGCGCCGCACGCTATGCCGACCAGCCGTTCATCAAGTTTCAGGACGAAACCGTCAGCTACCGGGAGGCTAACGAGACCGCCAACCGCTACGCCGCGGTGCTGGCCGCCCGTGGCGTCGGTCGCGGGGACGTCGTGGGCGTCATGCTCAAGAACTCGCCGCGGGCGGTCCTGCTGATGCTCGCCGTGGTCAAGCTCGGCGCGATCGCCGGAATGTTGAACTACCACCAGCGCGGCAACGTGCTCGAGCACAGCATCGGACTGCTGAACGCCAACGTGCTGATCGGGGAGGAAGACCTGCTCGCCGAGGTCGAGGCGTCCGGTGCGAAGGTCGCCGACTCGATCGGTGTCGACGAACTCGACCGGCTGGCTGCCGACGCGCCGACCGATAACCCGGCCGTGACGTCGTCGGTGCTGGCGAAGGACAAGGCGTTCTACATCTTCACCTCGGGCACCACCGGCATGCCGAAAGCCAGCGTGATGACCCACTACCGCTGGCTGCGCGCGCTCGCGGGCTTCGGCGCGCTGGGCATGCGGCTGAAAAGCAGCGACACGTTGTACTGCTGCCTGCCGCTCTACCACAACAACGCGCTGACCGTGGCGGTGTCGTCGGTGCTCGGCACCGGGGCGACGCTGGCGCTGGGCAAGTCCTTCTCGGCGTCGCGCTTCTGGGACGAGGTCATCGAGCACCAGGCCACCGCGTTCATCTATATCGGCGAGATCTGCGCGTACCTGCTGAATCAGCCCGAGAAGCCGACCGACCGCGGGCACCACGTGCGGGTGATCGCGGGCAACGGGTTGCGGCCCTCGATCTGGGACGAGTTCACTGCACGGTTCGCCATCACGCGGGTCTGCGAGTTCTATGCGGCCAGCGAAGGAAACACCGCGTTCGTCAACGTGCTCAACATGCCCAAGACCGCGGGGATCTGCCCGACGCCCGTGGCATTCGTCGAGTACGACCCCGAGACCGGCGACCCGGTGCGCGACACGCACGGCCGCGTGCGCAAGGTGGGCGACGGCAAGCCGGGCCTGCTGCTGTCCAAGGTCAGCAACTTCCAGCCGTTTGACGGCTACACCGATGAACAGGCCACCGCGAAGAAGCTGGTGCGGGACGCGTTCCGCAGGGGCGACGTGTGGTTCAACACCGGCGACCTGATGCAGCCGCAGGGGTTCGGCCACGCGGCGTTCACCGACCGGCTCGGTGACACCTTCCGCTGGAAGGGTGAGAACGTCGCCACCACGCAGGTCGAGGCGGCCGTCTCCAGGGACCCCGACATCGACGAATGCACGGTGTACGGCGTCGAGGTCGAAGGCGCCGGCGGCCGGGCCGGGATGGCGGCTGTGGTGCTCAAGGAGGGCGCCGAATTCGACGGCAAGTCGCTCGCCGGGACCGTGTACGAGCATCTGCCCGGCTACGCGGTGCCGCTGTTCGTGCGCGTCGTCAAGGAGCTGGAGCACACGTCCACGTTCAAGAGCAAGAAGGTCGGCCTGCGCAAGCAGGGCTACGGATCGGACATCGAAGACCCGATCTACGTGCTCACGGGCCGCGAAGAGGGGTACGTCGAGTACTACGACGAGTACCCCGCGCAAGTCGCGGACGGGAAGCGTCCAAAGGGCTGACCTACCGGCCTGGCACCCTGGTGGGGTGCAGTCGACACTTTGCGGACGGCCGGTGGCCGACGACCGCGCGCTGATCATGGCGATCGTCAACCGCACGCCGGACTCGTTCTACGACCGCGGCGCCACGTTCGGCGACGATGCGGCCAAGGCCGCCGTCCACCGTGCGATCGCCGAGGGTGCCGACGTCATCGACGTCGGCGGCGTGAAGGCCGGTCCGGGCCGGACCGTCGAAACCGGCGAGGAGATCACCCGTGTCGTGCCGTTCATCGAGTGGATCCGCGATGCCTACCCCGATCAGCTGGTCAGCGTCGACACGTGGCGGGTCGCGGTGGCCCGGCGTGCGTGCGAAGCAGGTGCGGACCTCATCAACGACACCTGGGCCGGTGCCGAACCTGGGCTGCCGGAGGTCGCCGCGGAGTTCGGCGCGGGACTGGTCTGCTCGCACACCGGTGGCGCGTCGCCGCGCAGCCGCCCGTTTCGGGTCAGCTACGGAACCAGCACCCGCGGGGTGGTCGACGACGTCATCGCGGAGGTGACCGCGGCGGCGGAGCGCGCGGCTGCGGCCGGGGTGTCGAAGGACGCGATCCTGATCGATCCCACCCACGATTTCGGCAAGAACACCTTCCACGGGCTCGCTTTGTTGCACCACGTAAAAGATCTTGTTAACACCGGATGGCCTGTGCTGATGGCGCTGAGCAACAAGGACTTCGTCGGGGAGACTTTGGGTGTGGGTTTGGCCGAGCGCCTGGAAGGCACTCTCGCTGCGACGGCCCTGGCGGCGGCGGCCGGTGTGCGGATGTTCCGGGTCCACGAGGTCGGACACACCCGGCGCGTCCTGGACATGGTCGCGGCGATTGAGGGTGTACGTGCGCCGACGCGCACGGTGAGGGGGCTGGCATGACCGCTGCACCAGAGCTGACCGCCGAGGACCTGGCCGGCGACAAATGGATGGCCGGCCATAGCTTGAGCAGACCGTCCTGGACCGTTGCCGAACTGCAGGCCGCCAAAGCGGGCCGCACGATCTCGGTGGTGCTGCCGGCGCTGAACGAGCAGGAAACGGTCGCGTCGGTGATCGACAGCATCTCGCCGATGCTCGGCGGGCTGGTCGACGAACTGATCGTGCTTGACTCCGGCTCCACCGACGAGACGGAGATCCGCGCCATCGCCGCCGGGGCCCGCGTTGTCAGCCGGGAGCAGGCGCTGCCCGAGTTGCCCCCGCATCCCGGCAAGGGTGAGGTGTTGTGGCGGTCGCTCGCCGCCACCAGCGGCGACATCGTCGTGTTCATCGACTCCGACCTGATCGACCCCGACCCGATGTTCGTGCCACGGCTGGTCGGCCCGCTGCTGACGGTCGACGGCGTCCACCTTGTCAAGGGCTTTTACCGTCGGCCGCTGAAGGTCAGCGGCAGCGAGGACGCCAACGGCGGCGGTCGGGTCACCCAGCTGGTCGCGCGGCCGCTGCTGGCGGCGCTGCGGCCCGGGCTGAGCTGCATCCTCCAGCCCCTGGGCGGCGAATACGCCGCGACTCGTGAGCTGCTGATGTCGGTGCCGTTCGCGCCGGGCTACGGCGTGGAGATCGGCCTGCTCGTCGACACGTATGACCGGCTCGGCCTGGACGCGATCGCGCAGGTCAACCTCGGTGTACGTGCCCACCGCAACCGGCCGCTGACCGAGCTGGGTGGAATGAGCCGTCAGGTCATCGCCACGCTGCTGTCGCGCTGCGGCATCGGTGACTCCGGGATCGGGCTCACCCAGTTCTTCGCCGACGGTGACGGCTACACCCCGCGGTTGTCGCCCGTCTCGCTGACCGACCGGCCTCCGATGAACACCCTGCGGCAGCGTTAGTCGTCCACCGGTCGGCCGCGCGCACTGTCGGGTGCGTCAGGCAGTATCGGTGGCGTGACGATGGTGCTGCTGTATCTGCTGGTGCTCATTTTGGTCGCCGCGGTCCTGTTCGTGGTTGCGAGCGCCGTGTTCGGTCGCGGCGAGCCGCTTCCGCCCCTGCCGCGGGCGACTACCGCCACCGTTCTGCCGGCCTCGGGTGTCGCCCGCGCCGACATCGACGCGGTGAAGTTCACCCAGACGCTGCGCGGCTACAAGACAAGCGAGGTGGACTGGGTGCTCGACCGGCTGGGCCAGGAGATCGAGCTGCTGCGCGGGCAGCTCTCGGCGGTGCGGGCGCTGCAGTCGACCACCGAGTCCGCCTCTGAGGCGTCCGGGACCGTCGGCCGGGACGAGGCGTGAGCGCCGAAGACGACGACGGCCGTATCCGTTGCGGGTGGGCGGTTGGGGACCTCTATCGCGACTACCACGACCTCGAGTGGGGGAGGCCGGTGCACGGCCGCAACGCGCTCTTCGAGCGAATGTCGTTGGAAGCCTTTCAAAGTGGCTTGTCGTGGTTGATCATCCTGCGCAAGCGCGACAACTTCCGTCGTGCGTTCGACCACTTCGATGTCGAAAAGGTCGCCGGCTACACGGATGCCGAAGTCGCACGGCTGATGTCCGACACCGGGATCGTGCGCAACCACTCGAAGATCGGCGCGGTGATCGCCAACGCCCGCGCGGCAGCCACGCTCGACGTCGACTTGAGCGACCTGCTCTGGTCGTTCGCGCCCCCGCCCGGGAGGCCGCGGCCCGCCGATCCGTCACAGGTGCCCCCGACCAGTCCCGAATCGGTCGCGATGGCCAAGGAGTTGAAGCGGCGCGGGTTTCGGTTCGTCGGGCCCACCACCGCCTACGCGCTGATGCAGGCCACGGGCATGGTCGACGACCATCTTCGGTCCTGTTGGGTGCCGGTGATCAGCGGGGCATAACAGGGTCTTGGCACACCGATGCTCGCGGATAGGGAACAATAGGGGCGTGAAGTTGCAGTTCTGTGTCGGGTGTGGCGGCGGGTGGGCACCCTCGGCATCTGCAGCCTGCACCACGTCGGCCCGGTCTAGACCTGGAGGGAGCACTCGATGGCGGCGATGAAGCCCCGGACCGGAGACGGTCCTCTGGAAGCAACCAAGGAGGGGCGAGGCATCGTGATGCGAGTACCGCTGGAGGGCGGTGGCCGCCTCGTCGTCGAATTGACTCCAGAGGAGGCATCGGCCCTCGGCGACGAACTGAAGAGCGTCACCAGTTGAGTCCCTACGAGGACACCTTCCGGTAGATCTCCAGCGTCTGCTGGGCGATGTGCGACCACGAAAACTCCTCGATGCAGCGCTGTCTGCCGGCGCGGCCGAACCGCGCGGCTTTGTCCGGGTCGGCGATCAGGGTGTTGACCGCCGCGGCGAGCCCGGCCTCGAATCCGGCCGGATCGGCCGGATCGTAATGCGCCAGCAGCCCTGTTTCCCCGTCGGCGACCACCTCGGGAATGCCCCCGACGTCGGATGCGACCACCGCCGTCGCGCAAGCCATCGCCTCGAGATTCACGATCCCCAACGGCTCGTAGACTGACGGGCATACAAAAACCGTTGCCGCGGAGAGTATTTCGCGAATCTTGCCGATTGGCAGCATCTCCCGGACCCAGAACACCCCACTTCTTGCGCGCGACAGCTGCTGCACCGCGGCGGTCACCTCGGCCGCGATCTCGGGGGTGTCCGGCGCGCCCGCGCACAGCACGAGCTGCGCGTCGGGTGCGAACCGATGGGCCGCGGCGACCAGATGCGCGACGCCCTTCTGGCGGGTGATGCGCCCGACGAACGCGACGATCGGACGTGCGGTGTCCACACCCAGTTCGGCCAGCACCGACTCCCCGGGTTTCGGCTCCACGGGGTGCCACACGTCGGTGTCGATGCCGTTGCGCACGACATGCACCCGGTTGGGATCCAGCGCGGGATAGGTCTTCAGCACGTCGTCGCGCATGCCCGAGCTGACCGCGATCACCGCGTCGGCGGCCTCGATCGCGGTGCGCTCCACCCACGACGAGATCCGGTAGCCGCCGCCCAGCTGCTCGGCCTTCCACGGCCGCAGCGGCTCGAGCGAATGGGCGGTCAGCACGTGGGGGATGTCGTAGAGCAACGCGGCCAGGTGCCCGGCCAGGCCGGTGTACCACGTGTGCGAATGCACCACGGTGGCCTCCGACGCGGCGTTGGCCATCACGAGATCGGCCGACAGTGTCGCGAGTGCGGGGTTGGCGCCCTTGAGCTGCGGGTCGGGCTGGTGCACAACCGCGCCGTGGCGGGGAGCACCCATGCAGTGCAAGTCGACGTCGCACAGGTGACGCAGCTGCGCGACGAGCTCGGTCACATGGACGCCCGCACCTCCGTAAACCTCAGGTGGGTACTCCCGCGTCATCATCGCCACCCGCATACTTCCCGACCGTAGTGCGGCGGACGAGCCGATGCACACTGTCGGCGGTGGACGTGTTTGTGGCGGCCGGAATCACGGGAATGCTAGCCCCACATCACGGTGACGGATAGGTTTAGACCATGAGGGAAGCGCCACATGTGCTGGGAATTGTCCTGGCCGGCGGGGAGGGGAAGCGGCTTTATCCCTTGACTGCGGACCGGGCAAAGCCGGCAGTTCCCTTTGGTGGTGCATACCGACTCATCGACTTCGTGCTCTCCAATCTCGTCAACGCCCGTTACCTGCGGATCTGCGTTCTGACCCAGTACAAGTCACATTCTCTGGACCGGCACATCTCGCAGAACTGGCGGCTTTCCGGTCTGGCCGGCGAATACATCACGCCGGTGCCCGCGCAGCAGCGGCTCGGCCCGCGCTGGTACACCGGAAGTGCCGACGCGATCTACCAGTCGATGAACCTGATCTATGACGAGGATCCGGACTACATCGTGGTCTTCGGCGCCGACCACGTGTACCGGATGGATCCGGAGCAGATGCTGAACTTCCACATTGAAAGCGGCGCCGGCGCGACCGTCGCCGGCATCCGCGTGCCGCGCGCGGAGGCGAGCGCGTTCGGCTGCATCGACTCCGACGACTCGGGCCGGATCCGCGGTTTCATCGAGAAGCCCGCGGACCCGCCGGGCACCCCCGACGAACCCGAGCAGACGTTCGTGTCGATGGGAAACTACATCTTCACCACCAAGGTGCTCATCGACGCGATCCGCGCCGATGCCGATGACGACAACTCCGACCACGACATGGGCGGCGACATCATCCCGCGGTTGGTTACCGACGGCCGCGCCTCTGTCTACGACTTCAACGAAAACGAGGTGCCCGGCGCCACCGACCGCGACCGCGGCTACTGGCGTGATGTCGGCACGCTCGACGCGTTCTATGACGCGCACATGGATTTGGTCTCGGTGCACCCGATCTTCAACCTGTACAACAAGCGCTGGCCGATTCGCGGCGGCACCGAGAATCTGGCGCCGGCGAAGTTCGTCAACGGGGGCTCGGCTCAGGAATCCGTTGTCGGAGCGGGCAGCATCGTGTCCGCCGCGTCGGTGCGCAACTCGGTGCTGTCGAACAACGTCGTCGTCGACGACGGCGCGATCGTCGAGGGCAGCGTCCTGATGCCCGGCGTGCGGGTGGGGCGCGGCGCGGTGGTGCGCCATGCGATCCTCGACAAGAACGTGGTGGTCGGCCCAGGTGAAATGGTGGGCGTGGACCTGGAAAAGGACCGGGAGCGCTTCGCGGTGAGCGCCGGGGGCGTCATCGCGGTCGGCAAGGGAATCTGGGTCTAGGTCGGCGGCGCCGCAGCTATCACCGGCACCAGCAGGTGCGCGTCGCGATTCGGACCCCAGTGCAGGGTCACCCGACCGCGCCCCGAGCTCGCGTACGCGGCCGGGAATTGGCCGGACAACGGGTTTCGCGGCGCCAGCCAGCGCCCGGCGACCACCAGCCGCAGCTGCTCACCGGCGCGGAAAACCGTCGCCGACGGCCCGAGCGGGACCTCGACCGCGACGATCTCGCCGGCGCGCAGCGGCTGCGGATCGGTGCATGTCGGCACCGGGTCCCAAGGTTGTGACAGCTCGGGATCCAGAGCTCGCAGGGAGACCCGCTGCCAGCCGGTGGCGACCCGGTCGCGGCCGTAGCCGTAGGACCCTTCGAAGGGGACAAACCTTCCGGTGCGCCACTTTTCCACGCCCACGAACAAATTCGCATCCCCGCAGCCATACAGTTCCAGCCATAGCCGTGCGGCCATCGGGCCGGTCAGCTCGACGTCCTCGCGCACCGTCCAGGTGAACGCCGCCGCCCGGGAACGGGTTTTGAACGAGACCGAGCCCGGGGTTTGCGGTGCCACTGTGGACAACACGCCCGCTCCGGCGAGATGCAACCGCTGCCAGCGGGTGCGGGCCAGCGGCCATTCGGTTTCCTCGCGAACCGCTGCGACGGTGTCCCGATCTTCGCGGACTTCCAGTCGGACACTGCGGGTTTGGTCGAGGGCACCGTCGAGCGCCGCACGGATGAACGACAGCTGTTCGGCGCGTGCCGGCTCGGAGTAGAACGTCGCCCACTTGCCGCCCCGGTGCGTGTAGAGCCGGGAGTGGGTCGAACCCGATCGGGTGAACGCCCGCATCGAGCCGCGGCTGTGCAGGTTGTGATCAGAGAAGCTTCCGCACACCAGCATCGGCACCCGGATCGCCGACAGGTCAGGTGTCAGCGAGCGCCAGAACTCGTCGCGCAGCGGGTGGACGTCCTGCGCGCGCCGGATGTCGTAGGCCAGCCGGGCGGTGCGGCGCAGCATCGTCGACCAGAGCCGCACGAACCCCTTCTCCCGGACACCGCCGGGATACGCGAGGTCCTGGTATGCGTCGGTGAAACCCTCCCAGGGGCAGATGGCCCGCAGTGCCGGCGGCTGCTGCGCCGCCCCCTCGTACTGGCTGATGGCGAGGTAGGACACCCCGAGCATGGCGACCCGGCCGTCGCTCCACGCCTGGGCGCCCGACCATTGCACGATGTCGGAGATGTCCTCGCTTTCCTGCTGCGACAACAGCTTTCCGACGCCCTCGGAGCGGCCGCAGCCGCGCAGGTCCGCGTTGACGACGGCGAAGCCCTGCGGCACCCACCAGGCCGGGTCCGGTCCCTCCCAGCCGGTGAACGCCGAGAACGTCACCGGCTCGGGCTGGCGGAGCGCGTGGTACTGCACCGAGTACCTCCAGCGATTGCCGCGCCGGGCGGGCAGGTTGTCCTTGCCGTAGGGATGAGCGCTCAGCAGGACCGGATGGGCTTCCCCACCTGGGGGGCGGAACACGTTGACCCGCAACACCGTTCCATCCCTGGTGCGCACCTCGGCGTCGCGGTCGACGACGATCCCACTGGGTGGTTCGGTGACGGTGACGGGTGGCCTCGCGAATCCGCGCAGCCTGGTGAGCGCGTAGCGCAACCGGCCGGGACGATGCCACGGCCGGTCGAGCGCCGGCGCCGATTGCGGGGCCACGCGACTCACCTTAGAGCGCTGCTACCACACGTATGACACCAACCGATAGTGGACTTTCTGTGTGTATTCGCGATATCCGTCCAACTCCTGCGTGAGCATCTTTTCCTCGTCGAGGATGCGGAAGATGAGCGCGATCAGGCCGGGGATGAGGAAGACAAGGCCCCACCAGGAACCGAGGGCGAGTGGGACGCCTGCCATCATGATCAGCGTCCCGACGTACATCGGGTGTCGCACGATCCCGTACAGCCCCGTGGAGACGACTTTCTGGCCTGCCTCGACCGTGACGTTCGCGGCCGCGTAACTGTTTTCGATGATGACCAACTGTG
>Ga0209040_10000572_pt1 | contig 28313 bp, 24 predicted proteins | sample BogFormECP12_OM3_FD_188240 | JGI IMG/M metagenome (GOLD analysis project Ga0209040, IMG submission 188240) | Bog forest soil microbial communities from Calvert Island, British Columbia, Canada - ECP12_OM3 (SPAdes) (version 2) | ecosystem: Environmental > Aquatic > Freshwater > Wetlands > Bog ... | reverse complement strand
CAACCCAGGCTGGAAGACGACGCGATGCTTGTCGAGCAACCGCCGGGCTTTGGCCAACTCAATGTCGTAGCCGGCGAGCGGCGATCCCTCGTATCCGGAGATCAAGCACGCCGTACGGCGCCCGGCCTCCTCGTCCAACCGCATCTGCACGAGAGGCAGTCAGACCAGCGCCTGGACGCCGGACAACAGGGCCGCCCCGGCGTCATCGGTGTACCTGCGCGCGAGGAAGTCCTGACGAGAGTCCCGCTGGTCTGACGCCACCGTGCTCATCGCGTCGCCTCAGCGCGATCGGCCAACGGCGTGATGTGGTCGTGCACCTTCGACTCCCTAGTGCTCGAAAAATCGCTTGCCTGCGGGACATTCATAACTTCGCTGGCTCGGTCGGTGCCTCCAAGGCGGCACGAACGGACGCGATCGAGCTCGCTTGGATGGCTTTGTACAACGTGAACGGATCGGCCACCTTTGCGCCGAGTGCGTGTTCGAAGGCGGCTTGCGCTGCTGCAGCGGAATAGGGCCTTTGCTCTGTGCCACCAAGGTTCGACTGGAACACCCCGGCGGCGCTGACCGGAAGAAAGTCTTCGTATATCACCGGGCTTGCCTCAACCATGCCTGTGGCGATCAGCGTCTCCAGATCTGTGGTGTCGGGCGGGTGTGTTGAGGGGTGGTTGACGAGCCGGTAGTGGAAATAGCCCAGGCCTTGCGTTCGCAATGTGTCGAGATCGTCGGGAAAGCGTGAGAAGGCTTCTTGCAGGCTCTGTTCGTAGTTTTGAGCTTGCGAGCCTTGCTCGCCTCGTGCCTCGTCGAGCAGCGTGTCGTATAGGGCTCGCCCCTTTGGCGTCAGGGCCAAGCCGCGCTGCTCGATCTCGCCGAACCGCGCGGTGTGGGTGCCGAACACACCTGCCTCGCTGTCGAGGAAGCGGACTTCTTCCTCCAACGCCTTGAAACTCGTCTGCCGCAGAAGAATCGGCACGCTGCGCCGCGGTGGGCCCTCGATCACGTCCTTCGCGTTGATCCCTCTGGCCTGCATCTCCTGCTGCGCTCCATCGATGTCAAGTGTTCTCGGCGTCAGATGGTTGATGTGTGGTCCCTTGAAGCACACAACGTCGGCCACGAGCCGATGCGCACGGTGCAGCTTGCCGTAAGTCTGCGAATCGACCACAGTCTGTCTGTGCCATCGGAACGTCTCGAGGACAGCCTCAACGAACGACGTCGCGGACTGCTGGTCCAGGCCGCCGTCACCTTCGAACTGCTCAACCAGGGCGACGGCTCGTTCGTTGAAGATCGTGCGCTGCAACAGCAACCTCATCGCCTCGGCGCGGAACGCCGGGTCGTCGATGAGTTCCAGCCGCAGCAATGAGGTGAAGACCCGGAACGGGTTTCGATTGAGCCCCTCAAGGCCGAGGGGCCGGAACGCGGTGGAGTGGACCGGAACACCGGCCACGGACAGATCGTAGTAGCCGACGGGATGCATCCCCATGACCGCGAACACCCGCCGCATCATGGAAAGCTCCGCAGCCGTCCCGACCCTTATCGCGCCATGTCGCTCCTGGCCAAGCCGGTCGAGCTCCCCGCGGTCCCGCAATTCGGCCGCCATGTCGGGATGTGCCGATAGTGCCCTGCGGTTGACGTCGTCGACGATGTCCAGCAGGTCGCCGTACAGGGGCACCTCTGCCCGGTACATCGCCGACATCGCCTCGAAGAACGCGGCCCGGATGTCATGCCCTGGCACAAAGTTGTTTCCAGTCACCTTCCCCGTCCTCTCGTCTCCGGTTGGGAGCCGGTCTCGCAGGCCATCGGACGCGCGACTTAGACGGACAGGGCGGACGAAATAGTGGGACCGTCCGAGTACGACCAGGTGATGACGAGCATGGTCGTCTCGACATACGCCCGAGTGGCCCCGAACTTCTCGTCGGGCGGAATGTAGGCAAATGAGATCCCCGGATACTCTTCGCCGGAGGACTCCACGCCGCCATCGAGCACGAAGCGAGCCTGCTGATACGGAATAGCCGCAGCGGGAAGCTCCGCGCCCGCCGCCAGCTTGAGCATCTTTGCGTCAGGACCCGTCTCATTGAACGTGCCAAGGTGGCGAACCAATACGCCATCGTCGGCCCGCGACTTCACCCACGGAAACTCGTTGGAATGAACAACGATGTAGTCGTCATAACGGGCCGGCGGGTACTCGACGGGCTTGCCGGTGATGTGCTCTGTCAGCGCGACATAGGAGTCCTGAGTGCGCCCCTGCGAGTCGGTGTAGATGCCGGACTCGAAGGTTCCGACCAGGGCCATTTCCTTCCTGGCGTGCGCCAGCGCGTCTTGGTCGAGGTACGGAATGCCTGACGGGCCAGCGAACTGAATGTCGACAAGTTTGACGTCTTGTCCCTCTTGCGGCCCGTACCACGTCGCTTCAGGTACGTACAAGAAGTCACCAGCAGTGTGCCGACGATCCCCGTATTTCAGCTCTCCTTCGACAACATACCGAATTTGATCGTAGACGTGGCGATGACGCGGTGTCACAAATGTCGGATTGAGGCACACACTTTCGACCCGGTTACCGATTCCGCGATCGGCATCGAAGTAGGTGATGAAGTGCTGCCGGTAGGCGTCCTTATCGCCGCCGCGGACGCCCTTATTGATGGCAGGTAGATCAGTTTCCCTGTGGTAAGTGATTTTCGCCATTGCGTTTTACTCCATTTTCTAAAGTTGTTTGGCGATTTGGTCGGCGCCACCGACAACGGGCGGAGACGCCCGTTAATTGGAAATGCGTAGCTTTCGAACGCACAGCGGTCAAAGTTTGCGCACGGTGTTCGCCAGTGTGCCGAGGCCGTCGATCTCACAGACGACCTCATCGCCGTGCTGCAGCCAGGGCTGGCCTTCCATGCACATCGCGACGCCCGCGGGAGTCCCCGTCAGAATTACGTCACCGACGTTAAGTGATACGCCCATCGAAACGAAAGACACGACCTCACCGACGTCAAAGATGAACTGATCGGTTGACGAAGACTGCCGCAGCTCGCCGTTGACCGAGCAGCGAATCCCCAATCCGCGTGACAACGCGACTTCCTCGACCGGGGTTATCCATGGACCGATCGGGCAGAACCCGTCCTGGCCCTTCATGCGCACCCACTGCAGGAAGGCGGATTGGACGTACCACTCACGCGCACTCACATCGTTGGCCACCATGAGGCCGCCCACGGCTGAAAGTGCTTCGGCCGGCGACAGATTCTTCGCATCTTGCGCCAGCACCACAGCCAGTTCCACTTCGTAATCCAACTTGCTGGCAGTCGCCGTCTCCGCGACCACCTCTCCGAACGGGTCGTTCAGGGTGTTCGTTGGCTTGATGAAGAAGTACGGCTCTTGCGGCGGCGCGACGCCTAACTCCTTGACATGGCAGCGATAGTTCACCCCAACGGCGAAGATCTTGCGATCTTCGTCAACCGGCGCCACGTAGGCTCGCGGCTCTATGGTGAGCGGTGGCGGTAGTCGATGCGAGGCGTTGAGCTGATCAAATTCGGCGGACAGCTCGTGTCGATTCGCTAAATACTCGGTCGCGTTCTTTAAGCCCCACAATGTCGATGCGGAGTACCACTCGCCCGTCGAAGGCGATCGACCGACAAGGATTTCGGCGTCGTCTCCCACGAGAGCCCTGGCGCAGTACAGCATTGAGACGTCCTCTTTCTGGTAATTCTGAATATCTGACATTCTTTTCTTTCACCCTGTTTTCGAGCGTTATTGGCCGCTTGCGTCAGCAAACACCGGAACGGGGCGCTTCTCGTGGTTCCGGCTGGGGTCACCAGAAACCAGAAGCTCGCCTGTCGCCCCGTACACGAGCGCGTGCTGAGTCTCGAATGCGATGACCACCGTGTCACCGGCGACCGGGATGCGAGCCGACCCGCCGAGAATTGCGTCAACGCGCACGCCGCCGACTTGTGCCACCACCTCCCAGGTTCGGCCCCGGAAGCTGACATCGACGACGGTCGCACCGCCCACACCTATCTCCCTACCGGTGAGATCCGCCGAGGAAGCATGCAGCCGCACGTCCTCGTTGCGTACCCGGAGCCGCACCGCGTCGCCCTGGTAGGCCGGTACCTCGCCGTGCAATGCGCCATCCGGGCAGAACCAGCGGTCGCCGTCGCGGCGCAGCTCGATGACGTTATCGATGCCGATGAACGCGGCAACGTATTCGGTACGCGGCGCAGAAAACACCCGCGCAGGCGTACCGAGCTGCTCGATGCGGCCGGCGCGCATGATGGCCAGCCGGTCGCCTAACGCGAGGGCCTCAGCATGATCGTGGGTGACGTATACGCCGGTGAACCTGACGGTGCGGTGGAGACGATGCAGATCTGTGCGCAGCTGCTCACGCAACTTCGCGTCGAGGTTTGACAACGGTTCGTCGAATAACATGACCGCCGGGCGAGCGACCAAAGCCCGCGCGAGCGCCACCCTTTGCTGCTGACCGCCGCTCAGCTGGCTGGGATACCGATCCAAGAGCTTCGTGCATTCGACTAGCTCTGCCGCCTGCTCGACCAGCTTCTGGCGACTACCCGCACGACGTCGAGCCCGCAACGGGTACTCGATGTTGCGCCGCACCGTCATGTGCGGCCACAGCGCAAACGACTGAAACACCATGCCGATGTCCCGCCGGTGCGGCCGCACGTCGATTCGGCGCGCGGCGTCGAAGACGACTTGTGAGCCGAACGCGATGTGACCGGCGTCGGACACCTCCAAACCGGCCAACGCACGAATCGTGGTCGATTTCCCACACCCGCTCGGTCCCAGCAGCACCAGCAGCTCGCCGTCCTCGACCTCCACATTGAAGTCGGCAACGGCCAGCATCTTCGAACCCCCGGTACCAAAAGACTTCTTCAGCCCGGACACCCTCAGGTCACCCATCGCAAGCCACGTACCTCTCTGTCTAGAGCGCGTCTAGCGCGCGGCGCCCGCCGATGAACAAAGCAACGATGAGACCGACCGAGGTCACGGCCGTCATGATCAATCCGATCACCGCTACGAGTGAGTACTGTCCATTCGTGTACGCGTCGTAAAGCACCGTTCCCATGACGTTGGTGTCTATATTGCGTACGAGAAGCGACGCCGCGAACTCATGGCTGAGCAGGATGAAGGTCACAGCAGCCGCACCGCCGATCGCTGACCGCATCATCGGTAGCGTCACCCTGAAGTTGGTGTATATGGTGCCTGCGCCGCATGTGGCCGACGCCTCGGTGTGCGCGCTACCAAGACCGATCATTCCCGACAGCATCAGCCGGGTGGCGAACGGAAGCATCAACGCCACGTAGACCAGGACCACGATCGTCGAGGTGCCGACAAGCTGGAGCGGCCCTTTGCTGTACGCGAAGAGAAAGCCAAACCCGAACATGACGGCTGGGACCCCGAGCGGGAGTGCGACGATGAAGTCGAGAACCGCCCGGAGCACGCGGTAGCGCTGCGTCCTGACCAGCAGCGACGCGACGACAAAGCCCAGTGGCAAGGTGATAAATACCGCCGATGACGCGAACACCACACTGTTGCGGACGCCGCTGGTAACCCGATCGTTCGCGAAGGCATCGCTGATGTTTTGCATGGTGAGCAGGCCGAGGTCAACGTGGCCGCTCCAATACGGCGTGAAGGCTGCCAAAACAAGGCCGATGAGCGGCAGCAAGGCCGCCGCGAACACGTAAACGAGAAGGATTACGGCGCTCCACGGCGACTTGTTACCGACCGGACGAAACGACTTCGCACCGAGCGAAACAAACCGCGCCTGGTCTCCGATTACGAGGCGCTGACCGATCACGAAGAGGACGCCAACGACCGTGAGCGGAGTGGCGATTGCCGCGGCTGCCCCAATGTCGACGAACGGGGCACGGGTGAGCCGCGTGTACATCTCTGTTGTTAATACTTGTAGCCCAACTTGGCTACCGAGTAGCAGTGGCGCCGTGAACTGGCCGAGCGCAAGCATCAAGCACACCGCAGTTGAGTAGACGAGCGAAGGGCGCAGCATCGGAAGCAGCACGCGGAAGAATGCACCGATCGACGAGGAGCCGCTGGTCTGCGCGGCTTCGAGCAGCTCGCCGTTCACGTTGCGAAGCCCTGCACTCACAAACAAATAGACAAACGAGCTGAGCCCGAGGCCGGTGATGATCACGATCCAAGGCAGAGTGAAGACGTCCACGGGACCCTTCGCTTGACCAGACCACCACGGCAGTAGGCGCAGAACTTGGTTTCCGTAGCCGATGCGCGGCGAGAAGATAAATACCCAACCCATGATGCTTGCCACGGCGGGCATGACGATCGGGAGCACGGGCGCGATGGAAAGCCACCCGAAACCTCGTGGAAGGCGCAATGCGTACCACGCCAGGGCTATGCCCAAGACGAGAGCCATCGCCGTGGAACCGAGGGCCAACCAGACCGTGGCCTCGACGGCCTGCCCAATGTCCGATGTCTCGCCAACGGCGCGGAAACCCCGCGCACCATTCTCGAACGCCTTATGCACGATCTCGTACAACGGCCTGATGATCAGCACTGCGACTGCGCCAACGAGCACAATGACTGAGACCCGTGCGGTCAGCCGGCGAGCGAGGGCGCCCGCCAGGCCCGACCGGTAGGTCGAGTCGAGAACACTCGTCGACCCGGATATTGCCCGGGCATTTTCTACGCTGGTCACACCAATTGACTTCCTAGGTCAGGGATCCGCGTCCCATCAACTGTCACCGAGTGGTTGATGCCAGCGTTTGGGGATGTTCTCCATACAGAATGGAGTTCTGTATCGAGACTATGGCCTGCGTCACCGGGAGTCAAGTGGCCATCCGATCTGCCGCCGGTCTCGATCTAGCTGCGACATTTGAGTCGCCGTTTGCGTCGCTGACGGGTCTCCGCACAGACCTCATAGGGACTCCATCAGCTCCGACGGCATCGCATCGGAACCGCGAACTTCCCCCGCAAACTTGCGGGTTTGAATATCGGTACCCGGCTGCCGGAAACCCAGGTCCTGTGCGGTGTGGTGACGCTACCGCCGCCTTCGTCCGTCATTGCTTGCCCCGTGGCCACGACCATCAGAAGGTCACCACTGTCCGAGCGACGAGCGGGCTGTCGAGCTGCGTCAGCGCGGCGTTGACGCCGTCCAGTGGCACTCGCTCGCTGAGCAACTCATCCAGCTTCAGGCGACCGTCCAGGTAGAGCTGGGCATAGAGCGGGATGTCGAGGCGGAAGTGGGCCGAGCCCATCAGGGAGCCCTGCAGCCGCTTCTCGGGGAAGACCAACTCGGTCGCCTGGATCCGCACCTCAACATTCGGGCGGGCGGCACCGACGACAGTCGCGGTGCCCCTCGGCTCGAGCATGCGGAAAGCTTGCTCGATGGTCTCGGCGACGCCGACGACCTCCAGGGCATGCTGGACACCGCCACCGCTGATCTCCAGCACCGCCTGCACAGGGTCCACCACACTGGCGTCGACGAGGTCGGTGGCACCGAGAGACCTGGCCATCTCCAGCTTGGCCGGAAGCCTGTCGACGGCGATGATGCGCGACGCGCCAGCCATCCGCGCGCCCTGGATGACATTCAGGCCGACTCCGCCACACCCGATCACCGCCACGGTGTCGCCAACCTGCACCCTGGCGGCGTGCCGGACCGCGCCGAGCCCCGTCATGACCGCGCAGCCCAGCAAAGCCGCGCGATCCAGCGGCATCTCCTGCGGCAGCTTCGCTACCGTCCGCTCGTGCACCAGCATCTGCTCGGCGAAGCCGCCTAGACCAACGAACGGTTCGACCGCGCCGCCCTCGTGGGACAGCCGTGAAGCGCCGTCGGCACGCGAGGCGTTTTTGTTCACGCACTGCTGGGGCGCGCCGCGCATGCACCAGCGACAGATACCGCAAGACGCTGTGGCGCACAGTGTGACGTGATCGCCCGGCTTGAGATCGGTGACGTCGGATCCCACCTGCTCGACTACGCCCGCCGCCTCGTGGCCAAGCACGAGCGGCACCGGCAGCGGTCGCCTGCCGGGAGTCTGCACGGTGCGGTCGCTGTGACAGACGCCGCAGGCTACGGTGCGCACCAGCACCTCATCGCGCCGAAGCGGCAGATCTACGTTAATCTCCTCGATCACCAGGTCTTCGTTGACTTGGTACAACAGCGCAGCCTTCATATCGATCCTTCCCCACCGGCGATTGCCTGTATTTCGACGTATTCGTCCAGAGCGAAACGGCCGTTGGTCCGGCCGATTCCGGATTGCTTGAAGCCGCCAGCCGGCGCGTTTGGCCCCGCCTTGTGCCCGTTGATGCGGACCGCGCCGGTCCGCAGTCGCCGGGCGACACGGTGGGCATGGCCCAGGTCGGAGGACCAGACCATCCCGGACAGCCCATAGCGGGTGTCGTTGGCAATGCGGACCGCTTCGTCGTCGTCGTCGTAGGCGACGACGCACAGCACGGGACCAAAGATTTCCTCCTGGGCGATCGCCATGGAGTTGGTGACGTCCGCGAATACGGTTGGGCGGACAAAGAATCCCCGCCTCAGGCCCTCGGGTGGTTGCACGCCGCCGGTGACTACGCGTGCCCCTGCGGTGATGCCCTTTTCGATGTAGCCGCGGACACGATCCCGCTGGGCGGCCGAGACTAGCGGTCCGAGATCGACGTCCGTGCTGGGGTCGCCGACAGTCACCTGTTCCGCAATCGCCTTGATCCGCTCGACGGCTTGCGCATACCGGCTGCGATCGATGAGGAGCCTGGTGGGGGCGGTGCAGATCTGTCCGGAGTTAGCGAAGCAGTTCATCACACTGGGCTTCAGCGCCTGGTCGAGGTCGGCGTCGGCGAGGACGATGTTGGCGGATTTGCCGCCCATCTCCAGCAGGACCCTGGCATTCCGCGCCGCGGCCTGGGTCGCAATCCGCGTACCGGCCCTGGTCGACCCCGTGAACGAGATCATGTCGACCTCGGGGTGGCTCACCAGCGGCTCCCCCACCGCCGGTCCCTCGCCGCTGACGAGGTTGAACACGCCCGGGAGCAGGCCGGCGTCGTGAATGGCCTCAGCCAGTACCGACGCGTTCAGCGGCGTTACCTCGCTGGGCTTCAGGACCACCGTGCAGCTGGCCAGCAGCGCCGGTACCACCTTGTCGAGCGCGATGGACAGCGGAGCGTTCCACGGCGTGATGGCGGCGACGACGCCCACTGGTTGCCGCACGACCGTCGCTCCTTCGCTCAGCTCCTCCCAGAGGTAACGAAGTGCCTCGTCGGTGTAGGCCGCGACCTTGGCCAGCGCGCCCTGGACCTGGAAAACAGCCGTGTGCTTGCGAGGCATGCCCATCTCGGCGGAGATCAGCTCCGTCAGCTCGTCCGAGCGCGCAGCGAGAGCGTCGCCAATGGCGGTCAGATACTTGACCCGCCCTTCGAGCGAGATGGCGCTCCACGATTCGAATGCGCACCGTGCTGCGGTCACCGCCCGCTCAACGTCGTCGGCAGTCCCCGCCGGCACGTCGGCGATGACCTCTTCGGTGGCGGGATTGATCACCGGAATGGTCGTCGACGATGCCGACGGCACCCATGCGCCGTCGATGTAGATCTGGTTGTAGTGGTTCATTGTCACCTCGCGAACTCGATGGAGGGATCAGCGCGCCATGAGCGCGCTAAGCGGGGATGATGTGCTGCTCGCCGGCCAGGGTGCGCGATCGACGACCAACTGTCGCAACGTGCGCACCTCGCGGGGGGCGTTCCAGCCGAGAACGCCAGTCATCACCCCATCGCGCCCGTAGGTGGCAGCGAACCTGCGGTCGACCGGGTCCCCGGACACGATCTGGAACTCGCCGTCTGGGGGGAAGATGCCGTAGGCCTGGATCTTGGTGTCGTACTGGTCGGTCCAGAAATACGGCACGGGAGCAACGGGGAGATCATCACCGAGTAAGTTGCCGGCGACGGCGATGCCCTGCTCGGTGGCGTTCATTCGATGCTCCAGTCGCATCCGGGCGCCGAACTGCGGGTTGTATGAGGACGCCACGTCGCCGGCGGCATAGATCCCCGGAGCCGCCTGACAGCGGGAATCGCACACGACGCCGTCGCTAAGGCACAGGTCGGAGCCGGCCAGCCAGCCGGTCGCCGGGTTTGAGCCGACAGCGACGAGCACAAGGTCGGCGTCGATCACTGATCCATCGGCCAGCTCGACCCCGGCCACCCGGCCCGCAGCTTCAATCAAGCGCGACACACCGATGCCAAGGCGCAGGCTGACTCCGTGATCGCGGTGCATCTCAGCGATTAGCCCGCCGAGCCGCGGACCGAACAGATTGTGCATCGGAACTGGCAGCAGACCGGTCAGGGTCACGTCCAGACCCATCTCGCGGGCGACGGCGGCTACCTCGGCGCCGAGGAACCCGGCGCCCGCCACGACGAGCTTCGGCCGGTCCAGCAGAGCCGCCCGCAAGGTCAGCGCGTCGTCCAGGGTGCGCAACAGATGCACTCCGGCCAGATCCGTACCGGGCAACCGCCGTGGGCTGACCCCGGTGGCGATCACCAGGCCGTCGTAGCCCACCGCCGCGCCACCCGCCACCAGAACCTGCCGGCGGGCCGCGTCCAGTCCGACCGCCGCGTGGCCCAGCAGCAGGTCTGCACCAAGCCCATCTAGGGCCGCGTCGCTGCGCAGCCTGACCTTGTCTGGTTCCCACGTCCCGGCCAGGATTTGCTTCGATAGCGGCGGCCGGTCATACGGAGGGTGCGGTTCGTCGCCGATCAGTGTCAGCTTCCCGTCGTAGCCGCGGCGGCGCAGTGCCTCGGCCACGGTCAGGCCAGCGGCCGAGGCCCCCACGATCACAACTCGACTGAGCAAGGATCAGTCCTCGACGATGATGGCCTGCGCCGGGCAGAGCGCGGCGGCGTGCTTGACATCTGCGGCTTGGCCGGCGGACGGCGTGGGGTTGATCAGGACGACAAGGCCATCCTCGTCGCGCTGGTCGAACACGTCGGGGGCACTCAACACGCACTGGCCGGCGCCAATGCACTTGTCGATGTCGATGGTCACCTTCATCGGATTCCTCTCAGCGGTTTGCTGTGGTGGCAGGTTTTGGTTGTGGCTACCAGGTGACCGGTAATTTGTGGACGCCGTAGACGAGCCCGTCGTGCTTGAACGGGATCTGGTCCAGGCTGGTGGCCAGGCGCAGGGTGGGGATGCGGCGATAGAGGGTGCTGTAGACCACCTGTAGCTCCACGCGGGCCAGGTTCTGGCCCAGGCACTGATGCGGCCCGAAGGCGAAGGCGACGTGGCCACGGGCGTCGCGGGTGATGTCGAGCCGGTCCGGCTCGGCGAACACGGCCGGGTCCCGGTTAGCAGTCTCGGCGGGCAAGAGTAGGCCATCGCCGGCGCGGATGACGTGGCCGCCGATCTCGATGTCTTCCAGGGCCGCGCGCGGGTGTCCGACGTGGACGATGCTCAGGTAACGCAGCAGCTCCTCGACCGCCCGGGCGATCACCGCGGGGTCGTCCGTCTCGCGAACGATTGCCAGCTGGTCCGGGTGCTGCAGAAGCGCCAAGGTGCCGAGTGCGATCATGTTCCCGGTGGTGTCGTGCCCGGCAAGCAGCAGCAGCTGGGCGACCCGTCGGGCCTCTTCGCGGGACAGTTCACCGGCCTCGATCCGCGCGGCCACCTCGGACATCAGGTCATCGCCCGGAGAGGCGAGCTTCTCATCGATCAGGCGATCCAGGTAACCGAGTAGCCGCTGGTCGGCTTCGGCCGCCTGCTGCGGGTCCGCGTCACGGTCGACGAACAATCTGCTGCTTTCGTGGAATAAGCCGCGGTCGGCGTAGGGCACACCGAGCACCTCGCAGATCACCAGCGAGGGCAACGCCAGTGCGAACGCCTCAACCAAGTCGACCGGCTTGGGGCCGGCGAGCAGGTCGTCGATCAGGCCGTCCACCATCTTCTGGACGGCCGGGCGCAGCGCCTCCGCGCGCTTGATGGAAAATGGTGCCGTGACCGTCCGGCGCAGCCGGGCATGCTCCGGGTCGTCCATTCTGATGAAGGGCCGCCCATGCTTTTGATGACCCTCCCTCATACCCGCTGCCCGCGGAGGATGGCTCGGGTGCGTGCTGTCTGCGCTGATCCGCGGGTCGGCCAGTAGGGCGCGATGGTCCGCATAGCCCGTGATCAGCCATGGGGTGCTGCCGTCCCACCACCGGACCTTGGTGATCGGCACCTCGACCTGCAGTTCCCGCAGGCCTGGAGCCGGGTCGAGCGGACAGCGGGCCGCCCGGGGCATCGGGTAGTCCGGAAAGCCGCTGGCCGTCGCCCTGGCGGGGATCGTCGGGGTGTCGGTCATGGTTCCTGCCTTTCCGGGGGTGCTAGGTGAGGGCGCCGGGACGCCGGGTGATTGCTGCATTTATGCCGCGCTCTCAGCCCGCTGCGGGCGGCGCACGGAGGCCGTCATTCTCATCACCTCTGGAACAGGGCGTTGAACTGCGCGACGAACGCCTTCTGCTGATCGGAGGTGACCGGAACGCTCGGCTTTAGCGAGGCGAAATCGATGTCGTTACCGGGCACGTTGCTCCGCGCCGGAGTTCCCGATGAGAGAACGCACTTCTGGCCGTCCTCGGAGGCCAGCCAGTTGGCAAAGACCTGCGCCGCATTCGGGTGCGGCGCCGTCTTCAGGATGCCGGTCTCGAGCCCGCCGACGCCGGCCCCCTGCGGCGGCACTGCGAAGCCCACCGGCGCACCCTTGGCCGCCAACGTCTTGACCCGCTTGCTACCGAACATCGTTGCCGCTACCTCACCGGAAGCGACTGCGTTCTCCATGGCCTCGCTGCCCGGGTAGATGCCCGGCTTCTGCCCCGCAAGCCCTTGCAAGTACTTCGGGTCACCGGAGGCCGCGATCGCCGAGTTGTAGAACGTCGGCACGATGGACGCGATAGCCGGATCCCACACCGCCACCTTGCCGTTCGCGAGGTTGGAGCTCAGAAAGTCATTCCAGCCGTGGATCCCGTTGGGCAGCAGCTGCGTGTTCCAGGCCCAGCTGAACACGGTCGCATACACATAGGCGCGGTTGGGGCTCTCCACTGCGGCCTGAAAATCCTTGTCCTGGAAGTGGGGGCCCGCTAGAGTCGCCAGCTTCCCCTGGCCGTCATAGGTCGCCAACGTACTCGTGGGTCCGTCTTGGTTTAGTTCCAGGACGTCCGCAGCTGGAGTTTTGCCCTGCTCGTCGGCGGCCAACTTCGCAACGAGCTGGCCGGGGCTCGCGCGAAATATCGAGAGTTTGATCGTCGGGTAGGCCGACTTGAAACCAGACGTCCACGCATCCAAGATCGTCTGCTGGGTGGGCGTGTAGAGCGTCACACTGCCCTCGGACTTCGCTGCAGCCACCACCTGATCGAACTGACCGGACGTAGACGTCTGCGATGAAGACGTGCATGACCCGCTCGAGGATGGTTTGCTGCCGCTGCAACCCGCTACGACTGCCACCAACGAGCCCACCAGAAGCAGCTTCGTGAAAAGCCCAGCACGCGAACGAACCTGCATTATTTCTCTCTCCCTAGGACCAGCCGGGCTACGGCGCCGACGGAGGGTCTGCGACCTGAACGATGGTCTCTGCGAGGATCGATCCGACGGCATCGAGGTTGGAACCAGGCATCGCGCACGCTCATTAGGTCTCAACCCAATCCATCGGGATGCCGCCGGCGGCCGCAAACACGTTGGAGAAGATTTCGGCGCGTGACACGTTGCCCTGCTTAGCGCCGTAGTGCGCCCTGGCGCGTTGCTCGAGGTGCTGAGCAAGGGCGCCCGCCTGGTCTGCGGGCGCCGCCTCCGGAGCCCGAGCGTGCTGACCCCGTGCGGCGTCTGCTTTCTTCGAACGTTCTCGGACGGCCGAAAGGACTGATTCGGTCTCGGTTCTGGGGACCACGACGATTCCTTCGGCATCTGCCACAATCAGGTCGCCGGGGTGCACAACTACACCACCGCAGCTCACTGGGACATTGATCTCGCCTAGCTGGCTCTTGGCCCGAGACACCGGACATGTGCCACGTCCAAAGACGGGGAAGTCGAGGGCCTGTAGGTCCGGGATGTCGCGCCATGCGCCGTCAACGACGACGCCGGCCAGACCCTGGCGAATGGGTCCGATTAGCATGCCCGAGCCCCCGCTACACGAGTCCACGTGTCCGCGCCAGTCGATCACCAGAACGTCGCCCGGTTGGCACTGGGTTATCGCGCCGTGAACCGTGAGACTATCTCCGGGTGGCGCCTTCACGGTCAGCGCGCGTCCGACGAGTCTATCGATCGGCTCATACAAGGGCCCCATACCGGGTGACATCGTGTACAGCGCGCCGACGGCGTCGCTGATATCGGGCACCGAGAAACTCCGAAACGATTCAAGAATGCCGTCTTCGATTCGCGGCACGTTTCGAACCCATCTGGGTGGCAGCACGGGAGTGTGCCCGCGCACCAATTCAGCGGGAGAATTCCCGTTCGATGCCATTCTGGTACCTCTTTCGCCTTAGGTTTTTATCCCCGCGATAGTGGACACGGACGAGATTATTAATTCGGAACGACTGACTTTAGTAGTCCGCCACGTTGCGAGAGGTGATGTCCCTCAACGGAGGACCACTATTCACGCCAGTACTTGCCCCAAATACCGCAGTGGACCCATCGCTAGGCCACTGATTCACGAGAGGGGAGCGTCTCCGCTAGGTCAAGCATCCGAATGGCGTTGCCTCGCGCGATCTTATACACCGTTTGATCGTCCAGTCCGGCCATGATCTTCTCCGCATAATTCTGCGTGTCTGGCCAAGTCGAGTCCTGGTGCGGATAGTCACACTCAAATGTAATGGAGTCGACGCCGATACTCTCCCTCACCTCGAGACCGAAGGTGTCCTCGAAAAAGCAGCCAAACAAGCGGCCGGCCGCATACGTACTTGGCGGCTCCTTCAACACCTCGGGTATTTCAGCCATGGTATTGCCTTGGCGCCAGATGCGATCTACACGTTCAAACATGAACGGCATCCACCCAATTTGGCTTTCTGAAAGTGCGAGCTTGAGATTTTGATACCGCGCGAACAAGCCCGACAATAGCCAATCCGCCAATGCAAGCTGTGAGTTGATCGTACTCAGGGCAACGCTGACGCCGAAGGGAGCGTCAGCCGAAGTGGTGGCAATTGTCGACGACGAGCCAATGTGGCTACACACGACCGTACCGGTCTCATCGCACGCGTCGAAGAACGGTGCCCAATGGTCATCGCGATCGTGGATGCTAGGCAAACCAAGCTGAGTCGGTAGCTCGCTAAACGCAACCGCCCTCACTCCACGAGCGGCGTTCCTTCGAACCTCCGCCGCGGCTGCAATTGGATCCCAAAGAGGTATTAGACAGACTGGGAGCAATCGACCGCCACTGTCGCCACACCACTCCTCGACGACCCAGTCGTTATAAGCCCGCACACACGCGAGAGCGAGGTCCTTGTCATGCATCCAAAGGAAGACCTGGCCGCAGAACCGCACTTGGTTCGGGAAGCACAGCGATCTCTCAATTCCAACCCGGTCTAGGTCGGCTACACGAGCTTTCGGGTCGTAACAGCCCGGACGCATCTCATCAAAGGACATTGGCGCGCGCGTGATGTCGGAACTGTCCATGCCAACGCTCGCCATACCTCGTGGAATGCCCTGCCACAGGTCTTCGAACAGCCAAAAATCGGCCTTCGGGCCCGACGTGGCGGGCCGGAAAGCCTGGCGGTTCGCCGGAACCATCTCCCACGAGACACGCTCTACGTGCGGAGCGCGGACCTTTAGATGTGACGGAAGCCAGCGCTGAAACATGTCGGGCGCCTCGACGACGTGATCGTCTACCGAGATGATCGGGGGAATGGTCACGATTGCAGAACCTTTCGTCTCGTGCGTCGTGGTGGTCATCGGTAGCTGCTCTTGACCCGGCGAATTACCACGCGGACCCCGTTCCGACGGTTGTCGTGTCACGTCCTGACCGCAGGACCTTGCCTCCCACAGCTCCTGTCAGCATCCCGTCTTTCGCGATCTCGACGCCGTTCACAAAGGTGTGGTGTATCCCAACAGCCTCGGAGTAGAGCCGCCAGCCCCCAGCCGGCAGATCTGCCCTGGCTTCGACCTGCCCCGGGCTGATCGTCTTGAGGTCGAACACCAGCAGATCCGCGTGGTAGCCGGGCGCCAGCCGGCCCCGCTCGCGCACCCCGTAGAGTCGTGCGGGCACGTCGGTAATCAGGTGGATCGCTTCGGCCAACGAGATTAGGCGTCGCTTGCGGACCGCCTCGGCAACGAAGGTCACATAGCAATCAAACGTGCTCATCATGTCGAGATGGGCGCCAGCGTCGGACCCCCCGACGATGGTGCGTCGATCAGCCCATAGCCGGCGCCGCTCAGCCCACGATGCGTCATCGTCACCAGATACCGGCGTCGAGATACCAGGCACCAACTCGTCTTGGACCACGATGTTGAGCAGCGCGTCGAACGGGTCATAACCATATTCGGGTACGAGATCGGCCAGTCGGCGACCTACCACGTCGGACAGGCTGGGGGACCCCACATCGCTGATCGTGCACTCGGCCCAGTCGGTCCAGAGTTTATATGGAGCGGCGGCGGCTCCCTCCCGCAACATTTGGCGCACCTCAGGCTTCCCCAACGCCACGATCCGCTCTGGGATTGGGAGGTGCATCACTTCGGCCCAGTTCGGGAGCGTGTCGTACAACTGCGGGCTGAGGAACGTCAGACGTAACTTGCTGGGCTCAGGCATCGTCAGGCCATAGACGCGCCCGCCCACCTCTGCAGCGCGATCGGATACCCGAAGCCTCGACATGAGCCCCTCGTGCTCTTGGGGCCCCGGCCGAACGCTCAGGAGGTTCCAGTTGAGTGACCGCTGCGCGGCCGCGGACATACGTCCCACGAAGGTGCCGATCTCGTCGGCGAAGATCGTGTCGTTCGAAGGGATGAACTCCAGCGACGTGCCCGGATGGTCCCGGACCACGCGACACAACGTCAGGATTTCCTCATCGCTCGCGTGACGGGAGGGAACCGGATCTCCGTTGTGATCGCTGTGCGACCTCGACCTGGTCGAGGAAAGACCCATTGCGCCAGCCTCGAGCGACTCGTGGAGAAGCTCCACCATCTTGTCGATCTCGCTTGGTGAGGCCTCCGAGCCGACGGCCGACTCCCCCATGACCAGACGTCGAATGGTGCTATGAGCTGCCATGAAGCCGGCGTTGACGCTGAGCCTGCGCTCCAGCCTGTCGAGCCAGCTCGCGAAGTCGCTCCACTGGAGATCCAGGCCTTCCTCGAGGGACTCGAGCGGCATGCCTTCCACCCGCGCAAGCATCGGTACGAGGTAGCTTGCCGCCTGGGTGTCGATCGGCGCCAACCCGAACCCGCAGTTGCCACCGAAAATCGTGGTGACTCCGTTCAGGGAGGATGGCGTCACCGATGCGTCCCACATGACGTGCGGGTCGTAGTGGGTGTGGATATCGATGAAGCCCGGCGACACCACCGAGCCGGACGCGTCAATGGTGCGGTGCGCAGTCTCGCCGGCCTGCTTCGCGTTGCCGACGAAAACGATCCGCCCACCAGCGATTCCGACATCGCCCTGCCGCGGCGGCCCACCAGTTCCGTCGACGATCGTCCCGCCGGTGATCAACAGGTCAAGCATCGTTGTTCCTCAAATCTGTCGCGTTTATTCATCGAGCTGAGTTCCCGCTCGGTCGAGCGTTTCTTTTTTCGAGCACTCAAAAAGCAAGCCAATTTCGCCGCGGCGTGGGTTCTGATCACAGAACACCGGTCTGTATAGAGATTACAACTCGCATCATTGCCAGTCAAGAGCTCGCCGCCGTCGGATCGGTTCGCCCTTCGTGCTCCACCACCTCTTCGACTTGTTGTCCGTTTTTTCGACAAGCACAAGAAGGCTTACCGGTTGTGGCGCCAGGAGGGCCTGCACGTGCGGGCGCGCGGCGCGGCAAGCGAGTGGGGCCCTCGACTCATGCACCGGTGCTGATTGCTCAGGCACCAAATGTGATGTGGCGATCGAATTTCCAATACGACGCCACCACTGACGGACGTCTGATCAAGTTCTTATCCGCCTGCCCTCACTTGACCCCAACTTGTTGAATGTGGGCCAGGACAGTGGTTGGCAGCCACGCCTCTTCGAGGCGGTGATTGGGTTCGACCACAGAACCCGTCGGCACTCTCAGTCGGTCAGTATTCGGCCAGCTTGGGTAAAGTCTGGGCTAGGCGCTCGGTGTATTCGACCGGCTCGCGGTCGGGCACCATATCTAGTTGCGAAATACCCAAAGCTGCATACTGTTTCGCATCTGCCAAGAAGGTATCAGGGTCGTCAAGGACGGGTCCGGTATAGATGGCGGTCTTGCGGATGGTGTTGTAGTCGCGTCCTTCCGCGTCGCAGTGCGCTCGCAGCACATCCAGTTTGTGGGCCACATCTTCGGGGCTGCTGGCAAATAGGTTGCAGGCGTCGGCGTAGCGGGCCACCAGCCGCAGTGTCTTGCGCTCTCCCCCGCCTCCGATCAAGATAGACGGCCTCGGCCGGCTCACCGGCGTAGGCACGCATAGAGTTTCGGCCAGTCGATAGTGTTTACCGACGTAGGCACTGTTGTTATCGCTCCACATTCGCAGACAGATCTGCACTGTCTCCTCTAAGTGCTCGTAGCGCTCCTCCGCCGGCACCAGCGGCACACCTAGGCCCCGCTGCTCTCGCTCATACAACGAGGCGCCGATGCCGAGCTGCGCGCGGCCGCCCGACAGCACATCGAGTGTGGTGACGATCTTGGCCAGCAGCCCAGGGTATCGATACATGACCCCAGTCACCAACACTGCCAACCGGATTCGTCTCGTCAAAGCCGCCACGTATCCCAGCGTGGTGTACGCCTCGAGCATCGGCTCCTCGGCGCGGGCCCGCTGCTCGATCTGGAAGTAGTGATCCATCACGTTGAACTCGGCGAAACCGGCCTCCTCGGCGGTCTTCGCAGCCGCCGCGAGCGTGTCCGCGATCCGCTGAGGATCACCCGGAGCCGAGAAGTTCCAATAATGAAGACCCAGGTCCATTGGTTACCGTCCTTTGTGATCACGCCACGCATTGCGCTACAACAGCCCGAGTAGCTGCAGGTCGGTGACGTATTTAACGATGAGCTCGGCCGTTATGTGTGGGATGTCTTTGTCCGGGCCGACTTTCGCCTCCTGCACCGCCGCGCGGAATCGTTCGGCGGATGCCAGCGCTCCGCGTAGTGGCTTCTCGGGGTGCTGGTAGTAGTGCAGCAGTGGCAGGACCGAGTGCTGGCTCTGACGTTCCGGCAGTGCGCGCATCGCGGTCTCGAACCGCTGCAGCCAGTCGTTGTAGTCGGCGATCCGCTGGATCGGGTAGCCGGCCTCGTTGAGCCAGTCGACGTATTGGTCGAGCCCGATGCCGTCGTCGTAGGGGTTCGCCACGTGGTAGGTCTGATACCCGTTCTCCACTCCTGCGCCCAGGGTGGCGATCGCCTCGGCAATGAAATCCACCGGCAGCCCGTCGTAGTGAGCCCGCTGGCGATTGCCGTTGGCGTCGAGCTCACAGAACGAGCCAGGCGCGATGCCGGTGGCCGCCACACTCAGCAGCGTCCGGGTGAAGATGTCGGGCACGTTGAGCTGACCGGCGTAGCGGGTGTCGGCCAGGATCATGTCGCAGCGGAACACCGCTACGCGCAGCCCACATTGGTCGTGGGTTTCGCGCAGCAGCACCTCGCTGGCCCACTTGGTGGTGTTGTAGCCGTTGGCGTAGCTGTCGTCGATGTTGCGGGTCGGGCTGATGAGCCGGATATCGGCGTGCTCGACAAGCGTCGACGCTTCCATCTGATCAGCCATCCCGATGGTCGACACATACGTGTACGGCTTCTGTTTGGTGGTGAGCGCCAGCCGGATGAGCTCGGCGGTGCCGACCACGTTGGGGCCGAACAGCTGGCTATAGGGCAGGACGTGGTTGACCAGGGCCGCGGGGTCGACGATCAGGTCGACCGTGTCGGCCAGCCGCTGCCAGGTCTGCTGACCCAGCCCGAGGTCGGCGTCGCCTTTGTCACCGACCACCACCTCCAGATGATCGGCGGCCAGTTCGCGGTAACGGGCAAGTAGCGCCGGATCGCCGCTATCGAATGTCTTGTCCAACCGGTCTTGGGCCGCCGCGAGGTCCTTGGCCCGCACCAGGCAAATCAACTTGCCACCGACGGGTGCCAGCCTTTCCAGCCATTCCAGGGCCAGGAAGCGTCCCAGGAAGCCGGTCGCGCCGGTGAGCAGTACGGTGCGCACTTCCCCACTCGGTTGCGGCAGGGTCGGGGAGGCCGCAAGTGTCTTCTCGTCGATGAACTTGTCCACCTTGAGATCCCGGGCGTGCACCTCGGCCGCGTCATGACCGTGCACCGACGCGAACGTCGGCCGTTTGACCCCGGGCTGCCGCTGGGTGTCGATGTAGTCGGCAATGCCCTGCAGGTCGGTGGCCGGGCTGATGATGACGCCGACGGGCACCTCGATGTCGAAGATCTCATGCAGCAGATTGGCAAACGTCAACGCCGACAACGAATCTCCACCCAGGTCGCTGAATTGCGCATCGGGACGGAGGTCGCTGCCCGCCGCGCCCACCAGCGCGGCCGCGGCTCGGCTGATGGTCTCGAGGACCGGCCGGTTGGCACCATCGCGGCGCAGCTCACGCAGATTGTCGTCCTGGCCTTGCGCCAGTTGCGCGTACAGCGCCTCCAGTTGCTCGCCGTAGCGCTGCTTTAATTGTGGGCGCGCCATCTTTCCGATACCGGTCAGCAAGCCGTTCTCTTCCGAGAAAGGTGTTGGCTCGACGATGAAGTCGCGCGGGACCTCATAAGTGCGCAGGCCCGCCTTCTTCGCGACGTCTTGCACCGACTGGCTGATCAGTGGCTTGAGTTCGTCGGCATCGTGGCTGGCCAGCGCATCTTCGGTGGGCACGATTGCCGCCAGCGGGTACGGACGGGCGCCGTTGCCGTAGATGTAGACCTGGTTCACCAGTGGGCTATCGGTGAGAACCGCCTCCACCTTGGAGACCGCGACGAACTCGCCCTGGGAAAGCTTGATCACGTTGTTGCGCCGATCGGTGAACTCGAACTGATCCGGGGCGATCTCGGTGAAGATGTCACCTGTGCAGTAGTAGCCGTCCTCGTCGTAGACACCGGCGGTGACCTCCGGGCGTTTGTAATAGCCGGCGAACATGTTCTGTGTCTTAACCAGCAGCTCACCTCTCGGGTGGGGCCGGTCGCTGTGAAAGTAGCCCAGCTCGGGCACGTCGGCGACTTTGAAGTCGGTCACCGCCAGTCGTTGCACGTGGCCGTCGAGCAGGATGGGGCCCGCCTCGGTCGGGCCGTAGCCTTCCATCAGGTGCATATCGAGAAACGCCTCGACCCATTCCTTCAACTCCGATGAGATTGGCGCCGAGCTCGTCATCGCGTAGACGACCCGCGCGCCGACCAATTTGTGGCGCAGCTCGGCCATGACCTTTGGCTGCAGTGCCTGTTTGTCGTCACCCTCGGCAGATCGCCGGTTCAGCTCGCCTTGATACGCCTGGAACAGCATTTCCCAGACCCGCGGCACAGTGTTCAAGTCGGTGGGGTGCACCAGTGCGAGGTCCTCCAGCAATGTGGAGAGGTCGCTTTTGGCGGCGAAAAAGGCGGTGCCGCCGCTGCCGAGCGTTCCAAACAGGATGGCCTGTCCCATGCCGTGGCTCATTGGCATGAAGGACAAGATGATCGAGGGAACGTTCTCCGACCCGAACCAGCCCCTCGACTGGCGCCAAAAGTTGGCCACCAGGCGCTCGGAATACATCGCGCCCTTGGGTGCCCCGGTGCTGCCTGACGTGTAGATCAGCAACGTAACAGGGTCTGGCTCGTCTGAGATGTACGCGTCCGCAGCGGAAAGGCGCTCACCGCGGGCGACCACATCGGCGAGGGTTTCCACGATCACCGTGCTCCCCTCCGTCGCCAGCCGGTCGCGAGCGGCCTCTACCGTCTCGCGTTGGTCGTCCACCTCGGGACGGTGGTCGAACACCACCAGACGGGTGGGCTTATGCCCGGTTAACACCAGTTCGACGGCATCTGACAAATGGTCGACGCTGGCCGCGATTATGCTCGGCTCGGTCTCCTCGACAATGGGCGTCAGCTGCGTTAGGGCTGCATTGGTCTGCAGCGGAACGGCAACCGCGCCCAGGTGAATCAGCGCCAGATCGATAACGGTGTAATCCACACTTCCGAATCCCAATACGCACACCCGATCACCAGGTCGAAGGGGCTTGTTCACCCAGGCGCTGGCGACCGCGCTGGCCTGGCGCCACAGTTCCCGGTAGGTGATGGTCTCAAATTGCGGCAGCAGCTCGACTGTGGTGCGGCCGGACTCGGGGTCTTTCACCAACTTCGTCGCACGCTGCCCAAGCGCGGGTCGGTCAGCGTAGCCATCCATGACGACCTGTATAAGTTGCGGCAGCCGCAGACCGGGCTCCTCCATCGCGGCAAAGACGGCTTCGTCGGGGTGGGCAGCGGCGAATTGCGGGTCGCTGTCGTATAAATCGTTGATGCGACGCTGCAGCGCGTCCGCACGGGTATCAGTCGACATCACAACCTCCTAATTGAAACGAAACTTCGGGACCCAACAAGGCGTCGGTCAGCAAGAGTGCGGTGGCGGAGCCAATTCGGTTGAACCCTTTCGCGACTCGGCGACGCCAACAACAGACGAGAAACCTGCGTGACTCGTCATGGGGCACGTTTCGAGCGCGACGTGGGCTGGCACAGACGGTCTACGACCGCGCCGACGCAGACTCTGCTACTGATCTTGCCGGGGCGCCGCGCATTGATGGTCTTGGTGATAACTGACACGGTGTCCTCGAGGATCGCGTCGCCTCGCGCGAGTTGGCCTTCACCGACCTCGTCCGGTAGTGGGATCGCCGGCCATCTCGCTGCTTCGCACGCTGCCCACCGAGCCGCCGCGGTGGCCGGCAGTGATCCGTCGACACCGATAACAATGCGATTCATCTGAACTATCTTCTCTGCGGATGGAGCGATTGCGGGTAGCTCAGGCGATCAAGGACCTGGCCGCGGGCTCGGGCTGCGAGTGTTGGGCGGCGTTGCGGGTCAGCTGCTGCAGCAGCGGCATAGCAACACGCATCGCCAAGGCCAGCGTCGCCTGGTCGTCGGAAGGCAGCCCGTCGAGCAGTTCGGCCATGCGCTCGTGCGTCGACTGCTGCAGCTCATCCCGCAGTGCCCGCCCAGTATCGGTGATAGCCACCAGCGTGGCGCGCGCGTCGTCGCGGTCGATGAGCCGAATAACCAAGCCTTCCCGCTCCAAACGTCCCACCAACTGCGTCATCGCCGGCTGAGCAATCCCGGTTGCCGCGGCCAGGGCCGTGAGCCGAGAAGGACCCTCCGCAGCCAGCGCCGCCAACACATTTCTCGACGTGAGGCTGGTTCCCCGCGCCAGGTGACGCATCATCAGCGACGCGCCCACCCTGAGAGCCTCGGCGATGCCCACCGCGGTGTCTGAGCTGAGCGCTTTTTCCATAAACCGTGTATATCACAGAGCTATGTATTTGTCCAGCTCGGAGCTCATGATGTCCTATGTTTCCAACGTATCTAGCCTCTGGACCACTTGATTTACATATCAAGCATATGATATGCATGAGATTTATGACGGAAAGCATCGACCTCGGTTGCCGCAACGACATGCAGGCGCCGGCGTCGCACCGTGGGCAGTCGCCGGGATATCAGCGGGTCCGCATCGGGCAGCTGTTGATCACGGCGCTCTATGACGGATTCGTGCCGGTCCTGGCCGACGATCTGCATGGCGCGCCCCCCGCAAAGATCCGCCGGTTATTGACTGGCGGATTCTTGCCCGCCGACGGAGATCGGCACACGGCGGTCACTGCCTTCTTGGTTGAAGACCACGACCGCAAGATCCTGATCGATACGGGCAGTGGACACTCGCTTGGCCCTGACACCGGTTATGTGCCAGGGAATCTGGCCGCGGCGGGCATCGATCCAGGCGATATCGATCACGTGTTGCTGACCCACCTACACCCCGACCACGCTGGCGGGCTGATATCGGCCGACGGCCAGGCGGTGTTCTCACACGCCACCATCCACGCCGCCAAGGCAGAGGTGGACCATTGGCTCGACCCTCACCGCACGGCCGCCGCAACCGGCGTACAACATCTAGTTCACGACACTGCGGCGCGCGCCCTAGCGCCCTATCGCCACATTGGTCGGTTCGTAACCTTCGATGATTGCGGCGAGGTGATCCGCGGCGCGCGCCCTGTCAACCTCGCAGGCCACACTCCGGGCCACACCGGCTACCTGCTCGGCGAGGGTGATGCGACGGTGCTGTTCTGGGGTGATACCGTCCACTGCCACACGGTGCAGCTGCGGCGTCCGTCGGTCACGATGGCCGCCGACAGCGACGAGCTTGCCGCCATCGCCGCCCGCCGCAAGGCTTCGAATCTCGTGTCCTCCAACGGATGGTGGGTGGGCGCCGCGCACCTGCCCTTCCCGGGCCTGGGGCATCTTCGCCGCAACGCCCACGGCTATACGTGGCTGCCTGTTACCTACAAACCAGTCCAGTGATCGACTGAATTGCGCGAATTAGTTCCGCCGAGGCAGGACAGGGCATGAGGATCACTCTGATTGGCCCTCCGGACGCGGGTAAAGGTACGCGGCCCACCGGCTTTCCGCCGAGCTCGCCATCCCGCACATTTCCAGCCGGGCGCCCTTTCGCGAAAGCGTCAGCGCCGGCATTCGACGTCGCCGATTATCAAGTGCCGCAAGGAGGGTGCCGCCGCCGCGATGATGGCGGTGGCCACACACAGGGCGGCCATGACGGCGGCATGCGCCAGTTCGCCCGGATGCAGCGAACCGGCATGACGAGGTTCGCTCGCACCAGTCACCGCGATTTCAGGATTGCCGGCCGCGGCCCGAGAAGATTCGACCGTGGTCGGTTGGCCGGCGGGCTGATCTACATAGGTTTTCTCCTGGAAATAGTGGACGGGTGACTGCACCGCCGGCGACCGACACCGCGCTCGCGGCCGACCTCCTGGGCGTGGTCGCCAGAATCAACCGGTTGGCCAGCCAGCGGGTGAGGACGCGGCTGTCCTATGCCCGCGCCCGCCTGCTGTCAGCGATCGAGGAGCACGGCCCGGCGCGGATGTCCGACCTGGCCGTACTCGATCAGTGCTCACCGCCGACCATGACCAGGCACGTCCGCCTGCTCGAGGACGCAGGTCTGGTGTCACGGACGACCGATTCCGCCGACGCCAGGGTCGTGTTGATCAGCATCACAGCCAAGGGCCACGCCGTGCTGGCTCAGGTTCATGCCGACCGCGGCGCCGCATTCGATCAACGCCTCGCGCGGCTCGACGACGCTGACCATCAAACGCTCGCCGAGGCGGTTCGGATCATGCGCAATCTGCTCGACGACGCGCAGCGGCACCGCTGATTCCACCCGACAACGTCAACGTCAACGTAGCCTGAAGAGGAGAACCCCGCCCCATGTGGCGCCAACCCAAGGCCGTCTGGGCCGTTGCCTTCGCATCCGTCGTCGCTTTCATGGGCATCGGCTTGGTGGGTCCGATCCTCAAACCCATCGCCGACAACCTCAACGCGTCGCCGTCGCAGGTGTCCCTGCTGTTCACCAGCTACATGGCGGTGATGGGCGTGGCGATGCTGATCACCGGTGCAGTGTCCAGTCGCATCGGGCCGAAACGCACTCTGCTGCTTGGTCTTTTGGTGATCATCGCGGGCGCCGGCCTCGCCGGTATGTCGGACTCGGTGATGGGCATCGTCGGCTGGCGAGCACTGTGGGGCCTGGGCAATGCGCTGTTCATCGCGACCGCGCTGGCCACCATCGTCTCCTCGGCACAAGGGTCGGTGACGCAGGCGATCATCCTGTACGAGGCTGCCCTGGGGCTTGGAATCGCCGTCGGCCCATTGGTCGGCGGGGTACTGGGGTCGATCTCGTGGCGTGGCCCGTTCTTCGGGGTCTGCGCGCTGATGGTCGTCGCGCTCGTGGTCACCGCGTTCCTGTTGCCCGCGACGCCGCGCACCGAGCACGCCACCAGCCTGCTCGACCCGTTCCGTGCCCTCAGGCACCGTGGCCTACTGGGCGTCGGAATCACCGCGCTGCTGTGCAACTTCGGCTTTTTCACGTTGCTGGTGTTCACCCCGTTCCCCCTCGCCATGAGCGCGCACCAGATCGGGCTGATCTTCTTCGGCTGGGGTCTGGCACTGGCGTTCACCTCCGTCGTGGTGGCGCCCAGGCTGCAGCACCGGTTTGGCACCGTGCGGGTGCTGATCGTCAACCTGCTCGCGTTGTCCCTGCTACTAGCGGTGATGGCGACCGGAACCGACGTCAAGGCCGTCCTGGCCACGTGCGTCGTGATCGCCGGGGTGTTCATCGGCGTCAACAACACCCTGATCAGCGAGACCGTGATGAAGGCCGCACCCGTCGAAAGGGGCGTTGCCTCCGCGGGGTACAGCTTCCTGCGATTCGGCGGCGGTGCGGTCGCGCCGTGGCTGGCCGGAATGCTGGGTGAGACGTTCAACGCCCACCTGCCGTTCTGGATGGGCGCCGCAACGGTGCTGCTGGGTGCCGGCGTGTTGGCGGCCACCGGTCGGTACCTGGCCCACATCGACGACCCCGAAGATGAACTCGCCGAAATGACCGACGAGGCCACGGCGGTGACCCTTAGCGACGACAGCTAGCTCACGCGGGTCTGACGAAGATTTTGGGTTGCTGGTCGACGCTGGTGTCGCGTCTCGGGTGCTTCTGATGCTCAGTTGGTCGCCTGCCTGGTCCCGTGGACGCTAGCACCATCAAGCCCGGCCGTTGTAATCACACACGACCGCGCCAATGTGGGGCCAGTTGAACTCCGCGCCGCCCTATCTGGTGTGCAGTGCCCTGGGATCTACGCGTGGACGCGGCAGGAGGTGCGGCGCTTGGCCAACCTCTGCGACCCAAGGATTACACGAGCTATGGCGCCTCACCTCAGCGAGGCTGACCGGGTGCCCCGTGCGACGGCTGTCTGCACGCGGCTCTAAGCCGTCAGGCTGCTAGTGGCCGCGGGGTGGTCGCAGGGACGGCTCGTGCTGCCGGGGTGGGTGGTCGCGGTGCCAATTCCCTCCGGGCTCGTTCCAGCAGAGCGTCGAGTCTGTCGTTGACGACGTCAGGGCGATGGAGCATCAACATGTGTCCCGCACCGGGGACATCGACGAACTCCGCTGCGGAGACCGCGGCGGCAATGGCCGCCGAATGGTGAGGCGGCGTGACCCGGTCCACGGTTCCGCACATGATGAGTGTCGGTGTGCGGCTGAGGGTTCGGAAGGCTGCTGTGCCATCGAAGTGAGAGATCGAGTCGAGGAAACCCGCCACGATCGGCAGCTGTGGCGCCTTGAACAGGGCAGCCAGGGTGGGCGCCTTCTTTGTGACGAGTCGCCATATTGGTTCCGTGGCGCGGACGGCGCTGGTGCGGAGCGCTTCGGCGGAGGCGGGGATGTGGGCGGCCAGAGCACCCGCACCGCCGGCGAAGGGAGTAGCCAGCAATCTGCCGAGCCCGTGCCGGGTGATGTCCGCAGCCGCAGTGGCGATGAGCCCGACTCCGGTGATTCTTTCCGTGCTACGGGATTGGTGATGCTGCAGGTACTGCAGGATGGTCATGGCTCCCATGGAATGCCCAACAAGCACGATGTGGCCGGTGGGTGTCGTCGTGTCGATGACGGCGTCGAGGTCACGGGCGAGTTGCCCGAGGGTGTTGCTCAGGGCGCAGCCGCGACCGGAGCGGCCGTGTCCGCGTTGGTCATAGGCGATTACGCGGATGTCTGGGTGACGCGATGTCAGATGACTTGTCTGGCGCCGCCAACTGTCCCTGTCGCCCAGGAGTCCGTGCAGGAGAATCACCGTCAGATCCGCGGCTTCGGGACCAATTTGTCTCGTCACCAGGGCAAGCCCGTCGGCTGTGGTGACGGAAACCCGTTGTGCTGCTACTGGGTTCATCGGCGTGGCCAGCGATTAATCGTTGAAATGGCGCTCGTGGTCCCAGCGCTCAAGCCACAACTGCAGGTTGTGCACGCCGACCGCAGACAATGCCAGTGACACCACTACAACGAGGTTCTGAAGGGTACTCATAGTCGGTCCATTTCGCGGGCCATGCGGGATAGCTCGAGTTACCTGTTGCGCGGTGGGTAGTGTCGTCGCGCGGGGGGCCGGTGCAATGCGGCGCCGACAACTCGGATCGCGTCGATCAACCGGCGGGAGATCGTCGCGGGCCGCGTCGATCTGGCCGCCGCGGTGCTGAACACGACCTCCTGCTGGCTGATGA
>Ga0209040_10000571_pt1 | contig 28326 bp, 26 predicted proteins | sample BogFormECP12_OM3_FD_188240 | JGI IMG/M metagenome (GOLD analysis project Ga0209040, IMG submission 188240) | Bog forest soil microbial communities from Calvert Island, British Columbia, Canada - ECP12_OM3 (SPAdes) (version 2) | ecosystem: Environmental > Aquatic > Freshwater > Wetlands > Bog ... | reverse complement strand
CGTGCCATCGATCCGGCTTCCCCGCGACCGTGCGCCCTCAAGCGCGCCACCGATCAGACACTACATCTAGAGATGCCTGAGTCAACGGGATAAGCCTCGCACACACCCCACAGAACACTTGGACAAAGGCCCTCTCACGCGACTCTTGATAGGCGGCAGGAAATTCAAAGACAAAATAGAGGGCGAGTACAACCGCCTCTGCGATGCGGCGCTGGAGGTCGCTTGGCCGCCGGTTCTTATTGCTTTCGTTTTTGGGGCGATTATCGGTCTCTTCGGGGGGCTGCTCGCTCATCATTAGTCCCTTTATTGGCTGGCCCACTACCCACGATCGCAGCGCATTGACACCTGTATTCAAATATGCGCGCCAAGCTAAACAAGCGCCAAGTCGCCCGGCGTGCGCGGACTCTCTTGGCGGGCGCGCATCACCCGGCTTCGGCGCGCCTGCGCCGACGGCCTTCCTTGCGTCAGCTTTGGGGTTATTGCGAATAACCGCCATCGCCGCGCCCAGCGCCCCGAACAGCGCGAGCAGGACGAGCACGTCGCCGACCGCAGCCAGGAGCGCGGCCTCGGGCGCGCCCGCGGTCTGCTCGTGGACGCCGGTTGCGGATTCGAGTCCCCAGGCGAGCACGGCCGAGGATGCGGCGACGCCAACGCCCCCGCCAGAAATACGCAAAAGATTGAGCAGTCCGCCCGCAACGCCCGACTTGTCGGCTGGCGCGGCGCTCATCGTCGCATTGTTGTTGGGCGCGATGTAGAGGCCAAGCCCCACGCCGAACGCGGCGAGCCCGACCATGAGGCCGGTCAGGCTGCCCGGCGTTCCGTCGAGCAGTCTCGTGAGAGCCATCGCCGCGGCGGCGCTGATCGCCATGCCCGCCAGCATCAGGAGGCGCGGGCGCTTGTCCGAGAGCGCGCCGCTAAACGGCGCGACGAGCCCGAGCGCGACCGGGACGATGGTGAGCCGCAAGCCGGCGGCCAACGGCTGATCGTGGTAGCCGCGGACGAGCGCGAACGACATCGCGAAGAACATCCCGTAGAGCATTCCATAGGAGACGAGCACGCCAACGCTTCCGGCCGAGAAGGCGGCGGACCGGAAGAGACTGAGGTTGATGAGCGGTGCCGGCGCACGGGCCTCGCGCCAGACGAAGCCGCCGAGCAGAAGCGGCGCGGCGACGGCGCATGCGATGAGCGGGGCTGAGAAGCCCCAGGCCCCGAGATCGCGAGGAGAAGCGTCGCAAGCGCAGGGACCAGCAGGATCGCGCCGGGCAAGTCGAAGCGGCGGTCGCCGGCGAAGGTCGTCGTCCGCGGCACGATCAGCCAGCCGAGGAGCGTGCCGAGGATGGCGAAAGGGACGGTGACCCAGAAGATCCAGCGCCAGCCGAGCGTGCCCAAGAGCACGCCGCCGAGCGCCGGGCCAATGCTCAAGCCCACCGCCTGCGCCGCCGACATGATCCCCAGGGCCTGTCCGCGCCTCGCGGGACCCGCGGCGGCGACCAGGATGACGACGCTGTTGGCGCCGAGCAAGGCGCCGCTCATGCCCTGCAGGACGCGGAAGCCGATGAGAACGGGCAGGCTCGTCGCTAGGCCGCACAAGGCCGACCAGAGGCCAAACAACGCAAATCCAGCAAGATAGAGCGTCTTGCGCCCGGCGATCTCGGCCATTCGGGCGAACACCGGCAGCACGGAAGCAAACGCCAGCATGTAGCCGAGCGCGACCCAGCTCACCGCGTCGAGCGGCGCGCCGAACGCGTTCTCGAGCGAGGGGAGCGCGAGTTGCACGATGCTGCCGTCGACCTGGCCGATGAACGTGCCGATGCAGACCGTTCCGACCACAAGCCATGGGTAGTACGGGCGGCGCGCAAAGAGCTTCGCAGGCGCTGGTTCAAACACTTCAGAACGCCCGATCGGCTTGTGGCCCGCAATGGATGGAGGCGAATCCAGCCTAGCCATGCCGGCGTCGTCCGGCAACGCTCGGACGAAATCTCGCCCGCCTCCTCTCCTGACCCGTTGCCCTCCCCGCTTGCCGGCCGAACGGCCCGCCATGCTATGATGCGGCGCCGTCCGGACCGCATGCCTCTCATGGTTTCCTTCTCCGCGCGCGTCGTCGCATCCATCGCCGCCGTTGATCCGGCGGCGTGGGACGCCTGCGCCAATCCGCCCGGCCTCTCCGAGGCGGAGTCCGAGGGCGAGCGCTACAACCCGTTCATGTCGCACGCTTTCCTCCATTCGCTCGAGGCGTCGGGCTCGGTCGGGGGGCGGACAGGATGGACGCCGGCGCATGTGCTCGTCGAGGATTCGTCGGGGCGGGTCGTCGCCGCCGCGGCGTCCTATCTCAAGAGCCACAGCATGGGCGAGTATGTGTTCGACCATGCCTGGGCCGACGCCTATGAGCGTGCCGGCGGGCGCTACTATCCGAAGCTGCAGGTCGCCGCGCCGTTCACGCCGGCGACCGGGCGGCGCCTCCTGGTCGCGGCGGACGCGCCCGAAGGCGCGCGCGAGGCGCTGATCGCGGGCTTGCGGGAGCTGTGCAAGCAGAGCCGAGCCTCCTCGCTCCACGTGACCTTTCCGACCGCCGAGGACGCCCGGCGCCTCGAGCGCGCCGGATTCCTCATCCGCCACGGCGAGCAGTTCCATTTCCTCTGCGACGGCTTTTCGAGCTTCGAGGATTTTCTGGCCGCGCTGGCCTCGCGAAAGCGCAAAGCAATTAGGCGCGAGCGGCGTGACGCGCTGGGGGCCGACATGACAATCGAGTGGTTGACAGGTTCCGCAATCAGGCCAGAGCATTGGAAGGCGTTCTTCGCCTTCTACATGGACACCGGCTCGCGCAAATGGGGCCGCCCCTACCTCACCCGGAATTTTTTCGACCGTGTCGGCGCGTCGATGCCCGAGCGGATTCTCCTGGTGATGGCCAAACGCAGCGGGCGCTATATTGCCGGCGCGATCAATTTCATCGGCGACGACGCGCTCTACGGGCGCAACTGGGGCGCGATCGAGGAGCGGCCCTTCCTCCATTTCGAGGTCTGCTATTATCAGGCGATCGAATTCGCGCTAGCCCACGGCCTCAAGCGGGTGGAAGCGGGCGCCCAAGGGGAGCACAAGCTCGCGCGCGGTTATCGGCCCGTGGTGACCTATTCGGCCCACGAATTCGCCGACGCGGGCCTCGCCAGGGCGATCGCCGACTATTTGAGGCGCGAACGCGAGGCGGTGGCGCGCACGATCGCGCACTATGAGGGGCACGCCCCGTTCAAGCGGGGAGAGGCGGAAAACGCAGAAGCGCTGGGAGACTCCTTTGACGCCGACGTATGATCCGAACAACATCTTCGCCAAAATTCTGCGCGGCGATGCGCCCTGCGTGCGAATCTACGAGGATGAGGTTTCGCTCGCCTTCATGGACGTGATGCCGCGCGCGGAAGGGCACACTCTGGTGGTCCCGAAGGTTCCGGCGCGCAACCTCTTCGACATTGAGCCCGACGCCCTGGCTCGCTTCATGCCGTCGGTGCAGAAGGTCGCCCATGCCGTCAGGGACGGCATGAAGGCGGAAGGGATTACTCTTCAGCAGTTCAATGAGGAGGCCGGTGGGCAGCAGGTGTTCCATCTGCATTTCCATGTGCTGCCGCGCTGGACCGGAGTTCCGCTCCGGCCCCCGGGCGGGCCGTTCCAGAGCGCCGAGGCGCTCCGCCCGCACGCCGAGAAGATCATCGCGGCCTTCGCGCCGTGAGCCATCTCCACTACGTCCCGCTGAGCGGGGGCCTCGCGGCGCTCTTCTTCGCGATCCTCGTTGCGCTCGCGATTCTGATCCAGATCGGGCTCCTGAAGCGCGTCTCCTCGGCGCTTGGTCTCGATCCTTTCGTCGCTCTCATCCTTCTGTTCGCTTCGCTGCTCGGCTCCTACATCAACCTGCCCCTCGTCCGCCTGCCGGAAGAGCGCGTCGTCTCGCGCGAGGTGGTGGAGATTATGGGCGTGCCCTTCCTGGCGCCGGTCGCGGTCGACTGGCCAGGCACGATCCTTGCCATCAACGTCGGCGGGGCTGTGATCCCCATCATCCTGTCCGTCTATCTGCTCATGCGCTATCGCCTGTGGTGGCCCGGCCTCATCGCGATTGCGGTCGTCGCCTTCTTCGTCCACCAGATGGCGACCCCGGTTCCCGGGGTTGGGATTGCCGTGCCGACCTTCGCGCCGCCGCTGCTCGCGGCCGTCGTGGCGCTGATCCTGTCGCGGCGGTACGCCGGGCCGCTTGCTTATATCGGCGGCTGCATTGGCGTCCTCGTCGGGGCGGACCTCTTGAATCTCGGGCAATTGCGGAGCCTCGGCGCCCCCGTGGCCTCGATCGGCGGCGCGGGCACGTTTGACGGCGTTTTCCTGACGGGTGTTATCGCGGTGCTGCTGGCGAGCCTCGTGACGGGTTAACGCCCTGTCGAATCAGGCTTCTTCACGAAGAATTGCTTAACCAATAGCCGGTTTTTTGTGTCAATTTTGCCACATCCGGTCATCAAGATGATCGAATTGGACGGGGAAAGGTGGACTCGGCAGGCCAGTTTCCCTATAGAGGCGCAATCACTTTCAAACGGGCGACGGCGCGCCGACACGGTGCATGGCGGAGCCGATCTTAACGGAGACTGAAGATGACCAATCGTATGTTTATGGGAGCAGCCGCCGCGGCGTTGACCGTTATAGGCGCCTTTTCCGCTCAGGCCGCTGACCTGCCCACAAGGAAGGCGGCGCCGGCGCCGATATTCGTGCCGCCGCCCTTCACCTGGACCGGCTTCTATGTCGGTGTGAACGCCGGCGGCGTCTGGAGCAGCGGCAGCCGCAATGCGACGCTCGTGGCCCCAGGGCAAGACATCTTTTTGTCGGGTTATTTTCCAGGCGGAATTGGAAATAATCAGAGCGGTTTTATCGGCGGCGGCCAGGTCGGCTACAATTGGCAGACCGGCGCCTTCGTACTGGGCGTCGAAACCGATTTCGACGGGACGAGCCTGGGCAAGACATTCAATTATGCCAGCGCTCCGTTTGCTGGCTCGGGCGTGCCGACAGGCCTTCTGGGCGACAGTTTGTATGTGCACGCCAAGGCGAACCTCGATTGGCTGGGAACGGCCCGTGCGCGCGTCGGCTTCGTCGCAACGCCGGACAACCGCCTGATGATCTACGGCACGGGCGGCTTCGCGTATGCCGGCGGAAGCTCGAGCTTCAACCTCTACGACGCGACGCAGGGAGCGTATTGGACCGGCAACCCGAGCTCCTCGCGGACCGGCTGGACGATCGGCGGCGGCGTCGAATACGCTATCACCAACAACATCACGCTCAAGGGCGAATATCTCTACGTCGACCTCGGCAGCCAAAACATCACGACGGCCGGAAACGCCCTCGCTTTCGCTGCCTTCCCGGGCGTGTATGGGACGGCCAAGATCAACTACGACGCGTCAATCTTCCGCGCGGGCGTGAACTACAAGTTCTGATCGCGACGATCCGAGCTTGGTCGGAAAGAGGAAAGGGAAGGCCGAGCGCCTTCCCTTTTTTGTTGCGCGAGGAGCCCATGCGACGGCGTGGGTGATCGCGCAGAATATATAGAGAAGCCGGAGGAAGGCTGAGCGCCTCGCCTCCGGCTTTTTCTTTGGCGGCTCTTTGCGACGAACCCGGCGACGGGAGCGCGTCTATGGCGCTTTCGGTTCCGGTTCGGGCGTCTTGTCGCTGGTGGACGGAGCCTCCGGCTCCAGGCGCTTTCGCGACCGTCCGCGGGCTTTGGCCGCAACGATCAGGTCCCGCTCCATGCGCGGCTGGGCCGGCCCTTCGGGATAGACGAACCCCAGTTTCTTCACACCAGTCTCGTCCGCGGTGACGACCACCTTGACGACGCCGCCGTTCTTCAGCCGCCCGAACAGCACTTCATCGGCAAGCGGCGTCTTGATCTGGACCTGGATGACGCGCGCCATGGGCCTTGCGCCCATCGCTTCGTCGTAGCCGTTCTTGACCAGCCAGGCGCGCGATTCGTCGGTGAGCTCGATCGTGACGTTGCGGTCCGAAAGCTGCGCCTCGAGCTGAAGGATGAACTTGTCGACCACCCGGGCGATCACCGATTCCGGCAGGCGCGAGAACGCTACGATTGCATCGAGCCGGTTGCGGAACTCGGGCGCGAACAGCCGGTCGATCGCCTCGCGGTCGTCCCCCTCGCGCTTAGACTGGTGGAAGCCGAAGGCCGCCCTGGCGAGATCCTGTGCGCCCGCATTGGTCGTCATGATCAGGATCACGTTACGGAAGTCGATCGCCTTGCCCGAATGGTCGGTCAGCTTCCCATGGTCCATGATCTGCAACAGGATGTTGAACAGATCGGGGTGCGCCTTCTCGATCTCGTCCAGGAGCAGCACGCTGTGCGGATGCTGGTCGATGGCATCCGTCAAGAGGCCGCCCTGATCAAAGCCGACATAGCCAGGGGGCGCGCCGATCAGGCGCGACACCGTGTGGCGCTCCATGTACTCCGACATGTCGAACCGGATGAGCTCGAGGCCAAGGCTCAAGGCGAGTTGGCGCGCGGCTTCGGTCTTGCCGACGCCGGTCGGTCCTGAGAACAGATAGCAGCCGATCGGCTTCTCCGGATCGCGGAGCCCGGCTCGGGCGAGCTTGATCGCCGAGGCCAGAGACGCCACCGCCTCGTCCTGGCCGTAAACGGCCCGTTTCAAGGTCTCCTCGAGATGCGCGAGCACCTCGGTGTCGTCCTTCGAGACGGACTTCGGCGGGATGCGCGCCATCGAGGCGATGGTCGCCTCGATCTCCTTCACGCCGATCGTCTTCTTGCGCTTCGTTTCCGGCAGAAGCATTTGCGAGGCGCCGGTCTCGTCGATCACGTCGATCGCCTTGTCAGGCAGCTTGCGATCGTGGATGTAGCGCGACGACAGTTCGACCGCCGCTTTCACCGCCTCGCCGGTGTAGCGCAGCTTGTGGAACTCCTCGAAGTACGGCTTGAGGCCCTTGAGGATTTCGATCGTGTCGGCGACGCTCGGCTCCTTGACGTCGATCTTCTGGAAGCGGCGGACCAACGCGCGGTCCTTTTCGAAATACTGCCGGTATTCCTTGTAGGTCGTCGAGCCGATGCAGCGCAGCGTCCCCTGAGCCAAAGCCGGCTTCAAGAGGTTTGACGCGTCCATCGCGCCGCCCGAGGTGGCGCCGGCGCCGATGACGGTATGAATCTCGTCGATGAAGAGGATCGCGTCCTTGTGCTGCTCGATCTCTTTCATCACCTGCTTCAGACGCTCCTCGAAGTCGCCGCGATAGCGGGTGCCGGCAAGAAGAGCGCCCATGTCGAGCGCGAACACCGTCGCGCCTTCGAGCACCTCGGGAACGTCGGAATTGACGATCTTGCGAGCGAGGCCTTCCGCGATCGCGGTCTTGCCGACGCCCGGGTCGCCGACCAGCAGCGGATTGTTCTTCTGGCGACGGCACAGAACCTGGATCGTGCGCTGAACCTCCGCCTCGCGGCCGATCAGCGGATCGATCCGCCCCTCCCTCGCCTTGCGGTTGAGGTTGACGCAATAAGCGTCGAGCGCGCCTTCCTTTTTCTTGGTTTCGCCGGCCTCTTTGGTGTCCTTCGCGTCGCGCGCCTCGTGCTCCTCGTCGGCGCCGCGCGGCAGACGGGACGGATCGGAATGGCCGGGACGCTTGGCGATTCCGTGACTGATGTAATTCACCGCGTCGTAACGCGTCATGTCCTGCTCCTGCAGGAAGAACGCGGCATGCGTCTCTCGCTCGGCGAAGATCGCGACGAGCACGTTGGCGCCGGTCACTTCCTCGCGGCCCGAGGACTGAACGTGGAACGCGGCGCGCTGGACGACCCGCTGGAATCCGTTGGTTGCCTTCGCCTCCTCCTGGCTCTCGACAACGAGGTTTTCCAGTTCCGTATCAAGGTATTGGATCACCGTCTTGCGCAGCGCGTCGAGGTCGACCCCGCAGGCGCGCAACACCGCCGCCGCATCGACGTCGTCGATCAGAGCAAGCAGCAGGTGCTCCAGCGTCGCGTATTCGTGTCGGCGCTCGTTCGCCAGCGACAGCGCTTTGCGAAGGGTTTTTTCGAGCGCGCGGGAGAAGATCGGCATGGGGCGACTCACTTCTTTTCCATGATGCACTGCAGAGGATGCTGATTCTTGCGGGCGTGGTCCATCACCTGGGACACCTTGGTCTCGGCGATTTCATAGGTGTAGACTCCACATTCCCCCACGCCGTTGTGATGAACTTGCAGCATGATCTGCGTCGCCTCCTCGGGGTCCTTGTTGAAGAACGCCTGAAGGATCGAGATCACGAACTCCATGGGCGTATAATCGTCGTTCAAGAGCAGCACGCGATACATGCTCGGCCGCTTCGTCTGCGCGCGCGTTCGGGTGATGACGGCCGCCCCGCTGCCGGGCGTTTCCCCTCCCCGCTTCGGCTCTCGCGCGCCTGTCGGGCGGGCCTGCAAAGCCGCGCCGCCAGCGCCGAAGCCCGGATTGAACCACCTCGCAAGACGCGCCATGCCCGCACGAAGGCGAGCCACAAACGGATTGGAGGCGGTAGACACGGACGACCCCTTGCTTGCCGATTGCACGCTAGGACCAGACAACATCGCACGCGAACTTGGACATATATAGGCGCTCGACGGCTCCTCGCGAGAGGAAACCCGGATATGCAGAATTGCCAATTTGTCCGTCACGCGCAAGAGGCGCAATGCAGTCTTGAACAGCGCCCGAATCCTGACGAGACGCCGACGACGAGATCGTAACGAAAACGCCGTGCATTTGGCTTGTGTTCCCGGCCGCTCTGCGTTCGGCGCGGGCGCCGAAACGACAAAAAATGCCGGCGCCCCGCGAGGGGCGCCGACATCAGATTTTTTTATCGCCCTAGCTGCAAGCGCCGGAGACGCTGGAGACGCCTCTGTGACTTACTTCGCTTGAAGGTTGGCGTAAGCCGAAGTGACGGGCTTGAGCGCGTCGGACGCGACCTTCGCATAAAGCTCGGAGAACTTGCTGGACTGGGCGACGAAGCCCTCGTAGGTCTGCTTGGCGTATTCGCTCTGAATCTGGACAGCCGCTTCGACGCTGCGGGCGCCGAGCAGTTTCTCAAGCACAGCCGAGCCGGCGGCGAAAGCCTTCTTCGAATAGTCAGTCGATTCGGCGGCGATCTCCTGCAGGCCCTTCGTCAACGTCGCCGAGGCGGCGGTGAACGCTTCGATCTGCTGCTTGGAGAAATCCTGGAACGCTTCGAGATTTGGCGCGGTGGTCATCTTCAACCCCTGTGTTGGCCGCTACGTGGACAGCGGCTAATGTCGATGCGCGTATTATGTGCACTGCACAATAAAAGTCAAGCGATTTTTTTGCATCGCACCATTTTTGGGGCAAACACCGGCGAAAAGATGTTGATTGTCGTCAAGCTAGAGTGGTTTATGCACCAAACTCAAATGGTTGAATCGGCGCGCTCAACTGACTGTTGAGAAAAGGCGGCGGCGTTAGTCGGGCGCGGACTTCAAGGTTCCTTGCCTATGTCCATACATTTGCTTCCATCGCATTGCTTTTCGTTAACCCAGCCGTAACCGCGCCGCCATAACCTCGTCTTGTGTGTGTGTTGCGCAACTCCTCGGGGTTGCATGCGTAAAAGCGGGGCGCGTTTATGGCGTGGCGTACAATTGACTTGCACCTCGGGCGCCTTGCACGATTTGCCGCTGGAGCGCTGACTGCGGTCTCCGCCTTCGCTTTCGCCGCCGCGCCAGCCGAAGCCCATCATTACCGCCACTATCGACATTACGCGCATTACGCGCATTACGGACAGGTCGCCCACTACGGGGCGACTCACGCGCGCCGTTCCGCAGCGGCCGTCCCAGCCTCGCCAGTTTTCTCGGCCATCGTTGTCGACGCCAACACCGGCCAGACGCTCTGGTCGGTCGCCGAAGACGCGCCGCGGCATCCGGCCTCGATCACCAAGGTGATGACGCTTTACCTCTTGTTCGAGCAGCTCGACAAAGGCGCAATGACGCTCCAGACGCAGATCCCGGTCTCCGAACACGCTGCGGCGCAGGAGCCCTCGAAGCTCGGCGTCGAGCCCGGGGATACGATCAGCGTGGAGGATGCGATCAAGGCGGTCGTGACGCGATCGGCCAATGACGTGGCGGTCGCGATCGCCGAAGCGATCGGGCGCAACGAAAGCACGTTCGCCGAAATGATGACGCGCAAGGCCCGCGCGCTCGGCATGTCGAGCACGGTCTATCGCAACGCCTCGGGATTGCCCAATGACGAGCAGATCACCACCGCGCGCGACCTGACCATTCTCGCCCGTTCGCTCGAGGAGCGCTTTCCCCGCTACTTCAAATATTTTTCGACCCACGAGTTCCAATACGCCGGCGAGGTCATCGGCAACCACAATCATCTGCTCGGCCGCGTCGACGGCGTGGACGGCATCAAGACGGGCTATACCCGCGCCTCGGGCTTCAATCTCCTGACCTCCGTTCATCGCGACGGCCGCTCGTTGGTCGCCGTCGTCATGGGCGGACGCACCGCCGGGGCGCGCGACCGGATCATGGAGAACATGATCGAGGACCATATCGCCGAGGCTTCGACGGCGCATACGGCGACAATGGTCGCCGACGCGTCCCGTGAAGACCAGCCTGCGCGCGCGGCGGCTGAAGCGCCGAACAGCTCGCATCCGGCCGGCGTCGCAGCCAACGTCCCCTCGCGCGTTCCTTCGGCTCGCCCGGCTGAGCCGCCGCTGGCAGAGGGCGACGACGCGGATGCGGACGAGGCGACGGCGCTCCGCGTCGCCGCGGTCAAGCCGCCCGCCAAAGCGCAGGCCGAGGAAGAACCGGCGCCTCTGCGTTCGGCCGTCGCCGCGCCATCGACAAGCGCCCGGAGTCCGGCGGAGCTTGGATGGGTGAAAGGGCCGGATCCGGTCTCGAGACCCCAGCGGATCGCTCAGGCGAGCCTCGGGGCCCCGATCCCGCCGGCCAAACCGAAGACCGCCGAGAATGCCGCCCGCGTCGGCGACAAGGCGCCGGCGGAGACGACGATCGCAGCGCGGACATCCGCTGAAGCCGACGACCAGGACGCGGTCACGCACAGGGGCTGGATGATCCAGATCGGCGCGACCGACGACCCGGCAAAGGCAAGCGCCCTGCTGGCAAGGGCGCGCGAACGCGATCCCAAGCCGCTGGCCGCCGCAAAGCCCATCACCGAAAAAGTTCAGAAGGGCGAAGACACGTTCTATCGCGCCCGGTTCGCCGGCCTCGATCCGGCCTCCGCCGAGTCCGCCTGCCGCTCGCTCAAACGCAACGGATTCTCCTGCTTCGCCGCCCGCGACTGACGCGGGAACCTTTGACCCCGGTCCTCCATTCTCTGCCTGGAGCGCCTCAGCCTTGTCGTTGCATCAAAACATCCTTGGCCTGATTGACCCGCGCGGCAAGGGCGGTCGAGCCGCCATGATCTGGGTGAAACTTCTTCATCAGCGTTCGGTGGGCGCGAATAATGTCGGCCGCCCCGGCGCCTTCCGGCAGGCCCAGAATTTCGTAGGCTTCCCGACGCGTCATCGCGCCTCCGGCGCCGACGCTGCCCCGCCCCTCGCGCTGACCCTGGTCTGTCTGACGCCAGCCGGCAAACCGGCGGTCGAGATAAGCCTCTAGGAGATTGGCGCCGTCCGGGTCGTCGCGCAGGAGCTCATCCCGCAAACTGAGGAGTTCGGGCCGCGACAGCGCTTCCAGCGCCTTCCCGGCGTAGACGCCGGCAAGGACGTCGCCGCTGATGACGCCGCTGTCGTGATCGAGGCGCATTTCGATCATCGCGGAACGGGCGGTCGAGACGCGCCCCGAGCGCCCGCCCGCGCCGGCGCCTGCCGCGCGAAACGAGGTCCATGCAGACCCGAAAGCGCGCCAGCCGGCGAAGCTTGCCGCCATGCCCGCCAGCGCGGCCGCAAAGCCGACCCGGCCGCGCAACAGCAGCAGCACGGCGCCGATCAGCCCGAGGACGCCCCCGCCGTGGCGCACGAGCCGCGCCGCCGCGGCAGTGTCCATGCGCGCGAACCGCTTGATCGCCGACAGCAAAAGAAATAGCAATATCAGCCCGATGACGAAATTCATCGCGGTAACGCTTTCAGTGCGGCGCTGGCGAGCAAACCCCTAGGACGCAGACTCGGATCGCCCGTGCGCGTCAGAAACTACGCCAGATTCACGATCCCCGCATCTGCGACAGCAGAAGCCGGGCCGCCGGATCGGCGTCGGCCTCTCGGGCGAGGGCCGCATGGCCGCCCGCAGCATAGGCCGCCGCCGCCCGCAGCAGCGCCTCGAGACGCGCCGACGCGCCGGCGTCGAAGGCGCTGTAGGCGCCGCCCGTGAGCCGGGCAATCTCGCTGAACGTGCGCCGTGCGGCGGGGTCATTGCCCTCCTGGAACATGAAGGCCTTCACGCCCTGCAGCCCAAGCTCTCCGGCGAGCGCAGCCAACCTCTCCGGGTTCTCCTCCATCGCGTCGCCGACGAAGACCAGCGCGCCGACCTTTGCCCGCTTCGCCTCGTCCCGGGCATGGGCGAGCACCTTGCGGATCTGCGTCTCGCCGCCGCGCACTTCGATCCGTCCCATCAGCTCGGCGAGCCCCTGCCCGCCCGACACGAACTTCGACGCCCGGCACTCGTTGAAGCCGCGGAAATAGACGAGCTGCACCTCGAGCCCGCCGAGACTGGCCGCGGCCTGAAACATCTTCGCCTGCAAGGCCTGCGCGAGATCCCAGGTCGGCTGCCTGCTCATCGTCGCGTCGAGCGCGAAAATGAGCCGTCCGCGCGTTCCTGCGCTCGGGGCGGGTACGTGGTGCGCCGCCTCGACAAAGGCCGCGATGTCCTCGTTCCTGCTCCGCGGGGCGAGCGGCGCGTCCTTCTTCCTGTCCATGCCCAATCCCCGAACGCTTGTCGTTCGAACCAAACCCCGAACATTGTGCGCCTGGCCCACTGCGACAAGCCGCTCGCGAACAAATTTACAGGAGGCCCAATCCGGCGAGTTCGCGCCGCATCGCGTCGGGCATCTCGGCGAAGCCCGGCTGGGCCTCGTCGATGTCGGGCGGCGCGGACTTGGCCTCGTAATAGCGCCAGCCCTGGAAGGCGCGCATCGGGCGCGGCGCGACCGCGACCACCGCGCCGTCGAGCCAGAGCCTGCAGCGGCCGATCCCGTCCGCGTCCATGAACGGCTCGACGCCCACGATCGCCTGCCGGGCCGAGATCTGGCCCTTGATGACCCAGTAGAGCGAGCCGCCGTCCAGGATATCTGCGGCGCGCTTCGGCGTCATGCGCGTCACATGCGCGTGTCGCGACGGCGCGCCCCGACGCCTCGCCTCGGCCATGCGCGCCGCCATCCATTGCCTGAGGTCATCGAGCGAATCCGCGCCGACGCAGAGTTTGACGAGATGAAGGGTCATGGGCGAAGTATAGCAGAGCGCCGAGGCGCGGTTGGAGCGCGGTTTAGCCGATATCCACCATCGTGAGAAGGACGCGCGAGCTTTGGTCGAAACGCGCCAGCGCGCTCGTTCGATGCAGGTTGCGCTTCGACGCATCGATCCGGCGGCTGAGTCGCCAAAGCCGATATTCGCGCCCTATCCAGTGCTGTTCGGGCATGTCTGCGGGTTGCCGCTCGCCTTGGTCCCGGGATTGTTGAATGCTGACGTCACCAGTGAAGTGATATTCTGGGTGATTGGCGAGTTCACGATCACGATCACCGGGACTGCATTGCACTTGAAAAGACCAGCGAACGTTTCAATTCCGGGCCCCGGAGCTCCCCCAAGCCCTCCGTTCTTGCACCAGTAGTAAGTCTGGCCGTTTGTGCTCGATCCTGGGCAGTTGCCCACGGTGTTGTCCCAACCGAGCCCAGGGTAGCTGGTGTTGTCCGTGTACAATTCCGCCTGTTGGGCCGTCGTCAACAGCGCGCCAGAAGCGAGCGCATTAAACACCAGGAAGAGATCGCCTGCGCTCATATTCCAGCCTCCGCCGCCGCACGAGAGCGTCCAGTCTCCCCAGTTCGTGTTTGGCGTCTGGGTCGGGGGCGGCGGATACGAGAGCATCTGAAACGCAGTGGCGGTGGTTGGCGCGCAATTCCGCAACGAAACGCCGCTCGGACCGAGAACGTTCTGATTCACGTAGTTGATGTAAAAATCGGCGCTGAGCTGGGCCCTGGGATTGAGGCCGAGCAAGTCATCGGGGGTGAGGTTGACAATTGCGTCCTGCTCCATTTGCGGCAGCAGCTCGCGAAACATTGCGAGATTGCAATTGCTGTATTGTCCCTGTGATCCGGCGGGGAGCGGGGCCGCGTTGCTCTGAATATGCGCCTTCAGTATTGAATAAGTGGTCTGGTTACCACCGCAGCCGCCGGGTTGCGAATCGTTGGGAAACCCGGACCGGTGCGTCAATAAATCTCTGAAGGTAATCTGATTGATGTTCGGACCGGCGACGCTCTGCCAGTTGCTGTAGAGATAGGGGAAGATCGATGCGTCTACCGAAATGTTATGATTTGAGAGGGACTTGAGAACAGCGAACGTCGTCAGCATCTTGCTGAGGCTGGCGATGTTGGTGATATCGGTCGGCAACATCGCCGCGCTAGGGGACAAAACCGCATTGCCGCCGAACACCGGCGGCAATCCGCCGACAGTGACGACATAACCCACGACGCCCGGCGAGGCTTGCAACAAGCTGACAATGTTCTTGTTGAAGTTACTCTCCGAAATGCAGCCTTGTGGATCGCAGGCTATGATGTCGCTTGGCGGCTGAGGGCAGCCGCTGACCAAAGCGGCCAGTCCCACAATAACAATAACCGCGATCCTCCGATTCATGATTTTCCTCCCTCTGTGCAGAGTTGTCATCGCGATCGAGGACGGCGCAGCGACGAAATCAGAGGGTCAGCCCCGATTCACGCCGCCCCCAGTTCCGCTCTCACCAGCCGCGCCCCCTCGACCATCGCCTTCATCTTGCCGAAGGCGGCGTCGCGCGGCAGGTATTTGAGGCCGCAGTCGGGGGCGACGATGATGTCTTCCGCATTGCGGTAAGCGAGCGCGCGGCGGATGCGCGACGCAACCGTCTCCGGCGTCTCGACCTCGGGCGTCGAGAGGTCCAGCACGCCGAGAATGATCGTCTGGTCCGGCAGGTCCTTCAGCACCGCGCAGTCGAGGTTCGACTGCGCGGTCTCGATCGAAACCTGGCGGCAGCGGCAGCCCTTGAGTTGCGACAGGAACGAGTAAGCGCTCGGACGCTGATGGATGATCGCGGCGTAGCCGAAGCAGATATGCACCGCCGTCACGCCGTTGACGCCTTCGAGCGCGCGGTTGAGCGCCGCGAGGCCGTATTCCCCCGCCGGACCGGGCCGCGCCTGCATGTAAGGCTCGTCGATCTGGACGACGTCAGCCCCCGCCGCGAACAGGTCCTTGATCTCGGCGTTGACCGCCACGGCATAGTCCATCGCCGCGTCGGCGGCCGACGGATAATAGTCGTTCTGCGCCTGCTGGCTCATGGTGAACGGGCCGGGCACGGTCATCTTGACCTTGCGCGTCGTGTGCCGGCGCAGGAACTTGAGGTCCTCGATCTCTACGGGATGCTTGCGGCGGATGGGGCCGACAATGCGCGGCACCGGATTGGGATGGCCCGAGCGGTCGAGGGCGACGCCGGGATTGTCGATGTCGATGCCATCGAGCGCGGTCGCGAAACGGTTCGAATAGCTCTCGCGGCGGATTTCGCCGTCGGTCACAATGTCGAGCCCTGCCTCCTCCTGCGCCTTGATGGCGAGGATCGTCGCGTCGTCCTGCGCTTCGGCGAGAAAGGGCTCAGGGATGCGCCAAAGCTCCTTCGCCCTCACGCGCGGCGGGAAGCGTCCGGCGAGCTTGGCGCGATCGATGAGCCACTCGGGTTGCGCGTAGGAGCCGACGAGCGTCGTGGGCAGAAGCATGGTTCCTTCCCCTTCTCTGGCGGAAAGGCGCGCGCCATTCACTCATCCTGCCGCGGGCGAAGGTCCGCGACAAGCCGAGGTGACCGCCCGGTCGCAGAAGGCCTTCTCCAGCTCCGGCGAGCGTGGCCATCTTGGCGCGGACTTCCAAATCGCCGCCATAGCCGGCCGTTTGCCGCGGCGCCAAAGACAGCGAGCGTCGAGGCGAGCGCCGCAGAGTGGCGGCCTCGGACTACAGCGTCGGCACCGCCTTCGGCTGCCTAAGAGTGACCGCTCCGGAGGGGTAGTGAAAGGAGTCGCCTGAGGCGACGTCGCCGTTCCGATTGACCTCGGTCGCCACGCCGGAGATCGTGTGCTTGTCGATGCTCAGCGTCAGGAATCCCCACGTTTTCGTTGAGGCGAATTTTAGAATCGCGCCCGAATCCGGGGCCTTGTCGCCTGGACTGGAATGAACCGCGTGAAGATTGTGATAGCCGCCGTTGCCCGCTACGATGAACGGCGTAGGCCCATCCGGGGCGATTGTCTGCTCGATACGCTGGTAGTCATGGACGTGGCCGGACAAAACCAGATTGGGTACGCGGCCGGTGTCGCGAATGGCGTTCTCGAGCACGTCCGCCATTTTGGAGCTGCCGCTGTGATAGACGTCAAACGAGTAGATGGGGTGATGCAGGGCCAAAATCAGCGCCCTGTCCGTCGGCGCCGTCGCGAATTCATTCGTGACCCATTGTTGTTGCGTCGAATCGATTGATCCGCCCTCAGGCACGTTCGTGTACATCCCAATGATCGTGGCGAGCGGCGTGATCAGCGTCCAATAGACGTTCGGAAGGTTGAGCTGGACCCGAGGCGCATCCTTGGAAATAGGATCGACGTCGGGATGGCCCTGCATGAAATAGTCGACCCAGCCGTCGAGCGAAGTCTGCACGCTTGGATCGTCCACTTCGCCATCGTGATTACCCGGAATGGAAAAGATCGGGACATCATAGTGGGCGTATGGTTCGTAGAATTGTGCATAGTAATCGTCGTGCATTCCTGTATAATAGACGACATCACCTACGTGATAGCAGAATTGAGGCCTATCTCCCTCCCCGCTTAGCAAATGATCAAGCATCTGAGTGGCGACGTTGTTCTGGAACTCGCCGTCTTGAACGCCGCCGGTATCCCCGACGACATGAAAGCATTGTTTCCCTTCATGCTCTATCACTTTGGCGATATCGGGAAAATTTTCCGTCAGATCGTAATGGTAAGGAGTCAAACCGAGCGGACGCGGCAGCGGCTGAAAGCTGGTGTTGCGATGACTTACGGGGTTCAGCGGGCTGACCCCAGGATGCGCCTGGGAATGTTTGGGTTTTGGGCGGGGCCTGATGGCAGCCAGACGGAACAATTCGGCTGATGGTCGGATCTCGGTTTTCGCCGGGCGTTTCATGGTTTCCCTCCCGTTTCAAGCCTTGCAGTCACACTTGAATGCGCTGAGCCGTCATTTTCCTCGAAAACGCGCCGCGGCGTCGATCCCGAATTGGCCCCCCGCTAATCGGCCAGACCCTCGAGGCCCATGCACTGGCGCAACGATGCGCGCTGTGTGCGTCATCACAATGACTGCAATTGCCTGCGCGCCGACCTTGCGCTGATCCTGCGCCCGGCCGCTCTCCGCCGCAAGGCCGCCGCGAGCCGGCGCAATTGGGACCCTAGGCTCGAGCCACCGCCGAGCGGCGCGGCTGTGCGCCATGACCGTTCCACGCCCTAAACCGGAATGTTCACGGGCAGTTCGGTTATCCCGTGGACGAACGACGAGTAGACCCGCTTCGGCTCGCCAACGACCTCGATCTTCGGGAAGCGCTGCAGGATCTCCTCCCACAGAATCTTCAACTGCATTTCGGCGAGGCTCTTGCCCACGCAGCGGTGAATGCCGAAGCCGAACGAGAGGTGCTGCCGCGGTCGGGGGCGATCGATGAGGAAGCGATCGGGGTCGTCGATCGCCTCTTCGTCGCGATTGCCGGAGATGTACCACATGGCGATCTTGTCGCCCTTGCGGATCGCCTGGCCGCCAATCTCGGCCTCGACGAGCGCGGTCCGGCGCATGTAGGCGATCGGCGTCTGGTATCGGATGATTTCCGGGACCATCGAGTCCACGAGCTCGGGTTTGGCGCGCAGCTTGGCGAACTCGTCGGGATTTTGGCTCAGAAACAACACGCCGCCGCTCATCGAATTGCGCGTCGTGTCGTTGCCGCCGACGATCAGGAGGAGGAGGTTGCCGAGATATTCGCGCGGGCTCATGTTTCGCGTCGCCTCGCCATGCGCCAGCATCGAGATGAGGTCGGGCCGTGGCTCCGCGTTGACCCGTTCGTTCCACAGATTCGTGAAATAGCCGAGGCACTCGGCGAAAACCTCCTCGCGCTGCTCTTCGCTTTCGATGAGGCCGCCCGGGTGGGGAACGGCAGTCCCGCAGTCCGACCAGTAACTCAGTTTCCGCCGGTCCTCGAAAGGAAAGTCGAACAGCGTCGCCAGCATCTGGACGGTCAGTTCGATCGAGACCCTATCCACCCAGTTGAATGTTTCGCCGCGCGGCAAACCGTCGAGCAGCTTGCGGACGCGACCGCGGATCAGGCCCTCAAAATTGGCGAGATTGCCCGGCGAGACGATCGGTTGAACCACCTTGCGCTCGTCCTCATGCTTGGGCGGGTCCATCGCGATGAACATCGGAAGCTCGCTGTCTGGCGGCCTGTCCCGGAGGACAATGCCGTCGGCCGACGAGAACGCCCGGTGCTTCACCTCGGTGTCGACGATGTCCTTGTATTTCGTCACCGACCAATAGGGTCCAAGCGGGCTTTCCTTGCAGTAATGCACGGGGGCGTCGCGGCGCAGGCGGCGGAAATAGTGCGGCCAGACGTCCTGCTGATACAACCCGGGATCGCTGACGTCGAACTGATCGAGCGGGATCTGTTCCGCAAGCGCGGCGTGATCAACGGCGGCTGAAGCGTCCATCCGGTCCTTCCCCTGGTTTGAGCCATTCTGTTCCCGGCATAGAGCCTTGACAAGGCGAGGCAGGCTAAGCCTGCGATTCCGCCGCCTCCCGCGCCTCCACCCGCATGATCCTTTCCCCCATTTCGACCTGATCGCCGATATTGGCGACGAGGTCGGCGACGACGCCGGAGAACGGCGCGGTCAGCGCATGCTCCATCTTCATCGCTTCGACGACGGCGAGGCGCTGGCCGGCCTCGACCGTCTCGCCCTCTTCGACGGCAAGCGACACGATACGTCCGTTCATCGGCGCGCGGACGCCGCCGTCGCCCTCCTCCGCGGCGCCGGCCGCGCGCTCCAGCGGGTCGATCAGCGCAACAAAAGCCTGCCGCCCGCCGGCGAAGGCATAGACGCCGTCCGCGGTCTCGAAGAGGGTGATCTCGGGGCGGTCGGCCGAGAGCGGCGTCCGCCCGCCTACGGCTTCGAGCGCATGCTGGCCGGCGCCGATCACGTGCAGGCGCTCCGGCCTCCCATCGATCGTGACGTCGAGGCCGAGCCGGCGCGCGCCGATGAGCTCGAACGAGTCCGCGACGCCCCAGGGATCGAAGGGCGCGAGCGGCGAAGGCCGCAAGGCGTCGCGCCTCGCCAGCAGCCGCTGCGCGGCGGCGAGCACGGCTCGCGAATCGGGCGCATGCGGGGCCGCGCCGAGGCGCGCGAGATGGGCGTCGATGAACCCGGTGTCGAATGCGCCCTCCACGACCTCGGGGCAGCGCATGAGCGCGCGCAAGAAGGCGAGATTGGTCTTCGGCCCAATGACGACGGCGTCGTCGAGTTCCTTGTTGAGCGCCGCCAGCGCGTCGGCGCGCGTCGGCGCGTGGACGATGAGCTTCGCGATCATTGCGTCATAGAACGGCGTGACGCTGTCGCCGGCGGCGAACCCTGTGTCGACGCGGACCCCTTTGAGGCCCTCCTCGCCGTGCAGACTCATCGCCATGATGCGCCCGGGAGAGGGAAGGAAATTGTGCTCCGGGTCCTCGGCGTAGACGCGCGCCTCGATCGCGGCGCCCTCGCAGCCGATTTCATCTTGCGTCAGCGGCAGCCGCTCGCCCGCGGCGACCCGGAACTGCCATTCGACGAGATCGAGCCCGGTCACCGCCTCGGTGACGGGGTGCTCGACCTGCAGCCGCGTGTTCATCTCGAGAAAAAAGAAATCGCTCAGGCCTAGCCCCCGCGAGGCGTCGGCGATGAACTCGACAGTGCCCGCTCCGACATAGCCCGCGGCGAGCGCCGCCCCGGTCGCGGCCTTCGCCATCGCCACCCGCGTCTCCTCCGGCAGGCCCGGCGCCGGGCATTCCTCAACCACTTTCTGGTGGCGCCGCTGGAGCGAACAGTCGCGCTCGTAGAGGTGGACGCAGTTTCCATGCGCGTCGGCGAACACCTGCAGTTCGATGTGGCGGGGCGAGACGACATATTTCTCGATCAGCACGCGCCCGTCGCCGAACGCCGCCTGCGCCTCGCGGATCGCGCTTTCGAGCTGCGCGTCGAACTCCATATGCGCGTCGACCCGCCGCATGCCGCGCCCGCCGCCGCCGGCGATCGCCTTGATAAGAACCGGGTAACCGATCTCATAGGCCTTCTCGCGCAGGAATTTCGGGTTCTGATTGTCGCCGTGATAGCCGGGCACGACCGGCACGCCGGCTCTCTGCATCAATGCCTTGGCCGAATTCTTGAGTCCCATCGCGCGCATCGCGCCGGCCGGCGGGCCAACGAACACTATTCCGGCCCGGGCGCAGGCTTCCGCGAACTCCGCGTTCTCGGAGAGAAAGCCGTAGCCCGGATGCAGGCATTCGGCGCCCACTCTCCGTGCGAGCGCGATGATCGCCTCGCCGTCGAGATAGCCGTTCGCTCCCTCGCCAATCTCGTGAACCTCGTCGGCGAGGCGGGTGAAGAGAGCGCCGCAGTCGGCGGGGGTGTGGATTGCGATCGTCCGCATCCCCAGCCGCCGCGCCGTGCGGATGATCCGGCAGGCGATCTCGCCGCGATTGGCGATGATGACGTTTGCGAACATAGGCGCCTCCGGGTAGTTCTCCTCTAGCGAAGGCGCGCCGGGATTGCGAGAGTCGCGCCCAAAACTGTCATAAAGTCGACGTCAAATTCCTGGAGGACCGCTCCCCCGCGCTTCAGGAAGGATTGCGCCTGGACATGACCCTGATCGACAAAGCGCTCGCCTTGCTCGGGCTTGGGCAGGACGTCTCTGTCTGGCCGCCAGACAGGCTCTCGCTCGCGCTGCAGGGTGGCGGATCGTTCGGCGCCTTCACCTGGGGTGTGCTCGACCGGCTCCTCGAAGAGCCGGGCATCAGCTTTGACGCGATCAGCGGCGCGAGCGCGGGCTCCGTCAATGCGGTCCTTATGGCCTCCGGCATGATCGAGGGCGGGCGAGAGGGAGCGCGGGCGCGTCTTTCGCAATTCTGGGGGCGGATCGGGCGCTCGTCGGCCTTTCTGCCGACCTCGGCGCTCCTCGGGGCCGGACTTGAACTCGTCGTGCGCACCATGTCGCCCTATCAGTTCAACCCGTTCAACGTGAACCCGCTGCGCGAGGCTCTGGCTGAGGAAGTGGATTTCGAGCGCCTGCGCCAACGTCCGGGGATCAAGCTCCTGCTCGCGGCGACCCGGGTGCGCGATGGAAAGCTCAGGATCCTGACCAATACGGAACTGACGATCGATGCCGTGCTCGCCTCCGCCTGCCTGCCTCTTCTGCATCATACGATCGAACTCGACGGCGAGCCCTACTGGGACGGCGGCTACGCCGCCAATCCGCCGCTCGTGCCTCTCGTTCGCGTGTCGGAGGCGGCGCAAATTCTCATCGTCCAGGTCACGCCGTCGACGACGGAGCGGACGCCGGTGTCGGCGCGCGAAATCGCCGCGCGGATCGAGCAAATCCAGTTCAACGCGACCCTCAACAGCGAGCTCGAGGCGCTCAAAGCCGGAAAGCTGCTCGGCGTGACGGAAAAGCTTCGCCGGCTGCGGATCGGCCGGATCTCCGCCGCCGAGCAGTTCGAAGGCCTCGCCGACGAAAGTGCAGGCAACATCAGCAGCGAGTTTCTCGAGCGCCTTCATGAGGGCGGACGCGCCGCCGCCGACCTCTGGCTCAAACGCGATCTTCCGGCGGCGGCTGGGAGTCGCGACTAGCCGGACCTGTCCAGCAGCGAAATTGACATCCGTCAATGATAGGCGTCGCAGCGTCTGTCTGATAGGCTCCTTGCGGCGCAAGTCGCGCCGGCACTTTGGGGTTTGATATGATGATCCGTACCTTTGCATCTTTTGCTGCGGCTCTGACGTTGGGCGCGCTGGCCACGTCCCCAGCGCCGGCGCAGGACGCCGCGCAAGTGGGCACGCTGACCTGCGACGTCTCGGCGGGCGTCGGGATGATTCTGACGCAGAGGCAGACGATGAACTGCGGGTTCACGCCTGCCAATGGAGGCCCAGTCGACCCCTATATCGGGCGGATCGACCAATTCGGGATCGCTCTCGGCGCCGTCCAACAAGGCCAGCTGATTTGGGGCGTGATCGCGCCGGCTTCTGGCGTCCCGCGCGGTGCGCTCGCGGGGACCTATACCGGCCTCGGCGCGCAAGCGACCGCAGGCGCGGGTTTGGGGGCCAATGCGCTGGTCGGTGGAACAGGTCGAGCGTTTTCGTTGCAGCCGGTTTCTATCCAGGGGCAGACTGGTCTGAACATCGCCGGCGGCATCACCACCGTCACGCTGATGTCCCCCCCGCCGAACCCGCCGCTGAAGTGAGGGTGAGAGGATCTTTTAGGGGCGGCGCCACCCAGCCGCCCCCACCAAAACCATGCGAACGAGCGCTGAAAGCTGTGGAGAGGCGATATGACAAGCCATGACGACGATGCGCATCCAGAGCAGCCCGGCGGAACGCTTTCTGCGGCCGCCAAGCGCGCCCAGCACGCGATCGACAGCGCCAGGGAGCTCGCGGCGGGGGCAGACCTCGACCAGCTCAAATCGAAAGCCGCCGACGCGGCGTCGGCGCTCTACCAGGGAGGCCGCGACCTTCTCTCAAACAGCGACGAGCTGTCCAAGGCTAGGGACCAGCTCAGCGACTCGATCCGCAAGAACCCGCTCGCGGCCGTCGGCATCGCGTTCACAGCAGGACTGCTCCTCGCGCTCCTGACCCGCGGATAGGCGGCGATGACCAACGAGATTGTCGCATTCGCCCAGGCGAAGGCGAAAACGGCGGTGCGGCGCGTCGCCGTTCCCACGGCATTTGCGCTGACGGGAGGTCTCTTCGTCCTCTTCGCGCTCGCGGGCCTCTTTTCCGCGCTGTTCTTCTGGATGGAGCCGGAGCATGGGCCGCTGGCCGCTTCGCTGATCGTCGCCGCGGTTGCGCTCGTGCTCGCTTTGCTTGCTTTCCTCCCGCTCGCCTTCCGGCGCCAGACTCCTCCTCCGCCGCCGCCCGATCCGATGGTGGCTCAGTTCGTATCGTTGATGGCGCGCACTGCGCCGAACCTCGCCCCGAAGCAACTCATCGTCACGGCGGCGGTGTTGGGGGTCGCGCTCGTCCTCACCGGGCGCGGCCAAAAGAAATAGTCTCTTTCGCTCGCGTGTCGCGACAGGATGCTCCCGGCGACTGACGGCGCGCGAAAAAAGGCTGTGTCCGCCCGCAGCGTCCACAGCCCTGTTGTTTCAGTGACGCCAGAACAGAAGCGATTGTGCCGATTGGGCAGGTTACTCGACGAAATAGTCCTCGTCGATTTTCTTCACCTCATAGGTGTCCTTGATCCGCACGCCGACCCGGTGCCGGATCATCAGGTTGGCGAGCTCGCCGCCGTCGATCAGCACGACCCGTTTCGAGACCCTCGTGATGAAGTCGTAGGCGGTCGAAGGAAAGTACGACGTCGTGACGAACACGCCCTTGGTCGCCCTATGCCCTTCGAGGCCACCGACGAAGTCGCGCACTTCGCGCAAAGGCACGCCCTTGTCCGGGTCGAGGCGCTTGGCCTGGACGTAGACGACGTCGAGGCCGAGCTCGTCCTCCTTGATGACGCCGTCGACGCCGCCGTCGCCGACCCGGCCGAGCGATCGGCCCATTTCCTGCCGGCCGCCGCCGTAACCCATCCGCACCAGGAGGTCGACGATCAGGCGCTCGAAGAACCCGGCGCTGAAGGAATGCACCCGCTCGACGATCGCGCGCGCCAGCTCTGAATTGAGCAATTCGAAGGTTGAGGCGACCACTTCTTCGGGGCTTTCCGGCGGCGGCGTCTGCCCGGTGGGCTGCTCCGTTTTCTGCTGCCCGCGCCAGGCGGCGAATTCCGGAAAGCGCTCCAGCACGCCAAGGTCGATCTCGTTGACGCCTTCGGCAAGCAGCTCGCGGCCGCGATCGGTCGCGCGGCAATATCCGCGTCGCGGCAATTCGATCAGGCCCGCTTTCGAAAGATAGGAGCGGGCCCAATTGAGCCGGTTGGCGAAGACCGTCTGGTTGCCGCTCGGCAGCATCCGGGCGCGATCCTCCGACGAGAGTCTCAGGGTCTTGATGACCTCGTCTTCGAGCCCTGCGATGCTGATTTCATCATGGCGCTGACTCAGCATCTGCAAGGCGGGCAACATCAACTGTTGAAAACTCGGCAGGCTCATTTGTCCGTCCTGTTCCAATTTCATGCCTACATGCGGAAAACGCCGAAGCGCGTCGGCTCGGCCGGCGCGTTCAGCGTCGATGAAAATGCCAGCGAAAGAACTCGCCGCGTCTCCTGCGGGGTGACGATGCCGTCGTCCCACAGCCGGGCTGTCGCATAGTAGGGCGACCCCTCCGTCTCGTACTTGGCGCGAATTGGCGCCTTGAACGCTTCCTCCTCCTCCCTCGACCATTCCCTTCCCTCCGCCTCCAAACTGTCGCGCCGCAGCGTCGCGAGCACGCTCGCCGCCTGCTCGCCGCCCATCACGCTGATGCGCGCGTTCGGCCATGTGAACAGAAACCGCGGCCCGTAGGCGCGCCCGCACATGCCGTAGTTGCCGGCGCCAAACGAACCGCCGACAATCAGGGTGATCTTGGGCACGTTGGCGCAGGCGACCGCGGTCACGAGTTTCGCGCCGTCCTTGGCGATGCCGCCGGCCTCGTAGCGCTGGCCGACCATGAAGCCAGAAATGTTCTGCAGGAACAGCAGCGGGACGCCGCGTTGCGCGCAGAGTTCAATGAAATGGGCGCCCTTGAGCGCGCTGTCGGAAAAGAGCACGCCGTTGCTGGCGACGATACCGATCAGCATGCCCGAAAGCCTCGCAAATCCGGTGACGAGCGTGGTCCCGTAGCGTGGCTTGAAGGCGTCGAGTTCCGACCCGTCGACGAGGCGCCCGATGATCTCGTGCGCGTCGACCTGCTTGCGCAGGTCGAGCGGCGCGATCCGCATCAGTTCGTCGGCGGGGTAAAGCGGCTCGACCGGCTTCCACGCCTCGATCGCCCGCTTCGGCGGGCGGTTCAGATTGCCGACGGCGCGCCGCGCCAGCGCGAGCGCGTGCGCGTCGTCGCGCGCGAGCGCATCCGCGACGCCTGAGACTCGCGTGTGCAGGTCGCCGCCGCCGAGATCCTCGGCGCTTACCGTCTCGCCGGTCGCGGCCTTGACCAGCGGCGGCCCGGCGAGAAAGATCGTCCCCTGCTTCTCGACGATGATCGTCTCGTCGGACATCGCCGGAACATAGGCGCCGCCTGCGGTGCAAGACCCCATGACGACGGCGACCTGCGCGATCCCCGCCGCCGACATCCGCGCCTGGTTGTAGAAGATGCGGCCGAAATGCTCGCGGTCCGGAAACACTTCGGCCTGATGGGGCAGATTGGCGCCGCCGGAATCGACCAGATAAACGCAAGGGAGCCGATTTTCGGCCGCGATTTCCTGGGCGCGCAGGTGCTTCTTGACGGTCATTGGATAATAGGCGCCGCCCTTGATCGTCGGATCGTTGGCGATGATCATGACCTCGCGGCCGTGGATGAGGCCGATCCCCGTCACGATCCCCGCGCCGTGCACGTCGCCCTCGTACATGCCGAAAGCCGCGAGCGCGCCAACCTCGAGAAAGGGCGAGCCGGGATCGACAAGCCGGGCGACGCGCTCCCGGGCCAATAGCTTTCCCCGCGCCGCGTGGCGCTCGCGGGCCCTCTCTGAGCCGCCCTCGGCCGCGGCGCTCCGCCGCGACTTGAGCTCGTCGACCAGGCTTCGCCAGCCGGCGACGTTCGCCTCGTCTTCCTCCGTTGAAGCGCCGAGGGCGCTTTTCAATCGCGTCATTGCCTGCCCGCTCTCCCGCTTCCTTATTCCCGAACTTCCGTAGGGGAGATCGGGTTTCCGACTGTCAACATACGTTCATGGTTGTACACAACCTCTTTCGAAACTCATAATATGACCCAGAGGAAGCCACCTTTTCGACTTAATTTGCGACCGGGCGGGTCGCGTTGATTTTGGCGTAGTCGATGTGGCGCATCCCGCTTTCGTCGATCCAGATGATGTCCTCGTATTCGTGCCCGAAGCGCACATCCTGGGCCGCAATAACGTCCCTGGCGTGAACGGTCTGGCCCGACGTCTCGTCGAAACCGACGATGCTGATGACAAAATTGATCTCGCTCGCGGCGAGCGTCTCCTCGTCCATCCCGAAGAGCGGACTGTCCGCCTCGATCGGATGAAACAGCACCCAGCTCAACGCCAGGGTCGGATTCTGCGACTTGACCAGCCGCATCGGCTGGAAACCGACTAGCCGCCTCCCCTCTTGCGACACGGTCGGGCCGATCATCCAGGTCTTGGCGGTCGCCTCGCTGATGAAATTGCTGCGCGCGTTGGCCGTGCGGAACATCAGTGTCGGCACGCCATCATGCGCGGCGACGACGGGATATCGGGAGAAAATGAGCCGGGCGCGAGGACGCGAGATGCGCGCGAAGACGAGGCCCGTCATCATCGCCAGCGCCAGCATGCCGGTGAAACTCTCGGCCGTGGCCACGATGTGGCCATAATTCGTTTGCGGATGCAAGTCGCCGTAGCCAACGGTCGAGATGGTCTCCACGCTGAAGAAGAAGAGATCGGCCAAGCCCTCACGCGCGTTGGCGATCGGCTTGTCGCCGAGGTCGTAAATCAGCGCGAAGACGAAATTGATCAAGACGAACGCCGCCGCGAGCACGGCGATGAACACCGGCCAGGACATCGTCATCGCATTGAAGTAGATGTCCTTCCAGAGGTTGCCCTCGAGGCCCTCGGCGATGATCCGCCGCCCGCCGATCCGGCGCACCTTCGGACGCGGCGTGCGGCGCGTCCGCGCTTCGCCGTTCTGCTCGTTCGCGCTCAAGGCGCGCCTGTCCTTCAAACCGCTTCGTACTTTTCGATGCGCCACGGCTCCGCCTCGGCGTCGGCGATCCAGGCCTTCCAGGCCGGCAGCGCCATGATCGCGTCCATATAGGCGCGCGTCGGCTTTCCGACCGGGATGTTGTAGACATGAAGCCGGTTGACGACGGGGGCGAACATCGCGTCCGCCGCCGAGAAGCGCCCGAACAGGAACGAGCCGGCCTTGCCGAAGGTCTCGCGCGCATGCGCGAAGGCCGCCTCGATCCGCGCGATGTCGGCGCGAACCTCGTCGCGGAGCGGGATCGCCCTCGGCTTCCGGCGGAAGTTGCACGGACAGGCCTGCCTCAGGGCGGAGAACCCCGCGTGCATCTCGCTCGAGAGCGAGCGCGCATACGCCCGCGCCGCCTTTCCCCTGGGCCAGACCGCTTTCTCGGGATAGGCCTCGGCGACATATTCCATGATCGCGAGCGACTCCCAGACGTCGATCCTGCCGTCATTCAGCGAGGGGCACTTCCCGGTCGGCGCGTATTTAAGCATAGCCGCCCGCGTCTCCGGCCGGTCCATAGGGATCACGACCTCCTCGAACGGGATCTTGAAATGCGCGAGCAGGATCCAGGGCCTCAACGACCATGACGAGTAGGCCTTGTTGGCGACGATCAGTTTCAGCGGCATGGCGCGCATCCCAATCCATGTTGCCCGCGATTGATCGGCGGGCGATAAAAGCAAGTCAAGTCAGCAGCCCTTTCCGTTGACGCGAAGCCGCCTCGACCCATCGACCGAGCCTTCCTGGAGCCTCAAAGCCGTGCCGTCGCCCAAGGTCGCGCTCATCGTCGTCGCCGCCGGACGCGGAGCGCGGCTCGGCGCCGAGCGGCCGAAGCAGTATCTCGTCTGCGCCGGCAAGTCGCTCCTCGCCCATACGCTCGAGGCGCTGACCGGGGCCTGGCCGTTTTCGGCCGTGGTCGTCGCGATCCGCGGCGAAGACCGCGACCTCTACCACGAGGCGCTTGCGCACCTGACGCCCGAGGCCGCGTCCGCGATCGGCGAGCCGGCGATCGGCGGCGCGACCCGCCAGCAGAGTGTGCTCGCGGGCCTCGAGGCGCTCGCCGCGGCCAAGCCCGACATCGTCCTCATCCATGATGCGGCGCG
>Ga0209040_10000569_pt1 | contig 28392 bp, 29 predicted proteins | sample BogFormECP12_OM3_FD_188240 | JGI IMG/M metagenome (GOLD analysis project Ga0209040, IMG submission 188240) | Bog forest soil microbial communities from Calvert Island, British Columbia, Canada - ECP12_OM3 (SPAdes) (version 2) | ecosystem: Environmental > Aquatic > Freshwater > Wetlands > Bog ... | reverse complement strand
GCGGGGCGAGGCTCGTAAAAGAACAGCTGCTCTCCCCTGGCCCGATAGGCAGAGGCCTGCGCGCTCGGCGCCGTATCATCGGGGAGCACGATCACGAGATCGCCCGGGGCGGGTCCACTGGCGGCGTGACACCTGATACTTCTATATCCGACACAGGGACCATCCTCGGCAATCGCTCGGCCGGACAAAACAACGTCGTTCGGTCCGGCACCTTTGCCTTCGACGCCTTCTACGGGAATACCGTGATAGCTTAGGAAATACGCAAATTCCGTGATCACGTACGGCCCCGCAAACGGAAAGAACAGCCTGAGAGGCGTTTCGGAACGGCTGCGGTATCGCCCTTCGACCACGTGCGCTTGCTGGCCGAAACCACCGACGTGACCAGCAAACTGAGGTCTTCCTTGAGATTGTGGGTCACCGGGTCCAGTAGTGCGGGTCCGGGTGCAACGTTGTAGTTGGCGATAAGCAAGCTGTTGTCCGACTGAATATCCTCGACATCGACGGTCACCTTGGTCCCGTCGCTCGACGGTGGACTTTCAGCAACCTGATGTGGGTGGCCCATACCGTCGTTGACATACAGCACAATTGACGCGACATATGCCGCAATAAAGACCACGACACCAACGATGCCCAGTCTCATGAACCCGACTACGCCCAGTTACTCAACGGTGACGGACTTGGCTAGATTTCGCGGCTTGTCGACGTCGTAACCGCGGGCCTGCGCAACCGACGCCGCGAACACCTGAAGCGGGATGGTCGACAACAGCGGCTGCAAAAGTGTTGATACCGCAGGGATTTCGATCAGGTGATCGGCGAAGGGACGCACGGTGTCATCGCCTTCTTCGGCGATCACGATGGTCACCGCGCCGCGGGCCTGGATCTCCCGGATATTGGACAGCAGCTTGGCGTGCAGCGTGGCCGACCCCTTAGGGGAGGGCATCACGACGATGACCGGCAAATCGTCTTCGATCAGCGCGATCGGGCCGTGCTTGAGCTCGCCGGCGGCGAACCCCTCGGCGTGCATGTAGGCCAACTCCTTGAGTTTCAGCGCGCCTTCCAGCGCCACCGGGTAGCCGACATGGCGGCCCAGGAACAGCACGGCCGTCGACTGGGCGAACCGATGGGCCAGGTCGGCCACCGGCTCGATCCCCGCGATCACGCGTGCCACCAGGTCTGGCATCGCTTCCAGCTCGCGGTAGTCGCGCTCCACCTCGTCGGGGTACTTGGTGCCGCGGGCCTGCGCCAACGCCAGGCCGAGCAGGTAGTTGGCGGCTATCTGGGCCAGAAAAGTCTTCGTTGAGGCCACGCCGATCTCCGGGCCGGCACGGGTGTACAGCACCGCATCGCACTCGCGTGGGATCTGGGAGCCGTTGGTATTGCAGATCGCCAGCACCTTGGCCTTCTGCTCCTTGGCGTGCCGGACCGCTTCCAGGGTGTCCGCGGTTTCACCGGACTGGGAGATGGCCACTACCAGGGTGCTGCGGTCCAGTACCGGGTCTCGGTACCGAAATTCGCTGGCGACCTCCACTTCCACGGGCAGCCGCGTCCAGTGCTCGATGGCGTATTTCGCGAGCAGCCCGGAGTGGTAGGCGGTGCCACAGGCGACCACAAATACCTTGTCGACCTCGCGCAACTCCTGGTCGGATATTCGCTGTTCGTCGAGCACGATCCGGCCGTTGACGAAATGCCCAAGCAGCGTCTCGGCCACCGCGACGGGTTGCTCGGCGATCTCCTTGAGCATGAAGTATTCGTAGCCGCCCTTTTCGGCGGCGGCCAGGTCCCAGTCGATGTGAAACTCGCGGTATTCGGCATCGTCATTGCCGTCGAAGTCGGTGATGTGGTAGCCGTCTGCAGTGATCACCACGGCCTGGTCCTGACCGAGTTCGACCGCGTGGCGGGTGTGTTCGATGAATGCTGCCACGTCGGAGCTGACGAACATCTCGCCATCACCGATCCCGAGCACCAGCGGCGTCGACCGGCGGGCGGCGACGATGGTGCCGGGCTCGTCGGCATTGGCGAACACCAGGGTGAAGTGGCCCTCCAGCCGGCGCAGCACGGCCAGCACGGAGCCGGCGAAGTCGCCGGCCGTTTCACCGTGGTGATACGCCTGGGCCACCAGGTGTACCGCGACCTCGGTGTCGGTGTCGCTGGCAAACTCCACGCCGGCCGTCTCCAGCTCACGGCGCAGAGTCGCGAAGTTTTCGATGATCCCGTTGTGGACGACGGCGATCTTGCCGGCGGCGTCGCGGTGCGGGTGCGCGTTGCGGTCGGTGGGGCGCCCGTGGGTGGCCCAGCGGGTGTGGCCCAGGCCGGTGCTGCCGGTCAGCGACGCCGGCGGCATTTCGGCCAGCGCAGCCTCCAGGTTGCCCAGCCGGCCGGCGCGACGGCGAACGGTGAGTTTGCCGTTCCCGTCGACCAGGGCGATTCCCGAGGAGTCGTAACCGCGGTACTCCATCCTGCGCAGCGCGTCCATGACGACCTCGCATGCAGCGCCCTGCCCGACGTAGCCGACAATTCCGCACATTCTGACCAGGGTAGTGCAAGCGACCGGCCCCGGCGGCTTGCACGGCGCTGACCTGGGGTAATGAGTCGTGGCCCGAAGCGGAGTTGGCGAAGCCCGGCGAGGCTACCCCCGGCAGATGACCGGCGGATGACACGCCCGGGTCTATTTCAATTCATGCCAAGTTCCTATTAAACGGAAGTGTTTTCACCTGATGTATTTGTGGCGTTTTCGATTACTTCATTGCGGCAGCAACGCGCGCACTTACGCTAAGGAATATCGGCAAGGCTGGCAACCCCTGAGGCGCCAGGCGAACTGCGAAATCGGCTAACGCCGTATTGGCAGACCCGCTGGGGCGACGACGGCAACGGAGCCAGCGGAAAGGAAGACGGTGTTGACTCCCGCCTGATCACGATCGCACTAGGTTCTGGAGCAACCGCAGCAGGCGAATAATGTTGTAAATCAACAATTTAGCCGTCGCGGCGATGGCTACTCAACCGCGAAATTGTTCTTTGTCATCAACGCATTCAGCTGATATCAATGGCCGCTACCAAGTAACCGCGCTGGGAGTTGCGTCACGGATTGGCGTGACGCGAATTCTCCAGGACGCGCAAATGCATCCAGTAAACATTAATTCGAGACGTCGACAGCGGATCCCGCGGCGTAAAGACGCTTTTTGATCCGGCCTGCGCCATCTTTCAGGAGGGAATCATGACTGCTGTTCTGTTAGACGATGTAGATGTAGTGACCACCACCCCGCCCGCAACACGGCTGGCCTTAGCGCCCGAGCCACAGCGGGCCGCAAGGCGGGTTCATCGATCGCCGATCGACACCAGCGGCGACCCCATGGTGGACGCGACCACTCGCTTGCTGAGCATCCCGCTGCGCCACCTGTACGCGGCGCTCTGGCGCGTCGGGCTGATCGAGGTGCGCTAACGTCGACGGGTGGCCCGCATCCGCAAGCTCGTCGCCGCCCTCACCCGCCGTGGCCCGCATCGGGTTTTGCGTGGTGACCTGGCCTTTGCCGGCTTGCCAGGAGTGGTGTACACCCCCGAAGCGGGACTGAACCTGCCCGGCATCGCCTTCGGTCACGACTGGCTCACCGGCGCCGCCGGTTACTCGGGTCTGCTGGAGCATCTGGCGTCGTGGGGCATCGTGGCCGGCGCGCCGGACACCCAGCGCGGCCTGGCGCCCTCGGTGCTCAACCTGGCCTTCGACCTCGGTACCGCCTTGGACATCGTGGCGGGTGTGCGCCTTGGGCCCGGCAAGATCAGCGTGCACCCCGCCAAGCTCGGCGTTGCGGGCCATGGCTTCGGCGGCTCGGCCGCGGTGTTCGCCGCGGCCGGCATGCCAGCCAAGCCCGCAGCGGTGGCGGCGATCTTCCCGACGTTCACCAGTCCCTCGGCCGAGCAGCCCGCTGCGACACTGGACGTCCCGGGTTTGATCTTGACCACGCCCGGAGATCCGAAGACCTTGAATTCCAACGCCCTCGCGCTATCTCGCGCGTGGGATGCGGCCACGCTGCGCATCGTCAAGAAAGCCGAACCCGGCGGCCTGGCCGAGGGCCGGCGACTGACGCGGGTGATCGGGCTGGGCGGCCCACACCGGCGTACCCAAAAAACGGTGCGGGCGCTGCTCACCGGGTACCTGCTCGCTACGCTCGCCGGGGACAAGACCTACCGCGACTTCGCCGATCCGGACGTGCAGCTACCCAAGACCGTCCCGGTGGACCCGGAGGCGGCACCGGTTACCCCGGAAGAGAAGATCGTCGCGCTGCTGAAGTGACCCGCGCCCGCCGTCACCGTGGTATCTGTCGTTGGTGCGCATCGGGATCGCCCTGGACTATTCGGGCGGCTTTCACGAGGCCGTCGACCGCGTCGTCGAGCTGGAGAAGGCGGGTATCGACGTCGCGGTCGTGGCCGAGGCGTATTCCTTTGATGCAGTCAGCCAGCTGGGGTATCTGGCCGCCAAGACAAACACCGTCGAATTGGCCTCAGGTGTGTTCCCGATCTACATCCGCACACCGTCGCTGCTGGCGATGACGGCCGCGGGCCTGGATTTCGTGTCTGACGGCCGATTCCGTCTCGGGATCGGCACTTCGGGACCTCAGGTGATCGAGGGGTTCCACGGCGTCGAGTTCCACGCCCCGATAGGCCGCACCCGCGAGATCGTGGAGATCTGCCGACAGGTGTGGCGCCGGGAACGGGTGCAATACAGCGGCAAGCACTATCAGGTCCCGTTGCCCCCGGATCGCGGCACGGGTTTGGGCAAAGCCCTCCAGCTCATCAATCACCCTGTGCGCGAACGCATTCCGATAACAATCGCGGCGCTGGGCCCGCAAAACGTCGAACTCGCCGCCGAGATCGCCGAGGGCTGGCAGCCGGTCTTCTACCATCCGGAGAAAGCAGGCTTGGTCTGGGGCGAGGCGCTGGCGGCCGGCGCCGCTAAACGAGATCCCGCACTGGGCCCGCTGGACATCATGGTGCACGCGTCACTGGCCATCGGCGACAACGTCGATGGGCCGCTGGCCTGGGCGAAGCCGCAACTGGCCCTCTATATCGGCGGCATGGGCGCCAAGGGCCGCAACTTCTACCACAACCTGGCGACGCGCTATGGGTACGGAGAAGTCGCGGACCGGATCCAGGAGCTGTACCTGTCCGGTCGCAAGCGTGAGGCCACCGACTTGGTGCCCGACGAATTGGTGCGCGGGATGTCGCTGGTCGGTCCCCGCGGCTTCATCGCCGAACGCCTGTCTGCCTTCGCCGAGGCCGGCGTGACGACGCTGTTGGTAAGCCCGATGGCGGCCGACCCCGCCGAATCCGTGCGCTACGTCAAGGAAGTGCTGGAACTGCGGCCCGCCTGACTGTCACTGTCCCGCCTTCGGAAGCTCGTCCGCGGCGATCTCGCACGGAGTTCTTCCGCTGGAGGGCGGCGCAGCGGCTGGCGACGGCGCGGCCACGGGTGGCGGCACAGCCGCCGGCGGCGGCCCGTCAACCGGGGGTACGGCCGCCGGCGGCGGCCCGTCAACCGGGGGCGGCCCATCAAGCGGTGGCGCCACGGCAGCCGGTGGCGGCCCGTCGACCGGTTTAGCCTCTTCGGCCTCCATGGTCTGGATGTCTTCGGGCTTTTCCGGCTCGGCATCGGACTTGTCGTCGTCGTCGTTATCGTCGGCATTGTCGTCGGGGTCGAAGGGATCCATGGTGTCCGGTGGATCGTCAAGCCCCGACGGATCGTTCAGCTGGTCAGCCGCCGAACCCAGCAGGCCACTCATCGCGTCGACGATCCGGCTGGCGAGTCCGCCAAGCCCGTCAAAGGCGGCGGGACTACCGGCACTCGTGGGCATCCCCGAGGCGCCACCCAGCCCCCCAGTTCCCAAGTCCGACATCGGCGTCGGGGTCGTCGGCGTTGTCAGGGCCGCGGGGGTTATGGGGGTCGCAGGGATCGCAGCCGGCGCGGGGTCGGGGGCGGGATTGGGAAAGGAGGCGGGCGCGAGGGCCGCGGTCGCTTCCGGTGCGCTCGCCGGGGCTGGCTGGAACGGCGCACGTCCGGGCCTGAGATCTTCGGGAATCTCAAAGTACGCCGGCGCAGCGGCCGCGAACCCGTCGATGACCATGTCATAGGACGCCGCGACCCCGGCCTGCGTCGACCGCATCGCGCTCAGCCAGTCGGTGCGAATGTCGTTGTCCACGTACGGCTTTATCTGTTGTTGGACCAGCTCGTCAGCCGTCTGCCGATCCCGAGCTCCGGTCGTTACCGCATCGGCGGCGGCCAACCACGCCGGCCGGTGCGCCAGCGTGCGATCGTCGATAGCGATGGCCGTCGCGACCTTTACGTCGACCAGGTGCCACAGATTGTCCCGCAGCGATTCGCACCGCTGGGCCGCGGCGCGGAGTTCGGTGGCCACCATGTTTGCCGCATCGCAATGCCGCTGCAGAAACGCAACCGCGGAATCCGCCCCCGGCCCGCTCCACGCAGCTGCCAGGTCGTCGACCTGGGCACGCTGCATCCGCAGCGCTTCCATGACCGCCGCCGCCGCGGCCCGCAACTGCGCACAGTCGCCGTCGAGCGCGCGAAGGTCGAGGCCGTCTTCGCTGTCGTACCAATCGCGGATCTGGGTGGGGTGTGAAGTCAAGTCGGGATGTTCGTAGCCGAGCAGCTGGCAAGCCCGCACGTAACTCTGCGTGTGCTCGACGACAGGCCGGCCCTCGGCGAGGCGCTCGGCGACGTCTAACCGCTCGGCCACGATCAGGCGATCCGCGCCGCGGCGTACACGTCGGCGTCGGCATAGCGGTTGGCGTTGGCGCGCAGAACGACGGCGATCTCGCCGGCGGCCCTTGACCACTGCGATAACTCAGCCGCCAGGCGCTCAAGCCCGGCACGCAACGCGTCGCCGCGCGCGGTGTACGCCCGGCCGGCGCTGGATCCGCCGAAAGCCAGCCTCGCCAGGTGATCGCACACGGCGCCGTCGATGAGTTCGGCGGCGGCGCCGAACCGGTCGGCGACCGCATGCACCGCCGCGCAATCGATACCGGTTACTCGACTATCGAATCTCATGCCTATTCCGACGCCTGATACGGCGTCGGGGTTCCAGCACCCCGGTTAACGCTGAGAGCTCACCGCTTCGGCGACTCGACTTGCCACCCGGTGAGCGACGTCTTCTTCGGCCGCTTCCACCATGACCCGGATCATCGGTTCAGTTCCCGAGGGGCGCAACAGGATTCGACCGGTGTCACCCAGTTCGGCCGCGGCCTCGTCGACTGCGGTCTGCACCAAGGGCGACGCGGCCGCGGTCGCCTTATCAGCGACCTCGACGTTGATCAGCACCTGCGGCAACGGCTGCATCGCCGACGCAAGCTCGGACAGTGGCGAGCCGGTCTGTCCCATGCGCGCCATCAACCGCAGCCCCGTGACGATGCCGTCGCCGGTCGAGCCCAGCGCCGGCATCACGATGTGGCCGGATTGCTCGCCGCCGAGGCTGTACTCGCCGGCGCGCAACTCCTCCAGGACGTAGCGGTCACCAACGCTCGTCGTGCGGACGGTGACCCCGACCGAACGCATGGCCAGGTGCAGCCCCAGGTTGCTCATGACGGTGGCGACCACCGTGTCGGAGGCCAGTTCGCCGGCTTCCTTCATCGCCAGCGCGAGCACGAACATGATCGCGTCGCCGTCGACCAGTTCGCCGTTGGCATCGATGGCCAGGCACCGGTCGGCATCCCCGTCGTGCGCCAAGCCCAGGTCAGCGCCGTGCGCGAGCACCGCTGACCGCAGCGATTCAAGGTGCGTCGATCCGCAGTTGTCATTGATGTTGATGCCGTTGGGATCGGCGTTGATCGCGATGACCCGGGCACCGGCCGCGCGGTACGCGCGTGGTGCCACCAACGACGCCGCGCCATGGGCGCAGTCGACCACCACGGTCAGACCGTCGAGCCGGACGGTGCTCGCCTTGCCCACATGGCGCAGATAACGGTCCGCCGCATCCTCGGCGTCGACGATGCGACCGAGCCCGGCGCCGACCGGGCGCAACCCCGGTCCGGCCGCGACCAGGTCTTCGATCTGGTCCTCGGTGTCGTCGTCCAATTTGTGGCCGCCGGGCCCGAAGATCTTGATGCCGTTATCAGGCATCGGGTTGTGCGACGCCGAGATCATGACCCCGAAGTCGGCGTCGTAGGCACGGGTCAGGTACGCCACCGCAGGGGTCGGGAGCACCCCGACCCGCAGCGCGTCAACACCCTCACTGGTCAGGCCGGCGATGACAGCGGCCTCGAGCATCTCGCCGCTGGCACGCGGATCTCGACCGATCACGGCGACCCGCCGACGTAGTTCGTCCGAACTCGCCAAGCGCCGTGCCGCCGCGGCACCCAGTGCCAGCGCCAGCTCGGCGGTCAACTCACGGTTGGCGACCCCGCGAACTCCATCGGTGCCGAATAGTCGACCCATGCGGACAAACCTCTCACAGTTGACGGTGCTGCACGATAAAAGCCCCATCTTTTGTGGCCCAAACAGTGCGCGTACGCGCGCCGACACGCCGCTGTCTATCGACAAGACACACGGTCGCGGCCAGAAAGTGATCGCTGATCAGCGCTTGCTGTACTGCGGCGCCTTGCGAGCCTTCTTCAGACCGTACTTCTTGCGCTCAGTGGCGCGCGGATCACGGGTGAGGAAGCCGGCCCGCTTCAGGGCGGGACGGTCATCCGCCGATGCCAGGATCAACGCCCGGGCGATGCCCAGGCGCAGCGCACCGGCCTGACCCGATGGGCCGCCGCCGTTGAGGAGCGCAAAGATGTCGAAGCTTTCGGTCCGCTCGACAGTGACCAGCGGAGCCTTGATGAGCTGCTGGTGCACTTTGTTCGGGAAGTAGTCCTCCAAGCTGCGCCCGTTTAGGTCGAACTTGCCGGTGCCGGGCACCAGCCGCACCCGCACGACGGCCTCCTTGCGGCGGCCGACGGTCTGGATGGGCCGCTCGAACACGAACGATTCGCTGCGCTTGGGCGCGGGGCTCTCGGCCGGGGTTTCGACTACTTCTACTTCCACCACTTCCACTACTTCCACCGCTTCGCTGGCTTCGGTCACTGGGCCACCTGCTTGATCTCGAACGGAACCGGCTTCTGCGCGGTGTGGGGATGCTGCGGGCCGGTGTAGACGTGCAGCTTGCGCTGGATCTGGCGGCTGAGTTTGTTCTTGGGCAGCATGCCGACGATCGCCTTTTCGACCACCCGGTCGGGTTGCTTCTGCATCAGCTCACCGATCGTGCGTTTGTGCAGGCCGCCGGGATATCCCGAGTGGCGGTAAGCGACCTTGTGCTGCAGTTTCTCGGCGCCGATGGCGACCTTCTCGGCGTTGATGATGATGACGAAGTCACCGCCATCGACATTGGGAGCGAACGTCGGCTTGTGCTTGCCGCGCAGCAGGTTGGCCGCCGCGACGGCAAGGCGGCCAAGCACCACGTCCGTGGCGTCGATGACGTACCACGACCGCGTGGTGTCACCCGCCTTGGGCGCATATGTAGGCACAGCGCTTACCTTCTTCTTCTCGAGGTGGATCCCGGGATGACCCGGGTATCGGTCAGGCGTTGACGGTGGGGTTGGTCTCGGCGACCGACATTGACCCGAGGCCCCGGCGTACCGCACGCCAACCGAGCAGCTTACCGACGGCCGTCCCCGCAGGTCAAAATGACGCCCGGACCGTGGATCGGCCTGGCTGTCGGGCCCGCGGTTCGGGTGTTGGGCACCCCGGCGCGTTATCGGCGTTTCGTTCATGGAGCCAACACTGGTTGGGGTGCCCGGAGTGGCTGGTAGGCAACTGACAAGCTGACTACGCTCCCCCTGATGCAGCAGCAACTGCGTGTCGACACCGCTGGTGTGGAGGCGATGGCAAGCCGATGGGGCGCTTCGGCCGGCGAACTAAGCGCGACGACGGCGCCGGCGGGGCTGGGCTTGTCGTGTCAGGCCAGCGCCGCCGCGGTCAACGCCGCCCATGCCGACATCACAGCTTTCACAGCAGCGCTGGCCGCTCGGGTTGGCGTCCGCGCCACCCACGTCGCCGAAGCCGACACCCGCTACATCGCCAACGAAGCCGACTCGGCCAACGAGCTGGCTGCTTTGGCCAGTCCGGCGAACGCTGTGTAGCGATGGCAGCGGTCGCAGCGATTCCCGGCCTCTCCGCGCTGTTGGCCTGGCCCACCGAGCATTTAACGGAGGCGGCCGAGAATTGGGAGGCCGTCGGTGGGCGTTGCTACGGGGTGGCTAACCAGCTCTGGCGAGACGCGCTATCGGTGGATTGGCAAGGCGCCGCCGCCGATACTCTGCGCAGCGCGACCCACGCCGACATGCTGACGACCAGCGCGGTGGCCGATCAGTTGCATGGTGCGGCCAAAGTTGCGCGCGGTGGAGCCTCGGATCTGTATGCGGCCCGCTCACGGGTGCGCTACACGGTTCAGGATGCCCGCACCGCTGGCTTCGACGTCAGCCAAGATCTCTCGGTCACCGACCGCTTGACCGGCGGGTCGCCCGCCCAGCGGGCCGCCCGGCAAGCCCAGGCACAAACCTACGCTGGGGACATCCGCCGGCGCGCCACCCAACTAGTGGGCCTCGATCAACAGGTAGCCCGCAAAATCACCGCCGCCGTGGCCGGAATCCGCCACACTTTCCCGCAAAACCCTTCCTTCGGCACTCCGCCAAAGGACAACCGCGTCCACGCCGTCGACAACCACACCTTCAAACAGCGGCCGCCACCACCCCCGTATCCCGTCAACGAAGTGATCGCCGAGGCTACAGACCTCGATGGCAACCATGTTGTGCTGCGGCGCGGGTACTACGACGAAGACACGCAACAGGGGTTCGGGTGGGACAAGGCTTACTGGAGGCACCACGTGATCAATCCCAATGTGTTCAAGGATCTGCTCTCACACAGTCGGCCGATAAGCAGCAAGGGCGGGACTCTGGTCTACGAGGTTCCGATCAACCGTGTGCACTGCTCGAAAGCGTTGTTCGGGATTGTCGATTGCGAGGACACTGGCGAGAGCGTGACGATGAGAATCGTGGCTAACATCAACGAAGGAAATCCCGACGTGCCCGATGGCGGGCAGAAAGGGGTGATCACGATGTATCCCCTCGAGGGCGGCAGTGGGGTGGTCGAAGTGGAACCGAACTGGACGCTGACACCGCCGTGGGTGAACAAGAATGTGCCCATCAACTGAAGCCACCGACGCGCAAATCGCGTTCGCCGCATTCGTGCTGCAAAAGCTATTGCGCCACATCGCTAAGAACAACAACGAGGGCCGCTGCACCTTTCTTGTCTCACATGCTTGGAGCGAGGGGCCGATGATGTACCTGGTCTACAAAGCCCCGCCGTCTGACATTATCTGGGGGCTCGTGCGGGACACCAGAGAGTCGATCATCGACCCCGGCCCATGGCCGGACTTGGGGGCGGCTGTGAAGTACTACTATCTCCTCGATCTCGAGGGGATGCAGCCGTCCGAGTTCTCCTGCCATCCAGGCGAACCCGGCACTATCCTTTGGCTGGGCGATCCATGCGAAGGTGCGCCAAATCGCCCGTCAGACATCCCCGCGGCGTATCGGTATACGCCATCCCCAGGACCGTCCTCGGTAAAGCGCAACCAAAATCAAGATCAGCCCGTGATCACGGGGCCTCGCCTAGGCCCAACTGGCTCCACCGACACGCAACATGAGTTCGCGGCAGATGTGCTGCGAAACCTGTTGCGGCACATTGAAGCTGAGAACAACAACGGACACGATCCCTTTCTGGTCTCACACGCCTGGACCGACGGACCGATGATGTACCTGGTGTACACGGCTCCGCCGTCAGACAGAACCTGGGGGCTGGCCCGCGACACCAGGGAGTCGATAATCAACCCGAGTCCGTGGCAGGATTTAGACGAGGCGGTGCTCTACTACTACCTCCTTGATTTCGAGGAGAACCAGCCGTCCTCGTCTTTGCGTCGGCCAGGCGAGCCCAACGCCATATGGTGGTTCGGATTTCCGCGCGAAGGTCTCCCAGAGCGCCCGTCAGACATCCCCGAGGCGAATCGGTATACGCCATCGCCAGGAGCGTCCTCGGAGACGCACGGCCGGCAGCAAGATAAGCCCGCGATCACCGAGCCTCGCCGATATGGAAATCCACTATGAGCAATCCCCGTCCTGAGGCGCTCCGCCACGGCAAGTTCCAACCAAAAGCATTGGTGCCCTGAGCAATCCCTGAGACGGCTAGGAAAAATGACTGTGTGGTCCCAACGGCTCTCCTTCCGTCAGGACCACACAGGGTCTGTTGGGCGGGCTACGTGGCCCAGGCGCCGGCCGCCCGGCGGTCGGCGTCCGCCACCTCCTCCGCGCCATCGCGCACCGCATTTCCCAGGTCGACCAGGATCTCGTTAAGCGCCGTGGCCGCCTGATGCCATTTCAGCTGCTCGGCTTGGTATGCGGCCGCCGCTTCCCGGGTCCAGAGCTGCTGCAGCGGTGCGATTTGTGACCTCAACTCCTCCAGCGCGGCGTTGAAGCGGGCCGACGTGGTGTGAATCTCCTGGCGAACGGAGTGCTCGATTTCGCCGAAGTTGTAGGACAGCACAGGGTCCACGGGCGATTTCTCCTCAACTACAGGTTTCCGCCGGCGGCGGCGATGTGATGTGCATGGGTCTGGCCGGCCTCCTGCAGCGCGGCCTCGTTGTGCCGAATGGTCTCGGCGATGTCGTGCAGAACGTGGTAGAGCCGCATCGACTCGGTGTTCCAGCGATCCACGACATCCTTGAATCGCCCGGCCGCCAGGCCACCCCACACTGACGGCGGGACGCTGCTCATGCGGCCGATGAATGCCTGCAGCATCGCCCGGATTTCTTCGTTTCGGGTGTCCGTCGCGCCCGCGACCGACCGCATCAGGTCGAAATCGGTGCTCAGTGTGTTCGATATACCCATACCAAGTACGACCGTGCCGACGCTGGTTTGGTTCCATCGGCTTAACCCAACGCGTGGGCGGACCGCACCGCCTGCTCACACACATCGCGCACGGCATCCTCACCGCCTGGTCGGCTCTGACATCCGACGCTGATCCGGACCACTCCGTCAAGCAACACCGTCCACCGCACATGGTGTCCGGCACGCACTTCGCGGTAGGTCACCGCGGGCCTTCCGGCGCTCATTCCGTCAGGATTGAAGTCGACAAACACCCCGGCCGGCTCCGCGTCGATCGCTCGTTTCAACCGCTCGGCAGTGCGACTCAGCGTCTCACCGACCACCGGTGATTGAGTGACATGCAACGCCACCTCAGGATCCGACGGCGACGTCACCTGTACCCGCGCCGAGCCGGGCCCGGCGACCACACGCTGCGTGGGCCAATTCGCGGGAACCGTCAGCGCCACCCGACCTTCCACAAGAAATGTCGTCGGCGTTTTGTCTGCGACCGGCCCGCCGTGACGGCCCACCGTGGCCATGGTCGGCACCGCCGCGACCAAGACGACACCGGCGGCCAGCAGCCCCAGCCTCCGGGCACGTGATCGGGGACCACCGGCACCTTCGTTGGGCCGCGGCTTGTCCTGGTTCGGGAGGGCATTCAGCGCCGGCCGCGCGAGTTGGAGCAGCCGAGCGTCATCGATTTCCACTACCTTCTGCTCGCCACCGCCGCCCCGCACCGCATCCGCGATCAACGTCGCCAGCGCCGCCGCCCCGGCGACCGTGCTCGGCGCGTCGATCAGCACGACGGCCCGCGTCATCCCGCCAATCACACCCGCAACCTCTTCGGCAATAAGTTCCGGTTCCGCCCTGCGGGGTACAGCGACCACCTCGGCACCGATGACCGCCACCAAACGCTCGGCGATCTCCACCACTGCCGACCCTTCCGGCCCGGCATCTGGCGAAGCCTGCGTTAACAGCCACGACCGCGGGCGCGCTGCCACCTCATTGGGGTCATCTGTCTCCGCGGCCGCGGTGATCACGCCGACGCGCGAGGCCGACCACCACGAGGGATGCACGACGATCCGGCCGTCCCGGCTCCCGCAGTCCAGCGACCGCAGCACCGTGCGCCACAGCGAATCGACGGCGACCGGGCCCCCGTCCACCAGCGCGAAGTCATCGTCGATCGCGTCCAGCGCCGCCATACACATCTCAGCGTCAGCGGCCATGCTTGTGCCACAACATAATCGGCGGATGGTCCCTGGACCGGCTTCGATGATTGCGCGATGTGAGCTCACGGCGGGCTCCAGGCCACCTGAATAAGCTGCTCGTCACCGCTGCGAGTGACCAGAATGCCGCGGCCCGGTGGCAGCGGCGCCGGGCGCGCGGAGCCGAGCAGCGCACCCTCGTCTGCACGTCCACTCATCATCAGTCCCGTGCAGCCGAGATCACGCAAGCCCGCAAGCAACGGCTCGAACAGCGCGCGTGCCGCGCCACCGCTGCGTCGTGCCACGAGCAGATGCAAACCCAGATCCCTTGCGTGCGGCAAGTATTCGAGCATGGCCGCCAGCGGGTTGCCCGCCGGGGTGGCGACCAGGTCGTAGTCGTCGGCCACCACGTAGATGTCCGGCCCGGACCACCATGACCTGGCCCGCAATTGTGCTTGGCTCAGCTGCGGCGGGGGCATCCGCTGCCGCAGCCGGTCGAGAACGCCCGGCAGCAACGCATCCAGCGCGGCTGGCGACATGGCATAGCCAACCAGATGTTCCGACTCGACGACACCGAGCAGCGTGCGCCGAAAGTCGACGATCAGCAGCTGGGCTTGTCCGGCGGTCTTGGTCCGGACGATGTCGCGGCACAGGGTCCGTAGCGTGGTGGTCTTTCCGCACTCGTTGTCACCGAGAACCAAAAGATGCATGTGATGCTCGAAATCGACTGCCACCGGGTGCAACCGGCGCTCCTCGAGACCGAGCAGGATACCCGCGCCGGATTCGCCACCGGCCTTGTTGACGACGGTGTCGTAGTCCACCCGCGGGGGCAGCAACGGTATTGGGGGCGCGCATGAATCACCATGGCGGCCCCGTAGCTCGTCGACATCTATGGGCACTGCGATGACCATGTGCAGCCCCTCGCGGGAGAGGCCGTGGCCCGGTCTGTCGCGAGGCACTTGTCGGGCCTGCCTGCGGTCCAGCTCGGAATCGGCGGGATCGCCCAGCCGCAACTCGATACGGGTGCCCAACTGATCCTTCAGCGACGGTCTGATCTCGCCCCAGCGCGACGCGGACAGCACCACATGGACACCGAACGAAAGCCCCTGCGCTGCAAGCGCAGTGATCGGCTCCTCGAGCACCTCGAACTCATGACGCAGGCTTGCCCAGCCATCGACGACGAGAAACACGTCGCCGAACGGGTCGGCGTCCGACGCTCGTTGCCGGCGGTACCGGGCGATCGAGTCGACGTCGCGCTCGCGGAAGAAGGCTTCCCGGGAGCGCACTATCGACTCCAGCTCGGCGATCATGCGGCCGACGAGCTGCGGCTCGGCCCTGCCGGCAACCGCACCCACGTGCGGCAGTGTGCGTACCGAGGCCAGGCCTCCGCCGCCGAAGTCAAGACAGTAGAACTGCACCTGAGCCGGATCGTGAGTCGCGGCCAACGCGGTGACCAGCGTACGAAGTGCCGTCGACTTGCCCGATTGAGGCGCTCCGACAACCGCGACATTGCCTGTGGCTCCTGACAACTCGACCATCAACGGCGTCCTGCACTGCTCGAACGGGCGGTCAACGAGCCCGATGGGTACAGCCAGGCCGGCCGGCGCCGATCCGGCGCGACGTAACAGCGAGTCCAGTGCCGGTGACGCCTGTAGCGGCGGCAGCCAGACCTGATGCGCGGGCGGTCCGTGCTCCGATAGCCGGTCCAGGACCGCCCGCAAGACGGAACGCGCAGGCGTCGCGGTGGCGCCAGCGCCATCCTGCGCAACTGGCCCCGCCGCTCGTGTGGTGAACAGCCGCACCGAAGGCGGTGCCGGCAAGGTCGTCGCCCGGGCCGGCACCGGTCCCGAAACGAATGCGGCCTGAAAGCGCGTCAGCTCGCCCGTCCCCGAGCGCAGGAAACCCGCACCGGGCGTGCTCGGCAATTGATATGCATCGAGTGTGCCCAAAACGGTCCGCGATTCGCTGGCGGACAGGGTTTTCAGGCAGACTCGATACGAGAGGTGCGCTTCCAGTCCACGCAGCCGTCCCTCGTCAAGCCGCTGACTGGCCAGCAATAGGTGCATACCCAGCGACCGTCCGAGCCGGCCGATGGCCACGAACATGTCGGCGAAATCGGGATGCTGACTGAGCAGCTCGGAAAACTCGTCGACGATGATGAACAAGGTCGGCAGAACGGTCGATTTCGCGCCGGCTCGGCGCGCATGTTCGTACGCGGCGACGCTGACACAGCCTGCCGCCCGCAGTAGCTGTTGCCGACGGTTCATCTCACCGGCCAATGCGTCGCGCATCCGGGCGACCAAAGGCGCCTCCTCGGACAGGTTGGTGATGACCGCGGCGACGTGCGGCGACCGTGCCAGATCGAGAAATGTTGCGCCACCTTTGAAGTCGATTAGGAGCAGGTTGAGTACTTCTGGAGAGTTGCGCGCCATCATGCCCAGCGCCACCGTGCGCAGCAGTTCCGACTTACCCGATCCGGTGGCGCCCACGCAGAGCCCGTGAGGACCCATACCGTTCTCGGCGGGCTCCTTGATGTCCAGCTCAAGTTGAGCACCATCGGCCGTGGTGCCGATCGGAGCACAAAGCCGATGGTTTTGGTCGCGCCACAACGCGATCGGATCGAAACACTCGACATCATCGATATCGACCAGAGTCGACCAGCAAGAGCCACCATCACGGCCGAGCGCCACACCCGCTTCCCCAGCACGGTAGGCAGCCAGCCGCCGGGCACATACCAGCGCGTCGACTACATCGATCTGGTCGGGATGCACCAACGCTTCATCCACGTCAGGATGCCCGATCCTCAACGGCCCACCTTCGCTGCCAATGCCGACCCCGAGGATGGTCAGGCCCTCGATCGTGGCTACGGTAGCCGGCCCGTTGTGCTCTTCTAAGTCGGCGATCACCACCGCGTGCTGGAATGCCAGATCCGCGAGCACACTGACCGCCTCCGAGCGGGTGGGGTACACCATGCGGGCAGACCCCAGGGCATCACTGGCGCGCGGATGCTGATTGTGCGGCAGCCATTTCAGCCAATCCCAGTGGTCGCGATGGCCGTCACTGATCGCCCCGACGATCAACAACTGGTCCGGAGCGTGTCGCACGACCAGCTGGCAGATCATCGTGCGCAGCAGTCCCCGCACCTGAGCCAAATCACCGTCGATCGTCACGGTCGCAATTCCACGCAACCCGATGGTGATCGGCGCGTCCGCGATCGTCGAGTGCGCGCGCAGGAAACGATGCAGTGCGCTGGCGGTGACCGGATCCGACCGTTCCATGATCCGGGTCTCCGGGGCCACCAACCGGGTGGCGAGCATCCGGGTTCCAACCCCGACACGGACAACGCAGAAATCGGCCTCGGTCGGTCGTCGGTCCCACATCCGTGGACCGCCGATAAACGTCCACAACGCAGCGGGGTCGGGATGGCCCCACGCCAATGACGAGCGTTGCGCCGCAACGGTTTCAGCGATAGTTCGGCGCAGAGAACTCAGGTAACCGAGGTAGTCGGCGCGATCGGCGTCGATCCTGCCGCCCGGCCGACTACCACGTCCGGTTACCGCCGTGACCAACACCGATGCCAGCATCATTACGGGGAAGGCCAGGAACATGCGATTGCGGCTAATGGCCGAACCCGACGAGAAGGCAACCGCCATGACGCCCACCGTGGTAACGGACATGACGACCGGTAGCAGGCGTACCAGCAGGCCAGGTGATGCCGCCTGCGGTAGTTCGGGTGGCGCGGCAACCGCGATGTCCGCAGTCGGGAACGCCGGCGGCAGCTGCTGAGTCAAGTCGGGCGTTCCCATGGTTGGACGACGCTAAGCAGCACCGGGACCGTCGGCAAGTCACCTGTGGACAGCGGGATACCGGGAGATCGAGAGCGGGCTACGGTGCTGCCAATCCGAGTCTGAAGGGCCCAGAGTTGTCAGCATCCGATCCAGGGTTGCGCCGCGTCTCCGTTCATGCCGGCACTTCCGTCGTCGATTTGGCCCTGCCCGCCTCGGTGCCAGTCGCGACCCTGATCCCGTCGATCATCGACATCCTGGATGACCGCGGCGCCGATCGGTCCGGCGATCTGGTGGCCGCCCGGTACCAGTTGTTCCGTCCGGGCGCGTCCGCCTTGCCCGCGTCGACGACGCTGGCCCAGAACGGTATCCGCGACGGCGCGGTTTTGATCTTGAGCCAGTCCCGCACCGAGCCACCCGCCCCCCGCTGCGATGACGTGGCCGAGGCCCTGCTGGCAACGCTCGACGCGGACGCGCGGTCCTGGACCAGGCGAGCGTCCCGGCTGACCGGCGCAGTGGCGGCGAGCTGCCTCACCGGTATCGGCGGCCTGGTGCTGGTTCGAAGCGCCCTCAGCACCAACACCACCCGTTACATTGGCGCCACCGCGGGCGTGGCGGCAGCGGCCGGTTTCATTGCCGTGCTGTTCGCAGCGATAGCGCATCGGACATATCGGGACCCGATCGCCGGGCTCACGCTGAGCCTGGTCGCTACCACATTCGCCGCGATTGCCGGCTTTATCGCGGTTCCGGGCGCTTCTGGTTTCCCCAATGTGCTGCTGGCCGCGACGGCTGCGGCAGCCACGTCGGTGCTGGCGATACGGATAACGGGGTGTGGCGTTGTCGCGTTGACCGCGGTGTCGTGCTTCGCGCTAGTCGTCGCGGTCGCCGCGTTTGCGGCTGTGATCACCGCGGCCCCATTGCGCACCATCGGTTCGATGTCCGTTCTGATATCCCTCGGCCTGCTTGGGGTAGCCGGGCGGGTCTCAATCGTGCTGGCGGGATTGTCGCCAGAGCTCTCACCCGCACTGGAACCCGGGATGCCAGATTGTTTGGCCACCAAGGCAATCCGTGCTGACACCTGGTTGACCAGCCTGCTCACCGCGTTCTCGTCTTCAACCGCCGTTGGGGCCATCATCACCGCGGCCGCAGCACCGGGCATCGGCGCGCCCAGGTTAGGTTGCATCGCCTTTGCGGCCATCACGGGCGCGCTGCTACTGCTGCGTGCGCGGTCGGCAGAGGGCAGCAGAACGCTGGTGTTTGTCACCGGTGGAATCGCCACTATCGGAGCAACATTCGCTGTCTGCGCGGCCGGTATGCCGGGGAAGGGCCCCTGGATAGCCGCCGTCACAGCGGTGTTGGCCGCCACGGCGTTCTACCTGGGCTTCGTGGCTCCCACAGTGTCGCCCTCGCCCGTACTAAGCCGCGGCGTTGAGCTGTTGGAGTATCTGGCGTTGGTCGCGATGGCGCCGCTGGCCTGCTGGATATGTGGTTTCTATGGCGCCGTTCGCGCTTTGAACCCGACATGACCACGTCCCGCGTCGTTCGCGTACTGGCGGTATCGGCGCTGACTGCGCTGTCGCAGTTCGGAACACCGTCGGCACATGCGGTTTCGCCACCGCCGATCGACGACCGGTGGCTGCCCGAACCGGCGTTGCCGGCGCCATCGCGGCCGACCGTACAACGCGAGGTTTGCGCTGTGGTGACTCCAAACTCTGGGGACTCGGGATCGCGGCACGATCAGCTCGCAGACCTCGACTTACCGCAGGTCTGGCAACTCACCCGCGGTGCCGGCCAACGGGTCGCGGTCATCGACACCGGCGTTTCGCGGCACCGGCGACTGCCCGGCGTGGTGCCCGGCGGTGACTACGTGTCCACCGGTGACGGCACCCAGGATTGCGACGCACACGGCACCTTGGTGGCCGGAATTGTCACCGGCGTGGCGCCCGATGTCACCTTGATCAGCATCCGCCAGTCCAGCGCCAAGTTCGCTCCCGCCACCGACCGATCCGGCGCGGGGGTCGGTGACGTCGACACCATGGCAAAAGCCGTCCGGACGGCCGCCGATCTCGGCGCCTCGGTGATCAATGTTTCCTCGGTTGCGTGCGCTCCGGCCGCGTCGGTGCTCGACGACCGCGCGCTGGGCTCCGCACTCGCCTACGCGGTCGATGTCAAGAATGCCGTTATCGTCGCCGCGGCCGGCAATACCGGTGGCGCAGCACAATGTCCGGCTCAGCGGTCCGACGCAACCTGGGAGTCCGTCACGGTCGCGGTCAGTCCGGCGTGGTACGACGACTACGTGCTGACCGTCGGTTCGGTGAACGCCGAAGGGGCGCCGTCGGCATTCACTCTCGCCGGACCCTGGGTGGATGTCGCGGCGACCGGCGAGGGGGTGAGGCCGCTCGGTTCGGCCCCACTGTCGGGCACCAGTTATTCCGCGCCGGTTGTCAGTGGGCTGGCCGCGCTGATCCGGGCCCGGTTTCCGGCATTGACCGCACGGCAAGTGATGCAGCGTATCGAGTCGACCGCACATCGCCCGCCGGCCGGATGGGATCCGTTGGTCGGGAACGGCACGGTCGATGCCCTGGTCGCCGTTAGCACCGACTCGACCCCCGCCACCACCTCCGAATCGCACCCTCCGCCAGTACCGATCAGCACCCCGCCGCCACCCAGGCCGTCAAATGGGCACGTTCGGGACACCGCTTTGCGCGGTGCGGCGATCTGCCTGGTTGCCCTGGTGGCGGCAGTGGTTTCGCTACGGCTACGGCGCCGTCGAGACGGTGTCCCGGGCGACTGACGCGTTCGCCTTGCTCAGTTCCGGTCCGCACGGCAGCGCCGCCAGCACCGGCCACGGCGCCGGTAGCGCCACCGCGGGCAGCCCAAGGTCATGTGCCGCGTCGTCGTCGTGGATCGCGAACCGCACCCCGGTGTCGGTGACGAGGTATCGCGTGCCGATCCGACCATTCGCACGCACGTAGGCGCTGCGTCCGGGCTGGAGGTAAACCGCGTCCAGCGCCGGACCGGCGCCGTCGGCTTGTGCCAAGGTCACCGGCACCTGACCGGCGGACAGGGGCAACCCGCTACCCGCCAGGAACGCAACGCCGCCGGATTGCGCGGGCGCCCATGTCACGCAATAGGTGGTATCGCCGCCATCCGACGGTGTTGGTGCCCGATCGGGGAAGGTGGACACCGGTAGGGTGTTCACGACTGGTGTGGTTCGGATCACATCGGGCGCCACCATGATGACGTTGGCAGTGCCCTGCGAGTCGCTGAAGCGCAACAAGTCCGCCGCGACCTGGCCGATTCGCTGGACTCCGGCGGCCAGCACGACGTAATACTCGTCACCATCGCCGCGGGTGATGCGCAGCACACTGCCGACCGTAAAAGCGGGCAGCACCGGCGCCTTGCCGCCCGCGCCGCGAATCCGTGGAGCGGTGATCGCCGGTGCCTCCGGGACGGCGTTCAGCAATGTCTGCGAGACGATGTGGGGCACGCGGTCCTCCAGCCTGAGCGCACGCAGGACCGCGGGGTCTGCGAGATCCACCACGGCCCGTCGCCCGTTGTGCAGCAGGTAGGCCGGCGAACCCGCGCCGGGAGCAACCAGGATCGCCCGCTCGGGAGCCAGGCGACGGACCGAGGATCCCTCGCCGCGCCCGATGACGATCGTCGTTGCCGCCTTACCGTCCGTGTCGCAGATCGTCCAGGCTGATTCATCTCCGGACAGCGGTCGGCCGAGAAGCTGCGGCGCGCCCGGAATACCCAGCAGTGCACCGCGCTTGGTGCGTCCCAATTCGGACTCGGGCACCGGCTGCGGGTTGGTGTCCGTCGCCGCGATCAACCGCGCCGAGATCAGGTTCAGCACCGGATGCCAGGTATCTCCGACTCGCACGTACAGCGCTCCGGATTCACGACCCATCACGATCTGCGCACGATCCAGCGCCGCCTGTGGCCGCAGCAAAGCAACCAACGCGCACCCCACCACGGCGACACTCGCCAGTGCGCACCCGACCGCCAACGACGTCGTGTGGGCGCGCAGGGGTTCGTTGACCGTGCCGATATCCCTGCGCAGCAACGCGCACTCGATGCGACGGACCAGAAATCGGTAACCGCTCACGTGCAGCCAGGTTGTCGGTTGACGCGCCATGTTCCCCCTGGATCGGTTCCGCCTACGGTAGGCCTCAAAACGCAGGGTCTGCGCAGTCCATCCACAGCCATGGAAGTTTGATCCCCGCTGGCTACGGGTAAAATTGCGGGGTGATTCCTCACCGCATACGTAGCCTTCGGGCAGGCAGCGCGCGGTCAGCAAGTCGCTGGGTCGGCCTGGGCGCTTCCGCACTGGTCACCGCCACCGGCTTGTTGGTCACCCCTGCCGCGACTCCGGTGGCCTCCGCCGATGATTGCCCGGACGTCGAGGTTATCTTCGCCCGCGGCACCAACGAGCCCCCCGGCATGGGCCGGGTCGGCGATGCGTTCGTCGACTCGCTGCGTCAGCAGACCGGCGGCCTGAACATTGACACCTACGGGGTGAACTACGCGGCCAGCAAGCTGCAGCTGCATGGTGGTGACGGCGCCAACGACGCGATCAATCGCGTCAAGCAGGCGGTGGCGAAGTGCCCGAACACCAAGATCGTGCTGGGCGGTTATTCGCAAGGTGCGAGCGTGATCGACATCGTGGCCGGCGTTCCCATCGGCGGCATCAACTGGGGTAGTTCGCTACCGCCGGAGTTAGCGAGCCATGTCGCCGCGGTTGCCACGTTCGGCGACGTGGCTGACCGTGCCGGCGGATCACTGCCGACCCAGAGCGCGCTGTTGGGTTCCAGGGCGATCGATCTGTGCAACCCCAACGACCCGATCTGTCACGCCGGCCCCGGCAACGAGTGGAGCGGACACACCGAGGGCTACGTGCCCGTGTACACCACGCAGGCCGCGGCTTTCGTCGCATCCAGGCTGTTGGCCGGGACGGGCCAAGAGGTGCCCGGGTTTGGGCCCCCGGTGGCGGGATACGGCCCGCAGACGCCGGGATACGGCCCGCAAACGCCGGGCTATGGCCCGCAGACGCCGGGATACGGCCCGCAAACGCCCGGATACGGCCCGCAAACGCCGGGGTACGCGCCGCAGGCACCCGGGCCGGGCCCGTCGGTACACGCGCCTGCCTCACCGTCCCCCGAACCCGCATTGGTCACGGCGGTTCAGTGACGCAGTTCGGTTAGTCCGTAATATCGGGGTATGGGGGTTCGCCCGATTGACCCACCGCCACAGGCGGGTTCGGCCGGCAAGTCAAATGCCGCAAACCGCTTGGCCGGTTTCGCGGCCGCCGCGTTGCTCGCCGGGGCCTCGGTGATTGCCCCGGCGCTGGCCCCCTTTTCGATGGCTCCGATTCCGGCGGCATCGGCGGCGTGCCCGGGTGCCGAGGTGGTTTTCGCTCGGGGCCGAGAGGAACCCCCCGGCCTCGGTCAAGTCGGCGACGCGCTGCTCAATTCGCTGCGCTCCAAAGTGCATATGCCCGTCGGGGCCTATGGGGTCAACTATCCCGCTGACGTCAGCGCCGCCAAGGGCGCCAACGACATGAGCGCCCATGTTCAATCCATGGCGCGAAGTTGCCCGAACACCCGCGAGGTGCTCGGCGGCTATTCGTTGGGGGCCGCGTCGGCTGACCTCGTGATCGCGCTGACACAACCGGGATTCGGGTTCACCAACCCGCTGCCGCCGGGCATGGATCAGCACGTAGCAGCGGTCGCGTTGTTCGGCAACGGCACCCGGCGCATTCTCGGCCCGGTTCCCGATTTCAGCCCCGCCTTCGCCGGTAAGACGATCGAAGAGTGCGCAAGCGGCGACCCGATCTGTTCGGGTGGCGCCGCGGAATGGTCGTCGCACCTGCAGCCCTCGTACATCGACTCCGGACTGGTGGATCAGGCGGCCAACTTCGTCGCCGGCAAGCTCTAACGCGAGCGTAGATCCCGGGTGATCAAGATCCGCGACGCCAGCTCGTTGTCGGGTGGATAGTCCACGCCGATCAGCGTCAACCCGTGCGGCGGCGCGGCCGCAAAGTCGCTGGACCGGTCTGTGGCAGTGAGCAACTCACGGCACCAGGCGGGCGTACGCCGGTGCTCCCCGACGACCAGCAGCGCCCCGACCAGTGACCGCACCATCGACCAGCAGAACGCGTCGGCGGTGACGTGCGCGGTGATCAGATCGCCGTCACCCGACCAGTCCAACCGCTGCAGATCGCGAATCGTGGTGGCACCGTCGCGGCGGCGGCAGAACGCCGCAAAGTCGTGCAACCCCAACAAATCTCGCGACGCAGCCGTCATCGCATCTACATCCAGGGTGCGCGGCCAGGCGGTGACGTAGCGCGCCTGCTGCGGTCGCACCCCGTAGGGCGCCGTCGACAACCGATACCGGTAGTGACGCCGCAGGGCCGAGAATCGGGCGTCGAAACACACTGGCGCGCGGGCGATACCGAGAACCCGGACATCGGCGGGCAACAACCGGCCGAGTCGTCGCAGCAGCGGCAGGAATTCCGGATCGCTTGCGCGGGGTGCGCGTGGGTAGGCGTTCGGCAAGGCATCGACCGGCACATCGACATGGGCCACCTGTCCGGTGGCATGTACGCCCGTGTCGGTGCGCCCGGCCGCGCGCAGCCGCACCGGCGCGCGGAACACGGTCGTCAGCGCCTCATCGAGAACGCCGGCAACCGTGCGCTGCCCGGCTTGGACTGCCCAGCCCGCGAAATCGGTTCCGTCGTAGGCGATATCGAGCCGAAGACGGACGTCCTCACTAATTCTCGGCGGCCCCGTCAGGCTCGTCGGTGGAAGCCTCCTCGGCCGGCTCGGTGGAAGCCTCCTCGGCGGGCTTGGTCTCTTCGGCCTCCTCAGCCGCCGTGGTCTCCTCGACCTCCTCGACCGGCTTGGTCTCCTCGGCCTCCTCAGCCGCCGTGGTCTCCTCGACCTCCTCGACCGGCTTGGTCTCTTCGGCCTCCTCAGCCGCCGTGGTCTCCTCGACCTCCTCGACCGGCTTGGTCTCCTCAGCCTTGTCGGGCTTGGCCTGCTTGGCCTTTGCCTGTGTGGCGGCCACCCGACGCGCCCGATCGGCCTCCGAGGTCGCCGTCTTTTCCCGCACCAGTTGGATCACGGCCATTGGGGCGTTGTCACCCTTACGTGCCTCCACCTTGATGATGCGGGTGTAGCCGCCGTCGCGGTCAGCGAAGAACGGGCCGATCTCGGCGAACAGCTTGTGCACCACGTCCTTGTCGCGGATCTTCTTGAGCACCTCGCGCCTGTTGTGCAACGTGCCCTTTTTGGCGTGGGTGATCAGCTTCTCCGCGTACGGCCGCAATGCCCGAGCCTTGGGCTCGGTGGTTTTGATCTGCTCGTGCTCGAACAGCGACGTGGCCAGGTTGGCCAGAATCGCCTTCTGGTGCGAAGACCCCCCGCCGAGGCGAGGACCCTTGGTGGGCTTGGGCATTGCGGACGCTCCTGTCTTACGGTCTCAAAGCAGTTAGAGCTGTTCGGTTTCGGCGTAGTCCTGGTCGTCGTAGGCACCGTCGGTGGACCAGGTGCCGGTGGCGACGTCGTAGCCCGCAACCTCCGACGGGTCGAAGCTCGGCGGGCTGTCCTTCAGCGACAGACCCAGCTGGTGCAGCTTGACCTTCACCTCGTCGATGGACTTCTGACCGAAGTTGCGGATGTCGAGCAGGTCGGACTCGGTACGCGACACCAGCTCGCCGACTGTGTGCACACCCTCGCGCTTGAGGCAGTTGTAGGACCGCACGGTCAGATCCAGGTCGTCGATCGGTAGAGCGAACGACGCGATGTGGTCGGCCTCGGCCGGCGACGGCCCGATCTCGATGCCTTCGGCCTCGACGTTGAGTTCGCGTGCCAGGCCGAACAATTCGACCAGCGTCTTACCCGCCGACGCCAGCGCGTCTCGGGGCGTGATCGAACTCTTGGTCTCCACGTCGAGGATCAGCTTGTCGAAGTCTGTGCGCTGCTCGACACGGGTGGCGTCCACCTTGTAGGTGACCTTGAGCACCGGGGAGTAGATGGAATCGACTGGAATACGGCCGATTTCGGCGCCCGACGCCCGGTTTTGCACCGCCGGGACGTAGCCACGGCCACGCTCGACGACGAGCTCGACCTCGAGCTTGCCCTTGTCGTTCAGCGTCGCGATGTGCATGCCGGGGTTGTGCACGGTGACGCCGGCGGGCGGCACGATGTCACCCGCGGTGACCTCACCCGGGCCTTGCTTGCGCAGGTACATGGTGACCGGCTCGTCCTCCTCCGAGGACACGACCAGACCCTTGAGGTTCAGGATGATGGCGGTGACATCTTCTTTGACACCGGGCACGGTGGTGAACTCGTGCAGCACGCCATCGATACGAATGCTGGTTACGGCCGCGCCGGGGATCGACGAAAGCAGCGTCCGACGCAGCGAATTGCCCAGGGTGTAACCGAATCCCGGCTCCAGCGGTTCGATGACGAACTGGGAGCGGCTGTCGGTGAGAATTTCCTCGGACAGTGTGGGTCGCTGTGAGATCAGCATGGTGTTTCTTCTTCTCCTTCTCGGCACCCGCTATTTGATGCCGCTAAGACATCCTCCGGGCGGTCGCACGGAGGAAGACTGTGCTCTACTTCGAGTAGTACTCGACGATCAGCTGCTCGGCGAGCGGCACGTCGATCTGCGCCCGCTCGGGCAATTGGTGGATCAGGATGCGTTGGCGCTCCCCCACCACCTGCAGCCAGCTGGGGATCGGGCGGTCGCCCGCCGTCTCGCGCGCGATCTGGAACGGCACCGTGTTCACCGAGTTGTCCCGCACGTCGATGATGTCGTACTGCGACACCCGGTAGCTGGGGACGTTGACGTGCACGCCGTTGACGCTGAAGTGCCCGTGGCTGACCAGCTGACGGGCCATCCGGCGAGTGCGCGCCAGCCCGGCACGGTAGACGACGTTGTCCAGCCGGCTCTCCAGGATCCTGAGCAGTTCCTCACCGGTCTTGCCGGGCTGCCGCACGGCCTCTTCGTAGTAGCGGCGGAACTGCTTTTCCATTACGCCGTAGGTGAAGCGGGCCTTCTGCTTCTCCTGCAGCTGCAGCAGATATTCGCTTTCCTTGATCCGGGCGCGGCCGTGCTGGCCGGGTGGATAGGGACGCTTCTCGAAGGCCTGGGAGCCGCCGACGAGGTCGGTGCGCAGCCGGCGCGATTTGCGGGTAATGGGTCCGGTGTAACGAGCCATGGATTGGTCTCCTCCTAGACCCTGCGCCGCTTGGGCGGACGACATCCGTTGTGGGGCTGGGGGGTGACGTCGGAGATCGCACCGACCTCCAGGCCGGCGGCCTGCAGCGACCGGATCGCGGTCTCCCGGCCCGACCCCGGGCCCTTCACGAACACGTCGACCTTCTTCACGCCGTGCTCCTGGGCCTTGCGGGCAGCGTTCTCGGCCGCCAACTGAGCGGCGAACGGGGTCGACTTGCGGGATCCCTTGAAGCCGACATGGCCGGACGATGCCCAAGCGATGACGTTGCCCACCGGGTCGGTGATCGTCACGATCGTGTTGTTGAACGTGCTCTTGATGTGAGCGGCGCCGTGCGGGATGTTCTTCTTTTCCCGCTTGCGGGTCTTGTGCTGCCCCTTCTTGGGGGCAGCTGCTGCCTTCTTAGCTGGTGGCATCGGTTACCTGGCCTTCTTCTTGCCTGCGATGGTGCGCTTGGGGCCTTTGCGCGTCCGCGCGTTGGTCTTGGTCCGCTGGCCGCGCACCGGCATGCCGCGGCGATGCCGCAGACCCTGGTAGCAGCCGATCTCGATCTTGCGGCGAATGTCGGCCTGAACCTCACGGCGCAGGTCACCCTCCACCTTGAGGTTGGCTTCGATGTAGTCACGCAAGTGGGTGACCTGGTCGTCGGTGAGATCCCTGGTGCGCAGATCCTTGTCGATCCCGGTGGCTGCCAGGATTTCGTTGGAGCGGGTACGGCCGATGCCGAAGATGTAGGTCAGGGCGACCTCCATGCGCTTATCACGCGGCAGATCGACGCCGACTAGTCGAGCCATGGGTGGCGTTTCCTCTTATCTCATGCGGAGGTCTGGTCCCAACCCGTTCCCGCGGCATTTGCGGGGCCCGGCCTCCGTCCGGGCGTGGATGAGCGGCGTATCCGCTCATTGGTGCTGGGAGGTCTGCATTCAGTTGTATGAACCAGTCTGTATTAGCCCTGGCGCTGCTTGTGGCGCGGATCTGAGCAGATCACCATGACCCGCCCGTGCCGACGGATCACCCTGCACTTGTCACAGATCGGCTTGACGCTCGGGTTCACCTTCACGGCAGTCTCGGTCCTGTTCTTTGGGTTTCTCTACGTGGTATCGCGCTACTTGTACCGGTACACAATGCGGCCCCGGGACAAGTCGTAGGGCGACAGCTCCACCACCACCCGGTCCTCGGGCAGGATGCGGATGTAGTGCTGCCGCATCTTGCCGCTGATGTGGGCGAGCACCTTGTGGCCGTTCTCCAGCTCAAT
>Ga0209040_10000568_pt1 | contig 28420 bp, 18 predicted proteins | sample BogFormECP12_OM3_FD_188240 | JGI IMG/M metagenome (GOLD analysis project Ga0209040, IMG submission 188240) | Bog forest soil microbial communities from Calvert Island, British Columbia, Canada - ECP12_OM3 (SPAdes) (version 2) | ecosystem: Environmental > Aquatic > Freshwater > Wetlands > Bog ... | reverse complement strand
CGATGCAATACATGCTGGCGATATATGGTGACGAGCGGGCGGCCGAGAGCATGCCGCGCGAGCAGATGACCGAGATCATCAATGCCTACATGGCGTATACCCAGGCCTTGCGCGACGCCAAGGTGCTGGTCGGGTCCAATCGGCTGAGACCGATCTCGGCGGCGACCACGGTTCGCATCACCGACGGCCGGACCCAAGTGCTCGACGGCCCGTTTGCCGAAACCAAGGAGCAGCTCGGGGGCTACTACCTGATCGACGTGCCCGATCTCGACGCCGCACTGTCTTGGGCGGCGCGCTGCCCGGCCGCGCGTTACGGCACGGTCGAGGTGCGGCCGATCTGGGTGATGTGACCGGCCCGGCGCCGGCGCTGCCAAAATGCGCGGCGAGGTAGACCTGCGGCAATCCCGTAGCCTGCCTTGCCGCGCTTGAACAGCGAGCCGCCGGAACGATAGCGCGTGTGCCCCGCGCGATGTGGAAATGTTCTCTGTTAATTTGACAATAGGCAGCACTTTATGATATGATTCTAGCATGCATATTCTGGAGCAATGCGCTTGGACGGTTTGCGGCGGTATCAACACTTCGTGCTGTTTTCGCGAAACAGCCGTACGGCAGCGAAGAACCGCCACCATCTGGCTGTTCTTTCGTTCGACGAGCGGTCGGCGGGACAGGATTTGTGCGGGTGACGAGAAGTCGTTGGCTGATAATTTGCTGCAAAAAACAGCAAAAACAGCCAGACTAGCCATGCGTCGTCCGGCACCGTCTGCCGGGTCTTTGAGTCAAAAACGAGGGAAGCCCTGCTCGGGTTCGGAACCGGCCCCATATGCACGCCGTGCAACCGAATGGGAGAGCGGCGATGGATGTGCGAGCGGCGGCGGAACCGGCGGTGATGCAGCGGGAAGCGGCGCTCGGTGCACTGCCCGAGTGGGACTTGTCAGACCTTTACCCGGGTCGCGACAGCGAGGCGCTGACGCGCGACCTGAGCGCGCTCGCCTCCGATGCCGAAGCCTTTCGCGACCGCTACGAGGGGCGCTTGGCTGGGCTCTCCGGCGCCGAGCTCGGCGCTGCGGTCGAGGCGTATGAGCGGCTGCAGGAGAAGATCGGCCGGATCACGAGCTATGCCTCGCTCGTTCACGCCGAAAATCTCAGCGATCCGGAACTCGGCCGTTTTTACCAGACCATGCAGGAGCGGACCAACGCGGTCTCGACCACGTTGCTGTTCTTCACCCTAGAGCTCAACCGCCTCGAAGAAGCCGACCTCGAGGCGAAGCTCGCCGATCCGGCGCTTGCCCATTTCCGGCCGTGGCTGCGCGACACCCGCGCCCTCCGACCGCATCAGCTCAGCGACGAGCTCGAAAAGCTGTTGCACGAGAAATATGTCGCCGGTCGCGCCGCCTGGGTGCGCCTCTTCGACGAGACGATCGCCGACCTCCGTTTTCCGTTTCGCGGCAGGGAACTGACCGAGCCGGAGGCGCTCGATCTCTTGTCCGACAAGGATCCGGAAATCCGGCGCGAAGCGGCGCAGACGATCGGCGAGGTGCTGGGCAAGAACACCCGCACCTTCGCGCTGATCAGCAACACGCTCGCCAAGGACAAGGAAATCGAGGACCGCTGGCGGCGCTTCCCGCGCCCGATTTCCTCGCGCAATCTGGCGAACTTTGTCGAGGACGAGGTCGTCGACGCGCTGATCGCGGCGGTGCGCGACAGCTACCCGCGTCTTTCCCACCGCTACTACAAGCTGAAGGCGCGTTGGTTCGGGGTGGAAGAGCTGCCGTTTTGGGACCGCAACGCGCCTCTGCCCGAGCAGGATGAGCGCGCGATTTCTTGGTCCGAGGCGGAGGAGACTGTGCTGTCGGCCTACGGCGCCTTCTCGCCCGAGATGGCCGCGGTCGGCGGGCAGTTTTTCGCCGGCCGGTGGATCGATGCGCCGCTGCGGCCCGGCAAGGCATCGGGGGCCTTTGCCCACCCGACGGTGCCGAGCGCGCATCCCTATCTGCTGTTGAACTACCAGGGCAAGACGCGCGATGTGATGACATTGGCGCACGAGCTCGGCCACGGCGTCCATCAGCTGCTCGCCAACCGCCAAGGCTATCTGATGGCCGACACGCCGTTGACCCTCGCGGAAACCGCGTCGGTCTTTGGCGAGATGCTGACGTTTCGGGCATTGCTCGCCCGCGAAACAGATCCGCGCCGGCGCAAGATCATGCTCGCCGGCAAAGTCGAGGACATGCTGAACACTGTGGTCCGCCAGATCGCCTTCGCCACGTTTGAGCAGAAGGTGCACGACGAGCGGCGCGAGGCCGAGCTGACCCCCGACCGGCTCGCCGAGATCTGGCTCGCGGTGCAGCGCGAGAGCCTCGGTCCGGCGCTGCGCCTCGACGGCGTCTATCGCCATTACTGGACCTATATCCCGCATTTCATCCACACGCCGTTCTATGTCTACGCCTATGCTTTCGGCGATTGTCTGGTGAACTCGCTCTACGCGGTTTACGAGGACGCGCACCATGGCTTTGCCGAGCGCTATCTCGAAATGCTGCGCGCCGGCGGCACCATGCGGCATCGCGAGCTGCTCGCGCCGTTCGGCCTCAACGCCGCCGACCCGTCCTTCTGGTCGAAGGGCCTGTCTATAGTCAGCGGCTTCATCGACGAACTCGAACAGCTGAGCTGAACTCGGTCGGCATGCATAATTGTGTGGCGAACGCCCCTCGTTCGCCGCATTTCGCATGGGTGGGCCAGTTGCCCGGTGCTACACTTGGTTCCAGTAAACGGTGAACTGTGACCTGAACCAAGAAAGGGGCAGCAATGGCGTATGATCTGCTGATCAAGAACGGCCGCATCGTCGACGGCTCCGGAATGCCGGCGTTTCGCGGAGATGTCGGCAGCAAGAACGGCAAGATCGCCGAGATCGGCAAGCTGAGCGGCCCAGCCAAACGAACCATCGATGCCGCCGGTCAGGTCGTCGCGCCCGGCTTTGTCGACAACCACTGCCACTACGACGCGCAGGTCACCTGGGACCCGCTGTGCTCGTTCTCGCCCGACCACGGCTGCACGACAGTCGTCTTCGGGAATTGCTCGCTGGCTTTGGCGCCGGTCCGCCCGGGCAGCGCGAAGCGGGTTGCCGAGTTCCTGTCCTATGTCGAAGCAATCCCGATGGACGTCCTCAACACTGTCGAGGTCGACTGGGAGACGATTCCGCAATACATGGACCGGCTCGACCAGAACCTCGGAGTCAATGTCGGGAACCTGATCGGCCATTCGACGGTGCGCTACTACGTGATGGGCGACGAGAGCCAGAAGCGCGCTGCGACCGACGACGAAATCAAGAAGATGCAGGACGTCGTGCGCGACGGCATCAAGGGCGGCGCGCTCGGATTGTCGGTGTCACGCAACCAGGGCCATTACGACCCTCAGGGCGTTCATATCCCGGCACTCTGGGCCGACGAGAAGGAGATTTTCGCGCTCGGGGATGTATTGCGTGAGATGGGCACCGGCATCATCCAGTCGGGCGGCGGCCGCGCCGCCGAGCTGAAGGACGGGCTGATGGCCCGCTTGTCCGAAGCCACCGGCCGCACCGTCATCTACAACAATCTCGGCCAAACCGTGCGCGAGCCCGATGCCTGGAAGAAGCACATGGCGCGGGTCGAAGAAACGTCGAAGGCCGGCATCCGGGCCTATCCGCTGTGCAGCCCGAACCGCGTCACGCAGACCTTTACGATGCGCAATTGCCAGGTGTTCCGCGGCTCACCGACTTGGCACCCGATCCTGCTGTCGTCGGACGAGGAAAAGCTGCGCGCCTATGCCGACCCGGCGATCCGCCAAAAATTGCACGAGGAAGTCGTCGAGCACCGGGTCGAGGTCCCGGCCGCCGGCTATTCGAGGGAGTGGTACAATTATATGTGGGTCGAGGCCCCAGTGCTGGAGAAGAACCAGAGTTTGAAGGGAAAGACGATTGGCCAGATCGCCAAGGAGCAGAACAAACGGGTCATCGACGCCTTCCTCGACCTCGTTGTCGAAGAGAACCTCGACACCGGCCTGATGCAGTCGGAAAACAACGTCGACGACGAGGCGATGGCGAAGATCCTGACCTACCCGAACGCCATCGTCGGCCTATCGGATGGTGGGGCGCATGTCCAGTTCCATGGCGGCTACGGCTACTGCACACGCCTCCTCAGCGAATGGGTGCGCGACAAGCAGGTCATGACCCTCGAGCACGCAGTCCGGCGGTTGACCTTCGATTCCGCCTCGGCGCTGGGGTTGTTTGACCGCGGCCTGATCCGGCCCGGCATGGCGGCCGACATCGTGATCTTCGATCCCGACACTGTCCGGCCATTGCCGGAAACCGTCGTGCATGACTTCCCAGCCGGTGGCTGGCGCATGAAGGAACCGGCGGCCGGCATCATGGCGACGATCGTCAACGGCGAGGTGCTGATGGAGAACGGTAAGCACACTGGGGCCCTGCCCGGCCGCGTGCTGCGCAACACCTACTACCACAGCCACGCCTGAGCCCCTCTTACCCCAAGGCCGGGCTCAACCCCGGCCTTGGGGATTCTGTTCGCCTCGGTTGCTCGCTAGCTCAGCTGGCGAGCGCGACGATCTTGTTCTCCTGCAGCCGGCACATGTGGTCGAATGACCCGTGACGCCGCCTCAGTTCGGCAGGGGGGCCGTCCTCGGTGATGCGGCCATCTTCGAGCACGACGACCCGGTCGAATTTCGCCACTGTTGATAAGCGGTGAGCGATCGCCAGCACGGTGCGGCCGCGCATTAGAACTTCGAGGGCGTGCTGGATTTCGACCTCGGAGGCGCTGTCGAGCGCCGAGGTCGCCTCGTCGAGCACGATTATCGGCGCATTCTTCAACAGGGCTCGGGCAATGCCGAGTCGTTGCCGCTGGCCGCCCGACAGCTTTGCGCCGCGCTCCCCGACGATTGTGTCGTAGCTCTGCGGCAGCGCACGGATAAAGTCGTCGCAGCGCGCCGCTCGCGCCGCGGACAACACGTTTTCGTCGGATGCGTCGGGCCGCGCGTAGCGGATATTTTCCAGGACTGACCGATGAAAGAGCGAGATCTCTTGCGGCACGACGGCTATAGCGGCCCGCAGGCTGTCCTGCCGCATCGCACGAATATCCTGGTCATCGATCAATACCCGCCCATCATCCACATCGACAAGCCGCTGCAAGAGGCCGATCAGGGTCGATTTGCCGGCGCCCGAGGGTCCTACCAAGGCCACATGCTGGCCTGGCGCGATCTTCAGGTTTAGGCCGCGAAATACCGGCTCTCCTCCCGGATAGGAGAAATCAAGGTCTTCGAAGGCAATGCTGCCGCCGAGCGGGACAAGCTGGCCTGCGCCCGGCAGGTCGACGACGCGGTGATTTTCGCCGATGACTTGGATCGCATCGGCGATGCGGGCAATAAACTGCGTCGCGTTGACGAGCCCGAAGGCAAGATCACGGGAGCCGTGCAGGATTCGAAAGGCGATCGCCACGGTCAGGATCACGTCACCGGGGCTGACTTGTCCTTCGGTCCACAGCAGCAAGGTCCAGCTCAGCATGGCCGCCGCCATCACCCACAGAGCGAGGTCGTGCAGCACACGCAGGCGCTCGACATACATCAGGCTGTCGCGGTGGGCACTTTCCTCGCTCTTCAACAACCGCTCGAAACGGCTACGCTCACGCGCCCTGGCCGAGAAAGCCTTGACCACCCAGATGTTCGAGAGAATGTCAACCAACTCGCCGCCGACCTCGGCGGCGCGATCGGCATGGAACCGATGCCGCGGCGTACCGTGATGGCTGAACCGCACTAGCGCGCCGGCGGCCAGCAGCACGAAGGCTCCGAGGGCGGCCACCAGGTGCCATTCGACCATCGCAAGCATCACCAGGGCGGCGCAGAAATCGGCACAAACTGGGGCGACGCTGAACAGCACGATCGAAAAGATCTGCTGCACCGCATCACCGGTTCCGGAGATGCGGTTGGCGAGCGCCCCGCCCAGCCGATCGGAGAAATAGCGGCCGCAATGGCCGCTCAGATGGTTGAACAAGTCGAGTTTGGCTTCTGCCTTGTCGACGAGCATCGCGCGGTAACCAAGCCAGCTGCCGCAGCGCCACAAAAGGCTCTCACTTCCGACCAACGCCGCGAAAACCGCGAGCGCCCTCCAAACCCCTGCTAAGTGCGCCGGGCCACCTTCCATCGCATCGACAATCAGCTTCAAGCCGTACTGCGATAGGGAGGCGGAGGCTGCAGCGCCGAGCACTGCGGCAAGGGCGGCGAGGTGCAGGAGCGGCCGCCGCTTGATGTAGTGCCAGAGAAAAGCCACCGGCTGCCGAGGGAATGCGGCAGCACCCGGTTCGAACGTGTCCCGCTCGCCGGACGCGACCCCAACCCTCCGATCGATCATTTGCCGGGAAGTGACTGCGGGGGTCCTGCCGAATTGTACAATTGTCATCCGCCGTTACTCTCAGCTTGCCATGTAATAAAAGTTTCAAGATCCTTCGGAAGCTATATCGGCGCCCCAATGCCCCAGCCGACCCAGCGTAGAACATGAGATTCTCCAGTTTAGTACGCGCGATAATTGACACGGGATCAATCCCGTTAGCCGGCAAACGTCCGTTCCGCCGCGAATATTCCCGGGCCGATGCTCGATCTCTGCAACTCCCCTATCGGCAGTCTGCGGCGCATGGCGCAGCGATGACTCAGGTGGGATACGATGCCGCACCCTTGGCGATGAAACTCTTCCGGCAGTTGAGCGGTTACCTAGCTGGGGCCGCGGCTGCGGCATTCTGACCGGGAGGCGAGATGCGAATTGCCCAGGTTGCGCCGCTCATCGAAGCGGTTCCGCCGAAGCTCTACGGCGGCACGGAGCGGATCGTCGCCTATTTGACCGACGAGCTGGTGGCAATGGGGCACGAGGTCAGTCTGTTCGCCAGCGGCGACAGCACGACCGCGGCGACCCTCGAAGCCGGGTGGCCTAGAGCCCTGCGACTGGACCCGTCAATTCGAGACTCTGTCGCGCCGTTAGTCGTGATGCTCGAAAAGGTCTCGCTGCGGTCGCGCGACTTCGATGTCGTCCATCTGCACTGCGACTATCTCGCCTATCCGATATTGTCGCGAGCGGATGTCCCGTTCCTCGCCACTCTGCACGGCCGACTGGACCTGCCCGAACTGAAATCACTCTACACGACCTTTTCGAACGTACCGGTAGTCTCGATCTCCGACGCGCAGCGCGCGCCGTTGCCGCAGGCCTCCTACCTGGCTACCGTGCATCACGGCCTGCCTGAACGGTTGCTGTTGCCTGGTAGCGGGAGCGGTGGGTATCTCGCCTTTCTTGGCCGGATTTCGCCGGAGAAGGCGCCGGATCGCGCGATCCGCATCGCCGCGCGCGCCGGCATGCGATTGAAGATTGCGGCCAAGATCGACCGCGTCGACCTGGACTACTTCAAAACTGAGGTCGAGCCGTTGCTGGCGCAGCCGCATGTCGAGTTCATCGGCGAGATCGGCGAGCACGAAAAAAGCGAATTCCTCGGCGACGCCGCAGCGCTGCTGTTCCCGATAGCCTGGCCTGAGCCGTTCGGGCTGGTGATGATCGAAGCCATGGCCTGCGGAACACCGGTCATAGCAATGCGGGGCGGCTCCGTCTCCGAGGTGATCAATGAAGGCGTCACCGGATTTGTCGTGGAGGACGAGATCGCCGCGGCAAACGCTGCGCAACGGATAGATCTGCTGGACCGTTCGACAATCCGGAGTGTCTTCGAACGGCGGTTTGCCGCCCGCAGAATGGCGGAAGACTACACCCGGCTCTACCAGCGACTTAATTTTGGCCGAACGTAAATGTGCTTCCGACGCGCCAAAACGTTAATGTGGGCGATGGCCATTGGCCTGGTCGCCGGTATCGCAACGACTTCGGGCGGCGGATTGGCGCAATCACCAAGGACGAGTTCGGGCGATGAGGCATCCGGCCCTGCGATGGAGAACGGCGCGGACCTCGAGCATTTTTCGCCCGGTCACCTATTTCGCGTTCTCGGCAAAGACGTGGTGAGCGCTACCGGCGAGAATATGGGCCGGATCGTCGACGTACTGTTCGATCGTAGCGGCAAGCCTTGTGCCGCGGTGGTCGACTTTGGCGGGTTCCTCGGCGTCGGGACGCGCAAGATCGCCGTCGACTGGAGTGCCCTGTATTTCGATCTGGGTGACAGCAAAAACGTCATCGCCCTCGATCTCGGACGCGGACAATTGAAGGCAGCGCCCGAATACGAAGAATCTGACAAATCCATTGCGGTGGTGACCTTGCCGCGGCTGGGCACGAGCAGGGAATGAATGAAGCGCACGATTTCGACCTGTCCCTGTCCCCGCCCGCGCCGGCCACGAGGGGGGATCTGCGCCCCATTCGTATAACGCCGCAATCATTCCGGGTTCGGGTATAGGGTCGCGTCCGATGCTGCGGATCGCGCGTCCGCCGCGGTTTGCCGCAGCGCCGCGAAGCCTGCGCGGACTCGACTGGCTGAATTTCTTCATCGCGGACTTTCAGACCGGGTTCGGGCCGTTCATTTCGGTTTATCTGACTGGCGTCGGCTGGACCCAAAGCGCGATCGGCGCCTCGTTGAGCATCGGCACGATCGCTGGAATGGCAAGCCAGGTGCCAGGCGGGGCGCTCGCGGATGCGATACGCGACAAGCGCTCCGCGATTGCCGCCGCGATCGTCGCGACCCTGGTGAGCGCCCTCCTGATCGCCTTGTGGCCCACCTTGCTGTCGATCGGTTTCGCCGAGGTATTGCATGCTTTTGCCGGTTCGGTGATCGGCCCGGCGATTGCGGCGCTGAGCCTTGCTCTCGTGCACCCCAGCCTTTTTGGCGAGAGGCTCGGCCGCAACGCGCGTTATGCCGCGATCGGCAACGCCTTTGCCGCTGGGCTGATGGGTATCTGCGGCTCTTACTTTTCGGATCGCGCCGTCTTCTTTTTGACCGCAGCGTTCTGTCTGCCCGCACTCGCGGCATTGGCGATGATCCGCGGGGAGGATCTGGAATCCTCCGGCCGGCAGCGGCGACCGCCTCGGCCGGCCGCCTCGCGCCCTGTCGGCAGCTCGTGGCGATTTCTCAAAGACCGCAGACTGCTTGCCTATTTCGCTTGCGCCTGCCTGTTTCACCTTGCCAATGCCGCGATGCTGCCGATTGCCGCCGGCATGGTGACCAAGCGGGCGGGAAGCGAGGCCGCGGCGCTGATCGCCGCCTGCATCGTCGGACCGCAGATCGTGACGGCGCTGATTTCGCCCTGGGCCGGACGAGCAGCTGAAAAGTGGGGGCGCCGGCCGATACTGCTCCTCGGCTACAGCGCCTTGCCGATCCGCGGAGCGCTGCTCGCCGGCGTCACCGATCCCTATCTGATCATCCTGATCCAGCTCTTCGACGGCTTGGGCGCCGCGGTGTTCGGCGTGTTGACGCCGTTGATCGTTGCCGACATCGCCCGCGATTCCGGCCATTACCCGACCTGTCTTGGGATCATCGGCCTCGCTGTCGGCACCGGCGCAACCTTGAGCACTACCGCCGCCGGGCTGATCTCCGACCATTTCGGCGGCGCCGCGGTGTTCCTCAGCCTTGCCGCCGTCGGGCTTTGCGCCACCTTGCTGGTCGTGACCGTGATGCCGGAAACCAGACCGGTGTCAGGCGAAATCGCGAAAGGCTCAGAGGAGCCTGAGCTTTGACGTGTTTGTTGATCGACGGGTCCTGGCCTTGACTTTGCTGGATGGGAAAGCGCAGGCGCAACTCATGCGGCCGCAGGTTTCCGACGAGATGTTCCTTCGCCCCGGATAGCGAGTCGGGAGGAAGTCCCTCGGACACGCTCTCGCTCAACGCCATGGTCGACGGATCGGCATCGCCGCTTTTGTTAGCGAGCCTGGTTGCGCTCGGAAGGCTTTCGGCATCCGGCATCCGCCGCCGCGCCTGACTGGCGGCTCGGGCGAGGATCACTCCGCCGCCAATAGCGGGGCCAGCGGGCTGCCCGGCTTTTCCAGCTCGGCCGGCGGCCCTTGATCGATCAGCCGGCCGTGCTCCATGATCAGGACCCGGTCGAAGGCAGAGGCGAGGCGGGGGCGGTGCAGGCTCCACACCAGGCTGCGATCGGCGAACTCGGTCTTTAGTCGCTCGAGGAGGGCGGTTTCGGTCGTCCCGTCGAGCACCGCGGTCGCATCATTGAGCGCCATCAGGTCAGGGCGCTTGAGGACCGCACCGGCGATCGCCAGCTTCTGCCGCTGCGCCTCCGACAGGCGCGAGCCGCCGGTGCCGACCTGATAATCGAGCCCGACCTCGATCAGGGTATGGCGCAAGCCGAGTTCCTCGAGCACCTCCGTAATCGCGGTGTGGACACGCTCGCGGCCACCCGACTCGCCGCGCACGATCGTACCGAAGAGGACGTTCTCCTGCACCGAGGCCGCTGCATTGTAGCGTTCGGGGTCGAAGAACTCGACCGAACCCCGCAGCTCCTCCGGCAGTCCCGCGGCGAAGGCATGCCGCGCCTTCAATATCCGCTGCTGCATTTTTTCGTCGATCAGATCGAGCGGGTCGCGGGCCGCGATCAATTTGAACGCCAGCGACAGGAGCCGCTCCCGCGGGGGCTGCAGCAGATTCTCGACCCCGGCTCGTTCCATCCGTTTGAGAATGCCTTCGAAGACCGGCAAATCGTCGGCGCCGATGAAGGAGAACTCCTCGAACAAGCCGTGCTCGGGGCGCAATCCGGCAAACAACTCGATCATCATCCGGGCGACCCCGGCGCCGACCTCGAAAAGGTCGTGAGTGAGCCCGATTCGATCGAGCACGTCTTGCACATAGGCGTTGCGGGCGAGACCGTCGCCTTCAAAGGCCGGTCCGATTGGTGTCCCGAACAGCAGATTGACGGAAACCGGGGAATTAGCGTTGTAGCGGTCCGGGTCGAAGCGCTCGACGAGATCCGCAAGACCGCTGCCTTCGAGGCGCTCGGCAAGCACCCGGCGCGCTTCGAGGACGCGCTGCGCTGCATTCGGCTGGCGATCCGGATCAAGCCGGCCCCGCAAGCCGAAGAGATGAACGTCCTCCTCGAGGTCGACCAGGCGGAGAACCTCGATAATGCGCAGCCCGAGCCCGGCCGCGTCCTTCACTCCCGCCTGACGGTAGTCGACCCAGTCGGCGGCGATGTCGTAATCGATGTTCCCCGACATCCGGGCCTCCTCGATCGCGCGGGCGCGCGACTGTTCGCCGGCCGGCACCCGGTTCGGGCGGTGACGCAAGCCGAGCAGCAGATTGTCCTTTACGCTCGCCGAGAAGAGGTAGGTGATCGGGCCAACGTAACCGACGCGACGGCCGGAAACCGCCAGCGGTACGGTGTTGAGGTCGGTGTCGCCGATGACAAGCCGCCCGCTGGTCGGCGTGATGAGCCGGGCAAACAGCTGCGGGACGAGATTTCTGCCGCTGTTGCTCTGCCCGACGATCGCCACATCGGTACCGAGCGGGAATTCGAAACTGACCGTCTCCAGCAAATGGATGCCGTCGCTGTCGGTCACGCCGAGATTGGCGGCGATAACCTCGCCGTGGAACGGCTCGACATGCTCCGGCGCTTCGAGCAGCGAGCGCTTGTCGAGCATCTCGGGAACCTGAAACTGCTCGACGACCTGCTCATACTTGATCGCTACGTCCTGCTGATTCTGATAGAAATCGAGTAGTTCCTTCCACGGCGACGACAGTTCTTTATACGCCAAGAGCACAGCGGCCAGCGCACCCCACGAGAGCCCGCCTTTGATTACGAAATACCCGCCTATCAAAAAGAATAAAAAGGGCGTGAGATTGCCGATCAGATTGTTGAGAAATTTGACAAAGAATTTTCGATTATAAATCTCGAAGCGGATATCGTAAATCTCACCCAGGCGATGAGAAATGTCGGCAAGCTGGTGCGTGGCTGCGTCATTGGCCCGAATTTCGGCGCGTGCCGCGATAGTCTCCGCGATGCGATCCGAAAGCCCGCGAACCTTGCGCACCCGTTCGCGCCCGAGCCGGCGAATGATGCGCTGCATCTTTGGAATGAGATAACCTTGGAGCGGGTAAAACGCGCAAGCGGCGGCTCCGAGCATCGGGTCCTGCACGAACATGAAGACGAAAATTGTCAGCAGAGTGCCGCCCTGCGAGATCGGCAAGGCGAAAGCATCGCCGATAAACCCGCCGACCGGCTCGAGCTCCCCGGTCATCATTGCGATGACCTGACCGGTCGCAGTCCGATCGAAATGATGCAGCGGAAATCGCAACACCCGCTCATAGAGCTGGTAGCGCAGGCGGCGCAGCATGCGCTCGCCGACCTGTCCTTTCTTTACGTTCAGATGTAGTTTGAACCAGCCGTTTATCAGAACGAGAGCGAGAAATATGCTGCACAAAACCGCAAGATAGGGGATCTGCCCGAGTTCGATGCTTAGGAAGCTCTGCGGGAATTGCTTGCCCGAAATGGCCTCATTGACGATCTTCTTGGGCAAATCCAAAGAATAATAGAGAAATGGGAAAGAAAGCAGAGTGACGACCACCAGATAAATCTGCTCTCGCAAGCTGTAATGCAGGATGTAGCCATAGATCGAGGGATCGAGCCCGTCGGTCCCGCCTTGCGGCAACAGGCGCCGCAACGACGACGGAAGCGGAGGCCGTAGCGATTTAATGGACGCGGCGAGAGTACGAAGGAATCCCATGGGCTACTCTCTAGTCATTGGCGCGACGAGGCGGTCCGGCTTCGCGCATCAACACCGGCCGATCGGCCCTATCTCTGGGCAAATAGTCGCGCCGCCGCAGGCGCGGGAGAGGCGGCCGGGTGATCTTGACAGTAAATTGATCATTCGCGGCCGGCGCGGCGCGCCGGGACGCTTTTTCCGTCGGGGGACTTTTGCCACCGGCGCGCGATCCTCTATCAACCCCGCGCCGGCCGAGTGCGGCTTGCGGGTTGATGTTTTGCCCTGGCGTAGAGGTTGGCTTGGATGACCGTTAGTCATACCCGATGGACCTTGGCAGGTGCCGCCTGTGCCGCCGTGGGTTCTCGCCCCGATATTCTCGAATGCGCAGTCCTCGGTCGAGACCAGCGGCAACAGCGGCCGCAATCTGACCAGGCAGGCACAGAGCGAAATCAGCATTTCGTTGCCGAGCTTCGCCCCGCTAGCCGAGCGCGTGCTGCCGGCCGTCGTCAACATTTCGGTCGAGCTGACGGAGCGCGCCGCCCCTCATGAGGAGGGCGATGGCGCGGCCGCGCCGTCGGTACCCGGCGGTACGCCCTTCGACCAGTTTATGCGGCGCTTCTTCAACAATCCGTTGCGCAATCCCGGCGAAAAGACAATGGCCCTCGGCTCGGAGTTTGTGATCGATCCTGACGGTTACGTCGTCACCAATAACCATGTCGTTGCCGACGCCGAGAAGGTGACCGTCACGAAGGCCGGCCTAAAGCCGGGCGACCTGATCACCGCCGCCGGCGGCCATGAGATAAGGACGGTGCACGATCTGCCGCGGCTCGTCGCGGCGACGCCGGTCGGCAACAAGCTCGACCTGACGATTCGACGCGGCGGGAAGCAACAGACCGTCGCGGCGACGATCGGCGACATGCCCGCGAAGGTGGCGTCGGCCAAGCGCGGGGCGGCGCAGCCGGGCGGCGGCACCGCCAGCGCGCGCGGCATGGAATTCCTGCCGCTCGATCCGCAGCTGCGCGAGGAACTGCAAGTGCCGAAGGAGGTGAACGGGGTGGTGGTCGGCCAAGTCGCGAGCGACAGCCCGGCGGGCGAACTGGGCATCCGGCCTGGTGATGTAATCGTATCAGTCGATCAGAAACCGGTGGCGACACCGGAGAGCGCCGCCGCCGGGTTAAGGGAGGCGGCGGCGCAGGGCAACGTGCTGTTGCTGCTCAATCGGCATGGGACGAGCGAATTCGTCGGCTTGTCGGTCGAGAATAATGGGACGGCGGGCAGCAGCCGGTGAATCCAGCCACGACTACTTGAGCGCGACGCGGCGGCGCGGACCCGCACGTCGTCATCGGGCAGGAACACCACGCCGACATCCTAGGAAACCGCCTGCCCAACACAGCGCGGCGGCGAACATTGCCCGAGGCTGCCCGCCCTCCTCTATCCAGCGGGCCCAAGCCGGATGGCCGGAGAGCGATGGCGTCCCCGCCGAGGTGCGTGAACGGCTCGGGCGGGTCGCGGAGCTGGTCCATGACGGTCTCTATGGCGATCCCGACGCCGGCCCGTCTCGCTCCGGGGTTCTGACCGCTCTGGCCGCGCTCGATGACGGTATTGCGAGTGCTTCGGCACCGAATTCCCCCGCTCTTCCGGCGCGCGATCAAAACACCTTCCACCCTCTCGTCGACTTTTAACTGCATTAAAAAGCCGGATCGGCCTCCCCACGGACCAGTGCCCGCGTCGACATGATGTGACGCTCGTTGCCCTCCATCCACCGGTATGGTTAAAAAATCCAGGGTTAAATCCGGCGCGGCTCGCATAGCAATCTCTTCAGGGTTGCAAGCGAAGCCTGCGAGTCTACTAGACGGCTTCGCGCGTTCCTGCTATTGTTCTGTTTGACGCTAGGCACAGACGGGCGGTTAGTGGGGCCGGACCGTTAACACTTTCCAGTTCGCGATGCAGCTCAGACTATTCCGACATTTTGTTCCGGTCTCGGTCGTGCTTCTCGCATCATCGGACGCCTTATTGATTACTGGCGCCTTTTATCAGCTCTTGTCTCATTCAGAGATTGGTACACCCATCGTCCTTGGGGTTTCCAGCTTCAGTGCTCAATTTTCCGCGGGATTGTCGTTTGCCACCGTAACCGCGATGGTTTCCGTCGGGTTGTACGGGCAGCAGAGCTTTATGGATTTTCGGCTGCTGTTCAGCAAGATAATAGTTGCCTCGATACTCGTGTTGATGCTCGTCTCATTCTCCGCCACATATTGGCGAGACGGCCTGGATCAGCTGACCGACTTCGCCAATTTTCCACTGAAGGCGACACTGATCTGGCTGGTCTGCGTATCGGTGACGCGCGGCACCTTCTCGGTGACCTTGGGGCGCGGTCTGCTGAAGCGGCGCGTACTTATACTGGGTAATGGCACCCAGGCTTCTCGGATCGCCAGACTCGTCGAAACCGGACAAAACGAGCATTTCATTCCAGTATCGTTTATCGACGTACCCGCTCGCAGCATTCATTCCCGGTCAGAAACCGTCGACTGGTCTGCGGCCGAGCCGGACACCCTGATGGAATTGGGCTACAGACTTGGCGCGAGCGAAATCGTCGTGGCGGCCGATGACCGGCGCGGACTGCCGGTGCGCCAATTGCTGCACTGCAAGCTTGCCGGCATCAAGGTGACAGACTTTCTCGATTTTTGGGAGCGCGAGACCAGGACCGTCGACCTCGATGCGCTAAAGCCGAGCTGGCTCTTTTACTCCGACGGTTTCCGAAGCGGTCCGGTCGACGAGTTTCTGAAGCGTGCCTTCGACATCGTAGTGAGCTCGAGTTTGCTGGTGTTGACACTGCCGCTGCTCGCTCTGACGGCAGGTTTGATCAAGCTCGAGAGCCCAGGGCCAATCCTCTACCGGCAGGCAAGGGTGGGATTGCACGGCCGCATTTTTACCATCCTGAAATTCCGCAGCATGCGGGTGGACGCCGAGACCGACGGCCATCCTCGCTGGGCCGCAAAGAGCGACCCCCGCGTCACGCGCGTGGGAGCGATCATCCGTAAGCTTCGCATCGACGAACTCGCGCAGATCCTCAATGTTTTACGCGGGGACATGAGTTTTGTCGGACCTCGCCCCGAACGCCCGTTCTTCGTCGCCGATCTGGCCAAAGCCATCCCCTATTATGCCGAGCGCCACTGCGTCCGGCCGGGGATCACCGGCTGGGCGCAAATTAATTTCCCCTATGGCGCCTCGACAGAGGACTCCCGCCGCAAGCTGACTTACGATCTTTATTATATAAAGAATCGAAGCTTCTTTTTGGACGTTCTGATATTGCTGCAGACCGTCCGAGTGGTCTTCTGGAATCAGGGAGCAAGATAAGGACTTGCATCTCGACTTTTTCGTTACTGAGACAGTATATTCGGGATGCGCGCTGGCCTTCGCGGCGCTGATCGTGCTGATGGTCTTGCGCGGCCGCACCAGCAAAGCCGGCGTTGCGATCCTTGGTTGCTGCTTCGCCTCGCTGATCTGGGCTAGTGCCACCGCCACCGCCGCGCCGCTCGCCGTGCTGTGCCTTTTGGACAGCGCCAGGCTCTCCGCTTGGCTGTTGTTTGCGGTTGCGCTCGTCACCATACGGGCCGGTGATGGCTCCGGTCTCGGGCGAACCTATCTCCTCGGGGCGGTCGGCTTCTGCCTCGCGGCGCTCGCTAACGACGTCTGGGCGCTCGTCGCCAACCCGGAAGCTGCGGCCCTTTACACCTCACAGCTGTTGATTCGGATCGGGTTTGGGGTTGCCGGCCTGCTCACGATCGAGAATTTCTGGCGCAACACCGAACCCGAACGGCGATGGCACGTCTGGCCGCTGTGCGTCGCGATCGGCGGGTTGTTCGCCTACGAACTGTTCCTGTTTTCCGATGCCTTCATCACCCGCGGCCGCGTTGACCCCGGTCTCGCTCTCGGCCGGCCGATCGTCGCGGCGTTCATGGCCCCTTTGCTGGCGTTAGCCATGGTGCGCAATCGCGAATGGCGAGTCGATATCCACGTGTCCCGACAAGTCGTGCTGCACACGGCGACTTTGGTAGCGAGCGGCTGTTTCCTTGTTGCCGTGGCCGTTGTCGCCATGCTGCTGCGCGGGTTTGGCGGCGAGTGGGGGCTGGTGCTCCAACTCGCGATGTTATTCGGCAGCATTGTCGTGCTTGCCACCGTACTCTCGTCGGGGAGCGTCCGCCGTCGGCTAAGGTTTGTGATCTCGCGCAACTTTTTTACGCATCGCTACGATTATCGCATAGAGTGGCTGAAGTTTATCGAGTTGGTCTCCGAACCAAAGGATGGGGAGGAACTCTCGGTCAGGATCATCCGCGCCTTGGCCGAGTTCGTTGACGGCCCGGCCGGGGTGCTGTGGTCGTTGAACCGCGGCATCGCCTACTATCCGACAGCGGCGTGGAAGCAGCCGTTGCCGGGTAACGGCAAGGTACCAGTTGATGACCCGTTCGTGCTTGGCTTCCGGGATGGCGGCTGGATCCAGGAACGCGTGCTAGAAGCGGCGGAGGATACGTGGCCGTTCGCTTCCGACAAGGCGTGGCTGGCCGTGCCCTTGTCGCATCGCAGGGAAGTCGTCGGCTTCGTCGTGCTCGATCGCGCCGCCCACATGGTTACCCCCGACTGGGAAGCCTTCGATTTATTGCGCGCGGCCGGGCGGCAAGCGGCGAGTTATCTCGCTGAAGAGCGCTCGACAAAGGTCTTACGCGATTCCGAACTATTGACCGAATACAGTAAGCGTTTCGCGTTTGTCGTCCACGATATCAAGAACCTGGCGAGCCAACTCAATTTGATCGTGTCAAATGCGGCGAGGCATATCGGCGACCCCGAGTTTCAGCGCGACATGCTGAGAACCGTTGAGGATTCAGTCGCGCGAATGAACAATCTTCTCAGCCAACTGAAGGCCGATGCGGCGCCGCGCCCGTCGCGCCTGCTCAATCCAAACCTCGTCGTCAGCGCGGTCGCCGCCGAGTTCGCCGATGCCCCGGTGGCGGTGGAGACCCGCAGCGAAACCGGCGCGTGCGCCGTAACAATCGACCCGGAGCGCCTCAGATCCGCTCTTGCCCACCTCGTCCAAAACGCTGTGGATGTCTCATGTGCGAGTGATCGGGTCGTCATTTCTTCGCACCGTTTCGGAACGCAGCTCTTGATCGACATCACTGATAACGGTCCAGGGATGGACGATGCATTCATTCGTGACGAGCTGTTCTTGCCGTTCCGCTCGACAAAATCGGGCGGTTATGGGATCGGAGCATTCCAAACCCGCGAGCTGATCCGCATGGCGGGCGGTGATCTCGAGGTAATCTCTGAAAAAGGGTTCGGCACTACGATGCGGGTTATCCTACCCCTCGTCCCCGAAAGAGAGCCGGCAAGATCTTCCGCCGTGACCTGAACGACATGCCGCCCAATTCAAAACCGCTGCTGATCGTCGACGATGACTCCGGTCTTCTGCGCCAATTGCGCTGGGCTTTTTCCGACCATAAAGTATTTCCGGCTGGAACGCGCCGGGAAGCACTCGACTTCGTCAGACGTGAGGCCATCTCGGTAGCCATCCTCGATCTCGGGCTGCCTCCCGATCCGGACGGAGCGTCCGAGGGGCTGGCGACGCTGACTGAAATTCTCGCGATTGCGCCAGCCACAAAAGTCATCATCGCGACCGGCAACGAAACGCGTGAACACGCATTGCGGGCAATCGCGCTTGGCGCTTATGACTTCTATCAAAAGCCGATCGACATCGACGTGCTGCAGCTGATCGTCAGCCGTGCCGAACGAATGTTCGAGCTCGAAGACGAGAACCGCCGGCTGGCCGAAAACGCTCAAGCCTCTCCAGTCGACGGCATCATCGCGAGCAGCTCGGAGATGCTGCGGGTGCTGCGCAACATCGAAAAGATAGCGCCGACAGACGTTACGGTATTGCTGCTAGGAGAGAGCGGTACCGGCAAGGAATTGCTGGCCCAGGCGCTCCATAAGATGAGCCGCCGGGCAGGTGGGCCGTTTGTGCCGATCAACTGTGCAGCCATTCCTGAGACGCTGCTCGAAAGCGAGCTCTTCGGTCACGAAAAAGGGGCCTTTACCGGCGCCGTGAGGCAAAACATCGGCAGGATCGAGAGTGCCGACCGCGGCACCCTGTTTCTCGACGAAATCGGCGATGTGCCGTTGCCGATGCAAGTAAAGCTGCTGCGGTTCCTTCAGGATCAGATCGTCGAGCGAGTTGGCGGTCGAAAGCCTGTACAGGTTGACGCTCGCATCGTCTGTGCAACGAACCAGGACCTCGATCGTATGATGGCCGAAGGCCGCTTTCGCGAGGACCTCTATTACCGCTTGAACGGGGTCATGGTGCGGGTGCCGCCGCTTCGCGAGCGGCTTGGAGATCCGGTGGTTTTGGCAAGTTTTTTTCTCAGGCGGTTCGCCTCGGAATATGGCCGCCAGGTGCGCGGCTTCGCTTCGACGGCGCTGGCGGCGATTAAGGATCATCCCTGGCCGGGCAATGTCCGCGAGCTGGAAAACCGCGTGAAGCGCGCGATCGTAATGGCCGACAGCACGCTGCTCTCGGCCGCCGATCTGGGCCTTTCGGCGCAAGGGGAGGAGCCGCAGGCGCTTGGCATCCGGGCTGCCCGTGCCCGTGCCGAGCGTGAGGTGCTCCAATTGGCACTTGCCCAGGCCGGCTCCAATCTCTCGAAAGCGGCAAAACTGCTCGGGATCAGCCGGCCCACGCTTTACGACTTGATGCAGCAGCACCAGATCGGCCTCGACGCGTGACGGTGGTTTGCGGGAAAGGAAAGGCAATGCCCCAGGGTCATAGCCGTTGTCCATGGCGCAGCGTAATTTTCGCGGCCGCCCTTGTCATGCTCGCCTGCCCAGCCGCGTACGCGAAAGACTCCGCCGCCTCGGTCAAGGAGGCCGAACAATACGTCGCAAAGGGAAATCTCAAGGCTGCCGAAATCGAGCTGCGCAACGCCATCCGCGAAGCGCCGCAAGACCCGGTTCTTCATGCCCGGCTGGCCGAAGTGTATTTGCAGCTCGGCGACGCCGCGGCGGCGGAGCGCGAGGCGCGAGCCGCCCTCGAACGCAATGGCGACGAGGCAGACTACATATCGGTGCTGATGGACGCCCTGCTGCGCCAGGAAAAATTCACGGACCTGATGGACCTGGTCAAGCCGGGCGATCGCACCGCTGCGCTGGAGAGCAAGGTCAGAACGGCGCTCGGTACCGCGGCGGCCGGGATGCGCGATCGAGGCAAGGCCGAAGAGTTGCTGCGCGAGGCGGTTCAGCTCGATTCCAGCGCCGTCAGGCCTAGAATACAGCTCGCACGCCTGTTGACAGGAACGAAACCCGACGAGGCCGACAAGTTCATCGATGAAGCAATCGCGGCCAGTCCGCAGTCGGCCGAAGCTATTCAAGTAAAGGGAGAGATGCTGCGGAGCCGCGGTGACCAAGACGGTGCCATTCGCCTGTTCGACCAGGCGCTGAAGATCGATCCAAAAAACGGGCTGGCGCATCTGAGCCGTGCCAACGTCAACATAACGCTCGGCAAATACAAAGCCGCGGACGAAGATCTCGATCCGATCCTCAAGTCGTCCCCCAACAACTTTATGGCGAATTACCTGCGTGGATTAGAACTCGCCAAGCAGGCACAGTATGCGGCGGCAGATCGCATATTCGATCGCATCAGCCCCGCCTTCCCGGTATTTTGGGCAGGCTATTATCTGCAGGGCGCGACAAAACTGGCGCTCGGGCAATATGCCCAGGCGGAAACTATACTGGCGAAATATCTCGACCGTGTTCCCGATGATGTGAAAGCGGGTCGGCTGATCGCAACCGCCGCTTTGCAACAGCGGTCTGCGGCCCGGGCCATCGAATATTTGAAACCAATGGTCGACAAGGTTGCGGCGGACGCGGCAACCCTGACCGTTCTGGGCAATGCCTATATGGCGGATGGCAAGCCGGACCTCGCGCTACAGCAATTCGAAAAGGCCGCCGCTCTCGAACCCGACAATCCTGCCATCAAGACACGGGTCGGCATTTCGGAAATCGACGTCGGGCAGGGAAAGCAGGGGTTGGCCACGCTCGAGCAGGTGTTTGCTACCGAAGCCGGCGCGTCCGTTGCCGGCCCGACGCTGGTATTGACCGAGTTGCGTGCCAGACGCCTCGACAGGGCGGCGACGGTGGCCGGTTCGTTGGTCAACAAAGACTCCCAGAACCCGATTTATCACACCCTGCTCGGGATCGTCCGCGTCGCTCAGCGGGATTATCCGGCGGCGGAGAATTCGTTCCGCGCCGCACTCGCTATCAGCCCCGAGCTCCCCGCAGCCGTTCGCGATCTGGCGCAGCTGTACGTGGCGACCGGCCGCATCGACGAGGCCAAAAAAGTCTATACCGACGTGCTCGCGAAGAAGGCTGACGATGTCACTTCGCTTCTCGGGCTCGCAGACATTTACATCTCGGAGAAAAATTGGCCGGAAGCCACCGACGTGATCAACAGGGCGCGTACGGCGGCAAAAAACGATCCAGCACCCGGGCTCAAGCTGGTTGGCGTCTACGAATCGCGCCAGGACTGGAAGAGCGCCAAAAGCGTGGCGACTGAACTCGCTGCGCAATTTCCCGGAGATGTCAACGTCCTCGAAGCGCAAGGTCGGGCCCAGTACGGCGCCGGCGATATGAACGGCGCAGTTTCCAGCTACAAGCGCGCTTACGAGCTGGCGCCGAATTCGATCCCGATCTTGTCTCGCTACCTCTCCTTGCTCAATGCGAATAAATATTTCATCGAGGCACGCGGCGTGTTGCAAGACGCCATTGCCCGCGACCCTCGCAATGCCTTCTTGAAAGCCGACCTGATCCGGGTCGAAGGCGAAATGAACGGAGTAGACGCGGCAGTAGCAAGGGCCAACGCCTTGGCCAAAGACGATCCCAGCAGCAATATCTACTATATGGTATCAACCGAGCTCTATGAGAAGGCGGGACGCACTACCGATGCGATAGCCATGCTCGATAAGGCTGTTGCGGCGAGGCCGTCGGACGACGGTTTGATCATCGCTCTGGCGCAGCTCTACGGCCGCACGGCGGACTTCGGCAAGGCCGAGGGCGTTTTGGCCCGCCGGCTCAAGGCTGATCCGAAGGACATCGCAATAAGCGCGGCGCTGGCGTCGCAATATCTGACCACCGGACGAATCGCGGATGCCAAGAAGGTCTACACTGACCTTAATTCGCAGCGGCCAAACGACGTCGCGCCTTTACTGGGCCTCGCCGAAGTTGCAGCCAAGGAAAAGAACTGGCCGGAAGCGATGGGTTACGTCAACCGAGCACGCGCGGCCGCACCAAACGATCCAGCGCCAGGGATTGCGCTCGTAAATCTTTATGGAGCGCAGCAGGACTGGAAGAACGCAGCGGCTGCGGCGGCCGAACTTGCCGAGCAATTTCCGGCCAATCCCGATGCGCTCGACGCCAAAGGGCGCGTGCAGATTGCATCAGGAGACAAGGAAGGCGCTATTGCGACCTACAAGCGTGTATACGAACTCGCACCCAATTCCATGCCCGTCCTGTCGCGCTATCTTGCGTTGCTCAATGGGGCGAAGGACTTTTCTCAGGTGCGAACCGTCCTGGAAGCCGCTCTAGCCCGCGATCCGAAGAATGGCCAGTTGAAGGGCGACTTGATCCGCGTCGAAGCGGAAATCAACGGTTTGGAGGCGGGCCTCGCAAAAGCGCGCGCGCTTGCCCAGGAGGATCCCGGCAACCCCGTTTACGACATGGTTTCGGCGGAACTATGGGAAAAGGCCGGACGCAGCGGCGACGCAGTCATGTTGCTCGAGAAAGCGGTCGCCGCGCGTCCATCGGAGGACAATCTCGTCGCGGCGCTGTCCCGCCTCTATGCTCGGACAGGCGAACTCGGCAAGGCCGAGGCGGTCTTGAATACCCGCTTGAAGATCGAGCCGAAAGACCTTCCCATTCGGTCGACCTTGGCCTCGCTCTACTTGGAGCAGAAGAAATATGACGATGCAATTACCGAATACATGCGCATCACTGCCGACCACCCGGCCGATGCGACGGCACTGAACAATTTGGCCTGGCTTTATCAGCAAAAAGGCGATCTGGTGAAAGCGCGCGGGTTGGCCGAGCGGGCGATCGCCGCATCTCCGCGTGCGCCGCAGATCGACGATACTCTGGGATGGATCCTGCTGGCTCAGGGCGAGGCGGACAAAGCGCTTACCTATCTGAGCGCCGCCAACCTGTCGGCTCCCAGCAATCCGGATATCCAATATCACTTGGCGGTCGCCCTTCATCGGGTCGGACGGCAGGCTGATGCTCAGGCGACCCTTGAGAACCTGCTCGGCTCCGGCGCGTCGTTCTCCGACAAGGCCGAAGCGGAAAAGCTGTTGCAGGAGCTGAAGCGGAGTTGAATGGATCTGCAGCCTAGCAGGCAGCATCGATCTCCTGCAGCAGCCTCCGCAACTCCCGTGCGAGCCCCGGTACGGGCGCTTTGCGACGAGAACGAACGGCGTCGCCGGCGAGAGTGGTGTCCTCCGTATCCTCCGGCACCGCGCTCAACCGGCAGAGTACGGCCGTCAGTTCCTCGACCGCGGCCTGCAGCTCCGGAAACGCCGTAGCGTCGGCAATTTTGTCGTCGTCGACGGGCCGTTGCGCAGCGGTCGAGCGCATTGTTGTCTCGAGCGCCTCGACCGATGTTCGCATAGCGGCTTCGAGCGCCTGGCTATTCTCCGACAATCGGCTGACAGCATCGACCAAGGGGCGATGTCCTTGCTCGAAGGCTGCGACCACCCGCTCGGGAAGTCGAGCCGGCAGTTCGCTGATCCTATCGTCTGCCACTGGGCCGTCGCGAGCCGCCTCGAGCAACGCCACGACACGGCGCAGAAGTCCCACTTCGACGGGTTCGGCGGGTAGCTGTGCAATCGTTTCGAGCAACGGCTCCGCCGTGACGTCGATGGCAATGCGGCCGAGTACAGCAAGGAGTACCAGACCGGCCACAATCAGAATGGCGGAAACCGTCGGGATCACGCCGATTTGAAACGGCAGAGATCCATGATCTTGCGCCATGCCAAGCCCGACTATTCCGACAAGAACGATCAGCGCGCTGAGGAAGTGGCTGCGGGCCAAAGAAATATAGTAACGCCGTGCAATCTCGCCCCTTGCCTCGTTTACGGTAAAAGAGGTTGGGAGACCGACGCTGTTATCGGCGGTTCCTGACCCTGCTTGCGCCAACCTAGCTGTAAGTCGCCGGAAGCCGTTCGTGCCAAGCGCGGCGATCCAGTCGTGCCGGCCGAATGCTCGGCCAGGTGCGGCGCGCGCCAAATGGCGGCGCATCAGAAGCATGCCGGCGACCAAAGTTATCGTCGTCAACAACATCGCGCCAAGGCCGTACACGCCAAGGGCACCAACCGCAAGTGCCGGAAAATGCGGCAGCAGGATCGTTCCGATTTCGGAGCGCGGGGCGTTCATCACCCCAGGGACCGCCAAGGCGGCCGCCACAACGATCGCGCCGATCGCACTCGACAAAACTATGGTCCATGGTGGCATCGACGGTCCTTCCCCCGCGGCGATCGGGCTTATCCGCTATCGAGCCGCCCACCGCTGCAGGATATCGTTAAGCGTTCTCGCACGGGCCTCATCACCGGTTCGGGGTCAGCGTCTCGGGCCCCGGCCGACGGCGCGAGGCACGCAACACTTGCCGAGTAACAGCGCAGTGTACCAAACTGCTGGTAAAAATCCCCTATTCAGAAGCACTCGATCCGGGCGGCTTGGTTACCGACGTCAACCACCGCTCGCCCGAGCTTTCGCCCAGCTGTCGCGCAGCCCCACGGTGCGGTTGAAAATGAGGCGGTTCGGCGTGCTGTCGAGGTCGGCGCAAAAATAGCCCTGCCGCTCGAACTGCACCGCCTCTCCCCGCATCGCGGCGGCCAGCGCGGGCTCCACCCGGCTCTCGGTCAAGATTTCGAGGGAACGCGGATTGAGATCGGCAACAAGATCGCCGCCTGCGCCGGGGTCGGGGCGGTTGAAGAGCGGGTTGTAGAGACGGATTTCCGCCGGCACGGCGTGCGCCGCCGAGACCCAATGCAAGGTTGCCCTGACCTTGCGTCCGTCGGGGGCGTTGCCGCCGCGCGTCGCCGGATCATAGGTGCATACCAGCTCCACGACCTCGCCTGCCGCATTTTTCACCGCTTTGCGGCAAGTGACGAAATAGCCATAGCGCAATCTTACTTCGCGCCCGGGTGCCAGGCGGTAGAAGTTCTTGGACGGGTATTCCATGAAATCCTCGTCCTCGATGTAGAGTTCGCGCTCGAACGGAATGCGGCGCGTGCCGGAAGCGGGATCCTCCGGATTGTTGACTGCATCCAGCTCTTCAACCGCGCCGACGGGGTAGTTGTCGATTACGAGCTTCAATGGGCGCAGCACCGCCATCCGGCGCTGGGAGGTCTTGTTCAGGCATTCGCGGATCGCGTGCTCGAACATTGCGACATCGACGATGCTGTTCGCCCGCGCGACCCCGACGGAGCGGACAAAGTCGCGGATGGCCGCCGGCGGGACGCCACGGCGCCGGAGCGCCGCCAATGTCGGCATTCGCGGATCGTCCCACCCGTTGACCCGGCCTTGCCGCACCAGCTCGGTCAGGAAACGTTTCGACAGCACCGTGAAGTTCAGGTTGAGCCGGGCAAATTCGTACTGCCGCGGCCGGGACGGCACCGGCAGATTTTCGATCAGCCAGTCGTAGAGCGGGCGATGGTCCTCGAATTCGAGCGTGCACAGCGAATGTGTCACGCCCTCGATCGCGTCCGACTGGCCATGCGCGAAGTCATAAGTCGGGTAAATGCACCATTTGGCTCCGGTGCGCGGATGCTCGGCATGCAAGATGCGATAGAGCACCGGGTCGCGCAAATTGATGTTGCCGGCCGACATGTCGATCTTGGCCCGCAGCACCCGCGCACCGTTGGGGAACTCGCCCTCCCGCATACGGCGAAACAGATCGAGGTTTTCGGCTATTGACCTGTCGCGGTAAGGACTGTTGCGCCCGGGCTCGGTCAGGCTGCCCCGCATCGCCCGCATCTGATCGGCCGGCAGATCATCGACGTAAGCCTTGCCGGCGCGGATCAGGTGCTCGGCCCAGTCATAGAGCTTCTCGAAATAGTCGGAAGCATAATAAAGGTGCGGGCCCCAGTCGAAGCCGAGCCAGTGCACGTCGCGCTGGATCGCGTCGATATATTCCTGCTCCTCCTTGGTCGGATTGGTGTCGTCGAAGCGCAGATGGCAGCGGCCGCCGTATTCTTGCGCCACGCCGAAGTTCAGACAGATTGCTTTGGCGTGCCCGATATGGAGATAGCCGTTTGGCTCGGGCGGAAAGCGGGTTACGGTCTCAGTGTTGCGCCCTGCGGCGATACCGGTATCGATGATGTCGCGGATAAAGCCGCGACCCGGCTCCGCCGCCGTTTCTTTCGTCATGACATTTCCCCGCGCTCCAACACCTGCCTATGTGGCGCAGCCCAAGGCACCTGCCAAGATTGGCGGAAGCGGCCTCAAACCTCTCTGATCCGTCCGTCGGATCTCACCGCTTCGGCAATGGCTTCGAACGCGGCGACCGTGTTTAGCATCTCGCTCGTCGGGATCGGATATGGCGTACGCCCGGCGACGGCATCCGCAAACGCCTCGAGGTTGACGCGGACCGAGTCGACCGGCGGAAAGCTCAAATTCTGCTGCTCTGCGCCGCTGCGCCGCAGCACGAGCTCGGTCCGCCCGAGCGCTTCAGCCGAGGCATCGCGTCCAAAGGCGTGGACGCGAAGATACATCGGGCTGGAGCGCACCGCAGCCAGCGTTCCGCTGACACCGGAAGCGAATTCGAGCAGTACCGAAAGGCTGTCGAGCGGATCGGGCGGCGGTTTGTGCGCCAGCAGCATCGCCTGCACCCGCCGAACCGGACCCGCCATCGCGACCAAGGTATCGAGCACGTGGATTCCGGTTCCGGTCATTCCTCCGGCCGGCGATTCCTCAAGCGAATAGCGCCATTCCGTGAAAGTCCCAGCGACTTCGTTGCTGAAATGCGCTTCAAAGTGCAGGATGGCGCCGAGTTCGCCACTGTGGACCTGGCGGATCAGCTCCCGCAAAGAGGGAAAGAACCGTTTGTCCGTGCCGACCCCGAGCACCACTCCGGCGGCCTGGCAAGCCTCGATCGCGCGCGACGCTTCGGCCTTTTTCAAGGTGAGCGGTTTTTCGCAGAAAACCGCCTTACCCGCCGCTGCAGCCGCGATGATCTGAGCGCAGTGCAGAGAGTGCGGCGTCGCCAAGACAACAGCCTTGATCTCGGGATCCGCAAGCACCGGCTCGAGCGCATCGACGAGCCCGAGCCGATGTCTTGCCGCATAGTGGCAGAGCTTGCCCGGATCGCGGCTGACCGCACGGGTAAAACGCAGCGCCTCGCTCTTACCTTGGACCGCCTCGACGAGGGTCTTGCCCCACCGGCCTAGGCCGACGATCGCGGCGTCGATCATCGGCTGGGCAGGCGATTGCTAAGTGCGGGGAGCGCCAAGATGCCGGTGGAAGAAATTGAAAACCTTGTGCCAGCCGTCAACCGCCTGCTCGGGGCGGTAATTCGGGCGATAGTGCGCGAAAAAGGCATGGCCGGCGCCGTCATAACGGTGGAATTCGTAATTTTTGCCGTGCTTCTTCAGTTCGGCCTCGGTGCGGTTGACCTGATCCGCCGTGGGGTTCGGGTCCTCGTTGCCGAACAGGCCCAGGAGCGGGCAATTGATCCCTTCCGTCAGATCGACAGGCGCCACCGGCTGGGCCTTGGTCAGCCGCGACTTGTCGTCGACGACGACATTGCCGCCCCAGCAATCGACCGCACCCTGGATCAGATGGGAGAGCTTGCAGGCGACGAGATAGGTCTGCCGCCCGCCGGAGCAGAAGCCGATCACGCCGACCTTCTGGCTGGCATGCGGCTGCGAGCGCAGGAAGTCGATGGCACCGGTCACGTCGCCGAGCATCTGCTCATCCGGAATGCCGCCGCTCTCGCGCACCTTGCTGACCACCGTCTCGTCCGCGCCGTCGCCGACCCGGAAATAGAGGCTCGGCGCCACCGCGGCATAACCATGATGAGCGAATTTGCGGGCGACCTCGCAGGTCCATTCATCCCAGCCCGGCATGTGGTGGATCACGACGACACCGGGATGCGGTCCGGCATTGGTCGGGTGCGCGTAATACGCGTCGCCTCGGTCGCCGTCATGGCCGCGATAGGTCGCCATCGCAGCCTGTATGTTCCGAAACGCCATGTTGATCCTCCCTCCAAAATGCCGGCGGCTCTCTTCGCACCGAACCCGGCAAATTGCAAGCGTGCATCTCCCGGGAATGGCGGCAAGCTCTCATACAAACTGACTGCCCTGAGCTGAGAATGAGCAGATTTTGACCTAGCGGCCGAGCGGTCTCTGCCCGAAGAGACTACCGCGAAACTTGGCCTTAAGAGGTCTCAGATGAACGCTCGGTCCAGGCGGTTCGCGCTCGCATCGTCCATCATCTTGGCGTTGAACGGCATCTCCTATGCCGGGGACAATGACGACACGACCTCCTCCTCACAAGCACAGCAAGGCTTCGACATCTCGCCTGTCCCGAAGGCCAAGCTGAATCTCGCGGGCAAAGACCCGGCCAGAGTGGGGTTGGGCGACCTTGTTGCACGGATCAGCTGGGCTGGGGGCTTGGGCCGGGTAGCGTAGAGGACGTCCTCCTTTGCGAGAGCGGGACTTGGCGCTCGCTGGTCAG
>Ga0209040_10000567_pt1 | contig 28428 bp, 30 predicted proteins | sample BogFormECP12_OM3_FD_188240 | JGI IMG/M metagenome (GOLD analysis project Ga0209040, IMG submission 188240) | Bog forest soil microbial communities from Calvert Island, British Columbia, Canada - ECP12_OM3 (SPAdes) (version 2) | ecosystem: Environmental > Aquatic > Freshwater > Wetlands > Bog ... | reverse complement strand
GCGCTTCCATCGTGCGGCTGTGCGCCCAATCTTCTAAAACCTGGCGATCTTCTCGCGAACATTCCGGTACCGGCGCCGTTTTTGGCAAAGGCACCCCCTTTGCCAATCACATTACGTAATATCCATCACTAATGCAAGTAAGCACTAGAATGCGGAGATCCGCTGAAGCTTTGATAGGTTCCGGCAAGGTGTCTCGGTTCCTCGCCCACTGGAAGCACGAGGCGAGAAAACAGAGGAGGATCAGACCCCCGCCAATGCCGAAGAAAACGGGATAGTGCGATGTGACTGAGAAGAAGGCGAGCCATGCGATAAGGATGACACCTCCCACTGCCGGCACCGCCAGTCGCAGTCCCGATACGCCCCCAGAGAGAGCTGCACCAAGAGCGGTGATGAGGGATCCAAGAGGCCCGGAGAGCGCCCAAACTGCGAACAGGCCAGTACCTCCGTACCATACGGGTAGGGACAGGAGCCCAGGCCCGTGTTCACGGTAACCGGGCACGATCCACCACGATAGTAGCCAAGCAATTAGCACTAAGTATCCTGTGCCTGCGGCTAGAACGATCATGCCAATACTCCTAGACATCACCTTACGCCTCCATAATTGGTTGCCCAACAGCAATTAGCCTGATCCGCATGAAAGGCGGAGTTCTGGTTTCCTGTCCGCATGACACGCCTTGTGGTTTCTTTTCCGAATGCGCGGTAACCCATTCGTATTCGATTGATTGCTGCCTGTCCAGCGGTTTGTAGAGGTATCTTATACCGATCAGCATAACAAAACCTCCTGAATTGGTTTCGCGCCTGGGTTGCGGACAGGAGTATAGGGCATTGTCGTCCTGATGTCCGTGTGTCCCAGCAGTTCTTGCGCCGTCCGGATGACCAGAGAATAATGACCGTGGCAAGAGGCGGCTCCCACTGCAGTTGCTCGTGACATCTCTCCCAAGACATACCGGGCAACTGCCGGGAAAGGTATCACAACAATAACAAGAAGACCGCGAGCTTCGAGTCGCCACCAAGGCAAGAGCAAGGAACTTCGCCCAGCCGCCACACGTCTTTGCGGGCGGGCCTATTAACGCCTGATTTGTCGGCAACCCTTCCCTTACCGGATTATGTCAGGGTTGCCCGTGATCCGCCCGAAGGAGTCTTGCCGCCCTGTCAAACCCACGCGGCAATCCGCTCCGACAGTGGAAGGCAAGCACGTCTCGGCAGTATGATGTTTTCAGCTTCTGATGCGTTCCACGCCGATCATCACCGGGCTCATCTTGGTGGCTGCCCCCGTTGGCGTTCTAGGGTTCGCGGCCCTGCTGCTATGGCTGTCGGGCGATTGGCGCTGGGTGGAGGGCTGGATCTTCGGTGTCTGGTGGGTATCCTTCGTTGCGGCCATTCAATTGTGGCTTCGCTTCAAGGACCCTGCGTTGTTGGCCGAGCGCATGCGCATGCCCGGCAGCGGCGGTGAATCGCGCGCCGATATGGCTATCCTCATCGGGCTAAAAGGGTGCTTCCTGGCTTCGATCGTTGTGCCGGCGCTGGATGTGCGCTTCGGTTGGACAACCCGTCTACCGCTGTGGAGCGAAGTATGCGGAGGCATCCTGCTCCTCGGGGGCAGTTTCCCGTTCTTCCGCGCGTTCACCGATAACCCGTATCTGTCGCAACTGGTGCGTATTCAGACCGAGCGCGGCCAGCATGTCATTGACACGGGCGTCTACGGCTTTGTTCGCCACCCCATGTATCTTGGGGCAAGTCTAGTGTTCATTGGTGGCCCGTTGCTGCTCGGCTCCGTTTGTGGCCTTCTCCTAGGTCTGGCCACGGTCGGGTTGCTCATTCTGCGCATCTTTGGCGAGGAGAAGCTGTTGGCACGCGATCTGGAAGGCTACCGGGCCTATCGCGAGAAAGTGCGGTACCGCCTTATGCCGCACGTCTGGTAAGCACCCCGTCAGCTGATCCCCGCTCTCGATAAGGCAGGTGTTGTCGGTATCCGACTCACTGGGCGGATAGTTGGCAAACCGACAGTGATCCGTTTCATCCGTCGCGGCCCGCTGGCGGCGATTCTGCCGCTGTTGCCGCACCGCCTCCAATTTCCGATCCCGCTCGGCCTGAATCTCCTGCTGATGCCCGGCGAGCATGTCCTTCGGCGTGATGTAGCCGATGGCGCTGTTCAGACGAACGTTGTTGTTCTGGCAACAACTGAGATCGATGCCGAGATGCTGAGCAAAACGCCGAATGGAAGATGCAACGACTCGTGCCAGAATCTATGACTGCTTCAAACCTCTTTGTGCGGGGAAAATTTGGCTCAGGCCCGTGGAGTATCTCACCAGCGACTCCTTCTACTTCTACGTCCAGGCCTGCGGAGCTCTGCTGGGCCGGGCCCACGCTTGCGCTGGGGACGCCGCCGCCATCGCCGGCTACTGCGGAAAATCTCCGGTGCTCGACAAGGCCCTCGTCGCCTGGGCCGAAGCCTATGGCGATCAGACCGAACGTGACCATGCCCGCCTGGTGCAGGCCATCAAGTCCGGCAGGGTGCACGCGATTCAGGGAGTGTAGGGCTGGTTGTGAGCCAGCCTGCGCTATGCTTGCTTCATGCAGGTGCGCGTGATCTATTTCGGGATGCTGCGCGATATCGCCGGCCACGACCGTGAAGTGGTTGCGCTTGCCGAAGGCGCGCGCCTGAGCGACCTCTACCACCAACTGGAACTGCGCTTTCCGAAGCTGGGAGGTCTGCGCAACTCCATCGCTCTGGCGCTGAATCAGGAGTACTCCGACGCGGCTGCGGAGTTGCACGACAACGACGAAGTTGCGCTCATTCCTCCAGTGAGCGGCGGATCGAAGGACGAAGATTCGACTGACGAACATCCTTTGCCGCTGATCTCCGAGCATGCGCGACTGGTGAACGGGCCGATCAAGGCGGCTCCAATCCTGGCCGCGATCAGGCACCCCGAAGATGGTGCGGTCGCGATCTTTGACGGCATCGTGCGCAACAACTCGCGCGGGCGTCGCACTTTGTATCTCGACTACAGCGCTTACAAACCTATGGCGCTGCGCCAGATGGAGCATTTGGCGCGGCAGGCGCTTGCCAATTACGCCATTCGCGACGTGCGGCTGGTGCATCGTCTGGGTCGCTTACAGATTGGCGAAAGCAGCGTCTACATTGCAGTCGCGTCGGCGCATCGTGCCGCCGCCTTCGAAGCCTGCCGCTGGCTCATTGATACCTTGAAAAAGACAGTACCGATCTGGAAGAAGGAGTATTTTGAGGACGGAGCGGTCTGGGCCGACGGCGAGCCTTTTCCTCCTGAGGTCCCGCTCGCCGGCGGCGCGTCAAAGTAACGGAACTGGGGTTTCAGCTAAAGGATGCCTTTCATTTGCAAGACTTTCATTGGTGCTGTTGCGAAACTGGGCGCGCTCGCCGTGGTGTTCAGTTGCGCCGCTTTACTGTCTCAAACTCAATCACAGAGCACCGTTCCGCACCCGCCGGACAACCTCAGGCCGCAACCGTCGAGCACGGTTCCGCATCCTCCCGACCGGCCAAAGCAAACCACTCAAGCCGGCGCCGATGAGCAGCCGGGCACAACCATCAAGGTCAACGTTAAGCTGGTGAACGTCTTTACCACCGTCACAGACACTGCCGGTTTGCCCGTTTCGTCCCTGAAGCAGGAAGACTTCCAGGTGTTCGAAGACGGCACACCGCAGAAGATCGCGGTGTTTCATCGCGAATCCGAGTTGCCGCTCTCTATCGTCGTCGCCATCGATACCAGCCTCAGCACCCGCGGCGATCAGAAACTGGAGCTGGAGTCCGCGCGGCGCTTTGCCCATGCCATTCTGCGTCCCATCGATGGCCTCTCGCTCTTCCAGTTCAGCGAGATCGTGGACCAGGTCACGCCTTTCACTTCCGACGTGAAGGTGATTGACCGCGCCATTAACCACGTCCGGTCAGGAGCGGCGACCGCGCTGTACGACACGCTGTATCTCGGCTCCGACGCACTGCTCGACCGGCGCGGCCGCAAAGTCATGGTAGTCATTACCGACGGTGGTGACACGGTCAGCAAGACGAGCTACCAGGAGGCGGTGCGCGAGGCGCAACAGGCCGAGGTCATTCTCTACAGCATCATCATCGTGCCCATTGAAAACAGTGCCGGCCGCGACATTGGCGGCGAACACGCACTCATCCAGCTCTCGCGCGATACCGGCGGCAAGTATTTCTATGCCAGCGGACTGGAGCAACTCGATGCCGCCTTTCGCAAGATCAGCGACGAGCTGCGTACGCAGTACCTGATCGCCTACTACCCCAGCGCTCGACTCGCCGATTCGGATTTCCGCCGCATCGAGATCAAGATCGACCCCGCCACCAAGGATTATCCCAATCCTGCCGAGTTGCAGGTTCGCAACCGCACCGGCTACTACACCATGCCAGCGAAGTAAAGGCCCTGGCGATTACTTCCTGCTCGTGGGGGTAGTCATTCGTCCGGCTGCACAGCATCACTTTTTCCTCGCGATTTGTCCCGGCTGACAGGCAGAGTGTCCCAAAAATCATAGGTGCGCAGTCACCGGCCTACTGATTTCGGGAACCATCGTTGTCGTTGAAGTTGCAACCGAATGAAACAAAATGTCTTAGGGCGCTTCTGGGTTTGGAGCTAGGGTTGCTGCTAAGTCCGGCAACATAAGCCGTTCTTCAGGGGCAGCATAGGACTGTGTAGCGAATGGCTCCTAAGGGGCGGAGCTGGCGGGTTATCAACATCCTTCCTAGAGAGAGGAAAAGCATATGACGCGGTTTTACGCCCGGAATAGACGCGAGAGTTTGCCTCTGATAGCGGCATTGGCAATTCTCCTGCTGTTGTTGCCCCCCGCTCTCCTGGCTCAATCCACTATCTCCACAGGAAACATTAATGGGACCGTAGTCGATCCCACCGGAGCGGCTGTGGCCGGCGCGAAGGTGACCATCGTCCACACTGACACCGGCGTTGTGACTGACGCAACCACCAACGCCAGCGGGTTTTACAACTCCGGTTCGATCACCGTCGGTAACTACATGGTAAAAGTGCAGGCCAAAGGATTTTCCACTGCCGAGACCAGTGTGGCGGTTCAAATCGGCAACAACAGCGCGATCAATTTCAAACTGCAGGTTGGCTCTGAGAACACGACCATCACGGTAGAAGCCACTGCGGCCGGCGTCAACACGGAACAGACGTCAGTGCAAGGCGTTCTTACCGCAAGCCAGATCGAAAGTCTGCCCGTCAACGGACGCAACTTCCTTGACTTGGCGCAACTTGAGCCGGGTGTGCAGATACAGGATGGAACCAACTTCGACCCGACCAAGATCGGCTATCAATCCATCTCGTTTGGTGGGCGTTTCGGACGCACGGCGCGCATACAGGTAGATGGTACCGACATTTCGGACGAAACGGTCGGCACCACTACCGGCAACATTGCCGCCAGCGCTATTCAGGAGTTTCAGATCGCGCAGTCCACGATGGACCTGTCCAACGACTTGAGCTCGTCGGGCGTAGTCAACGTCTCCACCAAGTCGGGCACCAACACCATCCACGGCGAGGGTTATGAGTACTACCGCAGCAGCAACGTGGACGCGTCTTTGCCCAAGCCGGCGGGCTTCCCCGATCCCAATTATCACCGCAACCAGTATGGCGGCAGTGTGGGCGGAGCTTTCATCAAAGACAAGCTGTTCTTCTTTGCGGAAGGTGATGGCACCAATCAGAATTTGTTCGTGCCGGTCGAATACGCGTCGCCGTTCAACAACTTCTCAGGCGGTTTCCCTTCACCGTACAGTAATCCGAACGCCCTGGGACGCCTGGACTACGTCGCTCCACACAACATCAAGCTGTTCTTCCGCTTCGACTATTCGCAGATCAAGGCTGAGGGCACGTACTTTTCTGACAGCCTTCAGGTGTATCAGTCGAAGAACTACACTCGCAATTACGTGGGCGGGGCCGATTTCACCACTGGCTCCTGGACCCACAGCTTCCGCTTCAGCTATCTTAAATTCCAGAACGAGATTACTGACGCCGTCATCGGCAGTAACCTTCCGCTGGCAAACTTCCCAGGCAACGGTCTATACGTTAACCTTTCCGTCACGGGCGGCCCTTCCACTGGTCCGAACCTGCTGGCGCCGCAATCCACGCCCCAGAGCGACAAGCAAATCAAGTATGACGGCTCAAAGACCCTGGGCAAGCACATCCTGCGCTACGGCGTGGACTTTAACCACATTCAAGGTGGTGGTTTTGCCAAGTTCTTCTCCCTGGCGCCGCAAATAACAACTAACATTCTTTCCACCGATGCCGCCTTTGCCGCTGCTGGCCCATATTCCGGTGGCGCTGGTAACCCCCTGAACTACCCGGTTGACATCGTCATCCTGGGCAACGGTCAAGGGTTTTCGACGACCCAGTCGGCGTTTGGCTATCCCGCGGGCGGGCTGGGGCCGGACAACCGTCTGGGACTGTACATAGCCGATACCTGGAAGATGTTCTCCAACTTCACGGTCAACCTCGGCCTTCGCTATGTTCGCGATACCGGGCGCACCGACAGCGATCTGCCGGGCATACCCGAGCTCAATAATGTGCTTCCGAATTATCCCAACCTGGGTGCTCCCATTCCTAACCCGAACAAGAACTTTGGCCCCAACCTGGGGATTGCCTGGGACCCGTGGAAAACCGGCAAGAACGTTATTCGCGCCGGCATTGGTCTGTACTACGAGAACGTGATTTTCAACAACGTGCTGTTTGACCGTCCGTTGCGGCTCAAGACCGGCGCGTTCCTGCAAACCCCGGTCCCTTGCGTTTTCGGAACGATAACCCAGCTCCCCGGCTCCGGCCAGCCAACCGTCACGCCTACGGATTGCGGCCTCGATATGAATGGCAATCAGCTTCCCCTTGGCCAGGTGGCTGCGTCGATTGCGACTTTGCAGCAGCAATACCAGGCGGCCAACCCGTTCAGTCTTACTAACCCCAACCCAAACTATATTGTGACCGGCTACCTCAATGGCGGAATAAACTTCCCCAACGGTCTGTTCGCTCCCAACTACAAGACCCCTCGCTCTACCCAGATCAACGTGGGAATTCAGCATGAGTTCGCGCCAGGCGTGGTGGGCACCGTGGACTACGTGCGCAATGTCACCACCGGACTGCTACTTGATGTGGACTTGAACCATACCGGCAGCGTCAAGTCCTTCAGTGCGAGCAGAGCGCAAGCGGCCATTGCCAACACTACGTCTTCCTTCGGCTGTGCGGGCGGCTTCAGTGCGGCTGCCATTAACTGCGCAATTGCAGCCGGCGCCACCATTACTGACTTTGCCAGTAACGGTCTTGACTCTCAGGGCGATCAGGGTGGTACCTGCGGGTTAGCGGGAGGCTGTGCCTTTGGCGGAATTAATCCGTTGCAACCTGCGATGAATTTCCTGATCCCTTCTGGAATCTCAAAGTACAACGCCCTGGAGATGAAGCTGACCTACCAGAAGAACAATGTGTTCAAATGGCTGCCTGGCCTGAACGCGCAGATCTCGTACGCTTATTCGTCGTTCAAGAACTCGGGCGGCGGGAGTGCCACAGCTCCGGGGGCGCTTGCCAACAGCGATCAGGATTTCGTGATTCCAGCGCTGGATAGTGACAACGTCAACCGGTACTTCGGACCTTCGCTGCTTGATCGCCCGGACCAGTTCTCGTTCGGTGTGGTCGGGACCCTGCCTTGGCACTTCCAGGCCTCGTTTATAGGACACTTCTATTCGTCTTTGCCGGTGCCGATCATCGTGCCCGGGACGGGAGCTGCAGCCATATTCCAGACCGACTTCAACGGAGACGGAACTACGCAGGATCCGCTGCCGGGAACACATAACGGATCTTTCGGGCGGCAATTCAATGCCACCACGCTCAATAATGCCATAGCGCAGTTCAACGGGTCCTATGCCAACCAGCCGACGCCCGCCGGCATGGCGCTGGTTAACGCCGGGCTGTTCACTGTCAGCCAGCTCCAGCAGTTGGGTGGAGTGGCTCCGACCATCACGCCAGCCCCCCAGGGGCAACAGAATCTGGGTAGCTTGCGGTCTTTTGACTTGAAGTTGAACTACACCTATAAGGTTGAGCTAAAGAGCCATGTCATTCAGTTCCAGCCAGGCGTGGGCTTCTACAACCTGTTTAACTTCTCCAACTTTGATCTGCCGCCGAACGTCTTGGCCGGTGTTTTGAACGGCACCCCAGGCTCGATTAACGGCACCACCGCCGCTCTCCGCGTCACCAACCGGGTTGGCGCTGGAACCGGCGTGTTTAATCTGGGCGCGCCCCGGGCCATGGAGTTCGGGATGCGCATCGCGTTCTAATTGCCAGGTTCGCCTCCGGCGGCCGCCAAACGGCCGTCGGGGCTTTTACAGCCACTCACGAAAGCGGGTGGCTTTTTTCTTGCCTTTCCTGGGTTTGAATTGCGCATCGGCGGGGAAGCTTGACACGGGCAACAAACCATTGCCGTTCTGTTACACTGCGATATCGGTTCGCCAGTCTGCTGTCGGCTTTCCGCGTTCTCGGCCGACAACTGACAACCGCTTTCTGAGGTCATCATGCAAAATCCAATACAGCCATCGATTCAGTTAACGAACACGCCCGACTATCGGGAAAGCTATGCCAACAGCGTGCAGGTGAGGGTGAACGTCTGGGATTTCTTCCTGGTGTTCGGCACATTGCAACAGCAGGACGAAACCCGCGTTGACGTGCGCAACTTTCAGGGAATTTATCTGAGCCCGCAACAGGCCAAGGCGTTATACACCATTTTGCAGCAGAACCTGGTCAACTACGAGAACACTTTTGGCGAGATCAAGCTGGATCCGCGCATGGCCCCTGGCGCAGGGCCGATCCATTAGAGCCGCATTCCGTATTGTGCGGCTTGAAAGGGCACAGCTTTAGCTGTGCCATATAGGTGGGAGAAGAGTTCGGGCTTCAGCCCCTGAGGGAATTCGCTTTGTGATGTCGGCGCATAGATGCGCGGCGCTGCCATGGGGTGGAGAAACCGAGGTCCCTCAGCGGCTGAAGCCATTTCATTTTCAACGGCTCACGACGCGCCTGAAGGCGCGCCCTTTCAAAGCGCAAGCTGGTTCCAAAGCCTTGAAATTAGTACGCCAGTATCTTTCTGCCTACGCGCTCATCTTCACGGGTCTGTTCCTCACCCATCTGCCGCTGTTGCGGCTGCCTTACTTCTGGGACGAAGCGGGCTACTACATTCCGGCGGCGCGCGATTTGCTGCTGACGGGCTCGCCCATAGCGCATACCACGCTCTCCAATGCGCATCCACCGCTGGTGATGATCTGGCTCGCGTTCTGGTGGAAGTTCAGCGCCTTCACGCCGGCGGTGACGCGTATTTCAATGCTGATAGTGGCAGCCTTCGCGCTGCTGGGGCTCTGGAGGCTGTCGCGCGACGTGGCCAACGAAGCGGTTGCCTTGGCTACCGTGTTGTGCACGGCCCTCTACCCGGTTTTCTTTGCGCAGAGCTCGCTGGCGCATCTCGATATGATGGCAGCCGCCCTGACGCTCTGGGGACTGGCAATGTATATCGAGCGGAGGCCGATGGCGACGATCGTGTTCTTCGCGCTGGCGTCCCTGGCGAAGGAGACGGCAATCATCGCTCCTATGGCGTTGTTCGCCTGGGAGCTGGTTTGTCCGCTGCTGACGAAATCGCGTGGTGAGTCTCTATGCCTGTATCCGCGGGACATGCGGCGGACTTTCTCGCTCCTCCTATGCGTCGTTCCATTGGCGGGATGGCTACTTTACCTTCACCAGCGCACCGGCTATTATCTCGGCAATCCCGAATTCCTGCGCTACAACCTGCAAGCGACGCTCAGTCCATTGCGCTTCGTTCTGGCGATGCTCATCCGACTATGGCACGTGTTTGGGTACCTGAACCTTTTCCTGCTGACTTTGGCGGCCGCAGCAGTGATGTGGCGCCCTGCGTTACATGAGACTGACGGATCCTTGCGCCCACGGATTGCCGTCAGCTTGCAGTTCGTCTTCGCAGTGGTGATTCTTGCATACATCGTTACGCTCTCCGTTGCCGGAGGCGCGATGCTGACCCGCTACTTGCTTCCGGTCGTCCCGCTCGTGATCCTGATATGCATCTCCACGCTGTACCGGCGCGCTCGGCGGTGGACGTGCTGGATTGTGTTTACGTGTGCCGCATTCGTAGCGCAATTGTTCATTACGCCGCCGTATCGTATTGCTCCCGAGGACACACTGCTGTATCGCGATTACGTCATTCTGCACAAGCTGGCGGCTGATGAGCTTGCGCGGCGCTATCCGCAGGCGCGCGTGCTCACCGCCTGGCCGGCTTCAGATGAGCTTACGCGTCCTTTCCTGGGCTACGTCAAGCAGCCGATGGAGGTGGTGCGCATCGAGAACTTTTCGCCGCTGGAGATGGTGCGGGCGTCACATGCTACCGACCAGTATGATGTGGTGCTGCTCTTCACGACCAAGTGGCAGCCGCCGCACCCACTGTTTCGCTTTCTGCCATTCGGGCTGAGGCTGCAGCAGATGTACTTTGATTATCACGAGGACGTGCCGCCTCAGGCGGCCGCGAACCTTCTGGGCGGCCGGATGGTGAGTTACTTGAACCGCAATAATGAGTGGGTAGCGATCATCGCCTTGGAGAAGATCCAAAATGCCGCGGCTCACCAAGTACCTTGCGCAGGCTGCCGTGAAGCCCCAAACTGCTGATATGCGGTTCACCATCCGCGACTATCGTGCGGCCGATTTCGATCGCCTCTGGGAGATTGATCAGCTATGTTTTTCCGATGGTATCGCCTATACGCAGATGGAACTGTCCGGCTTCATCATGAAGCGCAACGCGATCACGCTGGTGGCGGAGGCGCAGACGGCGAGTACCGGCGAGTCAGACCAGGCTGATCATGGTACTAATGCTCCTGCCAAGAGCGAGCGGATCGTGGGCTTTGCGGTGGCCCATCCGATCCGCGGGGGAATCGGACGTATTCTCACGTTGGACATCATTCCCGAGGCACGCCGCTTCGGCCTGGCATCCCGGCTGATGCAGGAGTGCGAACGACGCCTTCGCGCCGCGGGCTCCACTCAGGTTTATCTGGAGACGGCAGTCAACAACGAGCCGGCGTTGCAGCTCTACCACAAGCTCGGCTATCAGATCGTGCGTACCTTGCCGGAGTACTATTCCAGCCAGTCGCTGGATGCCTTCCAAATGGCGAAGCGCCTGTAGGCAAAATAAAGGCGCCCTTTCGGGCGCCTCCCAGGTAGTTCGAATTGCAAACGACGGAAAACTACGCTACATCTTCTTCGCGCTCGCGCTCCGTCTTGTCGTGAGGACGCTTGACGTCAGGCCCATCGTGAGGACGCTTCATTTCGTCCTTAACATCACGTACAGCGTCCTTTGTCTTGCCCCAGGCATTCTCAACTTTGCCCTTTATCTGTTGAGCTGCGCCTTCAGCTTGGGTCTTGGTGTCACCTGTCCACTCTCCGACCTGACGCTTGGCGCGTCCTGCCGCATCGTCAATCTTGCCCTTCACTCTATCCTTGTCCATCACTTCACCTCCATGGGGTTCGAAGTTTGAGATTGCGTAGCGCACTGGCTTGCAAGCCAGTGCCCGATTGATTACAAAGCAGTTTCGCGCTGTTTACACCACCGTCCTGCGGCCTGAGACAAGCTGGAAAATCAGTGCGGCCACGGCCAGGACCAGCAGTATGTGAATGAATCCTCCTAAGGTGTAGCTGCTTACCACGCCCAACAACCACAGCACCAAAAGGATCACAAAAATTGTCCAAACCATCGGTTCACCTCTTTGGTCTTTCTGCCTCGTCCCGACTGTGACGAGCTAGTATCTTTGACGCAGCTTACGCGTCGTCTGGTTGTAAGGAACTAGAGAATTGCCGCCGCTATAATTTGATGAAAAATCACCCGCGCCAGGCAACCCGTGGTCCGCCTCTCTATCGTTCTCTGCTATGCTCTGCGCAGAACATGAAAGTCGCAATCCAAGGGGAACTCGGTTCGTTTAGTCACGAAGTTGCTGGGAAGATGTTGCCGCGAGCTGCTGTAGTCCCGTGCGCGCGATCGGCTGAAGTATTCGAGCGAGTCGAGAAGGGTTCCGTGCAGGCCGCAGTAATTCCCATCGAGAACTCGCTGGCCGGATCTGTGGCCGAACATTTCGATCTCCTGCTAACCCGCGAGGTGTTCATCCATCGCGAATTTCCGTTGCGGATACGCCACAACCTGATCGCGCCTCCAGGAGTGAAGCTGACGGGAGTTCGCCGCGTATTTTCCCATCCCGTCGCGCTGGACCAGTGCCGCCATTTCTTTCGCCTGCATCCGAAGATCCAGGCCGTGCCCTTCTACGACACGGCGGGAAGCGTTCGCCACGTCATCGCCGAGGAGTTGCGCGATGCGGCCGCGATCGCTCCTGCGCAAGCCGCCGGGCAGTACGAAGGACGCATACTGCTGAGCGGCATCGAGGACGACCAGCAGAACTTCACTCGCTTTCTGCTCGTCAGCAAGTCGCACAAGCCTGGCAAAGGCGCAAACAAAACATCCATCGGCTTTGCTCTCAAGAACGTGCCGGGCGTTCTCTTCAAGGCGCTTAGTGTTTTCGCTCTCCGTGATATTGACCTTAGCAAGATCGAGTCACGTCCACTCCGGGGTCGCCCCTGGGAATACGTTTTCTTCGTCGATATCCTGCGGGGCAACGATGAAGCCGCTCGCAATGCCCTGCGGCACCTTGCTGAGATTGCAGAGTTCGTAAAGGTGCTGGGGATTTATCCGGCGGCCAAATAAGTTTGATCGAGGGTGCGAAATAAAGAGCCGTTGTGCGCTTGGAAACGCGCGGAACGGGGACTAGAATAATTGCGTTTGCGGTCCTCAATCCCTGATACAATCCTGTGCCTGGAGCGGGCCGTCCGTTCCAACGGTTGCTCGGCGTGGGAGCGAGATATGACTATCGGATGTACTTTTAGGTGCAGGTGAAAGTGTGCCGATAGCACATGATCGGGCGCGGAAGGACATTCTGTCCCCCGATTTCGGCGCCAAGTCTTTAGGTTTTCCGCGCTGCATCCTTTGCTAACGCGAGACATCTAAAGTCTTAGTGTGTTTGACTCAAGGAGTCATATGTCTAACCATAATAAGGATTTACATCCTGTAGATCCGGAACTTCGTGATGATTCTGCCGAAGCGCGGACGCTGCCTGTTCTACCCGTGCGAGACACGGTCTTGTTTCCTCATGCCGTGCTGCCACTAACGGTTGGCCGGGAAAGTTCGGTGCAGTTGATCAACGCGCTTGGCGAGGATAAGACCATCGTTGTGGTGGCACAGCGCGAAGCCAGGGTCGATACACCGCAGCCGACGGACCTCTTCGCAGTGGGAAGTCTGGCCGTGGTACACAAAGTTGTGCGCATGCCCAACCAGAGCCTGTTTGTCTTCGCCGAAGGCCTGGAGCGCGTGAAGGTGGCAGAGTACACACAGTTGATGCCATTCATGCGCGCCACCGTGGAGACCATCCCCGACCCGCCGACGCCCAAGGGCGCCGAGATCGAGGCATTACAACGCAACGTGCTGACGCTGTTCCAGCAAATCGTCGCCGGCTCGCCGACTTTGTCGGATGAGCTTTCCACGGTGGCCGGAAACATCGACGATGCCGGCCGCATGGTCGATTTTATTGCTTCGTCACTGCCATCGATGTCCACCCGCGACAAGCAGGACGTTCTTGAGACGCCTGACGTTCGTGTCCGGCTGGAAAAAATAAACCAGCACCTGGCAAAGGAGCTGGAAGTTCAGCAACTGCGCAACAAAATCCAAAGTGAAGTGCAGGACCGCGTGCAGCAGACGCAGCGCGAGTACTACCTGCGCGAGCAGATGAAGGCCATCCAGAAGGAGCTTGGCGAGCAGGATGAAACCACTCGCGACGCTGATGAGTTGCGCCAGAAGATCGAGTCGGCGGGCATGCCCGACGATGTCAAGAAGGAAGCGCTGAAGGAGCTCGGACGGCTGGCGCGCATGTCGCCTATGGCTGCTGATTATTCGTTGACGCGCAACTACATCGAGTGGCTGGCAGTGCTGCCGTGGCAGAAATCATCCGGTGTCGAAGTGGACATTCCCAAGGCGAAGGAGATCCTGGACTCCGATCACTACGACCTGGAGAAGGTGAAGGACCGCATTCTCGATTACCTGTCGGTTCGCCGTCTGCGGCCGGGCATGACAGGACCGATCCTGTGCTTTGTCGGGCCTCCGGGCGTAGGCAAAACGTCCCTCGGCAAGTCGATTGCCCGCGCGCTGGGCCGCAAGTTTGTACGCCTGTCGCTGGGCGGTGTTCACGATGAGGCCGAGATTCGCGGGCATCGGCGGACCTACATCGGCGCTTTGCCGGGCCAGATCATGCAGGGTATTCGCCGCGCTGAGACCAACGACCCGGTATTCATGCTCGACGAAATCGACAAAGTCGGGCGCGACTTCCGTGGCGATCCGGGAGCGGCACTGCTGGAAGCGCTCGATCCCGAGCAGAACTTCAGCTTCCGCGACAACTACCTTGACGTGCCATTCGATTTGTCGAAGGTGTTGTTCATCACCACTGCCAACATGCTCGATCCCGTGGCCGAGCCGCTGCGCGACCGCATGGAGATCATCGAACTGCAAGGTTACACCGAGGAAGAAAAGGTACACATTGCATTTCAGTACTTGATCCCCCGGCAGGTCGAGGAGAACGGAGTCACCGGCGACCAGATTGAGTTTCCGGAAGAGACTATCCGCTTCATCATCCGGCATTACACGCGGGAAGCCGGTGTGCGCAACCTGGAGCGAACGATTGGGACTATCTGTCGCAAGCAGGCGCGCCGTATCGCGGAAGGCAAAACCGGCAAGCTGGTGGTTACGCCTGAACTGGTGCAGCAGACCGACATGCTTGGCGGCATGAAGATCCGCACCGAAGGCGAGATTGCTGAACGCACCAAGCGCGCGGGCGTAGCGGTTGGCTTGGCGTGGACGCCGACTGGCGGCGACGTGCTGTTCGTCGAAGCCAACAAGATGAAGGGCAAGGGCGGCTTCACCATGACCGGCCAGCTCGGCCAGGTGATGCAGGAGTCCATGCAGGCGGCGCTGACCTGGGTGCGATCGAATGCGAAGGAGTTGGGTATTGACGAAGGTTTCTTCGCCGATCACGACATTCACATCCACGTGCCCGCGGGAGCGATTCCTAAGGACGGGCCATCGGCCGGCGTGACCATGGTGACGGCACTCGTCTCGCTGCTTACCGATAAGCCGGTGCGTCCGCTGACGGCGATGACCGGCGAGATCACACTGAGCGGCAACGTGCTACCGATTGGCGGCGTCAAGGAGAAGACGCTGGCGGCCAAGCGTGCAGGCGTGAAAGACATCATCATGCCTGCTGAGAATCGCCAGAACGTGGAGGAGGACCTGACGGCCGAACAGCTCACCGGACTGACCATGCACTACGTCAAGACGATCCAGGAGTTACTGGACGTTGCTCTGCCCACGAGTCACGACGAAGTGAGGAAAGATGCAGAGATTCGCGAAGAGGTGCTGAGCACGGTCTCAGTCGGGTAACTATTCATCGCTGATGACGACAAGGCACGGACAATGTCCGTGCCTTTGCTTTTGCGGGTTCGTATGTCATCATCCTGCATAACCTTCAGTAGCAATGAAAAGAGCCTTCATCCTCTTCCTTCTGGTTGCTCCGCTGTTTGCCCAGAGCAACGTGGGGGAACTGCATCTGAAGGTCATCGATCCGGCGGGACTGGGTGCGAAGAGCACAGTGGAGATGGTCAGCGAAGCCAACCACTACCGCCAATCCTTCTTCACCGACGACGCTGGTGACCTGGTGGTGAAGCGCCTTCCCTTTGGGATGTATGACCTGGAAGTCCGGCACGCAACCTTTGCGCCAGCCTCGCAATCGATTGAGATTCGTTCCGCGACTCCGACTGTTCAGCTTGTCAAGCTTAGCCTGGTTCGCATCGAAACAACCATCGAAGTAAGGGAAGGCGACACGCTCGTCGATCCTCACCGCGTCGGTGCGGTCAATCAGATTGGCTCCGAAACGATTGCTGACCGGGCCACGTCGCTGCCCGGCCGCTCGTTGCAAGACCTGGTGAATTCGCAGCCGGGATGGCTGTACGAAGGCAATGCAGTCCTGCATCCTCGCGGGTCGGAGTACCAAACCCAATTTGTGCTGGACGGGATTCCCCTTACCGACAACCGATCTCCGGGTTACGGGCCTGAGATTGAAGCGGACAGCGTTCAATCCATGAGCGTGTATACCGCAGGCATACCGGCCGAGTACGGAAGGAAGATGGGCGGCGTGGTCGAAGTCAATAGTGTCCGCGACGCGCGGACCGGTTTCCACGGTGAGCTTGTGCTGTCGGGAGGCAGCTTCGACACGGCCAGCGCGTACACCATGCTTCAGTATCTCTGGGGCAAAAACCTGTTCGGCGTCAGCGCCAGCGGCGCGATGACCAGTCGCTACCTAAGTCCACCGGTTCCGGAGAACTACACCAACAACGGGACCACGGGAGATTTCTCGGCCAGCTACGAGAGAGACTTTACCCCGAACGACCGCTTGAGCCTGATGTTCCGCCATGAATTGGCGCGATATAGCATACCCAACGAGCAGGTGCAGCAAGAGGCAGGGCAACAGCAGAATGGCAACAACTTCGAAAACATGGGGATTGCCTCCTATCAACATGTGTTTTCCTCAAACGTGGTTGCGAATCTTGCTGGAATGGTTCGCGACAACTCCAACGGCCTGTCGTCGAACCTGCTCTCGACTCCCATCATCGTTTTCCAGAGCAATCACTTTACCGAAGGATATTTCAAAGGAACGATCTCCATTCACCGCGGCAACCAGGAGTGGAAGGCCGGCGTCGAATCGGACAACATTTTCCTGCACGAGCACTTCGCCGACGTAATCACCGATCCTTCGCAATTCGATCCCGGCACACCAACTACGTTCAGCTTCATTGGCAATCGCCCAGACCTCGAGCAGTCAGCGTTCGTCCAAGATCTGATTCGTCTGGGCAATTGGACCATCGGTGCAGGCGTTCGCTGGGACCACTACCAACTCATCGTCAATCAGAACGCGGTCAGCCCTCGCCTGGCAGTTTCTCGCTACTTCGCCAGTCACGAACTGCTGGTCCACGCCGCTTATGACCGGGTTTTCCAGACGCCGTCGTTTGAAAATATACTGCTGTCCAGCTCGCCCAGCGTGGTGGTCCTGAATCCCAACGTGCTGCACCTTCCCGTGGAGCCGTCTCACGGCAACTACTACGAAGCCGGAATGACGAAGGCCTTCATGGGCAAGATCAGTTTGGATGTAAACGGCTACTTTCGCTCCGTGAACAACTTTGCCGATGACGATCTGCTGCTGAACACGCCGGTCAGTTTTCCCATCGCGTTCCGCAAAGCCCGGATCTATGGAGCGGAGGGGAAGGTCAACCTCCCGCGCTGGGGCCATTTGTCAGGATTCGTTAGCTATTCCTACATGGTTGGCTCCGCTTATTTTCCAGTTACCGGCGGCCTCTTTCTCGGGCAGTCAGCTACCAATGCGCTGACCGATCTGAGCGGGCGTTTCTGGGTCTCCCAGGACCAGCGAAACACAGTGCGGACGCGCTTCCGCTATCAGTTCCTGCCTCGCCTGTGGGGTGCGGTCGGCGCGGAATACGGCAGCGGACTGCCGGTTGATTTCGACGGCACCTATGAAGAGGCGCTCGCGCAATACGGTCAGGCCGTCATCGATCGTGTGAATTTCTACCGCGACCGGGTGCGGCCTTCGCTCTCCGTCGATGCTTCCGTTGGGGCGGACGTTTGGAAGAAAGACAACGTGGCCGTACGGATGCAGTTCGATGCGCAAAACCTCAACAACCGGCTCAGCCTCATTGACTTTGCAGGGCTGTTCTCAGGGAACGCCATCGCCCCGCCGCGCAGTTATGCGGTTCGGCTGCAGGCGACCTTCTAGTTCCAGGACTTCCCGAACACGCGAAAATAGACCTTCAGCAGGCCCGAGCGGTCTTCCGGAGATTGCGACTGTTGCCAGTCATAAATCTGGCGCTCTGACTCGCGCAGGCGCGCAAGAAACACATCCTCGGTGATGCGCCGCTTCGCCATGAGATCGCGATTCTTGCCTCTCATTCTGTAGAGGCCCCGAAGTCCAGCCCACCATCCGCGCAGATACGCGCCGAGATTCCCATTGCGTAGTGCAAATACAAACCACAAGCACTGATAGACGATAATCCGCGGCAGCAGCCGCCAAAACACTGAGCGCGGATAATCTTTGACCAGGAGATAAATCTGATTGCGAGTGAGGTACTCAACGATTCGCGGGTGCAGCACATCGCCCAACGTCGCGCTGCCGATGTGGTAGGCAACTGCATCCGGCAAATACACGCCCGTGTAGCCGAGCAGGAGCGCGCGCAACGCGAGATCGAGGTCTTCGAGATAGGCAAAGAAGTCTTCGTCAAGCCGGCCGCAGAGCTCGAAGACCTCTCGGCGGTACAGCACCGCAGCGCCACATCCGCCTAGGATTGACGTCGGTCTATCGTATTGACCGTCATCCCGATCGAAATGCCCCAGACGATAAGCGGCGCCCGCCATCAACATTGCGTCTCCAGCACCATCGAGGTGAGTTCGCTGGGTCGCACGCAATAGCTTGCCCGTGGCGAAGCCGAGTTTCGGGTCGGCATCGAGCGCGCGAACCAGGGTCTCAAGGTACGCGGGTTGAAGCTCAACATCGTTGTTCAACAGCAGAACGTAGCGCGATTCGGTCTCCGCTACGGCGCGATTGATGGAGCCCGTGGTGCCCTCGTTGGTGGCGAGTTCAATGCGTCGCGTATGGGGCGGCAGTGGATCTTGAAGAATGCTGCCAGCCTGCGCTGCGTTCTCAATGACGACCACTTCCCGCTCGCCTGCTGGAAGGGTCTGCTGCTGGATGAACTCAAGACAGCGCGCGGTGAGATCAGGACGATGCAGCGAGGGAATTGCGATGGTGACGGTCTTCACGCGGCTCTGCTGGGGATTGTACACATCAGCGGCAAAGGTTGACAGCGGCGGCCGGCAAAGCTGAGCCTCGCACGGCTTCGTGCTGAGGGCTCATTTCTTGCGCATCTCTACAACCCGCTCCATCTCTTCGGCAGTCTGTTGGCGTAATTTGGAGCCTTCGTACTCCAGCGCCTTCTTCTGCCCGCCGAGTCCCATCATGCGGCGCAAGTCACTGTCGGCCAGCAGCTTTTCGATGGCATCCGCCAGTGCCCCGGCATCACCAAACGGCACCACTACGCCACCACCACTTTCGGTCACCAGTTCACGCGAGACAGCGATATTGGCTGCGATCACAGGCTTGCCGTTGGCCCAGGCTTCAAGCATCACCAGCCCGAGTGACTCCACCCGGGAAGGCTGCGCGACCACCGTGGCCGCAGCCAGCAAGTCACGCTTCTCCTCATCGGCAAAGGCCGGCAGATTCAGCAACCGGGGACTGGCCGGAGCATTCGCGGCCATGTACCGCTCGAAGTCTGACATTGTAGGACCTGCCATGACGAGCCACGCATTCGAGCCTCCCTTCCAGAGAACCTTCATCGCATCGAGCAGAGTGACAGAGCCCTTTTCGAAGGTCTTCACCGCAAGCTGCATTACCACTGGCCCGTCAACTCCGTATGTCTCGCGCAGATATTCGGAATTACCGCCTACAACAAGCTCCTGATCGATCCCGCAGGGCAAGACAACTTTGTCCGCCGTCACACCCAAACGCTCCAGCATTTGGAGCTCGGTGTTCGTCATGCAAAAAATCTTTGAGCAGCGTTGCAGAATTTTGAGCTGGTATGGCTGCAGGTAATGACGCGCGACCTCATCGTTGCCCTCCTCACCGAGATGAGCACACGGAGTAGCGACCATGGGCACACCCCGCACTTCAGCAGCCTGCAAACCGGCATACATCAGGTTGGTGTAGGGCAGAGGACCGATATGGAAAAGGTCGGCATCAACCGCTCGAAGCGCTTCATACAAGCCGGGAATACGAAACGAGGGCCGCCAAAATTGCGCCTTCCATCTCCAGTGAGGGAGCATCCCCAGCAGCCGGCTCATGCGGCGAAGAGTTTTGTTGTAGCTGATGGGAAAGCGGCGCACCGTCACGCCATCGACGGTGATCTGCTCCACGGGGAATGTCTTCCGTCCGGGTAGCCAGAAGGCCTCCAGGTCGTCGGCTACGGTGGTGAATACGGTGACACGATGCCCGCGCCCTGCCAGATGTTTTGCGAGACTCAATAGGGAATTTTCATATCCGCCGCGGTAGGGATAAAAGCGGGGAAGTACGAAGGCAATATGCATCAGAGTGCGGCGGCAGCTAGTGCGCGCCGACGACCTCCAAGGCCATGGAATGCTGGTATGTCTCAATCACTTCGTGAGGCATCCCAGTCGCCACAATTGAGCCCTTGTCCATGAGCAGCACCTGATCGCAGTGCTCCTCGACTTGGCTCATAGCGTGGCTCACAAACACGATGGTCTTTCCCGCCCGCTTGAAGCTCCGGAGACGATCAAAACACTTTTGCTGGAAGCCGGCATCGCCCACCGCGAGAATCTCATCGATCAGCAGGACGTCGGGGTCAACCTCGGTGGCCACGGAAAAGGCCAGCCGCATATACATTCCGGATGAGTATTGCTTGACCGGAGTGTCGATGAAGTCTCCGATCTCGGAGAAGTCAATAATGCGCTGCTCGCGCTCGAGCATCTCGCTTTTGGAATAGCCCATCAACAGACCGTTGAGCAGGATGTTTTCGCGTCCCGTCAATTCATGGTGGAAGCCCGCGCCCAATTCGATGAGCGGCGCCAGGGATCCCGTGATTTGTATCTTTCCTGTCGTCGGCCGGTACACGCCGGCGATGAGTTTCAGCAGCGTGCTTTTTCCTGATCCGTTGCGTCCAATCAGCCCGATCATCTCCCCTTTGGGGACCTCGAACGACACGTTCTTCACGGCGTCGAAGTCGTGGTAGCTGGATTGCTGACTGAAAAGCTTGGAAAACAATCCGCGCACCGTGTCATGGCGCTCATGAATCACCCGGAAGCGCTGGGTGACGTTCTCCAATCGAATTGCGATTCCATTCGACGGCATTCGTAGCTCAGACGTAAAAGACAAAATCGTTCTGGTACTTGCTGAAGATAGCAAACCCGATAAATAGGCTGATAAACGCGCACACAAATGAAGCAATGATGGATGGGGCCTTCGGCAGCAAGCCGTAATAGACCGAGAGCCGGAACCCATTGATCACATAAATGATGGGATTCAGCTTGAAGATCCACTGGTAGTTCGGTGGTATGAAGTCGAGGGAGTAGATGATGGGAGTGACATAAAACCACGCGGACAGCACAACTTGTAGAATGTGCGAAACATCGCGGTAATACACATTGGCAGTTGCGAAGAAGAACGTCATTCCCAGAGTGAAAATTGTTAGCGCCAGCAGCGGAACGGGCAGGTACAGCCACGTCCAGTAGAACGGATGCCGCATGGCCGGCACCAGCAGCGCCAGCGGAATCAGTGAAAGAAACAGGTTAATAAGGTTGGAGACGACAGCCGCCATGGGAAATACAAGCTTGGGGACGGAAACTTTCTTGATTAAGTCGCCATTGCTCACGATGGACTCGACGGCGTAGGACAGCGACTGGGCGAAGAACGTCCAAGGCAACAGAACACAAAGCAAGAAAATGGCGTAATGCGGTATGGCGAAACGCATGATCTTGGAGAAGACCAGCGTCAGCACGAGCATGAGCAGGGCAGGATTCAGCAGTGCCCACATAAAGCCCAGAACCGATCGCTTGTAGCGAATCTTCAGTTCCTTCAGGGCCAGGGCCCAAATCAGCTCGCGGTAGCGATATGTGTCCCGGACTAACTCAATCATAGGAGGTAACTTCAGCCCAGCGGGCGGCGAAGGCCCGACGATGACCACGAAACGTAAATTAAATGTTAAACGATTTCGTCGGGCGGCGCTGCGCTCGAAACCAACATTGACACTGCGGACATTCAGTGGCTTGGCGGCAGATTCAGATCGGTCATGCCGCGCAGCAGCTCCCGTTGCTCATCCGTGAAATTGTTGCGGTACTCCTCGGAGTCCAGCGCTCGAGTGCGCGCCTCCGGCGGCATTCCCCGCAATCGCCGGTAAGCTTGCGAAACCTTCGCCCGCTGGTCCTCGGGGAGGTTGTGGTATTGCTGGAACAAACTGCGGGCGTTCGTCTGCTGCTCAGGCGTAAGGTGCTCGAAAGTTTCCATCCGGTTCAGGATCTGCGCCTTCTTCTCCGGAGGCTGGCTGTTGAAGTTGCGCAGACGGTCGAGCAACTGGTTCTGCTTGTCGGGCGGAAGCTTGTTGAAACCAGGGTCCTGTTTCAGTTGCTGCTCCTGCTGCGTAGGCGGGAGGTTGCCGTACTTGCGCAGCCAATCGCCGCGGTGGGGTCCTGGGCCCTTGGGTTGGAACTGGTAAGCGTTACTGCTGTTCTGAGGGTTTGCCACAAGACCAGAGCTCCGGGGAGGCTGGCTTGCCGGCTTTTCCCCTGACTTTTGCCATCCTGGAAAAATCGCCAGCGCAGGCAACGTACCGCACAGCAGTACCAGAATGGCCAGAATGGACTTTGAGGCGCGCACGACTCCTACCTATTCCGTGGAAGACTGCCCATCAAGAGCGTCAAACTCAGAAAACAGCTCGGCATTCTTGTCGAGGTACTGCAAATCGCTGACCGCGGTTCCAGGATTGTTTATCCGGACTCCGCCGTCGTTGGCAATCGTACTGCGGTCCTGGAAATTACCAACCTCCAACAGACTGACTCCGACTGCGATTAGGACCATGGCCGCTGCCGCAACTACCGGCCGCCGCAGCCAGGCCAGCCAGCCGGCAGGCTGCGCCGCAGCCTCCTCGCGCACTCGCACCCGCAACCTGGAGCTGAAATACGGCGAAGGCTCCGGCGCCTGCCACTCATCCAGCAGCGCCATGGTTTGCCGGAACGAAGCCAGTTCCTGTGCACACGCTGCGCAACTCCGCAGATGTTCCTGTACCTCGGGCGAAGCCGCCTCCGGCCCGCTCAGCAAAGTCTCCATCATCTCTTCGCGAATGTTCTCGCACTTCATAACCGCACCTTGTTTCCTGCTTATAAGAACCGTTTCAACGTTTCCCGCAGTGTTTCATACGCCCGGAACAATAACGACTTGGTCGCCGATTCGCTCAACTTCAGTACTGCTGCAATCTGCTTATAATCCATGTCCTGATACTTATGCATGATCACGGCCATGCGCTGGCGCTCCGGCAGCGCCTCCACCTGACGGCGAATGGCCGCCAGCCGTTCCCGGCGCAGGATCGTCTGCTCGGCGTTCAGACTTCCGTCCGCCACGTCCACCGTCAAGCCCGTTTCCGTGTCCGGTTCGTCGATGGCGACCGTGTTCTCTGGCCGCTCGTACTTGGTATCGCGCGCGTGGTTCACCGCCAGGTTGGTGGCAATCCGATACAACCACGTGGTGAACTTCGCGCTCGCGGCATAACTCTGTCGCGAACGATAGACCCGCAGAAACACCTCTTGTGCCAGCTCTTCTGCGACTGCCTGGTTGTGGGTCATGCGATACATAAAGCTGATCATCGGCCGCCGGTATTTCTCCACCAGATAATCGAAAGCGCCATCGTCGCCGGCAGCCACGCGCAGCATGACCTCGGCGTCGCTCAACATCTCAAGTAGCGCAGGATCAACCAATGTTCCACGTGGAACATTCGGCGCTTCGGCCGATTTTGGAGCGGCGCCGCCAGCCAGCATGACTCGATCTAACGCAATGCTGCCCACATCGGCACTAACCCTCCTGCTGCCAGAAAGTTGCGCCGAACGGGCCCGGCCTGTTGCAGGCCTTGGCCGCTCCCGGCCGGGCGCCCCGTCCTCAGACGGGGCAGGCATCTCCGGGTCGGGCTTTGGGTTCTTTATCGCCATCTGGGCAAACTCCTGCACAAAGCAGGGGTTAACCAGTATTATGCACGAGAGGTCCTATGCGGGACACACAAGTTTACAGTCTGATCACAAAACTCCTCCGCAACGTCGCTTTGTTTCTGCTGCTGGTGGCAGGCTGCGGTGGAGCGGCTCGCGTCTTCGCCCAAGCCCAGCAAGCGCCCGCGCCCGAGCAGGACGAGTCGAACTCGGCTGACACTCAGCCCCTGACCCTTACCGAACAGGTCATCCGGGACGCGCTGGAACCGCTGCAGCGCGGCATCCAGGAGCACAGCGCCGCCCAGGTTCTGGCGGTCTTTGACCAGCAGGAGACTCCCGACTACGCCCAGCTTCGCGACCAGATGAGGGCATTCTTCAGCCAGAACTCATCGGTCCGCTTCCGCTACAAGGTGCTGCAGGTAGCGGCGGAGAAGGACCACGGATTCGCCATCGCCGAGATCGACATGGCGGCCACACCCGTCGACGAAACCCAACTCGGTGTGCAGCGTAGCACCCAGATGCGCTTTGAGATCAAGCTCGGCCCCAAGGGCTGGAAGCTTGTGGGGTTCAAGCCGGCCGACTTCTTCACGCAATGAGACGTAGCTATCCCGACCATCCCATCGTTGGAGTCGGCGCGGTCATCGTCGAGCGAGGCCGCGCGCTTCTGGTGCGTCGTGCCACCGAGCCGCTCCTGGGCGAGTGGTCGATCCCGGGCGGAATGTTGGAGTTGGGCGAGACCCTCCGCGACGGCGTCCGCCGCGAGGTACTCGAAGAGACCGGCCTCGTCGTCGAGCCGGGAGAAGTGCTGGACATCTTCGACAGCATCTTCACCGACGGCGAAGGACGCACCCAATATCACTACGTGCTGATTGACTATCTATGCCGGCTGATCTCCGGCGAAGCCAGAGCAGGTACCGATGTGAACGAAGTGCGATGGGTGAGCGGAACCGACCTGGCCGCAATGAAGCTTCGCGAGTCCATTGAGCAGGTGGTGCGCAAAGGATTGGTTCGATTTGAGAAAATTACCAGTTGACGCCGCACCGCTTTACAGAGACGATTTGAGCTTTGGGGAGATTCGGATGCCACACATGCTTACTCGCTACATTGCGATTCTGCTGTTTCTAGCTGCTTTGCTTCCGGCTGGCGCTCAACAAACGACGGAGAACCCTTTGGCGCCTCCGCCTGCGAGTCCTGCCAGCCAGACTCCGCCGCCCAAGCCTCCGGACATGGTTTGCTGGGGCAGCGGCCCGACCTGGAGCATCCAGTTTGTCTCCTGGGGGGCGAGGTACCTCGGCATCAACCAGCCTGACCAGGACTTTCTCGGAGGCTTCTTCTGGGTGCCCGAGGACAAAGTCTGGGCATGGCACCGCACCGATGGCCTTGCGCCCACCAGCGGCTTCGGCCTTTCGGCCATCATCAAGAAGGCATCCTGCACCGATCCTGTCCGCAAGGAAACCTTTCCCTACTCTGGGCAAGTTAATCTGCCGACTGGAGACATGGTGAATGGGTGCTGTCGCAAATTGAAACCGGGAGAGGCTCCCGTCGGACCACACGGCGTGCCGTCCAATAACACGCCGCCGCAATAGAAAAGACCCGCGGCGTCTTGCGCCAGCGGGTCCTTCCGGTTAGCTGTTGGGATTGGCCTGAGGCTGTCCACTCTACGTGGCCCCAGCGAACCAGGCTCCCGATCATGCTCAGAATTTCGCGTGCTCGGGGCCCTTCAAACTCGACAGCGTTTCGAGTTGTGCGAGGATTTAGAGCAGAAGCCCTAAGCCTCAGCCACCTCACTTGGGATACTACATGGACCATCAATCTTCATATATTTGGATCAACCTCCTTTCCAGTGTAAGGGCAAAATATCATCGCGGCGGTTCGCCGTCAAATGCAGAGTTGCGGCGCGACACTTTGACGTTGATCGTGAGGGCAGAGTCCGCAGGATAATCGATGGTGACTTTGGCTTTACGCCCGCTCGAAGGCGTGCTTAGCGTGGAGTTCCTCCAAAGCATGGTCCTTGGCAGCGATGAACGCCTGTACTTGGGCCAGCAGGTCATCCGTGGCGCGAGCATAGTCTCCGGCGAGCTCAACCATGCCGCGCGCTGCAAGTTCTTGCGCGGCGGCGATCAGCTTGTCCACCATGTTTGGATCGGCGGCGCCCAGATACTGCGCGTCGCAGGGATCACTGATCATGACTGGCTCGCGTTCGCTGCCGCTAAGCCAGAAAGCCTTGCGCGCAACAAACTCCTCCACCTGCTGTGGTGTGGCATTACAGAAGCGAAAGTGCTTATCGCGAATACTGTAGCTTCGGCTTGACACCGGCACCGGCTGCCGCTTGCTCGACTTCAGCAGCTCGAGTTGTTTATCGTCGAGCGCCTTGCGCGCAGTATTGATGGCAACCCGGAAGGCCAGGTCGCTGTCGAGCGCCGGCAGCACCTCCTTGATGGTCTGCGCCAGATTGAGTGCGATATCAGCGTACAGTGGGCCGCCATCGGCCAGGCGCACCGTGCCGTGCATCACGTACCAGTCGCTGCCGCCCTCGGAGCGATGAAACGGCCACTGCAACTCGATGCGCACGGGAAAGCCGTGAAGCGTAACACTGGAAAATGTCTTTTCTGTTGTCATGTGCTTTCAAGTACCGGCATTCTCTGCCAGTAACGCGTCGAGCAGAGCATGCCTGGGCGAAGCGAACGGGTTAGTGACGGTCACACCGTTCCAGGTAAACCCGTCCTGCAAATCCTCCGAGAGAAGCAGGCGACAGCCGCCTTCGGCGGCGGCAGAAAGAATGACTGCGTCCCAGATACCAAGCCGATGATTCGTCGCGAGGTCAGCGGCAGCTAGCATAACTGAGACCGACGTCTCGATCACCGAAAAAGCATCTTGCCAACCTAGAATCGCGGCACGAGCCCGCACTGGCGCGCGCCCTGCCTTTCGGACCAATACGTGGAACAATTCGCCAAGCGTCTGTACGGGTAGGGCTATCGTGCCCGGAGGCAGCCTTTGTACTAGTTCGAGTGCGACTCTCTTTTTCCCGCTGCTATTGATGCCCTCGGCATAGGCGAGGACGTCGGTGTCCAGTGCCACTTTCATCCTGCGTCCTCGTATAGCTCGTCGCGCGTCCAGCGTCTGGCCTTAGTGGAAGGCTGGGAACGTAACCTAGCCAGAAGGGCAGTGCGAGCACCAGTCGCGCCAGCGTCACGCTCGCCCACGGGCACGATCTTTGCGACAGGCTTGCCGTGGCTGGTCACAACATAACTATGCCCCTTGCTGACGCTGTGTAGGAGTCGAGAGAAGTTGCGGTTGGCGTCCGCAGCGGAAACGGCCCTGTCCATTGCGCCTCCAGAAGTAGTGATATTAACTACTATGCCATAAAGGAAAGCACCAGACAAGGCTCTCTAATCCCCGCCCAGCAATACAAGCGAGACTCTTACCCCATAATAGGGGTACGAATGGAACCCGCCCGCATAGCCGAGTTGCTCGCTCCCTTCACGGCACCGGCGGAGCTGTCGCCCGGGATACTGGCGCAGTTGCAGTCTTATCTTGATCTCTTGCTGCGTTGGAATGCGCGTATGAATCTGACTGCTGTGCGCGATCCGGAACAGATCGTTACCCGCCACTTCGGCGAATCCTTGTTCGCCGCACGAGTGCTGCTCGGTACCGCCGAAGGAAGCAACGAGACATCGCCTCAGGGGCTAAAGCCTGGACTAGAAGCTTGCCCAAACGACGCGGCTGAAGCCGCGCCCCTTCAAGGGCGCACCTGCTACCAGAGCCTGGCCGATGTCGGCTCTGGCGCCGGCCTCCCCGGAATTCCGATGAAGCTATTGGCGCCGGAGATCGAACTGACGCTGATCGAATCACAGAGCAAGAAGGCCACCTTTTTGCGCGAGGTCATACGGACTCTCGGCCTCAAAAGAGCGAGCGTTTTTTGCGGCCGCGCCGAGCAGTGGGGCAAAACCGCGGACCTTGTTACTCTACGAGCTGTTGAACAATTCGAGCGCGCTTTGCCGGTTGCGGCAAAGCTTGTCGCCGGGCAAGGCAGGTTGTGTCTGTTAATTGGCGCAGGACAAGTTCCAATAGCGCGGCAGATACTCGGTGTAACTTGGAAGTGGCACTCGCCTGAGGTGGTGCCCCGCACCAACGGCAGAGTGGTGCTCGTTGGGCGGCGCTCTGAATCGGCTATACTCCTCCCATTCCCGGAGGACGAGTGACCTCGGTTGATTGCAGTGCCAGGCAAGCGGCTCAGGCCCAGCCCAACGGCCTGTTCACTTCGTTCCGGAAGCGCCTGCTGATACTAGGTCTCCTGCTTGCCATCGCGACCGTCACGCTGTATTACCCGGTACACGGACATCCATTCGTCAATTATGACGATGGCCTCTACGTAGCCGAGAACGACCAAGTCCAGGCGGGATTGACCTGGCCCACCGTCAAATGGGCATTCACGACATTCGAAGTGGGCACGTGGCATCCACTGACTTGGATCTCCCATGCGCTGGATTGTGAGTTGTTTGG
>Ga0209040_10000566_pt1 | contig 28432 bp, 30 predicted proteins | sample BogFormECP12_OM3_FD_188240 | JGI IMG/M metagenome (GOLD analysis project Ga0209040, IMG submission 188240) | Bog forest soil microbial communities from Calvert Island, British Columbia, Canada - ECP12_OM3 (SPAdes) (version 2) | ecosystem: Environmental > Aquatic > Freshwater > Wetlands > Bog ... | reverse complement strand
GCCGGGGTGCATCCATATCGCGAACACGTGGCTCGTTGTCAACGTCGGGGGCGGTCCGACACCCGACAAACCATCGGTAACGCTCAGCGTCCCAGCCGACCCCGATTCAGTCAGCAGCTTTATGAATATCCGCGTTGCGGATATTCAAGCGTGCTATGAACTATGGCGAAATCGAGGAGCCGAGTTTATCACAGAGCCAAAGGACAAGTACGGCGACATGTGCTGCTACATTCGCGATCCTGATGGTTATATTATAGAAGTTGGGCAAAGCAAGCCGGACTTCGCTTACGGCTAAAGGGCACGACTTCGGCTGTACTCTTTGTTTTATACACGCTGGGACTTCGCTTATTCAGCATCGCTCTTGGACAATTACCGGCGCGGATCAGGCTCAGTCGTCCCGCGCCCTCGCAGGTTGATCGACCCGAACCCGATCGCGAACGCCTTGGCGAAGACCGCTTCGGGTCGATCTGACCCGCTCGCCAGGCCCTCCGGCATCACCGCTCTTTGCGCATCGCTTCCGCCCGGTAGCAGCTTCGACTAATCGGAGTGCGCCCTTCGCGATGTTCCGACGGCGCCTTGATCGATGTCCCCTCAGAGCGGACTCCGGTCCTTCCCGGGGCAATCCACGTAGGCGTGCTGTCCGCCCATTTGGGACCCATCCTGACGGGCGCCAACGTTAGATGTGAGCGGCGGCGTTCAGCGACGCCGCAACGGTCTTCCTGGCCTCGCCTTCGCGCGTCGGGCATAATGCGGGGGCCATGGCCCAGCCGGACCTTCTGCCGACCAACGCGCCGGAAATCACCGTCAGCGAGCTTGCGAACGCGCTGAAACGCGCGATCGAGGACCGCTTCGGCTTCGTGCGGGTGCGCGGCGAGATTTCCGGCTACCGCGGGCCGCATTCCTCCGGCCACGCCTATTTCTGCCTCAAGGACGCGGGCGCGCGCCTCGACGCCGTCATCTGGCGCACCTCTTTCGTGCGGATGAAGGTCAAGCCCGAGGAGGGGCTCGAGGTCGTCGCGACCGGCCGGCTCACGACCTTCCCCGGCAAGTCGACCTACCAGATCGTCGTCGAGCAGCTCGAGCTTGCCGGTTTGGGCGCGCTCATGGCGCTCCTCGAGGCGCGGCGGCGCAAGCTCGCCGAGGAGGGCCTGTTCGACGCGGCCCGCAAGCGCCGGCCGCCCTTCCTGCCGAAGGTGGTCGGGGTCGTCACATCGCCGACCGGCGCGGTCATCCGCGACATTCTCCACCGCCTGTCCGACCGGTTCCCGGTCCGGGTCGTCGTCTGGCCGGTCCGGGTGCAAGGCGAGACCTCGGCCGACGAGGTCGCGGCCGCGATCGACGGATTTAACGCGCTGCCCGAGGCCGGGCGTTTGCCGCGACCCGACGTGCTCATCGTCGCGCGCGGCGGCGGCTCGCTCGAAGACCTCATGGCCTTCAACGAGGAGATCGTCGTGCGCGCGGCGGCGAAGAGCGCCATTCCGCTTATCGCGGCGGTCGGCCACGAGACCGACTGGACGCTGATCGACCACGCCGCGGATTTGCGCGCCCCGACGCCGACCGCAGCGGCCGAATTCGCGGTGCCGGTGCGCGTGGAACTCATGGCGAGCCTCGCCGATCTCGACGGGAGGGGACGCGGCGCGATGCTGCGCCTCGTCCAGCGCCGGCGCGCCGAACTCAGGGCGACCGCTCGCGCGCTGCCGACCGGAGAGGCGCTTGTCGCCGAACCGCGCCAGCGACTCGACCGGGCGGGCGATTCGCTCATGGGGCGGCTGCGAGGCGGCCTCGACGCGCGCGCGCTCAGAATGGCGATGCTGTCGCGCGGGCTGGCGCGCCATTCGCCGCGCGCCCATCTGGCCGGCCTTCGCGAGCGCGTGCGGGGACTGCACGGGCGCCACGCCCGGCTGAAGCCGGCGCTCATCGACCGACCGCGAAGCGCGTTCGAGGCCATGGTCCGGGTGCTCGCGCGCGAGCGGGCGCTTCTTCACCGTCGCAACGCCGAACGCGGAGAGACGCTCTTACGCCTCTCGCAACGAATGGACCGACGCCTTGCGGAGCGCGTCGCAAGCCGGCGCGCGCGGCTTTCATCCGCGGCGCAGATGCTGGACGCGGTCAGCTACCGCGCCGTGCTGGACCGCGGCTTCGCCTTGGTCCGCGACGAGTCCTCCCGGCCCGTGCGCAAGGCGGACGAATTGCGCGAGACCCAGCCGATCGCCATCGAGTTCGCCGACGGCGAAGTGGCGGCGATCGTCAACGGCCGCGCGCCGTCGCGCCGGGGCAGACGGAGCCGGAAGCCCGGCGTTGAGGGTCAGGGCAGCCTCTTCTGAGCCGGCTCGACGCGGACCCGGTTACGCCGCGAGCTCCGAAACGGGGGCGCCGGCGTCGGTTTCGCCGGCCTGTCGCGGGGACTGGGACGCGGCGACGGAAGAGCCGACGACGCCCGTCTTTCTCAGACTTCCTTCGAGCCAGGCGGGCAGGAACGTTTCAAGCCATGCCGCGACCCGACCGTCGTGCTGGAACCAGCCGTCAAGATGCCGCGGCCGGCTCAAGGCGCCGGGGCGGCTCAGGCGCTCCGCGCCGCGCAAGGTCCAGCGGCACATCATGTGATACGTCACTTCCGGGTGGAACTGCAGGCCAACCGCGGCTTTGCCGTAGCGATAGGCCTGGTTGGGGAAGTCTCCGGCGCCCGTAGCCAAAAGCTCGGCGCCGCTTGGCAGGTCGAACCCGTCGGAGTGCCACTGATAGACCCAGCGCGGGAAGTTTTCCTCGCAGAGGGAGTCGCCGGCGCCGGTCGGGGAAATGCGGAAATAGCCGATTTCGCTGCGCTTGTCCTCGAAGGTGAACACGCGCGCTCCAAGCGTCCGCGCCATCATCTGGGCCCCGAGGCAGATGCCAAGCAGCGGCTTTTGCTCCGCAAGCGGGACTTTGAGCCAGTCGATCTCTTCGCGCATCCAGTCGCAGGAATCGTTGGCGCACATGGGTCCGCCGAAAACGACGACGCCGTCGTGGCCTGAGAGCGTCTTCGGCAAAGGCTCGCCGAGGCTCGGGCGGCGGATGTCGAGACGCGCGCCCATCGCTTTGAGCGCAAGCCCCATGCGCCCAGGCGTCGAATGCTCCTGATGCAGCACGGTCAAAATCGTCGGGCGGCGACCCGGCGTCGCCATCGCGCTCACGTTGTTCGTCCTCATCCCCTCGCGGCGAACGCCGCGACTCCCCTCAAATTAAGAAAGCAATTTCCGCGCCGAAAGATTAACAGCCAATGAACCGCCATAGCATTTTTGGAACCCGCCTGTCCGGGTTCAGATAGATATGAGAACTTTGGCGAGTCGACCGCAGCCTCGCGCTCATCGCCCGGTCAGCGACTGCCGGCGGATGCGCCGGTCGATGATCGTCTGCAACACGACCGAGATGACAATGACGAGGCCGAAGGCGAGTTGGGTGTAGAAGGCGTTGACGCCGGCCGAGACGATGCCGGCGTTGATCGCGCCGATGATGAACGAGGCGACGAACGTCCCGACCACCGACCCCGCGCCGCCGAACACCGACGTCCCGCCGAGGAAGACCGAAGCGATGGTGTTGAGCAGCGACCCCTCGCCGGTGCTCGGCCAGAAATAATAGCCGTAGATCGAGCTTAGGAGGCCGCAGAAGACAGCGGTCACGCCGACCAGCACGAAGGCCTTGATCTTCACCCGCGCGGCGTTGACGCCCATGAGCCGTGCGCTGACTTGGTTGTCGCCGGTTAAGAACACGTGCGCCCCAAACTGCGTGCGGTTGAGCAGGAGCCATTCGGCGATGAGGATGGCGACCATCCAGAGGGTCTGCACCGGAAAACCGAACACCGGCTCGCGCAGGAGCGCGTGCATTTGCGGATATTGCTCCGCCGTCAGCGGCACGCCGGTTCCTCCCATCAGCACGAGCTCGAGGCCGCGGAACAGGAACCCCGTGCCGATGGTGATGACGAGCGAGGGGATGCTGAGCGAAGCGACCAGAAGGCCGTTGATGAATCCGCAGACGGCGCCGGTTAAGAGCGCGCAGATGAGCCCGACCCACCAGGGCGCGCCGCCATAGGCGGCGACGAGGCAGAACGCGGCCGTCCCCAGCGCCATGACGGATGGAAACGACAGGTCGATTTCGCCGGTGATGACGACGAAGGTGAGCGACAGCGCGATGATGCCGAAGAGCGGCGTCGTCTCGGCGAAGGCGCGATAGATGTCGATGTCGGTGAACACCCTCGGCGCGGCGATGACGAAGCCGAGCCACATCGCCAGGCCGACCCCGATGATGCCGAGCTGGCTGCCGTAGCGCAGCATAAGCGAGGGCGGCGCGCCGCGGTTGCCGACCGGCCGGGCTTGGAGCGCCTTGTCCGTCATTGCGGCAGCTCCATCGTTCCGGTGCGCGCGACGTGATAGAGCCGCTCGATCAGCGCGTCCATCGTGATGTCCGCGCGACTAAATACGCCCGCGACCTTGCCGCGATCGAGCACGTAGAGCCGGTCGACGACTGGGTAGATGTTGAAGATATTGTGGTCGATGAAGATCGCCGACCTGCCGACCTCCTTGATGTGGCGGACGAAGTCGAGGGTCTTCTTGGTCTCGCTCAGCGACAGGCCCATCGTCGGCTCGTCGAGGATGACGAGCTCCGCCTCGAAATAGAGGGCGCGGGTGATCGCCACCCCCTGTTTCTCGCCGCCGGACATGGTGGCGACCACGTTGTTGGGATGCACGGCGGCGGAGGTGAAGCCCATATGCTCGCTCATGAGGCGCGCGCATTCGGCGCGCATGCGTTCGACGTCGAGCAGACCGAGGCGCGTGCGCAGCTCCCGGCCCATGAACATGTTGCGCCAGATCGGCTGCTTCTCACACAGCGCCCGCTCCTGGTAGACGGTCTCGATGCCGAGCTTACGCGCCCGCGCGACCGACCAATCGTCGACCCGCTTGCCGCGGAAATAGATTTCGCCGCCGGCGTCAGGCGAGTAGAAGCCCATCACGACCTTGATGAGCGTCGATTTGCCCGCGCCGTTGTCGCCGAGGAGGCCGACGATCTCGCGCCGGTCGACCCGGAAATTGACGTTCGCCAAAGACCGGACTTCGCCGAACGTCTTGGAGACGTTCTTAAGTTCGATGACCGGCGTTTCGCCGACGCTCACTGTCGCAGCCGCCGTCATCGCGCCCGACCCTTTCATGCGCCTGCCCATCCAATACGCGCCTCGTCCTGAGCTTGTCGAAGGACGCTTCAGAGCGGACGAAGGTCCCTGTCAAGCTGGTCCATCCTTCGACAAACTCAGGATGAAGGTTTTGCTATGGCGACGACGCCACCTTCGACAAGCTCAGGATAAGGGTTTTGCTATGGCGATGACGCCACCTTCGACAAGCTCAGGATAAGGCGCGGCGAGGCGCCGCCGCGAGCGGCGCCTCGTCCGTCCTGTCCGATAAGGCTTTTACCGGATTTCCTTCGCTGCGAGCGGCGCGACGGCGTCGACGTTCTTGGGATCGACGAACGCGCCCGCCGTGTTGATGTCGAGGCCCGACATGCCGAACTTCTTGGTCAGGCAGATGTTGAGGATCGGCAGGTAGCCCTGCAGATACGGCTGCTGATCGATGACCAGCTCCTGGTAGCCGTCTTTGACCGCCTTGGCGGTGTTCGGCGACATGTCGAAGCCGGCGAAGAAGACCTGGCCGGGCTTCAGCGAAGCCGCGCGCGCGAAGACCCCGACGTTCGAGGTCAAGGCCCCATGGTCGGTGACGACGACCTTGATGTTCGGATTGGCTTTCATCACACCGACGAAGGTCGCGGTTCCGGCGTTCGGGTCGGCGTCGGTCGCCTTGTCGATCTCCTGATAGATGACCTTGGCGCCGGCCTTCTCAAGCGCCTCGATCACACCGACCGTGCGCGAACCGCGGTCGCCACCCTGGCCCTTCAGACCCCAGACGAAGGCTGCGTCGCCGGCTTTGATTCCGGCCCGCTTCGCCGCCTCGGCGCCAAGCGCGTAGCCCGCGGCGTGATTCGGGGCGCCGACATAGCCCATGCCCTGCGGTCCGTACTTATCCTGCGCCTTGGGAAGCGCGGTGTTGGCGGTGGTGAAGATGATGCCCTGCGCGAACGCCTTGTCGATCAGCGGACCGGTGGCGTCGTCGCCCGGATGCCCCATGAAGGCGATCCCGTCGACCTTCGTCGCGATTGCTTGCTGAAGCTGGGTCAGCATCGTGTTGGGGTCCCAGTTCGAGAAGTAGTAGGTGACCGACGGCCCGAGATCGAGCTCGGCCTGGCGATAGCCGTTGTAGACGTTGTTGGCGAACACGCCGCCCTGCGGGCCGCCGGGGAAGGCGGCGATCTTGACGCCCTGGCACCATTTCGCCGTCGGCTCAACCGCGTGAGCCGATTGCGCGGCGAGAAGCGCCGCGGCGAGCGCGGCGGTCGCGGCCGCCATAAGTCGAAGTTTCGTTGTCATGTGTTTAAGACCTCCCAATCTTTTTGCCGTTTTCGGCGCGACGCCGCCGCATGCGGCCGGATGATGGACTGGCGCCCGGCGATTTTCAACATGCCGGCCATGGAAGCCGACGCCGAAACATTGCTTCGCGCCGGCTGTCTCTTAGGGCGGGTCGGCGGCCTGCGCTTTGATCTTGCTCAAGGGCGCGCGCGTCTTTGGACTGAAGCGACGCCTTCGCATTTGGCGCGGGCGCGGTTATGTTGCCGCCAAGGCGGAAGCCGCCAGACGTGGAGGACGCAGGGAAGGGTCAGCCCAGACTGGCGCGTTCCTTTTTGCGTCCCTTGATACTCGGAGCGCTCATGTTCACGCTAGGCGTCGATTTCGGCACCAACACGGTTCGGGCGCTCGTCGTGCGCTCATCGGACGGCGCCGAGTACGGAAGCCGGGTCGTCGAATATCCGTCCGGCTCGCAGGGCGTTCTGCTTGACCCGAAGGACGGACTCCTCGCAAGGCAACATCCCGGCGACTATCTGTTCGGCCTTGAGGAGAGCATCCGGGGCGCGCTCGAGGAAGCTGTGGGCAAGCAAGACTTCGACGCCTCGAAGATCGTCGGCGTCGGCGTCGACACCACCGGATCGAGCCCGCTGCCGGTGGATGAATCGAACCGGCCGCTCGCCTTGAGCGAAAAGTGGCGCCATGACCTCTCGGCGCAATGCTGGCTCTGGAAGGACCACACGAGCTGGCGCGAGGCGGCGAAGATCACCGAGCTCAGCGCCAAAATGCGGCCGCGGTACATCGCCAAGTGCGGCGGCGTCTATTCTTCGGAATGGTTCTGGTCGAAGATCTGGCACTGCCTCAACGTCGCGCCCGCGACGTTCGACGCCGCCTTGTCCTGGGTCGAGATCGCCGACTGGATTCCCTCGATTCTGGCGGGGATCGCCGATCCGCGCCGCATCAAGCGCGGCGTCTGCCCGGCCGGGCACAAGGCGCTCTATTCCGACGAATGGGGCGGCCTGCCGGACAAGGAGTTTTTGGGCGCGCTCGATCCGAAGCTCGCGGGCTTACGCGACCGGCTCTACGAGAAGGCCTACGACGCGAGCGACCCGGCCGGCGCGCTCTGCCCGGAATGGGCGGAAAAGCTCGGCCTCAACGAGGGCATCCCGATCGCCATCGGCGAGTTCGACGTCCACTACGGGTCGATCGGCTGCGGCGTGCAGGAGGGCACGCTCGTCAAGGTGATCGGCACCTCGACCTGCGACTGCGCGGTGGTGTCGGCGGAGAAAAGCGTCGCCGACATTCCCGGCATCTGCGGCATCGTGAAAGGCGCGATCCTGCCCGGCTATTTCGGGATCGAGGCCGGCCAGTCGGCGGTTGGCGACTTCTTCAAATGGTGGGTCGAGGTCGTCTGCGGCGGCGACGAGGCGCTGCACGCGCAACTCTCCGAAGAAGCCGCGCGGCAGAAGCCGGGCGAAGCGGGCCTCCTGGCGCTCGACTGGAACAACGGCAACCGCACGATCCTCGTGGACCAGCTTCTCACCGGAGTCATTCTCGGGCAGGATCTCTACACGACCCGCGCCGACGTCTACCGGGCGCTCATCGAGGCGACCGCGTTCGGCGCGCGCGCCATCATCGAGCGGCTGCAGGAGTATGGCGTGCGCATCGACCGCGTCGTGTGCAGCGGCGGCATCGCGGAGAAGAATGCGCTGCTGATGCAGATCTACGCCGACGTGACGGGACGGGTCATGCATGTCGCGGGCTCGAGCCAGAGCTGCGCGCTCGGCTCCGCCATCGCCGCGGCCGTTCTCGCCGGGGCGCATCCGGACTTCGAGGCGGCGGAGTCGGCGATGACGAAGCTCAAGCCCACGCATTACGAGCCGACGCCTGAGAACCGGAAGGTCTACGATGAGCTCTACGCGCTCTATCGCGTCCTGCACGACAGCTTCGGCGGGCTCACCAAGTCCGCCGATCTTTCGCGGGTGATGAAGGATCTCATCGAAATAAAATACGCGCAGCGCGCTTGATTACGGCTCGTATCCTAGAATTAAGAGCGCCTGCGCTGAAACGACCAAAAGGGCCACTATGATCAACCTCGCCGCTCCCGATATCTGGTTCGTCTGCGGATCGCAGCATCTCTACGGCCCCGGGCCGTTGCAGAAGGTGGCGGCCGACGCGCGTGACGTCGCCGGCGCGCTCTCCGATTCGAAGAAGCTCCCCCTGAAAACGGTCTACAAGGCGCTGCTGACGACGCCGGACGAAATCGCCAAGCTCTGCATGGAGGCGAACGCCGATGAGAGCTGCGCCGGCCTCATCATCTGGATGCACACCTTCTCGCCTTCGAAGATGTGGATCCGCGGCCTGAACGTCCTGCGCAAGCCCTTTCTGCATCTGCACACGCAGTTCAACCGCGACCTGCCGTGGTCGACCATCGACATGGATTTCATGAACCTCAACCAGTCGGCGCATGGCGACCGCGAGGCGGGATTCATTCACACGCGCATGCGCCTTAACCGCAAGGTCGTCGTGGGGCACTGGTCCGATCCGGAGGCGCAGGATCGGATCGGCGCCTGGATGCGCGCGACGCGCGCCTGGGCCGACTGGCAGGGCGCGAGATTCTGCCGCTTCGGCGACAATATGCGCCAGGTCGCGGTCACCGAGGGCGACAAGGTGGCGGCCGAGATGAAATTCGGCTTCGCGACCAACGGCTATGGGGTGGGCGAGCTCGCCGACGCGGTCGGCGCGGTCACCGACGCGGACGCCAAGGCCTTGGCCGGCGAATACGAGGAGCGCTACGACGTCGTTCCCGCCCTCCGGAGAGGAGGCGAGCGGCACGCGTCGCTCCTCTACGGGGCGCGACTCGAGCTAGGCCTGCGCACGTTCCTGGGCGCCGGCGGCTTCAAGGGCTTCACGACCACCTTCGAGGATCTGCACGGGCTTCGGCAACTGCCCGGCCTCGCGCCGCAGCGGCTGATGGCGGACGGCTACGGATTCGGCGCCGAGGGCGACTGGAAGACCGCCGCGCTCGTCCGCGCGATGAAGGTCATGGGCGACGGGCTGCCGGGCGGCACGTCGTTCATGGAGGACTACACCTATCACCTTGAGCCGCATGGGCATGAGGTTCTCGGCGCGCACATGCTGGAAGTGTGCCCGACGATTGCGGCGGCGAAGCCGACGCTCGAAATCCACAAGCTCACGATCGGAGGCAAGGAGGACCCGGTCCGGCTCGTTTTCGACGTGGCCCCGGGTCCGGCGCTCAACGCCAGCCTCATCGACCTCGGCGCGCGTTTCCGGCTGCTCGTCAACGAAGTGACGGCGGTCGGCCATCCGCCGCTGCCGAAGCTGCCAGTCGCGCGTGCGGTGTGGGAATGCAAGCCCGACTTCAAGACGGCGTGCGCGGCCTGGATCCTCGCCGGCGGCGCGCACCACACGGGCTTTAGCTATGACGTGACTTCCGAAATGCTCGAGGACTTCGCGACCATCGCGGGAATTGAGTTCGTGAAGATCGGCGAGGAAACGACGCTGCCGAGCTTCAAGCAGGAGCTGCGCTTGAACGACGTCTACTATTATCTGGCGCACGGCTTCCGGGCCTGATGAGCCGACGGGTCTGGGTCTTTAGGCGAGCGAAATGGCTGGGCATACGGAACTCAAGCGGGAAGCCTACGAGGCGAACGTCGCGCTCCCGAAGCATGGCCTCATCAATCTGACCTTCGGCAACGCGAGCGCCATCGACCGCACAAAAGCCGTGTTCGCCATCAAGCCGAGCGGCGTCGACTATCACGCGCTCAAGCCCCGCGACATGGTGGTCGTGGACCTCGAGGGACGGACCGTCGAGGGGCGGCTCAATCCGTCGTCGGACACGCCCACCCACCGCCGCCTGTTCCTCGCCTTCGCTGAGATCGGCGGCGTCGTCCACACCCATTCGTCGCATGCGACCGCCTTTGCGCAGGCCGGCCTGCCCATTCCGATCTTCGGGACCACCCACGCCGACTATTTCAACGGCGAGGTGCCCGTCACCCGCAAGATGACGCCCGAAGAAATCGCCTCGGCCTACGAGTGGGAGACGGGCAACGTGATCGTCGAGCGCCTGCAAGGCCTCGACACGGCCGACTTCCCGGGCGTCCTGGTCAACCGGCATGCGCCGTTCGCCTGGGGGCCGAGCGTCGCCAAGGCGGTGGAGATCGCCGTGGCGATGGAATGCATCGCCCACATGGCCTTGATGTCGCTGCAGCTGAAGCCCGACCTTGCGCCGATCGAGCAGTCGCTTCTGAACAAGCACTTCAAGCGCAAGCACGGGCCCGGCGCCTACTACGGGCAGAAGGCCGCCGGCTGAGGTTACTTCCCGGAAACGGCCCTGGGTCCGCCGGCTCAGGCGGCCTCAACCGCGTCCATAGCCAGCTTCGCCATCAGCGGCACGGCCGCGCCCATCTGGCGCGCGCGCTCCGGGTTCGAGGCGTTGCCGTCGAGCGAGCGCTTAAAGACGCCCTGAACGATCGCCGCGACCCGGAAAAAGCTGAAGGCGATGAGGAAGGTCCAGTCGGCAATGTGGTCGAGCCCGGCGCGCCGGCAATAGGCGGCGACGTATTCCTCTTCGGTCGGCAGACCGTGCGCCGCCCGATCCACGCCGGCAAGGCCGCGGAACGAGCCTTCGTGCGGCAAGCGCCATTGCATGCACTGGTAGGCGAGATCGGCGAAGGGATGGCCAAGCGTCGAAAGCTCCCAGTCGAGCACCGCGAGCAGCTTCGGCGAATGCGCGTCGAAGATCATGTTGTCGATGCGCCAGTCGCCGTGCACGAGCGCCACGCGTCCGTCGTCGGTCGGAACGTTTTGCCCCAGCCAGTCGATGAGCCGGTCCATGTCCTTGATCGTGCCCGTTTCGCTCGCGCGGTATTGCTCGGTCCAGCGCTGCGACTGGCGCGAGAAATAGTTGCCGGGTTTGCCGTAGTCCGACAGCCCCGCCGCCGCGACGCCTATGCCATGCAGCCGCGCGAGCGCCGCGTTCATCGCGTCGTAGACGGCCATGCGCTCGCTTCGCGGCGCCTCCGGCACGGCCGGGTCCCAGAAAACGCGGCCCTCCACATACGCCATCACGTAGAAGGCCGTGCCGATGACGCTCTCGTCCTCGCAGAGCGCAAGCGCCCGCGGCGCCGGGTAGCCGCACGTCTCGAGCGCCTTCAACACGCGAAATTCGCGCTCGATCATATGCGCGCTTTTGAGGAGTTTTCCGGGCGGCTTGCGGCGCAAGACGTAGCGCGCGCCAGCCGTTTCAATGAGGTAGGTCGGGTTCGACTGGCCGGTTGGAAATTTCTTCGCATGGGTAGGCCCGCGCCAGCCCTCGACATGCGCGCTCGCCCAGGCGTTGAGCGCGGTGAGGTCCTCCGGGAAGGCGGCGCTCATGGCGCCGGCGCTTCATTCGAGTAACGCTTCATCTCGGCCTTGGCGATCACGCGCCGGTGGACCGCGTCCGGACCGTCGGCGAGGCGGAGCGTGCGCACCTGCGTCCACATGCGCGCCAGCGGGAAATCCTGGCTGATGCCCGCGCCGCCATGCATCTGCACCGCCTGATCGATCACTTCGAGCGCGACGCGCGGCGCGATCACCTTGATCTGCGAGATGAGCGGCGCCGCGGCGCGCACGCCCTGCGTATCCATGGCCCAGGCGGCCTTGAGGCAGAGGAGCCGCGCCATCTCGATGCTCATGCGGCACTCGGCGATGATGTCGGGATTGGCGCCGAGTCGGGCGAGCTTCTGCCCGAACGCGGTGCGCAAGGCCGCCCGGCGGCACATGGCTTCGAGCGCCCGCTCCGCCTGGCCGATGGCGCGCATGCAATGGTGGATGCGCCCGGGCCCCAGGCGCCCTTGCGCGATCTCGAAGCCGCGCCCGCGACCGAGGATCAGCGCGTCCTTCGGCACGCGCACGTCCTCAAAGCGGATGTGCATGTGGCCGTGCGGCGCATCGTCCGCGCCGTACACTTTGAGCGCCCGCAACACCTTGATCCCCTTGGTCGCCGCCGGCACGAGCAGCATCGAATGGCGCGCGTGCGGGGACGCCCCCGGGTCGGTGAGCGCCATGGTGATGTAGAGCGAGCAGCGTGGGTCGCCAGCGCCGGACGACCAGCATTTCTCGCCGTTGAGCACCCAGGTCTCGCCCTCGAGGCGGGCGTCCATGGCGATGTTGGTCGCGTCCGACGAGGCGACGCCGGGTTCGGTCATCAGATAAGCCGAACGCGCCCGCCCCTCGAGCAGATCGGGCAGCCAGCGCGCCTTCTGCTCAGGCGATCCGTAGCGTTCGAGCACCTCCATGTTGCCGGTGTCGGGGGCCGAGCAGTTGAACACCTCCGAGGCGAGAAGGGACCAGCCCATCTCTTCGGCGAGATAGGCGTATTCGACTGTCTTAAGGCCATAGCCCTTGTCGGAGCCGGTGAGCCAAAAATTCCAGAGACCCTTGGCGCGCGCCTTGGCCTTCAAGGATTCGCGGACTTCGACCATGCGCTCGGTCGGCTTGAAGCGGTCGCCCTCGCGGCCGACCTCGGCCTCGTATTCCTCCTCGAGCGGCATGATCTCATCGCGCACCATGGCGCGCACCGCGGCGATGAGCGGACGGACTTTGTCAGTGACGCCGAGATCCACAGGCGATTCCTCCCAGGACTAACCCAATTCGCGATTTGGCGCCGAAACCCCGGCGCGGCAAGCGCTGATGTCGGCTCAGGCCGCCCAGAGCGCGATTGGTTGGTCGAAGCCTTTAAGCGCGTAGTCCTTCGCTTCGCTCGCAGCGAGCTCGGCCGGCGCGCGGTCGTGAACTGCTTGCGTCACCAGGATCTCGCCAGGAGCGGCGGCCGACTGCGCTCTGGAGGCGCGGTTGACCACCGTGCCGATCGCGGTGAGGTCGTGATGCGTGCGGCCGAACTCGCCGAAGCTCACCTCGCCGGAATCGACGCCGACGCCGACGGCAACGTCGCTGTCGCGTTCTTCCGCACCCGAAAAACGGCGGCGACGCTCCCGCCAGCGCGCCTGGATGTCGCGCGCCGCGAGCACCGCTTGGCGCGCATGGTCGTCGTGGCGAATGGGGAAATTGAAGATGGCCATTACCGCGTCGCCCATCGTCTTGTTGAGGAGGCCGTCGTGATCCCAGATGGCTTCGGCGCATTCGTCGTAGAAGGCGTCGAGCATCTCGGAGACCGCGCCGCTGGACTGCGACTGCGACAGCCCGGTGTAGCCGCGCAGATCCGCAAACAGCACGCTAGCGTCAATCGTCACCTGCCGCGCCTTCATGAGCTTGGTGAACATCATCTCGCAGATGGTGCAGGTGTTCGGGTTCATCCGGCTCGGCCGGATGCCGAAGGCGCGGAACGGGACGGAGACGACGCCGCGCAGAGGCACCGGCATGTGCATCTGCTGCCAGCATCCCTGACAGATTCTTGCGCGGGGACGCGCCATCACCCATCCCTCCTCCCTCTCCCGAAGGAGCCACCAAGCCGGCGAGCGTCTTTCATATCGGAGAGGCCGGCGCAATGGGCCGGACGAACCGCCGCAGGCGATGAGCGCAGGCGCCAGCCGCTCATAGCCCCTTTGCGAACCAGATGCGGGAATGCCCCGGCGGGAAATTCTCGAGGCGGCCGAACTCGCGATAGCCGTGGCGCTCGTAGAACTTGGGCGCCTGGAAGGTGAACGTGTCGAGATAGGCGCCATGGCAGCCTTTCGCGCGCGCCGCCTCTTCGGCTTCCATCAGCAGGCGCGAGCCGACGCCCTGGCGCCGATAGCCCTCGGCGACCCAGAGCCAATGGACGAAGAGCCAGTCGAAAACCAGGAGGTAGCGCACGCCCGCCTGCACCGCCCCGCCGGGCTCCCGGCCAAAAATCCAATGCGGCGTCCAGTCGCCCGGCAGCCCGAGGCCGGCGCTGTGGGCGCTGAGCCCCTCGGCAATGGTCATTTGGGAGGCTTCGTCCGGCGCTTCCTCCGGCGCGATCTTGAGCGGCGGCGTTCCAACTGGCATCATCCCTGGGAGATTAGAGCGGGCGCGCCCGCTCCGCCAGCGGCCGCGCGCCGGCCCGCCCCAAAAAGCCGCCCGCTTGTCAAAAGCGCGGCGGCCGGTCTATTCAGCGTACCGGACGTTTTCATTCGCGACGTCCGGGCTTTTCATGAGGCTTTTCCAATGCAAGAGATCACACGTCGAGGCTTGATCGTGTCCGCGGCCGCGCTTGCGGGCGGAGCCGCCGTCGCGCCCGCCGAGGCCGCGACCGGATCGATCGCGCTCCATATCGTCAGCGCCGGTTTCATCTTCGGCGTGTCCGGCGGCAGCGGCGTGCTGACGTTCCGGGGCGTCTCGTATCCTCTGTCGATCGGCGGCATTAGCGCCGGGGCGACCATCGGCGTCTCCGGGGCGGACCTCGTCGGAACCGCCGTCAACCTTCGCACCCCCCGCGACATCGAGGGCATCTATTCCGCGATCGGAGCGGGGCTCGCCATCGCCGGCGGACGCACCGCCGCTCAGCTCTCCAACGCGCGGGGCGTGATTCTGCGCGTCAGAGGACGCCAGGTCGGGTTCATGTTCTCGCTCGACCTCAGCGGCATGTCGATCTCGCTCAGGGCGTAGAGGGTCCCGCTTTGTTCGCGGGAGGGCGGCGCCGGCCTCCTTCTTCCCGCTTCGCAAGGAGAGAGCCGCCCGCAAGAGTGGTGGCGGAGGCCAATGTTCGCCCCTCCACCATCCCCGGACAGATCCAGGATCAAGTCCGGGGGCGTATCGTGCGGCGCATCAAACAAACTTTCGGCGAGCGCCGCCGACGCAATCGAGAGGAAGCGGCTATCCCTTCGCTTTCAAAAACGCGTCGAAGGCGTCGAGCGTTGCTTTCGAGACATAGTGCTCGATGCCCTCGGCGTCGGCCTCCGCGGCTTCGCGCGGGACGCCGATGGCGATGAGGACGTCGACGACCAGCCGGTGGCGGCGGCGCGACCGCTCGGCCATTGCCTCGCCCGCCGGCGTCAAGACCACGCCGCGATAGGGTTTGGAGACGGCAAGCCCCTCGCGCTTCAATCTCGCGATCGCCTTGCTCGCGGTCGGATGAGCGACGCCGAGGTGGTTGGCGATGTCGGTCATGCGCGCCTCTCCGCTGGCGGCGCGCAAGTCCGCGATGAGCTCGGTGCAGTCCTCGAGCATCGAAGCGGCGCGCGCCTTGCGCACCCGGCCGAAGCGGCGGGCGTGGCTGGGCGCGGTCTCGCTCTCGGTGGCGCCGGTAGACTTCGCCATCCGCTTCCCTCTCCGCCTCCGGCAACTTAGCGCCCTGGAGCGGTGAGGCGCAACGCCATCCGGGTGGCCTAGCAGGGCACTCAGCCGCGCAGCCGGCGGAAAACCAGAGCCCCCCTACTTCGCGAGGTTGTCGACGCCTGCTTTGTAGAGCCCGTCGAAAATCTTCTTGACCTCCGCGGCGGGCGCGCCCTTCGCGTCGAACATGCCGGACCAGGTGATCGAGGAGCCCGAGCCGGATGGCGTAACGGCGATTTTGGAGTGATAGTTGGCGACCGGAAGCGGACCGGGGTTCGTGATGGCGTAGGAATACGTGTGCGCCTTGTCGTCGCGGCTCTCAAGTTGCTCGACGACGACGGCTCCGTCCGGCGTAGTCAGCGTCCTCGTCGTTCCGTCCGCGGACATGACGCATTTCAGTCCCAGACCCCAGTTCGCTATTCCGCAGAAGTCTCCGATTTTGGCCCAAACGGCGTCGGGAGTCGACGCCGACGTCGCCGTAAGGCTCGCCTCGATCGCCAAGGCGGGCAGCGACAACGAGGTGGCGAATACGATTCCGGACGCGACGGCAGCGGCGTATCTCATGGACGTGTTCCTCCAAAGCCTGCCCGCCCATATTGGTAGGACCGACCATTTCTATTGCACATAGCCTCATCGACGTACAGGCGGTTGAACCATTGGCTAAGATCCTACCTCGCGAGCACCTGGCGCACGCGGTCGACGAGTTCGCCCTCAGGCGCCGAGAATTGCGCGCGCTGGCGCAGTTCGAGGTAGTCGGCGCGATCCTTGGTCGTTTTGGCGAGTTCCGCGCCGAGCTTGAGGTCGCGGATCGTAACGAGCGGCCCGCCCGGCGCGTCGCGCTCGTTTCCGCCTTGGATGACCGCGACGCGGCTCCTGCGCCGGTCGGCGTATTTGAGTTGGGCGTTCATCTTTCCGTCGCCGAGGTAGAGTTCGGACGCAATGCCGGCGGAGCGCAACGACGTGATGAGGCGCTGGTAGCGCCCCATGGAGGCTTCGTCGCGGTCGAGGGTGAGCACGACGACCGGGCCGGCGGCCTCAGCCGCCGCGACAATCGGGCTTTGGATGGCGCGCAGCGCGGCGAGCAGGCGCGAGACGCCGATCGAGAAGCCGGTCGCCGGCACGGGCTCAGGCCGAAAGCGGGCGACGAGGCCGTCGTAGCGCCCGCCGCCGCCGACTGAGCCGAAGCGGACCGGCTTTCCATCCTCGCCCGGCGTCTCGAAGGTCAGCTCCGCCTCGAAGACCGGGCCGGTGTAGTATTCGAGGCCGCGCACGACGGACGTCTCAAAACGGATGCGGTCCTCGTAGCCGACTGCTCGAATAAGATCGAGAATCCCCTCCACCTCGCGAAGCCCGTCCGAGAATAGGGCGTTTCGCTCAGCGCTTCGGAGTTCGCCCGGCAGCCTGAGTCGCAGCCCTTCGTTGGTATATATTGTACCTTTCGGTACGGTCTGTGCCGACGAGCTGGTCAGAGCCAGGAACGCGACGTTCGCCTCAACTTGTGCCTCGTTGAGGTCAGCGCCTCTTGTGAAGTCTCCGCTTTCGTCTCTGCGACCGGCGCCTAGCAGATTGCGGACGCCCTCAATCCCAAGTCGGTCAAACTTATCCAGTGCCCGCAGCACCATAAGTCGTCGCGCAGCGTTATTTGGCCCTCCTAGCCCCTGAGATTCCTGCAAGCCCTCATACAGTTTCTTATTGCTAAACTTGATGACGTAGTCGCCGCGCGCGATGCCGACCGCCTGCATCACGTCGGCCGCCATCATGCACATTTCCGCGTCCGCCGCGGGCGAGGCCGAGCCCACGGTGTCGGCGTCGAACTGCATGAACTGGCGGTAGCGGCCCGGCCCCGGCTTCTCGTTGCGGAAGACCCAGCCCGCGCGATACGACCGATACGGCTTCGGCAGGCGGTCGTAGTTCTCCGCGACATAGCGGGCGAGCGGCGCGGTCAAGTCATAGCGCAGCGAAAGCCACTCATCGTCGTCGTCCTTGAACGAGAAGACGCCCTCGTTCGGCCGGTCCTGGTCCGGCAGGAATTTGCCGAGCGCCTCGGTGAACTCGACAAACGGCGTCTCGACCGCCTCGAAGCCGTAGAGCGCGTAGACGTCGCGGATCTTCGCCATCATCTTTTCGGCGGCGGCGATGTCGGCGGCGTCGCGGTCGGTGAAGCCGCGCGGCAGCGCCGCGCGCGCGCGGTTCGATGCGTCAGAATCGCTCATGGCTTCGAATCTGTGAGCGACGCAACCATCAGATCAGGCCGGCGGCGATATTGATGGTGAGCGCGACAATCACCGCGTTGAAGAAGAACGCGACGGCGCTGTGCGCAATGACGATGTGGCGCATCTCGGTCGTCGTGACGTTGACGTCGGCGGTGGCGAAGGCGCAGCCGATGACGAAGGCCTGATAGGCGAACTCGCTCCAGTCCGGTTCGCCGCCGCCCGGGAATTTGAGGCCGCCGCAGATCCCGCCTCCGTCGGACGGCCCGTAGTAAGCGCCGGCGTAATGCAGCGCGAACATGACATGGATGAAGGTCCAGGCGCTAACGATCGTCGCCGCGACCAGCAAAAGATGCTCGGTCCTGGGCAAGGGCCCCATGTTTTTGACTGGTCCTAGCTCCCAGACGACGGCGCCCAGGGCGGCGAGGGCCGCCACGATGGTGAGAACGAGCAGCACCTCCTGTCCCTCGTCCTCGGGTCGAGAATCGACCCGCGCGTCCGCCTTCCGTCCGCTCCACATCTGGGCGATCATGCCGAGAAACGCCCAGGCGCCGACGTTCCAGCCGATCAGGAGGCGAGTCGGCTCGCGAACCTCCGGCCAGAGCCATGTCGCGAGCACATAGGCGAGCGCCATTAGGCCCACGCCCGTCAGCAGGCGAGGCCGATGGGCGATGCCGGCAAGAATGTCGCCGAGACCGGCCGAGTCTTCGCGCGGGTCGCTCAAGTTCGCAAAGTTGCACTGATCGAAGGACGGTGCTGCCTTGCCGCACGCAGCGCGGATGGTCAAGCGGGTGTTGTTCCTGCGATCAAACCGGTTGAAGCGCCCGGCTATTTCGCGAGGCTCGCGATATAGGCGCCGAGGTCCCGAGCCTCAGTGCGCGAAAGCTGCATGTCCGGCATTTTTGGATGCGGGTCCATGAGGAAATGAGCGATCTTGTCAGCGGTGAAGCCGGGCTTTTTGGCGATGGTCGCGAAGGGAGGAACATTGTCCGCGCCGCGCGTCTGATCGGCAGAGACGATGTGGCAGGAGGCGCACCATCTCTTGGCGAGGCGCTCGCCGTTCGACGCGTCCGCCGCGAGCGCTGGCCCGCACGCCAGGATCATCGACGCTGCGAGAAAGAGCCGCAGCCGGCGGCGCTCTTCGGCGGCATTCGACCTGCTAGAAATCGACGCTCTGGCGCTTGTCATGAGTGCATCTATCCTCGAACCCTTGGCTCCTCGCGCTCGGCAAAGCACGCGGGGATATGCGGACACCAATGCACGCGTTTGTCGCGGCGAAAACCCGCCCGCCAACAAGAAAGGGCGGCCGCGGCGCCGCCCTTTCCCAAGCCAGAAGAGACGCTTCAGGACGAATAATACATGTCGAACTCGACCGGGTGCGGCGCCATCTCGAACCGCTGCACCTCGGCCATCTTGAGTTCGATGTAGCTGTCGATGAAATCGTCGTCAAAGACGTCGCCCGCCTTGAGGAACGCGCGATCCTTGTCCAGGTTGGAGAGCGCCTCGCGCAGCGACCCGCACACCGTCGGAATCTTCTTGAGTTCCTTGGGCGGCAGGTCGTAGAGGTCCTTGTCGACGGCCGAGCCGGGATCGACCTTGTTCTTGATGCCGTCGAGGCCGGCCAGCAGCATCGCCGAGAAGGCGAGGTAGGGGTTGGCGCACGGATCCGGGAAGCGCACCTCGACCCGTTTGGCTTTCGGATTGGATGTCCAGGGTATGCGGCAGGCCGCCGAGCGGTTGCGCACCGAATAGGCGAGCAACACCGGCGCCTCGAAGCCCGGCACCAGGCGCTTGTAGCTGTTGGTGGTCGGATTTGTGAATCCGTTGAGCGCCCGGGCGTGTTTGATGACGCCGCCGATGTACCAAAGGCATTCCTGGCTGAGGTCGGAGTAGAGGTTGCCGGCCATGACCGGCTTGCCGGCCTTCCAGATCGACTGGTGGACGTGCATGCCCGAGCCGTTGTCGCCATAGACCGGCTTCGGCATGAAGGTAGCCGTCTTGCCATAGCTCTGCGCGACCATGTGGATGCAGTATTTGTAGACCTGCATGTGATCGGCCATCGTCACTAGCGGGCCGAATTTCAGCCCCAACTCATGCTGGGCGGCGGCGACTTCGTGGTGGTGTTTCTCGACGACCGCGCCCATCTGCGCCATCGCGGCCAGCATCTCGCCGCGCATGTCCTGCGCCGAATCCTGCGGCGGGACCGGGAAATAGCCGCCTTTCGTGCGCATGCGGTGGCCAAGATTGCCGCCTTCATAAGCCGTGTCCGAGTTGGTCGGAAGCTCCGTCGAATCGAGCTGGAACCCTGTGTTGTAGGGATCGGACGCGAAACGGACGTCGTCAAAGACAAAGAACTCCGCCTCGGGGCCGAAATATGCGACGTCGCCAACCCCGAGCGACTTCAGATAGGCTTCGGCTTTCTTGGCGATGCCCCGAGGATCGCGATTGTAGGGTTGGCCGCTTGCCGGATCGAGAATGTCGCAGGTGACGCACATTGTCGAAGCCGCGGCGAACGGATCCATGCATGCTGAGTTCGGGTCGGGCATCAGCGTCATGTCGGATTCGTGGATCGCCCGCCAGCCGGCGATCGAGGACCCGTCGAACATCAGGCCGTCCGCGAGGGCGTCCTCATCGATCAGCGTCTGATCGAACGAGACGTGCTGCCATTTGCCGCGCGGGTCGGTGAAACGCAGGTCGACATACTTGACGTCATTGTCCTTGATCGCCTTAAGGACATCCTTGGCGGTCTTCATCGTGTGCCTTTCCTTTAAGATTGAAACTCGTTGCCGGGGACCGCTGAGCGGTTGAGCGGCCGGGCTACAGCCTCTCTTGGCGCTCCTAAATGGCGTCCGCGCCGGACTCGCCTGTGCGGATTCTGATGGCCTCCTCGATCGGCGATACAAATATCTTGCCATCTCCGATGCGCCCGGTTTGGGCGGCGGTTCGGATCGCCTCGACGGCGGCGGAAAGATTGTCGTCTGTGACGACAACCTCGATTTTCACCTTGGGCAGGAAGTCCACCACGTATTCCGCCCCGCGATAGAGCTCGGTGTGTCCTTTCTGCCGGCCGAAGCCCTTCGCCTCGGTCACGGTGATTCCCTGAATTCCTGCCTCTTGCAAAGCTTCCTTCACTTCATCAAGCTTGAACGGCTTGATGATCGCCTCAATCTTCTTCATTCCGGCGAAACTCCCGCCCGGCCCATGCGCGGTGAAATCGCCGCGTTAGAGAGGCTCTTAGCACCGCCCCCACGCCCGCGCCAAGGCGCCTATCGACTTGGCGGCAGGCGCGCGATTCGTCCGACTTATGCACAGCTCATATGCACTTCGCCGCAAAAGCGGGCATTGTCAGACGGTCGGCGCCCATTCGCCGGATGCAAATATACGCCACGACATCAGGCCCGCCTTCGCCACTACGATGCGCCCGGTCTTAGCCTTGCTGACGAGATGGGCGAACACCAGCGGGTTGCGCCACGCCAACGGCTTCTCCGGCGGGCAGACCGCGCGGTATTCATCGCTGTCGGCGTCCTCCATCAGAATCGCGCCGACAAGGTCGGGCCTCAGCCGGCGTGACAAATTCCGTCGCGTCAGCCACTCGCACTCGAATTCCCGGCAAACCTGAGGACGATTTTTGTAGATGCTGCAGCCGGCCGCCAGCCGGCAATTCGGGCAAAGCGGCCCTGCAGGCTTCTTGAGTTCGGGGATCTCCAGCGCCGAGCAGCACATCGTGCAGGGCCCGCAGGACTTTCCTGGCGCGGCGGTCAATGGCGAATCCTTCTGGTCTTCAGCCGATTCGAACGACAAATATTCCCGTACCACGCTTTCAAGGTCGCGAAAGGCCAGAGCGGTCCTTACGCGCAAGCAAATAGTGACATCCCCTTGACAGTCTGGAGGAAGCTGTGTCTTTCCGCCCCGGCGCGAGGATGGTTCATGTCGACCGCGTTGGTGTTTCCGGGTCAAGGTTCGCAAGCCGTGGGGATGGGCAAGTCTCTTGCCGAGATGTTCCCGGCGGCGCGCGAGGTTTTCGAGAGAGTCGACGCCGCGCTGTCGCAAAAGCTGTCGCGACTTATGTTTGAAGGGCCTGAAGCGGAGTTGACGCTCACGGTCAACGCGCAGCCGGCGCTGATGGCGGCCAGCATGGCGGCGCTTCGCGCGCTCGCAGCCGAGGCCGGCTTCAAACCATCAAAGCACGCGGCTTATGTCGCGGGCCATTCTCTCGGGGAATATTCGGCGCTCTGCGCCGCCGGCTCGCTCGTGTTGGAGGACGCCGCCCGTCTTCTCCGTCTGCGCGGGAGCGCGATGCAGAGGGCCGTTCCGGTGGGCGAGGGCGCGATGGCCGCGATCCTCGGGCTCGATTTTGGCAAAGTGGCGAAAATCGCTTCGCAGGCCGCGAGCGACTATTACCTCAGCGGCGCGGTGTGTCAGGCGGCCAACGACAACGGGGGCGGACAGGTCGTCATTTCCGGCACGAAGAACGCCGTCGAACGCGCCATTGAGCTGGCGAAGCTTGCTGGGGCGAAAAGGGCGTTGCCGCTGCCAGTGTCCGCGCCTTTTCATTGCGCGCTCATGCAGCCTGCGGCGCTCGAGATGGAGGCCGCGCTCGTGTCGGCGGCGATCGAGCCGCCGAAGCCGCCGTTGGTGGCCAATGTCACCGCTTCCGTCGTGGAAGACCCAGAGCGCATTCGAAAGGGCCTGGTCGCTCAAGTAACCGGCACAGTGCGCTGGCGAGAAAGCGTTGAATTCATGAGCGAGAAAGGCGTCACCCGCTTTATCGAGCTCGGCTCTGGGAAAGTGCTCAGCGGCCTCGTCAAGCGCATAGTCGCAGGCGCAGCCGCGGTCAGCATCGGAACGCCCACCGACGTTGCCGCTTTCAAGAACGCCTGTCCGGTCGAAGGATGACGCCGTGTTCGATTTGACGGGACGGAAGGCGCTTGTCACCGGCGCGTCCGGCGGAATCGGCGGGGCGATCGCCCGTGCGCTTCACGCTCGGGGCGCGACCGTCGCCCTTTCCGGGACGCGTCGCGAAGCGCTCGAAGCTCTGGCCGCGGAGCTCAAAGAACGCGCACACGTGAGCCCATGCGATCTTTCGAAACCGGAAGCTGTCGAGGCGCTTGCGCCCGCGACCGAAATTGCGATCGGACCGATCGACATCCTCGTGAATAGCGCCGGCCTCACGCGAGACAGTGTCTTCGTGCGCATGAAAGACGCCGACTGGGACTTTGTTCTGGCAGTCGACCTAACGGCGGCGTTTCGCCTGTCGCGGGCGGTTCTCAAAGGCATGATGAAGCGCCGCTTCGGTCGCATCGTCAACATCGCCTCCGTCGTCGGCGTCATCGGAAATCCGGGTCAAGCCAACTACGCCGCGGCAAAAGCCGGGCTTATCGCCATGTCCAAGTCCCTTGCAGCGGAGGTCGCCTCGCGCGGGATCACGGTCAATTGCATCGCGCCGGGATTCATCGCGAGTCCCATGACCGACGCCCTCAGCGAGATTCAGCGGGAGCGCATTCTTGCCGATGTCCCCATCGGGAGATTAGGGGAAGCCGCCGAAGTTGGATCGGCCGCTGTTTATCTGGCGAGCGGGGAGGCGTCGTACGTGACGGGACAAACCCTGCATGTGAACGGCGGAATGGCAATGATTTAAAGGGGTTGCGTTGACCCCTGGCGGTGGCGCGGACTCGTTTTGGCCCCCTCGCCTTGATGGAAAAGATATGCTATCGACCTCCTCACAAACGGCGCCATTGAGGCGCCAGCGACGATTTCGAGCGCCGGCGTTAACGGAACCCGTACGAGACGCGAACCGCCTTGCAACTTGCAACAAAGAGCGTCAAGCGACCGCGAATGGTTGAGGTCCCGAACGGGGGGCGAGAGTGGGATTGTCAACAGGTTGGACGATAAGTCCGGCGGATAAAGGAAATAAGACATGAGCGATGTGGCGGAGCGCGTAAGGAAAATTGTCGTTGAGCATCTTGGCGTGGAGCCTGAGAAGGTCGTCGACAGCGCGAATTTCATCGATGATTTGGGCGCCGATTCCCTGGACACCGTCGAGTTGGTGATGGCTTTTGAGGAGGAGTTCGGCGTCGAAATTCCGGATGACCAGGCCGAGACGATCGTCACCGTCGGCGATGCAGTGAAATTCTTGGAGAAAGCCTCCGCGAAATGATCGATCGCTGAAATCGCGATTTCAGCGCCGTAGGTTCACGGGCACGGACAGGAGGGCCGGCGCATCGTCCGGCCCTCCTGTCGTGACGATTGTCAGGAGCGTTTCCAAGGCGAGGATGGAAGCCCGAGCGAATGGCATGAGGCGGGTCGTTGTCACCGGGCTCGGCATGGTGACTCCGCTCGCCTGTGGCGTCGAGCCGACCTGGAGGCGGTTGCTCGCCAGCGAATCCGGGGTCGCTCGCGTCGAGAACTTCGACACATCCGATCTTCCCTGCCAGATCGCCGCGCAGGTGCCGCGCGGCGCAGAACAGGACGCGTTCGACCCCGACGACTGGATGGACTCCAAGGAGCAGCGGCGCGTCGACGATTTCATTGTCTACGGAGTGAGCGCCGCGGCGCAGGCGTTGCGCGACGCCGAATGGGCGCCCAAGACGCGCGAGGAACAGATTGAAACAGGCGTCCTTATCGGATCCGGCATCGGCGGATTGGGCGGAATCTACGACGCCTCGGTCACGCTGCACGAGCGGGGGCCGAGGCGGATCTCCCCGTTCTTCATTCCCGGCCGGCTCATCAATCTCGTCAGCGGCCAGGTCTCGATCGCTTACAATCTCAAGGGCCCCAACCATTCCGTCGTGACCGCCTGCTCGACCGGAGCGCACGCGATCGGCGACGCGGCCCGTCTCATCGCGCTTGGCGACGCCAACCTCATGGTCGCGGGCGGGGCGGAATCGGCGGTCAATCGGCTGTCCCTCGCCGGATTCTCGGCCTGTCGCGCTTTGTCGACCGCCTTCAACGACCGGCCAACCCAGGCGTCCCGGCCTTACGACCGAGACCGCGACGGCTTCGTGATGGGGGAGGGTGCGGGCTGCGTGGTGTTGGAGGAGCTTGAGCATGCAAGAGCGCGCGGCGCAAGGATTTACGCGGAGGTCGCCGGCTACGGGCTGTCTGGAGACGCCTATCACATCACCGCGCCGTCGCCGGACGGAGACGGCGCATTCCGCTCAATGAGCATGGCCCTCAAGCGCGCAGGGGTCGATCCGTCGGAGGTCGACTACGTCAACGCGCATGGAACTTCGACGCCGGTCGGCGACGAGATCGAGCTTCACGCCGTCGAGAGGCTGCTTGGCAACAGCGCCGCCGAGACGACCATGTCGTCCACCAAGTCCTCCATTGGCCATCTTCTCGGCGCCGCCGGCGCGGTGGAAGCCATTTTTTCGATCCTCGCGATCCGGGACCAGATTGCTCCGCCGACGCTCAATCTCGACAATCCTTCGGTCGAGACGCCGATCGACCTTGCGCCGCATGCGGCGCGCAAGAGGCCCATCGGCGCCGCGCTTTCAAATTCGTTCGGTTTCGGAGGCACGAACGCCTCTTTGCTTTTTCGTCCTGTCGAATAGCCGCTGCCGCGGAAGATCCGCTCTGGCGGCAGCGCGTGAAGCGGCGGAACCTACCCCTTCTCCACCCAGTCGTTTCCGATCTTCGCGTAGGACCGCTTCAGCGCCGCCCAGGCGATGCGGAAGGCGGCCTCCTCCTGCCGCGGGTCGCCCTCGTGCTCCGCATAGGCGTGGTTGAAGGCCTCGCGAAAGATGCTTTGGGCGTGCGCCGGCAGGTGGTTGCGCGCGAACGACGGCAGATCGGTGTTGATCTCGTAGGGCAAGAAGGCGACCCTCAGGCGATGATGTCCGGGTTCAGCTGATCGTCGAGCAGAAACAGTTTGTCGCGCAACAGGAGCTTGCGCTTCTTCAGCCGCTGCAACTGGAGTTGATCCGCCGCCTGGCCGGTTGAGCCGAGGGCCGCGATGGCGGCGTCGAGGTCACGGTGCTCTTCTTTTAGCCGCTCGATTTGGGCGACGAGCGCGTCGCGTTCCTCGACCGTGAGCTCCTTGTCCGTCATTGTCGACCACGCTCCCTTCCGGCCCGCGTCCAGCTCCGGAAGGCTCCGCGAACTATGGGCGCGCGCGGTCGGAGGCGCAAGGCGCGATCGATGAGTTCGTAAATTAACGTTCGTCTCCGGCCAATGAATCAGGCTCCATGGCCGGGACGTCGATCAGCGTCCGGAAGTTCGGAAATGTTACCGATAGCGGGGAGATTTGAACGGGGATGTGGTGTTTTGCCGCTTGCGCGCCGCAAACATTCTGTCACAATTTCGTCGTTGAGAGCCATAGGAGGTTCCATGTCGATCGATTCGCATCTCAGCGAGCTGGTGCGCCGTCATCAGGCGCTCGAGGAAGCGATACTTGACGAAGAAAACCACCCAGCGTCAGACAACATCAAGGTCCGTGAACTGAAGCGAAAGAAACTGCACCTCAAGGACGAAATCGAGCGGCTGAAGCACCAGGCTGAGTCGACCGCAGTGCACTGACGCCAGCCCGCAGGCGGCGTCCTAAATCAGGCTTTAACGATTTGCCGAAGCGAGGCGCCACTCCTCGGCCACGTCGGGGTTGCGTTCGTCTTGCGCTTGCGACCGCGCCAGGCTGGCGAGGCCCTCTTCCGGAAGCAAACGCGACAGCGCCCAAACCGCCGCGCCCCGCACCAGCGGCGACGCATCGGCAAGAAGCTCCTTCGCCGCCTCCGCGAGGCCCGGTTCGCCTGAGTTGCCGATCGCGACCAGGACGTTGCGCAGAAAACGATCGCGGCCGACCCGCTTGACCGGACTCCCGGCGAATTTGCGCCGGAAGGCCGCGTCGTCGAGCTGCGCGAGCTCCGCCAGACTCGGTGCGTTCAGGTCCTCGCGCGCGCCAAGTTTCGTCTCGCGGCCGGCGCTCGCGAACTTGTTCCACGGGCAGACGGCGAGGCAATCGTCGCAGCCATAAATGCGGTTGCCGATGAGCGGCCTCAGGTCGCGCGGGATCGGCCCCTTGTGCTCGATGGTGAGATAAGAAATGCAGCGCCGCGCGTCGAGCCGGTAAGGCGCCGGAAAGGCGTTCGTGGGGCAGACGTCCAGGCAGGCGCGGCACCTCCCGCAATGATCCGCTTCCGGCGCGTCCGCCGGCAGCTCGAGGTCGGTGAGAATGGCCCCGAGGAAGAGCCACGACCCGAATTCGCGCGACACCAGGTTCGTGTGCTTACCCTGCCAGCCGACTCCGGCGCGCGCCGCGAGCGGCTTTTCCATGAGCGGAGCAGTGTCCACAAAGACCTTGACGTCCGGCCGCTCGGGCGCCGCAGCCTTGACGAGAAAGGCGGCGAGCTCCTTGAGCTTGCCCCTCATGACATCGTGATAGTCCCGCCCGCGGGCGTAGACGGAGATCGCGCCTCTGTCCCGTCGGGCGATGACCGCCATCGGGTCGTCGTTGGGCCCGTAGTTCATGCCGAGCATGACGAGGCTTTTGGCTTTTGGCATCAGCGCGCGCGGATCGATCCGGCGCTCGAAAGTCGCCGCCATCCAGTTCATGTCGCCGTGCGCGCCCTCGCTTAGCCAGCGCGAAAGACGCTCGCTCGCCTCCGCCGGCGGATCGGCGGAGGCGACGCCGCAGGCACCGAAGCCGAGCGCCCGCGCCCTGCCGCGCAAGGCGGCTAAAAGTCGAGATCGGCGTAAGTCGCGCTCGGCGCCGTGCCGGGCAGGCGCTCTGACAAGAGCTGGCGGAACGACGGGCGCGACTTCACCCTCGCGTACCAAACTTTTGCCGTTTCGCTCTCGTCCCACTGCACGTCGCCGAGATAGTCGAGGCAGGAAAGATGCGCGGCGGCGGCCAGGTCGGCGTAGCTTAGCCGGTCGCCGGCCAGCCATTTCCGCGCCCCGATGAGATAGCCTATATAGCGCAGATGATAGCGCAAATTGGACCGGGCGGCGCGCACGGCGTGCATGTCCGGCGCGCCCCCTCCTTCCTCCGGCCGCATGAACCGCTTCTGGATCTTCTCCCGCACGAGCCACTGACTCGACTCGTTGAAGAACTTGACGTTGAACCAGAACATGAGCCGGCGCGCCTCAGCGCGGCGGGACGACTCCTCGGGATAGAGCCGGCGGTCGCCGAGGCAGGGCCCCCGCGTCTCGTCGAGGTACTCGGCGATGAGGTCGGCGCCCGAGAGCACGGCCCCCTGCGGCTCGACCAGCACAGGCGTCGCCCCTTCGGCGGCCATCATGAGAAATTCGCGCCGCCGCTCCCAGGCCTTCTCCTCGACGAGATTGGGCTCGAGTCCCATCTCGGCCAAGGCCAGGCGGATGAAGCGGGAGTGCGGGCAGAAAGGATGATGGTAGAGCGTCGCCATTGACACGCCGTTTTTTGGGACGTCCCGATCGGCCGCCGCGCGCGCCGTCGCTGTCCTCTGCATGCGTCTTGCCCGGTTAACCGCCGGTTAACCCGCATTTCTCAAACTATGTAGCGCATCGGGCCTCCGAATCAGGCAAAAGTTGTTTTGCTAGAACGACTTGAGCCGATCCGGAAAGGCAGCCC
>Ga0209040_10000565_pt1 | contig 28487 bp, 23 predicted proteins | sample BogFormECP12_OM3_FD_188240 | JGI IMG/M metagenome (GOLD analysis project Ga0209040, IMG submission 188240) | Bog forest soil microbial communities from Calvert Island, British Columbia, Canada - ECP12_OM3 (SPAdes) (version 2) | ecosystem: Environmental > Aquatic > Freshwater > Wetlands > Bog ... | reverse complement strand
TAGGATTGCAGCTGCAGCGAGCCAAACGCCAAACAGCCGAGCTCGACGCGGAAATCGCCACAGTCTTCACGTCGGCCATGCCAACCGAGAAACCGACCGACCCGCGCAAGCAGATGGAAGCGCGGCTCAATCTGGTGCGCAAGTCCGCGGTTGGTCCGCAGTATTTTCTGCATGCGATGCAAGCGTTGGGCGCCGCGGTATCGAGCATCCCAAAGACCAGCATCGATGCGCTGAGCTATCGCGAACAGACGGTCGATATGAAGGTGACGGCGGCGAGTGTCGACGCGCTTTCGCAGCTTTCTCAGGTGATCGGGAAGCAGGGCTTGAGCGCGGAAATCCTCTCATCGACTCCGGCCGCCGGCGGCGTCGAGGCGCACATCAAAATCCACGCGCAAACCGAGAAAGCGCGTCAATGAACAATCTACGCGCGTGGTACGCGAGTCAGAGCGAGCGGGACCGGCGCGTGTTGCTGATCGGCGCCGTGACGCTCGCCGTTTTGATCTTGGTGCTGGGCGTACTCCTGCCGCTGCAGTCAGCCGTCTCGGGTGCCGTGGGACGCACGGCGAGCCGGCGGGAGGATTTGGACTGGGTGCGCATGCACGCCCAAGAGGTGCGCGAGGGCGCGACACAGCTGCGCCGAGATACCGGCGAGGCGCCGGTCGTATTGGTCGATCGCGTCGGACATGAATCTGGTCTCGGCGAGGCGCTGCGCGGAACCCAGCCGGCGGGAGTCGCCGGAGTACGCGTTCAGCTCGAAGGCGCGCCCTTCGACACTCTCGTTGTGTGGCTCGCGACGCTCGAGCAGCGCTACGGACTCGCGATCGAATCGATCACGATCGATCGTACGGCTCAGACCGGACTCGTCAATGTCAGCGTCACGCTCACCCAATCGCAGCACTGAGCGAGAGCCGCGCGGCTCGAGCCGACGTGCCTACGGGTTTGTGATCCTGATCGCGGTGCTCGCGGCTCTCGGATTTTTCGTCAGTGCGCTGCCGGCCGGCTTCATCCGGCACTTTCTGCCGCCGAACGTCGGGGCCGACGACTTGTCGGGCAGCTTGTGGCACGGCGCCGCGGGTAAATTCACGTTCGCCGGGCGCGACGGCGGCGCCGTCGAATGGCGGATCTACCCGGCGTCGTTGCTGCGACTCGCGCTCAAGCTCGATCTGCATTGGCTGCACCGGGGATTCGGCGCCGAGGCAGGCGCCGCAATCGATCGCCGCGGCTTGGAGTTGAGCGCCGTGCACGGCGGCGGTCCGATCGAAGATCTGCAGGATCTTGGCGTCGCGCGCGGCTGGCGCGGCGCGGCCGAGATTGCGATGGACCGGCTCGGCACCGATTACGCGCGGATCACCGCGGCACGCGGCGACATCAAGGTGTCGGGATTGAGTGCGGCCCAGGTGGCCTCGGGCGCGGACCTCGGCAGCTACGTGCTGCACCTTGGCGACGGTGCCGTCGACGCGAACGGCGCAATGACCGGGCAGATCAGCGACGCGGGCGGCCCGCTGCGCGTGCAGGGCACGATCACGATATCGCCGCAATCGCACAACGGCACGCTGTCCGCAACGATTCAGGAGCGCGCAGAAATGCCTGAAAGTCTGCGCAAGGAGATCGAGAACCTCGCGCAGCTGCGCGGGCGCGACCGCGAAGGGCGCATTCCGGTGGATCTGGAATTCAGCTTTTAGGGCGCCCACTCGCGCCAGGCGCGCATCAGCGGAAAATACAAGCCGAGGCGCACTGGCTCGGTCCCGAGCTTCGATGCGAATGCGCCGTAGCGCTGCATCGGCGCGCGGTACCGCTCGACCTCCTCGTCGAGAAATTCCTCGGTCCCGCCGCCGAGGTGGCGGCTGGTCTTATAGTCGATGACCCAGCGCACGCCGTGCTCGTCGATGAAGCTGCGGTCGAAGACGACGCGCACGATCTCGCCGTTCCAGATTCCGGACAATGCGTGTTCGCGAAAGTCCTCGCGATATCCGCTGCGCAATATCCAACGGCCGCGTGAATCGTCCAGCACACTGACCAGCGCCGAGAGTACCCGCCCGCTCGCCTCCGCCGAACGGTCGAGCGGCACGCCGCGCAGCTCGAGCCAGCGTCTGAAGTCCGGCTCCCGAGCGCGAATCCTCGCTGCGGCATCGGCGTCCAGTTGCAGCGTCTGCATCTCGGCGTGGACCAGGCTGCCGACGAGCCTGGCCGTCTCGCCGGCCCAATCGAACGGCGGAATCTGCGATCGCGCCTCGATCGGTCCCGGCGATTCGGGTGGTTCGAAGGCACCGGGCAAGGCGGCCGGCTCCCAGGCCGGGGGCACGCGCCGCAACGGGCCGCCGCGCGGCGCCCGCGGCTCGGGCGAGTCGCAATCCGTGGCATCGGGCGCGGCACTCGCGGCCCTGAATTCCGCGCTCAGTGCGGGCCACAGCACCTGCAGCAGGCTCCCCAAGCGCGGCGCCCACTCATCGCCGTCCCTGCCCTCGCCGTGCACGGCCGTCAACTGCAGCTGCCACTTGGCGCGCGTGCAAGCGACGTACAGCAGCCGTTCGGCTTCGAGCAGCGCCGCCTGCTTCGCCTGCACGCGCAGGAAATCGAACAGCGAGCGATCCTCGGAGCCGACAGCGGGCCGAGCGGCCATCACGAGCCCGTCGCGCTCGGCATGCGCGAATTGCGCCGACAGCAGGAACTCGTCGCTACGGTGCGCGATCGAGCGCTCGAGCGCAGGCACGATCACGAGGTCGAATTCCAAGCCCTTGGCCTTGTGGACCGTCATGATTTCGACGCCGCTCGCGTTCGTATCGCGCGCAAAGAGGTCGTCGAAAGCCGCTTCCAAGTCCGCCGGGTCGGGCAGGCCCGAGCGCTCGAGCGCCCGCACACGCGCAAATGCCACGCGCGCCTGCTCCAGTTGCGCCTCGCCGCCCGCACATTGCGGACCACCGAGCGCGAGCCAGGTTCTTTCGAGCCAACGAACGAACGAGTCGTGCGTGCGCACGCGCAATGCGCTCGCGAGCACGGCACGGATTCGGCGGCAGCGCTTCGCGCCGCCATCGCTGAGGCGCGCGATGACCGCCTCGTCGCCGAGCGCATCCCAAACGAGCGGCGCCCCCTGCGCGACACGCAGCAGATCCCGGAGTTCGAGTCCGGCCCACGGGGCGCGCAATACGGCGAGCCAGGCGTTGCGATCGCCCCAGTGCAGCAGCGCGCGTGCGAGCATGATCAAGTCCCGCACGACCGGGCGGTCCCGCAACGCCTCGATGTCGACGGCGCCGAATGCGATGCCGCGTTCGCGCAAGCGCTCCGCGATGTCGCGCGCGTGGGCCTTGGCACGCACCAGGATCGCGATGCGCCAGTCCGGATGCTCGGCGAGGCGGGAGGCAACGAGATCGGCGATGCCGCTCGCCTCGGCGCTGCGGCTCGCGTAGCGCGCGAACGCGACGCCGGCTCGCATCGCGGGCGCGCCCAAGCGCGCCGACTCGCTCGGGCGGTATGCGATCGCGCCCCGATCGCGATCGTCGCGGCGCGGCATGATCCGCGAGAAGGTCTCGTTGATCCACTCGACGAGCGGACCTGCGGTGCGGAAATTGCTCGTCAGGCGCTGCACCTCGAACTGCAAATCGCCGATGCCGTCCTCGGCAAGCTCGAGGAATGCGCGCACTTCGGCGTGCCGAAACCGATAAATCGACTGCATCGGATCGCCGACGCAAAACACGCTGCGTCCGTCGCCCTGCTGCCAGCCTGCGGTCAGCACCTCGAGCAGTGCAAGCTGGCTCGCCGAGGTATCCTGAAATTCATCGATCAAGATGTGCTGCAGGCGGTAATCGAGGCGCAGTGCGAGGTCGGTCGGATGAAGCGGACTGCCGAGCGCACGCCGCGCGGCCATCGATACGGCCGGGAAGTCCGCCGCGCCCGCTTCGCGAAACACGTTGTCGAGCTCCGCGGCCGCGAGCACGAGGACCTGCGCGACGTCGCGCACCGAGGCCCAGTCGGCATCGCTGTAACGCGGCTCGGGCAGCGCGGCGGCATCCGCCAACACACCGGCGGCATGCGGTGCGCGCGCGAGTTCCGCAAGCAGATCCTGCATCGCGGACTTCTCGGCGCAGCTCGGCGCAAAGCCCTCGGTTTTCGTGACTTTGGAGCGAAGCCCGCCGCCGACCAACAAGACGATCTCGAGCATGGCGCGCCAGCGCGGCAAGTCCGCCGGGTCCTCGCGCAAAACGGAATCGTCGGCGCGCCAGACGGCGAGCGAAGGGCGCAGCTCGCCGAGGCGCACGGCTGCGCCCGCGATCAGTCGCGACAGGACCTCGATGCGCTCGGTGCCGATTGCGATTGCGGCCTGGCCCAGACCGCGCCGCACGAGAAATTCGAGATCTGCGTCGAACAGCGACCGAATGCGCCGCAGCTGCGCCGCATCGGGAGCGCCCGCCGCTTCGAGGCTGCCGCCGAGCACGGGCAGCCATCGGTCTCTGCTCGGCAGCATCTCGGCGATGCGCTCGACGAGACTGCGCCAGCGCAAATCTCCGAGCGCGAGCACCCGATCGACCGCGGCGCCGTAGGCGTCCTCGGCGTCGTACGCGAGCGCGCGCCGCGCGGCATCCTCATACAGGGTCTTCGCGCTGTCTTCGGTGCGCAGCCTCGAGCCCGTGCCCGCGAGGATCGGCAGCTGCGCCGCGAGCCAGCCGTTGAACGCGTCGATGGTTTCGATGCGCAGCCGCGCCGGATGTTGCGCAAGATCCAAACCGAGGCGATCCAGCTGGCGCGCGGCGGCCACGCCGAGCTCCCAGGTCCGCGGATTCAGATCGGCGGGACACTGCGCCAAGCGCGCCGCATGCAGGGCATTGACGACGCGCGCGCGCATCTCCTCGGCGGCGCGCCGCGTGAAGGTCAGCGCGAGTATGCGTTCGGGAGCATCGACCTGCGCAAGCAAGCGCAGGTAGCGCTGCGCGAGCAGCGTCGTCTTGCCGGAGCCCGCCGGCGCCTGCACGAGCACCGATCCTTGCCCGAGGATGGCCCGTTCGCGCGACTGCGCGTCGCCTAAGCTCGAGTCCGCATCACTCATCGCGATTCGCCGGAATGCGGCACAAGCCCTGCAGATGGCAGCTGCTGCAAGCCTGCAGCGTCGGTGCGACCTCGGCATGGCCAGCGGCAAACTCGGCCGCGAGACGTTCGATGCGCGCCGACCAGACGCCGAGCAGTTCCTCGAAGCTCGCGAACCCCTCGAGCTTGGAGCGCCGCTGCTGCGGCCCGAAAACCGCGTTTCGCTCGGATTCGGCAAGAAAGCCAGGGTCGGCGGCATTGACGAGCCCGTAGGCCACCGCGACCAGCCGCTGCGCGAACAGCTGCGCGTAGATCGGCAATTGCGGATTGTCTGGCCGCTCGCCGCGCCAATCGGCGTTGCCGGAACCCGTCTTGTAGTCGATCAGCACACGCGCACCGTCGAGCAGCCGATCGACCCGGTCGACGCGGCACTCGAAATCGAGGCCCGCATGCCGCGCGAGCATCCGGCTCTGCTCAAGCCGCTCGACGCTGAAGGCCTCGCGCCGCCGCTCGACCTCGAGCCACCGCTCGAGCAAATCGCGCGTGCGTCGGTGCTCGCGCATGCGCCAGCGCTCGCCCGGATCGCGTGCCGCGCCAATCGCCGCGATCGCCGCCGCGACGCTCGAGTCGAGCAGCCGCGCGCGCGCCCCGGCCTCGAGCGCCTCGAGCCGCGCCGAATCGCGCAGCGTCGACCAAATCCGCTCCAGCGCGTCGTGCACGAGCTGCCCGCGCTCCTGCGGGCTGAAACCCGGTGTCGGCCGCGCGAGCTCATCGGTGCGCAAGCGCGTGTGCGAGAATCCCCGGAATGCGCAGCGGCTCTGCTCGCGCAAGCTCGCGACGCCGCGCGTGCGCTCGGGCTGCGCGAACAGCGGTGCCAATTCATCGACGATGCTTTCGAGCGGCGGGGCGCCGTGCAAAGCGTGCAGCCAGTGCGGCTGCAGCGCGGCCGCCTCGAGGCGCAGCGGCGCGAGACCCGCGGGCAGCAGCGGACTCGGGAGCGAAGCGCCGGAGCCGTCGGATTTGGCGCAGCTGAACACGACTTGCGGCGCCCGTGCGCGCCAGCACTGCTGCAGTTGCACTGCGATCTGCAGTTGCGATTGCGCGGTCGCGCCGGCCACTCCGTACTGCCTTTGCAGCGCTATGGGGAGCATCGGATTCGGATCCGCCCGCGCCGGCCATCGATCTTCCGAGAGTCCCGCAATCCACAGTGCGTCGTAGCGCAGCCAGGGATCGGCGTATTCGCCGCTGACCCAGATCGGCGGAATTCCGGTTTGCGGCTGAAACGGGGTATCGCGCGCCGCCGCCGCGAGCAATCGCTCGGCCGCCTGGCGCGTCAGATTACCGAACAATCGATCCGCCGATCCCAGCGTGGACAGCAGTTCGCGCAAGCGTTCGGCAGATTGAAATTCGCCGCTCGACCAGCGGTGGCGATGCACCCAAGGTCCGCTCTCGAACGCCGCAATCCACTGCGGCACCCAGCGGCTCAAGGGCTGCGCACCTTGCAATCGATCGAGCGCCGCCAGCGAGTCGCGCAGGCGCACGAGCGCATCGATCGGCGGCAGCTCGAGCTCGCGCGCGACGCGCTCCGCGAGCGCCAGCCAATCCGCCAAGCGCAGTTCGCTCGGCGCACGCGAGCGCAGGCCGATGTCGAGCTGCATTGCGCCGCTCGCGTCGGTGCCCGTCGCCTGAAACTGCGCCGCGCGCAGCAGCGCACTGAAGCGGTCGAACGGCACGACGCCCCGTGCAAGATCCAGCGTATCGAGCGCAATGCGAACCGGCGCGGATTCGCTGAGCGGCGCGCCGCCGGCGAACGCGTAGGCGGTTGCGCCGGCCGCGTCGTGCAGCGACAGTCGCTGCGGAGCCAAGGCTGCGTCGAAGGCGTCGCGCAGCTCGTCACGCCGCGCACCGAGCTCCGGCACGCAGATCCAAGCCCGAAAATTCGGCGAGGATTGCAAGCCCGAGCGCGCCCAATCGGCGATTGCGGCGAGTTCCGCGTTGGGATTGCTTGCCTCGAGCAGCGCGCCGCTGCTCGAGGGTTCGGCCGCGGGCAACAAGCGCAGCCCACCGTGCCGTTCGAGCCAGCGCCGTGCGACCGGCCTCCAAGCAGGGCTCTCGATCCAAGCGATGGGCTCGGGCGCCGTGCCCTGATCCTGCAGCAGCTCATCGCCGCGCACGCAGCCAAGCGCGCGGCAGCGGGCGTCGAAGGCTCGAATCCATTCCGCAAGTGCCTGCGACTCCTCGGTCGCGTGCGCGGCGAGAGCCGCGGTCGGAATGCCGTAGTCGACCATCGTGCGCCGTGCGGCCCGTGCCGCGGCGGCCGCGCCCGAGGGCTCGAGGAAGCCTTCGCCGAAGCTGCTACCTTGCACAGTGAGGCGCCACAGCTCGCGCTCCTCGACGTCGTTGAGCACGCGCAGCGCCGACCTATCGCTCAACTGACGCCGCAAATGGTGTTCGCGAAGCCACGAGGAGTAGTCGCGGATGCGCGGTGTCGGCCAAACTTCGAATCCCGCATCGCGCCTTGCGCGTTCTACGCAAGCGAACAATGCGGCAGCGAGCTCGGCGGTTGGCGCGAGAACCGTGTGCCCTGCTGCGAGGCTCGCCGCTATGCCGTCCGCAGCGTCCCCGCAGTTCAGCGGGCCTGCACCTTGCCGGCCGCGGGCACGACCTGCAACGCCGGCGCCGCGGCGGCCCGGGCGTCGAGCAATTCCTCGATCCGATCGAACACGGTGCGCAGCACCTGCGGCTCCGGCAAATTCGTGATGCGGAAGAAATTGCGGTCGGCGACGTTGAAACTCACGCCCGGAGCCACGAGCACGTGTTTGCTCTCGAGCAGATCGAGCGCGAACGCCTGATCGTCGAAATCAGGCGCCGCATCCGGCCTCACTTCGACGAACGAATAGAGCGCGCCCATGGGCTGCGACAATCGCAGATACTTGCTGCGCGCGGCGCCGTCGAGTATCGCCCGCCGCGATTCGTAGAGGCGGCCCCCCGGACACGTGAGCTCGCGAATGCTCTGATACCCGCCGAGTGCGGTCTGGACGGCCCATTGTCCGGCGACGTTGCTGCACAGGCGCAGCGATGACAGCAACTCGAGCGCGCTCAAGTATTCGCCGGCGTTTCCAAGATCGCCGGAAAAGGCGGCCCAGCCGACCCGGTAGCCGCAAGCGCGATAGACCTTCGACAGGCCGCTCATCGTGCAGCACAGCGTATCGTGCACGAGCGTCGCCATCGGCACGAATTGCGCGCCGTCGTAGACGATCTGGTCGTAAATTTCGTCGGACAACACGACCAGCTGATGCTTCTCCGCGATGCCTGCGATCGCTTCGAGCGTTTCACGCGGATAGACCGCGCCGGTTGGATTGTTCGGATTGACGACGACGATCGCACGCGTGCGCCGCGTGATCAGCGCCTCGATTTCGCTCGGATCCGGAACGAAGCCGTTCTGCGCCCGGCACGAATAATGAACGGCGCGTCCGGTGTTCAGGTTCACCGCCGCGGTCCACAAGGGATAGTCCGGACTCGGCACCAGCACTTCCTCGCCGGCGTTCAGCAAGGCGCGCAGGCTGAGATCGATCAGCTCGCTGACGCCGTTGCCGATGAACACCTCATCGACGCTCACGCCGCGCACGCCGCGCTCCTGCTGCTGCATCACGACCGCTTCGCGCGCCGGGAAGATCCCCTTTTGATGAACATAGCCCTCGCTATGGCGCAGATTCTCGATCATCGCGAGGCGCATCGTCTCCGGCGTTCGGAAGCCGAAGGCATAAGGGTTGCCGATGTTGAGCGAGATGATGTCGTGACCCAGCCGCTCGAGTTCGAGCGCGCGCCGCGCCAATTTGCCGCGAATCTCGTAGCGGACATTGGCGAGGGCGTCGCTTGGGCGTACCTGCTGGCGTTTGCTCATGGTTGCGGCCGTCGGTTCATGGGCGCAAGAATAGCGGAATCCGCGTCGTCTAGGAATTCCGTGAGGGCGGCGCCTGCCGCTGCTTCGTCCGCCGGCGCCGCCGCCGGCAACTGCCGCCATCGGTGGCACGCGACGAAATGCAGCTCGGCGATCTGCTCCAGCCGCGGCGCCGAAATCCGGCATTCGCCTGCGCGATGGATGCAGCGGTCGAAAAATACGCAGCCGCCCGAAGTCTGCTCGGCGGGCGCCGCTTCCGCCGCAAGAAGTTCGGCAGGCGCCGCGAGCGGCTGCGGATGCGCGCCCGGCGTGGCCGCCAACAGGGCGCGCGTGTACGGATGCGCCGCAGCCGCGAACAGCCGTTCGCGCGGCGCGAGCTCGACCGCGGATCCGCCGAACAGCACCAGGACGCGGCGGCTGATGTGGCGCACGACGCCGAGATTGTGACTGATGAACAGCATCCCCATGCCGAGCTCTCGCTGCAGATCCCCGAGCAAGTTGACGATCTGACCCTGGATCGACACGTCGAGCGAGCTGACCGCCTCGTCGCAGATCAAAATCCTCGGGCCCGGCATCATCGCACGGGCAATTGCGATGCGCTGGCACTGGCCGCCGCTGAATTCATGCGGGAAGCGCCGCGCAAATTCTGCGGCGAGGCCCACTTTCCCGAGCATCCGCTCGATGCGGATCTGCCGATCCGTTGCGCTCAGCGAAGGCTCGAATATTTCGAGCGGTTCGCCCAGAATCTCGCCAATGCGCATGCGCGGATCGAGGCTCGCCAGCGGATCCTGAAACACCAATTGCAGATTGCGCCGTTCGCTGCGAAGCTCTTGCGCACCCATGGTCAGCAGATTCCGGCCGCGCCATAGCACCTGACCGCGCGCCGCCGGAATCAAGCGCAATATCGCCCGCGCGAGCGTCGATTTTCCCGATCCGGATTCGCCGACCAGCCCGAGAGTTTCGCCGGCGCCGATCTCGAAGCTGACATCGTCGATCGCGGCAAAGACCTCGGCCGACAACGGATCGCGCGCCGCGGCGAATTCGACACGCAGATTCTTGACCTCGAGCAGCGGTTCGCTCATGTCGACATGGGATTGTGGCAAGCGAGCTGAGCGGCGGCGCCGACGGTCTCCAGCAAGGGCCGCTCGACACGGCAACGCGGCGTTGCGTTCGAACAGCGCGGCGCAAACGCGCATCCGTCGAATCGATCGGCGGGATTCGGCGGCTGACCCGCAAGAGTCGGCATGCGCTCCTGCGCGAAGCCCGTCAGGGCCGGCGAACATTGCATCAACGCGGCCGTGTACGGGTGCCTCGGGCACGCGAATAACTGCGCCGCGGGCGCGCTCTCGACGACGCGTCCCGCATACAGCACGACGATGCGGTCGGCAAGGCCGGCGACCAATCCAAAGTCATGGCTGATCAACACGATGCCCAGGCAACTGTCGCGACGCATCGCCCGCAGCAGTTCGAGCACTTGCGCCTGCACGGTGACATCGAGAGCCGTCGTCGGCTCGTCCGCGATCAGCAGATCCGGTTCGCACAGCAGGCTCATGCCGATCAGCACGCGCTGACGCATGCCGCCCGACAGTTCGTGGGGGTATTGGCCCAGGCGCCGCCACGGATCGGCAATTCCCACTTTGCGCAGCATCGCGAGCGCCGCCGCGTCGGCTTCGCGCCACGACGTTGCGCGGTGGCACACCAGCAACTCCGCCATTTGCACGCCGATCTTCAAATGCGGCGTCAAGGCCGAAAGCGGGTCCTGAAAAACCATCGCGAGCTTCGAGCCGCGCACCGCATCGAGCACCGAGCGCGGCGCGGCCAGCAACTCCCTGCCGAAGAATCGCACGCTGCCGCTCGCGTGCGCGTTCGCCGCAAGCAGATCCATCGCGGCCAAAAAAATCTGGCTCTTCCCCGACCCGGATTCCCCGACGACGCCGAGGCACTCACCGGCTGCAACCGTCAGCGAGACCTCGCGGACCGGGGTCGTCGCCGTGCCGCCGCGCAAGTATTCGACGCTGAGTTCGTCGATTGCCAGTGCCGGAGCCGCCAAATCGGTCGACATTCGCTAACTTCCGTCGCTGCCGAGCGCGTCGCGCAGACAATCGCCGAACAAATTGAAGCTCAGCAGCAACAGGGCGAGCAACCCGCCCGGCACGAGCAATATCCAAGGCGCCGCTTCCATCTCCCCCGCACCGTCGGCGATCAAGGTGCCGAGACTCGCGTGCGGCTCCTGGATCCCGAGACCCAGGAAACTCAAAAAGCTCTCGAACAAGATCATCTGCGGCACCGTGAGCATCGCATAAACGATCACGGGTCCGATCACATTCGGCACCACGTGCTTGAAGATGATACGAGCCGGCCCGGCGCCCCCGGCGACGGCCGCTTCGATGAACTCGCGCCGGCGAACGCTCAAGGTCTGTCCACGCACGATCCGCGCCATCGTGAGCCAGCCGATGGCTCCGATCGAGGAGAGCAGCAGGAATAATCCGCGGCCGAACAGCACCGTCAGCAAGATCACGAAGAAAATGAGCGGCAGTCCGCTCATGATTTCCACGAGGCGCATCATCCACCGGTCGATTCCGCCGCCCGCGAAACCCGCAATCGCGCCGTAAGCGACCCCGACCACGAGGCTCATCGAAGCGGCGATCATTCCTATCAGCAGCGAAATTCGCGTGCCGTCGAGTGTGCGCACGAGCATGTCGCGCCCGAGCCGGTCGGTGCCGAGCCAATGGCCATGTTGCGCGCCCGGCGCGACGGCGATATTCGACCAGTCGAGGCTGTCGAATCGATTGGCATCGACGAGCGGTCCTACGATCGACAGCAGCGCAATACCGAGAATGAAGCCGGCGGCTCCGAGAGCGAGCCGGTTCGAGCGCAAGCGTCGCGCGGTATCGCGCCAAATCCCGCTCACGGCCGGAACCTGATGCGCGGGTCGAGCCACGCGTAGAGAAGATCCACGAGCAATCCCATACCGATCAGAAACGTCGAATAGACGATGACCATCCCCAACACGAGGGTGTAATCGCGATTCAGCGCTCCCTGGACCAAGTAGCGGCCAATGCCCGGCAGACCGGCAATCGATTCGACGACCAGAGATCCGGTCATGATCGCAGCGACGGCAGGCACCAAATAGCCGGCGACCGGCACGAGCGCCGGGCGCATCGCGTGGCGCAGAATCACGGTCGAGAGCGGCAGGCCCTTGGCGAACGCCGTACGCACATAGGGGCTGCGCATCACATCGAGCATGCCGGCCCGCGTTAGGCGCGCGATCGTAGCGAGCGGCGGCAGGCATAGCACCAGGACCGGCAGCAGGAGGTGCGGCGCCGAGCCGCGCTCCCAGCCGGCAACGGGCAGCCAATGCAGATGGATCCCAAAAATCAAATCCAGAAACGGCAGCAATACGAACGAGGGTATTGCGATGCCCGCGACCGCCAGCACCATCGCGCCGTGATCGGCGAGCGAATCCTGTCGCAGAGCGGCCGCAGTGCCCAACGCGACGCCGACACACAATGCGAGTGCGATTGCAATCGCTCCCAAAGTCGCGCTCACGGGCAGCCCCTGTCCGATGAGCTCGGTAACCGTGACGTCGCGGTACCGGTAGGAGGGTCCGAAATCTCCGCGCGCGAGCGCAGCGAGGTAGCGCCCGTATTGATTCCACAGCGGCTGATCGAATCCGTAGCGGGCCTTGAGGTTCGCCATCGCGTCCGCCGGCAGATTCTGCTCCTCGTCGAATGGACCGCCGGGGGCGAGGCGCATCAGAAAGAAGCTGATCGTGACGATTGCGAACAAGGTTGCAGCGGCACCGCCGAAGCGTCCCAAAAAATAGCGGATCGTGCGCATGCCCATTTCAAAGTGTATCGATTGACCGCAGTGTGGACAAGGGAAGCAACGATCCTTAAACTAGCGCGCCGAATGATTAGCGTAGCGCGCCAATCTTAATCCGTTTCTCGAGGTCCAATGGAATCCACACGCCCCATTCGCTCGCTGATGCGCGGGCTCGATGCACTCACGGTATTGAATTTACGCGACGGCGCTACCGTTTCGGAGGTCGTGCAAGAGATCCGGCTGCCGCGCACGACCGTCTATCGCATCCTGGAAACGCTTTGCGACGCCGGTTTCGTCTACCGCGACGGAACCGATGATCGCTATCGCCTGACGATCATGGTGCGCGGATTGAGCGACGGCTTCGACGACGAGGCCTGGGTCACTCAGATCGCGAAGCCGTTCATTTATGATCTGTGCCGGGAAATCGTCTGGCCGGTCGCCATCGCGACGCTTTCCGGAACCTCGATGCTCGTGCGGGAAACGACCGATCACAGTAGTCCGCTCGCGGTCGAGCGCTACTCTGCGGGGTTTCGTGTGCCCCTGTTGACGAGCGCCACTGGACTCGCCTATCTCGCGCACTGCCCTGCGATCCAGCGCGACGCGCTCATCGAGGTTTTGGCGCGCTCCGGCAAACCGGAGGACGCGCTCGCCCGCTCGCGCAACGAGCTGCAGCAAGCACTGCGGGAAATCCGCACTCAAGGCTATGCGGCGGCCAACCGCAGCCGGCCGGGATCCGACGAGGTCACGGTCAGCGTGCCGGTCGCGCTCGACGATCGGGCGCTTGCGGCCCTCACGGTGCGATTCGCCGCGGCGGCGTTGACGCTGCCGGTCGCACTCGCGCGATTCCTCCCCAAATTACGCGAATGCGCCGACAGGATTCGCGCCGAATTTACCGAACAACAGGCCGACGGGCGCAGCAACAATGCGCCCCTGACGGTCTCCTAAGGAGCTTCAATGCAGAAGATCATGGTGTGCATCAAGCGCGTCGTCGATTACAACGTGCGCGTGCGCGTCAAACCCGACGGCGGCGGTGTGATGCTCGACGGCGTGAAGATGAGCGTCAATCCGTTCGACGAGATCGCGCTCGAAGAGGCGCTGCGCATCAAGGAGCGACTCGGAAATGTGGAGATCGTCGCGGTCAGCATCGGCATCGCGGATACGCAGCAACAATTGCGTACCGCGCTCGCGATGGGCGCGGACCGCGCAATACTCGTGCAAACCGACACGGCTGTGGAGCCGTTGACCGCCGCCCGAACATTTTTGAGCCTCGCGAAGAAGGAGAATCCGGATCTGATTTTCCTCGGCAAGCAAGCCATCGACGACGACGCCAATCAGACGGGCCAAATGCTCGCCGCCCTTTGGGACCGGCCCCAGGCAACGTACGCGTCCAAGCTCGAGATCAACGGGGACAAAGCGACCGTGACACGCGAGGTGGATGCCGGCCTTGAAACCATCGAGATCGATCTGCCGGCCGTCGTGACCGCGGATCTGCGCCTCAACGAGCCGCGTTACGTCAAGCTGCCGGACATCATGAAGGCGAAGAAGAAGCCGCTCGATACCGTGTCGCTCGACTCGCTCGGGGTCAACGCCGGCAGCTTGCTCAAGACGGTCAAGACAGAGCCGCCGAGCCAGCGCCAAAAGGGCATCCTCGTCAAGGATGTCTCCGAACTCGTCGATCTGCTCAAGAAAAAGGGGCTGCTCTAATGGTCAAGGTACTCGTTATTGGCGAACACGACGGCAAGGTGCTGAACCAGGCCACGCTCAAGTGCGTCACGAGCGCCAAGGGGCTGCCTGAGGCTGAAATCACGATTGCGCTGCTCGGAGCGGATACCGGCGCGGTCGCCGTTCAGGCCGCCGCGGTGCAGGGTGTGCACAAAGTGCTGCGCGTCGATCGGCCGGAAAATGCGCATGTGCTCGCGGCCACGTACGCACCGCAGATCGCCGCATTGGCCGCCGACTACACGCATGTTTTTGGTCCGTCGACGAGTTTTGGCAAGGACTTGACGCCGCGGGTCGCGGCGCTGCTCGGCGTGCCGCAAGTCAGCGATCTCATGGCCGTCGAGGGCGCCTACCGGTTCCGGCGCCCGATCTACGCCGGCAACGCGATCATCACGGTCGAGGCGGATGCCGCGCGCAAACTCGTTGCGACCGTGCGCGTCGCCTCTTTCGAAGCCGCGCCTGCGAGTGGCGGAAGCGCCGCCATCGAAACGCGCAGCCTTAGCGTAGCTCTGCCCGCCCACACCCGCTACATCGGCGCAAAATCGGGCTCGACGGATCGGCCCGACCTGCAAACCGCATCGAAAGTCGTCTCGGGCGGCCGCGCCTTGGGAAGTGCCGAGAATTTCAAGATGCTGTTCAGCCTCGCCGATAAGATCGGCGCGGCCGTCGGCGCCTCGAGAGCGGCGGTCGATGCCGGCTATGCCGCCAATGAAATGCAAGTCGGCCAGACGGGCAAGATCATTTCGCCCGAGATCTACTTTGCCATCGGCATTTCGGGGGCCATCCAGCATCTGACCGGCATCAAGGATGCGCGCACGATCGTCGCAATCAACAAGGACGCCGAGGCTCCCATATTCGAAGTCGCCGATTTCGGCCTGGTCGGCGACCTGTTCCAGATCGTTCCGGAGTTGCAGCGCCTGCTGTAGGACTCAGGGCACGGCGCGCAACGTAGCCGCGATCGCTTCGACGAGCAGATCGGCGTGCCGGCGGCGGAACGTCAACGGCGGCCGCAGCTTCAATACCGTGCCACGCGGCCCTTCGACACCGGTCAGAATGCTGTGCTCCGCGCATAGCCAATTGACGATGCGTTTCGCGCGCGTGCGCGCCGGTGCGGGCAGCTGCGACGATCCCGAAATCGGCGGCGCCGACTGCGGCGGTGATTCCAATTGCAGTGTCGATTCGACGATTTCCAGCCCCAGCAGCAAACCCGCGCCTCGAATCTCTCCAAGACCCGGCTGCTCGGCGGCAAGCGCCTCGAGGCGCTTGCGAAGGTAGCTGCCGCAGTCCGCAGCATTTTGTTGTAGCTGCTCGCGTTCCAAGACTTCGAGGACCGCGAGTCCCGCCGCGGCCGCAACGGCATTACCTCCAAATGTCGAGAAAAATCCGTACTTTGCTTGAAATTCCTCGATGATATCTAGCCTCGATACCACGACGCCCAGCGGGAACCCATTGCCAAGCGGCTTGCCGAGCGTCACGAGGTCGGGCACGAGTCCGCGCCGTTCGAAGCCCCAGAAATGCGATCCGCAGCGGCCGAGTCCGTATTGCACCTCATCGGCGACGATCAGCGCTCCGGCGGCCCGCACTCGTGTCGCAATCTCAGCAAGCCATGCAGGCGGCGGATCGAATATGCCGTTGCTCGTCAGCGCCGTATCGAGATAGAACGCTGCCGCAGCCACTCCGCGGCGCTCGAGCACTAGAAGCGCGCCCTCGGCGTCGGCTGCCGCCGCCGCGAGCTGCGCGCGACTGGGCGGATCGCTCGCGTGCAACCGGCTCGGCGGTGCCGCGAGCGTCGCCACCCGCGGGTCCTGCGCCGCACCCGCGGCCGGCGTCAGTGCCGCAACCGCGTCGGTGATCCCGTGATAGGCGTGCTCCATGATCAGCGCGCCCTTGCGCCCCGTCGCCGATTGAGCGATGCGCCAGGCCACATCGTTGGCCTCGCTTCCGGAATTCACGAAGATGCAGGTATCGAGGTGATCCGGCAGGCGCGCGCAGAGCGCCTCGGCGTAGTCGACTATCCCCTCATGGAGATAGCGACTATGAGTCGCAAGCGTCGCGGTCTGTCGCTGGATCGCCGCGGCGACCGTGGGATGTGAGTGTCCGACGTGCGCCACGTTGTTGTACACGTCGAGATATCGCCTGCCGCCGGCGTCGATGAGCCAGACATCCTCGCCGCGCACGAGATGCAAGGGCTCGTCGTAAAACAGCTCCGCGCCGGCACCAAGTCTGCGCTCACGCCTGCGGCGCAGGCGCTGGGCCGGCCTCAGCGTCCCTGCCGCCTCATGCCAGGCAGCGCTCAAATCGCCTCTCCCAAGCGACCTCAGCCGCTCCAGGGAACTGCCTGCATGCGAGGCCGCCGATTGCACCGCGCGGGCCCCGACGGGATCGTGTTGCGAGCGCCAAGCATGCACCAAGAGGGTCACTGCATGACGCGCAGCGATGAGATCGTAGAGACACTCGACTTCGGCCGCTTGCAGCGGCAGGACCTCGGCATAGGCTCGCACAAGTTCGGATAAGGGCGTGACCGAGCTCAAGCCCTCGGTCAGCAGCTCCGACATCGCGACGGCTGGCTCGAGCACGCGCGGCGCGTGGATCATGTCGCCGAAATCCACGATGCCCACGATCGACTGCGAGCCCTCATCGACGAGCAGATTGCTCGCGTGGCAATCGCCGTGGATCGCCTGGCTCGGCAATGCGCGCAGCGCCGGTAGGCGCACGACCAAGGCGGCGACCACCTCGCCGACGCGGCGGCGCGAGGATGCGTCGTCGAGCGATCCCAGGAATTTTGCGAGTTCGGCCAAGCGCCGCACGTCCCAGACCAGGGATTGCGCGAGCGCCGGGTGGAAGAATCCTTGCAGCGCTCGGTCGAGCCGGCCGAGCGTGGACCCCAAGCTGCTCAGCAAGCGCGGCGCTGCCGTTGACGCCTGCAGCGGCCGTCCGGGCAGAAAGTCGATCAGCAGGGTCGAATGCTGCACGGGACCTAGGCGCAGCGCGCCGACGGGTTCCCCCGCTCGCGTCGTCTGCAGCCTCGGCACCGGCAGTGTCGGGTCGATTTCCGCGAGATGGCGCAAGACGCGGACCTGGCAATCGACGCTATTCGCGTCGGCCGCGGCGTCGAGTATTTTCAAGACGCGGCTCGAGCCGTCGGCACACCGCAACAGAAAATTGTCGTCGCGCTCGCCGGCGAGCGGCGTCAGAGCCGCTTCGACGCCGTAGACTTCGCGGGCCACCACGCCCGCCTCGACCGCTGTAACGCCGGACGACGTGGTCCGCAGCGCTAGCAAGGCACTCGCCGCAAACTACAGCTGCGCGAGAACGTAGTCGGCCGCGGAAACCTTGAACTCTCCGGGAGCTTCGACGTTGACGTGAGTCGCGACACCGTCCTTGACGATCAGCGCGAAGCGCTGACCGCGCTGACCCATGCCATGGCCGGTCGCATTGAGCTCGAGTCCGAGCGCTTTGACATACTCGCCGTTGCCGTCGGCCAGCATCAGAATTTTGTCGTCAACCTTGCCGTGCTTGCCCCAGGCATTCATGACGAACACGTCGTTGACCGCGGTGCACGCGATCGTGTCGACGCCCTTCGCCTTGATCGCAGCGCTGAGTTCCACGTAGCCCGGCAAATGCCGCGCATCGCAGGTCGGCGTAAAGGCGCCGGGCACGGAAAAGAGCACGACGGTCTTGCCCGCGAATAGCTCGTCCGTCGTGATCTTCCTGGGGCCATCCGGCGTCATTCTCGAAAAGCTGCCCTTGGGAAGCTTTTCGCCCACTTTGATCGTCATACCAAACCTCCTTAGCTGAGCCGGTCCGAATAGAGCGTCCAGATCTTGAGAATCCTCGGACTCACATTGGGAACCGTCTTCAATGCAGCAAACGCCTTCTTGGCATCCGCAACGTCCTTCAGCTGCGCCTGCGCCAATCCGAGATACACATAGGCCTCTTCGGGGTGCTTCACGGAACCCTTCGCGAGGCCCGCGTTGATCGCCGTCGCGGCATTCTGGTAATCGCCGAAGCCGTAATAGACCTCGCCGAGTTTCACCGAGAGGTCGCCCGAGGCACTCTTCGCCGCCTCGGCTGCAAACCCCGCCAAGCCGTTGCGATCGGCGTCAGCGCGTGTTTTCAAGGACGCCTGCAGACGCACAGTGCGTTCTTTCTGGTCGGCGCCGATCAGCCCCGACGCGATGCCCTTCTCGAGCACCGATTGCGCCTCGCCCGGCAAGGCCGGTGCATCCGCGAGCAGCTGTGCCATCTCGATATAATTGCTGCCCGAAGTGAAGGAATTCGTCGCCATCATGACCCGATAGATCATGAGGATGTTGCGGTCCTCCTTTTCGTCCTGCAGCAGGAAGCGCAGCAGCTTGTTCCAATAATCGGTCTTGCCGTTGAGGCGAATCAGATCCTCGAGAGCGCCGACCGTCCCCGCCGTATCGTTGTTGTCGAACGCGCACTGCAGTTTGAACAAATAGAGATTCTCTTTGGGTGTCTCGTTGTTCTTGTGCGCAAAGGCGAGCGACTTATCGGCCCAGATCACGGCGTTCTTGCAGTCCTTCTGCAAGTAATAGCTCTGCGTGATGATCGCGTAGCTATCCGAATTGGCGGCCTCGGTTTCGACGAGTTTCTTGCCGTACTCGATTGCCTTGGCGTATTGCTGAAAGCTGTAGCTGATCTGGAACGCCGCGCGCGTGTAGCGCATGGTCTCCTCGGCGGTTGCCGCGCCGGTCGCTATCGCCTCTTCGTAGGCGACAAGCGCAGCCTTGAGATTGTTCGTCTTCACGTAGGCATAGGCCTTGAGTTCATCGATCGTCTTGTGATCGAACGGCGTCAATCCGCTGACCGCCTCGGCCTCGCCGAGGTGCTTGAGTCCCTCTTCGAATTGATTGCCCTGCAAGGCCTTCTGCGCCGCGATCATTTCCTTCGCGATCGAACGGCTGATTTGCGGACCCTTGCTGTCCTTCGTGTCCGCTGCATCCGCACGCTGCAGCGCGAGCCCTAGGCTCAAGCCGGCCACTGCCAGTCCGAGGCACAGTTTTGCGGTCCAACCGATCTGCGCCCGGCGCCGCTTGTCTTGTTTTTTTGAATTCATCGTGAGCAAACCTCGTGTTCTGTCTTGGGAAACGCCGCTCAAACGAACGGCGCGCAACCCGAGCCATTTGGGTTGACGCGCCGTACTATCCTGAAGCACCGAGCCCCTAGAAAAAGTCGTTGTTGACGAAGCCGATTTTCTTCAAGCCGCGGCTCTGCAAGTCCGCCAGGGTTTGCGCGACCTTTTCGTATTTCGCGAACTTGTCGACCGTGATATGCACTTCGGGTTGCGGATCCTTGCCGGACTCCGAAGCGATATAGCCCTGCAGCGTCTTGCGGTCGACCGGCGTGCCGTTCCACAGCAGCGTCCCGTCGAAGTCGATCGACAGGTTGACGATCTCCGGCGGCGGCGGCGGCACGAAATTGGGCGGCGGCGGCAGCGGATTGTCGATCTTCACCGCGTGCGTCATGACCGGAATCGTGATGATGAAGATGATGAGCAACACCAGCATGATGTCGATCAACGGAGTCATATTGATATCCGAATATGACTCGCCTTCGCCCGCGCCTACATTCATTGCCATTCGAGCAAACTCCTAACGAGTGACGACGCCGAGATGATCGGGTTCGGTGATGAACGCCACTTTGCGGATGCCGATCTGCTGAGACGCGACGAGAACCTGTCCGACGAACTGGTAGCGCACGTCGGAATCGCCGCGGATGTGCACCTCGGGCTGCGGGTCGATGCGCGCGATGCCGCGCAGCTCATCTTTGAGCGCCGCGAGGTTCGGCAGCAGCTTGGTGTTCCAATACATGTTGCCGTCCTTGTCGACCGAGATCGTGATGTTTTCCGGCTTGGTCTGGGTCGGCAGATTGGTCGCCTTCGGCAAGTTCAGGTGCACCTGCGCCACGATCACCGGAATCGTGATGATGAAGATGATCAGGAGCACCAACATCACGTCCACCAAGGGCGTGACGTTGATGTCCGACATCACCTCGCCTTCGCTCTTTCCGCCGACGTTCATGGCCATGGGGTGAGGTCCTAGCGGGCGGCCGCGGGAACGGGCTTGCCAGCCGGCGGCGACGAGCTGTCACGGCCGAGTCCGAGCTTCGCGCCCGACAGCGTGAACGCGTGCAATTCGTGCGCGAAGTGGGTGACCCGCTCCTGCACGTTCTTGTTCCGGCGCAGCAGCACGTTGTAGCCGAGCACCGCCGGCACCGCGACCGCGAGGCCGATCGCCGTCATGATCAAGGCTTCGCCGACCGGGCCTGCGACCTTGTCGATCGAGGCTTGACCCGCGAGGCTGATCGCGATCAGCGCGTGGTAGATGCCCCAGACCGTGCCGAACAAGCCGACGAACGGTGCCGTGGAACCGACCGACGCCAGCACCGGGAGCCCCGACTGCAGACGGCTGATGACGATATCGGCAGTGCGGCTCAGCGCCTCGGACATCCATTCGCTCGCGTCGATCGCACCGGCGAGGCGCGTCTTATTGAGCTCGTGATGCTCATACGCCTGCTTGCCGGTCTCGGCCAGCGCACGGAACGGATTGCTCGCACCCTTGAGCTTGGAGATCGCCTCCCCGAGGTTCGGCGAACTCCAGAACTCGCGTTCGGCCTCGATGGCATACAGGCGCAGGCGACGTTGATCCAAGAACTTCGTGATCATGATGAACCATGTCAGCAATGACATGACCAGCAAAATGACCAGAGTCGCCCGCGCGACGATGTCGCCTTGTGCAATGAGTGCGCCAAGGCCATACGGGTTTTCAACGACTGTCTCTGACATGGACCGATTCCCTCTACTTAGGCGAGTTTATTTAATAGTCAACGCAATAAAAATTCGGCTTCGAAATCGAACTACGGTATCAATTCTTCAATTTCCAAACGATCGGAATGCCGACCGTCGTCTCGACCGGCTTACCGTCCTCGGTTGCCGGCAGCATGCGCTGGCCGCGCACGCCCTTCAAACAGGCGTCATCCAAGCGCGGGAAACCGGAGCTCTCCTGAATGCTTTGATCGACGATGCGTCCGTCCGCGGCGACCGTCAATTTGACGACGCAGCGGCCCTCCTCGTTGGCGCGCTTCGAGGCGTCGGGATAGTATTCCTCGCCGATATGCAGCGGGTGCTTTGGATCCTGGCGGATGTTGGTATGCGAGTGCTGGACCGTCGCAACAACGGCGGTCGGGGGCGGCACGTAGTTGGTCGTCGCGACCTGCGTGATCACGTTCTCCGAAACCGGCGCCGAAATGTCGACGAACTCCGGCGGCGGCACATAGGGCTTGATGTCTTCGAGTTTGGGCGGCGGCGGCGGCGGCTTGTCGTCGGGCTTGGGCTTGTCGATCTCGGAAACCTCGACCGGAGGAATGATCGTTTGCACGATGCGGCGAGCGAGCCCCGAATAGAATCCATAGCCGACGACGATGTGCAGACCGATGACGAGCAGAAAGACGAGGCCCTTCTTGCCCGAAAACATTGATGGTTCTTCGTAGTTATACATAAGTCTCGCGACCTTATCCCCTAATGTCGTTACGTTGAACCGCGCATGGTGCGCCCCAAAATCTTGCTCGGCGCGCGCTCCGCATTCGCGCACCTCGCATCGCTGAATCGCGTCCTGATTTTTTCAGTGACGTCCTTCGTGAGTTCCGTTCAGCTCGTAAAGAGACTGACACATAAACCGCCCGAACTGCAAGCGCGACTTGCAGTCCGCGATCGAGCGCAAATACTCCAGACCGCTCAAGTCCGTGCCCGCTCGAGCCGCCCCGCATCGTGGGCGGTGCAGCGACCGCCGAGGCGGCGTTAACATAGGCTGGGACTTGCGGCCGCCGCAGCGAGTTCCTCCCCGTCATTCGAGGTCGGTCACCGCACCGAGCGTTGCGCTGCTGACACACTTGGCGTACTTGGATAAGACGCCGCGCCGTGCATATGGTTGCGGCGGCTTCCAGAGCTTGCGTCGACGCTTCAGTTCCGACGCACCGACCAGCAGGCTGATCTCGCGCCGCCGTGCATCGATGACGATGCGATCGCCGGTTTTGACCAAGGCGAGCGGACCGCCGGCCGCGGCCTCGGGCGACACATGACCGACGACAAAACCGTGGCTGCCGCCCGAGAAGCGGCCGTCGGTGATCAGGGCGACCTCCTTGCCGAGGCCTTTGCCCATGATCGCGCCGGTCGGACTCAGCATCTCGCGCATGCCGGGCCCGCCTTTGGGTCCCTCATAGCGAATCACGATGACGTCGCCCGCGCGCGCGCGCCCATCGAGGATGCCCTGCAGCGCTTCTTCCTCGGAATTGAAGACCCGCGCGCAGCCTTCGAAACGTGTTCCCTCCTTACCTGTAATCTTAGCTACCGCACCCTCGGGCGCTAGATTTCCGTAGAGGACTACCAGGTGGCTGTCTTTCTTGATCGGGTTTTCGAGGCTGCGCACAATCTGCTGGTCGGCCGGGTATGGCTTAACGTAATGCAGATTTTCTGCGAGCGACTTGCCGGTGACCGTGATGCATTCTCCGTGCAGCAGTCCGGCATCGAGCAAGCTCTTCATGAGCGGCTGAATCCCGCCGATCGCGACGAGCTCGGACATCGAATAGCGTCCGCTTGGACGCAAATCCGCGAGCACGGGTACGCGCTTGCCGATTCGCGTGAAATCATCGAGCTCGAGTTTCACCTCGGCGGCCGATGCCATCGCGAGCAGATGCAGAACCGCATTGGTCGACCCGCCGAGCGCGATGACGACCGTAATTGCGTTTTCAAAAGCCTTGCGCGTCATGATCTGGCGCGGCAGGATACCCTCACGGATGAGATTGACGACCGCCGCGCCGGCGCGCGCGCAGTCTTCGCGCTTCTGCTCCGACACAGCGTCCTGTGCCGAACTGTTCGGCAAGCTCATGCCCAAGGCTTCGATCGCGGAGGCCATCGTATTGGCCGTATACATGCCCGCGCAAGAACCCGGCCCCGGGATCGCCGTTCGCTCTACGAACTTCAGTTGTTGCTCAGAAACAGCACCGCGCGCATAGCCGCCGATCGCCTCGAACACCGTGACGATGTCGCTGCGTTCCGGCCCGGGGCGTATCGTCCCGCCGTAAACGAAGACCGCGGGGCGGTTGAGGCGTGCGAACGCGATCAGGCAGCCCGGCATGTTCTTGTCGCAGCCGCCGATCGCGACCACTCCGTCGAAGCTTTGCGCGCCGACGACCGTTTCGATCGAGTCGGCAATGACCTCGCGGGATACGAGCGAATAGCGCATTCCGGGCGTGCCCATGGAAATGCCGTCCGACACCGTGATCGTGCCGAAAGTGACCGGTTTGGCGCCTGCCGCCTCGACACCCGCGGCAGCGACTCGGGCGAGTTCGTCAATGTGCATATTGCAGGGCGTTAAATTGCTCCAGGTCGAGGCGATGCCGACCTGCGGCTTCTCGAAATCCGCATCACTGAAGCCGACGGCCCGCAGCATCGCACGACCGGGCGTCTGCTTGACGCCGTCGACGACGAGGCGGGAAAACTTTCGCATATCGACGCCAGCGGATTTCTTTTTTGCCATGATCAGCAGTTCTACCGGAAGGAGTGAGAGGGGGCGGGAAGCATAAACACGCCGACTGGCGGAGCGCAATGCCGGCCGCCATGAGGCTCCTGAGCCTAGCGCGCGACGCCGTAGCGCGCCATCAAATAGCGATGGACACCGCGCAACGCTTGAGCTTCGGCCCCGACGTTGCGACCGGGCCGCTCCTTCGGATTCCATGCGTACAGATCGATGTGCACCCAGCGCGCAGTGTCCGTCACGAAGCGTTTGAGGAACAGCGCGCCGAAAATCGCGCCCGCGAGTCCCGAGGGCGATATGTTGTTGATGTCCGCGATCTTGCTGCCGAGTTCGTCGTCATAGGGACTCCACAGCGGCATCGGCCAGAGCGGATCGTGCTCGCCAGCGGCAGCGCGCGCCAGATCGCCGACGACCTGATCGTCGCTGCCGAACAGTGCCGGCAATTCCGGCCCCAGTGCGATGCGTGCGGCCCCGGTTAGCGTCGCAAAATCGATGATCAGGTCGGGCCGCTCGGCATCGGCGAGCGCGAGTGCATCGCAGAGCACCAGCCGCCCCTCCGCATCCGTGTTGCCGACCTCGACGCTCAGGCCTTTGCGTGTGCGCAACACGTCGCCCGGCCGATATGCGTTGCCGCTGATCGAATTTTCCACCGCCGGGATCAGGACGCGCAGATCGGCGCGAATCTTGCTCGCGATCAGCAGGTGCGCGAGCCCGAGCGCGACCGCCGCTCCCCCCATGTCCTTTTTCATGAGTGCCATGCCGGCGCTCGCTTTGATATCGAGGCCACCGGTATCGAAGCAAACACCCTTGCCGACGAGCACGAGCTTCGGTAGTCCATCGGCCGCCGCCGGCCAACGCAATTCCAAGAGCCGCGGCGCGGCTGCACTCGCGCGACCCACGGCGTGAATTGCCGGAAAATTGGCGCGCAGCAAATCCTCGCCGACCCATTCGGCATAGCTCGCCGCGTGCCGCTCGGCGAGCCGCTGTACGGCGGCGGCGAGTTCGGCAGGCCCGAAATCCCCGGCCGGCGTATTGATCCAATCGCGCGCCATGGCGAGCGACTCCGTAGCGGCCGCGACATAGCCGAGGTCGGCATCGGCCGGCGGATCGAGACTCGCCGAGCGCTCGGGCTTGACGCGTTTGTAGCGCTCGAAGCGGTAGGCCGCGTAGGCAAAGCCCAGGGCAAGTTGGGTGGCCTCGGCGGCGCCGAAACGCTGCTGCAAGGAGTAGCGTCGCGGCGGCAGGCGCTCGGCGATGCCCGCCGCATGCCACAGCGACAGCGGCCCTTGCCGTTTGCCGAGGCCGCCCAAGGCGCCGGCGATGCCGCCTTGCGCATCCGGCAATAGTACGACGCGGTGACGTTCGCCTTTGAAGCTCTGCTCGCCGACCCAGCGGCGAAGCAGCGGCGATTGCGCCGCGGCCCAAGCCTCGACTTCATCCTCGTGGAGCAACCACAATGCCAACGCCGCCCCGCCATCGGTAGTCATGATAAAAATTCCTCGCCGCCGTTGCTCTCGGGACCCACGGTTCTCAAGCTTGCATGATAAGAGATTATGTGATGCTATTTGCGGCTACTTACCGGGTTAGTCAATGCGTTGCGCGCGACGGGTCCGCTCGTGAACCTGCGCCCTTAAGTGCATTTTTCATTCGATGGGTCGGATTACCAGGAGATCAGCATGCGTTTGTATTCGCAAAAAGATGTCGACCACAAAGCGCTGCGCGGGGCGCGGATTGCGATTTTGGGCTATGGCAGCCAGGGGCGCGCTCATGCACTGAACTTGCACGACAGCGGATACGAGGTCGTCGTCGGTGTGCGCAAGGGCGACAGCTGGAAAAAGGCTAAAAAGGACGGCCTCAACGTCATGGAGCCCAAGGCGGCCGTCAAAGGCGCCGCGCTGGTCGCGATGCTGGTGCCGGATTTGACCCAAAAGGCGCTCTACGAGGAACTGAAAACTAGTTTCGAGCACGGCGCGACGCTGCTGTTCGCGCACGGATTCAACATCCATTTCCGCCAAATCAAGCCGCGCAAGGATCTGGACGTCGTTTTGATCGCCCCGAAAGGCCCGGGCGATCTCGTGCGCCGTCAATACCAGCAAGGCCGCGGCGTCCCTTGCCTGATTGCGGTCGCGCAAAACGCCTCGAGGCGCGCCAAAGCCAAGGCGCTCGCCTATGCGGACGGCATCGGCGGAACGCGCGGCGGCGTGCTCGAGACGAGCTTTGCCGAAGAGACCGAAACGGATTTGTTCGGCGAGCAGGCGGTACTCTGCGGCGGTGCAACCGAGCTCGTCGTCAAGGGCTACGAAACCCTCGTCGAAGCGGGCTATCAACCGGCCGTCGCCTATTACGAATGTCTGCACGAGCTGAAGCTCATCGTCGATCTGCTGCACGAAGGCGGCATCTCGAAGATGCATCGATTCATCAGCGAGACGGCCAAATACGGCGACCTCACGCGCGGCCCGCGGATCGTCAATCGTGCGACCAAAAAGGAAATGAAGAAGATCCTCACGGAAATCCAAACGGGCAAGTTCGCGCGCCAATGGATTTCGGAGAACAAGAGCGGCCGGCGTAAGTATACGAAGCTGCTCAAGGCCGATATGAATCACTCGATCGAGAAAATCGGTGCGAAGCTGCGCGCCCGCATGCCTTGGCTGGAAGCCGCACGCGCCTGAGTCGCGAGATCGAGCCATGACCGCACAAACGATGTTCGAGAAGGTCTGGAAGGCGCACGAGGTGGTTGCCGAAGCCCCGGACACGCCTGCGGTCCTGTACGTCGATTTGCACTTGATTCACGAAGTCACGTCGCCGCAGGCGTTTTCCTTGTTGCAAGCGCGCGGATTGCCGGTGCGCCGCCCGGACCGCACGCTCGCAACGATGGATCACTCGACGCCGACCAGTAGCGAACAGCTCTTCGGCAAGGTACCGATCAAGCTCGACGCCCCGGCCAAACAAGTGCGCCAGCTCGAGCAGAACGCCGCGAGCTTCGGCGTCGAGCTGTTCGGTCTGCGCGACGCGCGGCGCGGCATCGTGCACGTGATCAGCCCCGAGCTCGGCGCGACGCAGCCCGGCATGACGATCGTCTGCGGCGACAGCCACACGAGCACCCATGGCGCTTTTGGCGCGCTCGCCTTCGGCATCGGCAGCACTGAAGTCGGCCACGTGTTCGCGACGCAATGTCTGCTGCAGCGCAAGCCCAAGACCTTGGCGGTCAACGTCGAAGGCCGCCTGAAACCAGGAGTCACGGCCAAGGACTTGATCCTCGCGATCATCGGCAAGATCGGCGTATCGGGCGGCACGGGCCACGTGATCGAATATCGCGGCTCGACGATTCGTGCGCTTTCGATGGACGAGCGCATGACCGTCTGCAACATGTCGATCGAGGCCGGTGCGCGCGCCGGCATGATTGCGCCCGATGAGACGACATTTGCCTATCTCGCGGGCCGGCCGCGAGCGCCGAGGGAAAGCGACTGGATCGCGTCGGTCGCGCGCTGGCGCGCGCTCTCGAGCGACGCCGGCGCGCAGTTCGATGCCTCGGTCGACATCGATGCGGACGAGCTCGAACCGATGATCACCTACGGCACCAATCCAGGTATGGTGCTGCCGATCAGCGCGGCGATCCCCGAGAAGACCGGCGACCCGATCAACGCCAAGGCGCTCGCCTACATGGGTTTTCGCGGCGGCGAGGCCATGCTCGGCAAGCCGATCGACGTCGTGTTCATCGGCAGCTGTACGAATGGCCGGCTCGAGGACTTGCAAGCCGCTGCGCAGATCCTCAAGGGCCGAAAAGTCGCAAGCGGTGTTCGCTTGATGATCGTACCTGGGTCGCAGCAAATCAAACGAGAGGCTGAGGCGGCGGGTCTTGCCGAGGTTTTCGTCGCCGCGGGAGCCGATTGGCGCGAGTCGGGCTGTTCGATGTGCCTGGGCATGAACGGCGACACGGTCGGCGCGGGCCAATACGCGGTCAGCACCAGCAACCGCAATTTCGAAGGTCGCCAAGGCGTCGGGGCGAGAACACTGCTCGCGAGCCCTTATACGGCCGCGGCCAGCGCCGTCACCGGCAAGATCACCGACCCTCGCGAGATGCTCTGATGGAACCGATCAAGCAACTGCGTTCGACGACCGTCGTCATGCCGTCGACCAATATCGACACCGACCAAATCATTCCGGCGCGATTTCTGACGATCACGACCACGCTCGGACTCGGCAAGTCGCTGTTCGCGGATTGGCGCTACCTGCCCGGCGGCGAGCCGAATCCCGAGTTCATCTTGAATAAGACGGCGGCCGCCGGCAGCCGCATCCTCGTCGCCGGCCACAACTTCGGCTGTGGTTCCTCGCGCGAACATGCACCCTGGGCATTATTGGATTATGGCTTCCGCGCCGTGATCAGCTCGGGCATTGCGGACATCTTCTGCAGCAACGCGCTCAAGAACGGGCTGCTGCCGATCGTCGTCGCTGAGGCGACGCACCGCTGGCTG
>Ga0209040_10000564_pt1 | contig 28527 bp, 28 predicted proteins | sample BogFormECP12_OM3_FD_188240 | JGI IMG/M metagenome (GOLD analysis project Ga0209040, IMG submission 188240) | Bog forest soil microbial communities from Calvert Island, British Columbia, Canada - ECP12_OM3 (SPAdes) (version 2) | ecosystem: Environmental > Aquatic > Freshwater > Wetlands > Bog ... | reverse complement strand
GGCCGAGATCGGGCGCTGGCGCAACTACCAGTATGTCGTCGTCAACGACGATTTGCAGCGCGCCTATAGCGACGTGCTCGCAATCGTGCGAGCCGAGCGGCTCAGGGTCGGCCGGATCGAAGAGGGCGTCGAGCCCTTCGTCGACGCCCTCGTGCACGGCGACGCGCCGGCGGCGCGATAGCCGCGCCGAGTTGTTCAATTCTGACGCCTGTTCCCTTCCAGCTGGCCTCAGAAGGGCGGATAGTGACCGTTCGAAGTTAAGACGTTGGCGTCAGCTTTGCGCCCATAGCGGTCGTCGACGGATAGGGTATCGAATGAGTCAATTCGGCCCGCAGCCGCTATCCTCTTCGCGGTCCCCGGGCGAAGGCGCGCACCGCTTACCGTAAGAAATTCAAGGTGTTAGGATCGGTCGCCGGGCGCTTGTCAAAGAATTGGCGAATTAGCGCGCTCTGCGCGCCGGGCGGACCTTGCTGGATACGTAGGGTACCACAGAATCGATTCGCGTTTGCTGGCACGGCCGCGTCACGCCATAGTCGCCGTCCATGTGCAATCTACAGCGTGACCAAGAGACAATCGGCGATGTCGCGCGGGAGTGCTTGAGACTTCCCGCGCGATGTTCTCAATCGTCGCGGTGCTCGCGCCGGTCGCATTCGGGACAGTGTTCTGGCGTCTCGTCGAGAACGGCCTTGATAGCGTCCATCAGATCTTCTCGGCGCGCCTTGATCTGTTTGTGTTGAATGCGCTTAGTGCCAAGCGCGTAAGCGTGCCGCTCGGCGTCTTCGTCCCCGCACCGACACATTTCGACTTCGCATTCGGAGCAAGTCTCAATCGCGCCGACCTCTTCACAAATGTCCGCAGAGATTTCCTTGAGATCGTCCACAATATGATCGTTCCAACCCATCGCGATCGCTCACAAATTGAACAACAGAACGACGCCAGTATAACTTGGGAGGGCTGACTTTCAAGGGCTCAGCTCCCCTTGCAGATCACGAATATCGCCTCCAGGAAGCCACGCGGGCGGCCAGTTGTTCATCGCGCTCGGACGAGCATTTCTCAGGCGGTCTCTAGACACCCTGGCGCGGTTTCAGGGGCCCCAGAGCGCGCCGATCGAGGGCGAGCATGAGCTATTCGGCTTCCTGACGACGGAGGCCAATGCGATCGTGGCGCCGATCCACCCCAAGGCCATGCCGGTCATCCTGACGACGGCGGCCGACCTCGACATATGGCTTGACGCGAATACGTCCGACGCCCTGGCGCTTAGCGGCCGTTGCCGGACCACGCGCTACACATTGGGCGAAGGGCGAGAACGCGGACGGCCCTGTAGTCACCATCCGACATCCTGGATTGACTTGATGGGATGGGTCCGCGAGTTTCTTTCAATGAGTCGGCGAGCCGCAGCTGCGGATAAGGGGACCGCATGAAGTCGTCCATTTCCCCTATTTTCGACTGGCTGTCCATTACGCTTCTTATAGGCGTCGGTGCGCTTCTCGTCGGCGTCGGCTGCCTGGCCGTCGTGGCGTGGGCAAATGCCGGATCGCGCAATCTCGCCCTTGCCACCGCGACGCTGTTCGCAGCAGTTGTCCTGCTGGTCGTGCAGATTCCGTTCGAACTCCGAAGCAAGTCCAACACCGAACTGTTTAGCGCGGAATTCACCATCGATCACTTGAAGCCCCAAGTCCGTCAGTGGAGCTATCCGGAAACTGTGAGGTGGCGGATCAGTTTGGAGATCGGCGCGAGCGACGCCTTGGCGAAGATCAACCCGAACGCTTTTAAGGGGGACGGACAGAAGCTGACGCAAGACATGACTGTACGCTCTCTCGCGACCTACTTATTTGCAGAGCAGTTCGATTGGCAACTTCGAGAGGTTTCAGTGCGAGGGCGATCAATGGGGACGACAACAACCATCGAACCACTTTCCAAGCCAGCGGAGTGTAGCACAGTCACCAGCGCTCAGATTGAGACTATGCTCACAGAAGCAGGAAACACGTTCGCCAGCGGTCCTCTTAACCGACAGCAAATATGCCTGCCGCCCGCCTCATCATTGAATGTACGAGACTCATCTATTTTGATCACAAACCCGTTTGTTCGAATTGCATTTGTGGTGGAGCCCAGCACGACGGCGATGTTCGTTAAACCGGGAACCGGGGGGCTAGAAGCGCCAAGCCTTCCCGATGGTTCGCCGCAGTTCGAAACCCGAGCCCACAGTGTGCGCGTAACCACTGAGTACGCCTGGGTCAGAGCGCAACACCGCGACATTGACCGTTATCAACGTTGGGCCGAGCGCGTTGTCACTGGCGCTCAACGATGGTTCGAGGGCTAGTCATCTAGCTTGGGACGAAATCGACATACGCATCGGTGCGGACGGAACATGGTTCTCTTGCGGCTCGTCAATTCGGCCGGGCCGGCCGGCGAAGCAGGCCATTCTCGATTTCGTTCGCGCGACCACCGACCCGTCGAGCAAGAGCTTCGTCCCGCCGGAGGAGCGCATCGCGACCTTCGACCAGGACGGCACGCTCTGGGTCGAGCATCCGATCTACACGCAGGTCGTCTATTGCCTCGATCGCGTGCCGGCCGTGGTCAAGGCGAAGCCGGCGCTGGCGAGAGTCGAGGCGTTCAAGACGGTGCTCACGCGCGACTTCGACAAGATCGCCAAGCTCTCGCTTCACGACCTGGAAGCGATTCTTGCCGCGACGCTGACCGGAATGGACCTCGATGCGTTCTCCGCCGAAGCGAAGGCCTGGATCGACTCCGCCAAGCATCCGCGCTGGAAGCGGCTTTACACCGAGCTGACCTACCAGCCGATGGAGGAGGTTCTGACCTACTTCCGCGCCAACGCCTACAAGACCTACATCGTCACCGGCGGCGGGCAGGATTTCGTGCGCGTCTATTCCGATCGCGTCTACGGCATCCCGCGCGAGCAGGTGATCGGCACCGCGGGCGGGGCCAAATACGGCTACGACAAGGGCGGCAAGCCGTTCCTGACCAAGGAGCCGAAGCTGCTGCTCAACGACAATTTCGCCGGCAAGCCGGAAGGCATCCATCTCGAGATCGGCCGCCGTCCGCGCGCCGCCTTCGGCAATTCGACCGGCGACCAGCAGATGCTCGAATATGCGAAAGGGGGCGACGGGGCGCGGCTCTCGATGCTCGTGCTGCATGACGACGCCAAGCGCGAATACGCCTATGGACCTGCAGAGGGCCTGCCCGCTGCCAAGGTCGGGACTTTCACCCAAGCGCTTTACGACGAGGCGAAGAAGGACGGCTGGTTCGTCATCAGCATGAAGGACGACTGGAAGCGCATTTTTGCGTTCGAGTAGGCCTATCATGACAGGCCGCAGATCGGGCCGCCGCGCTCCCTTATTGCGTTTGCGTGGCGCGAGGGCTAACTGGCGCGATCCTGCTGGTCGCCCTGCTGGGGACCGTGAATGAATCCGGAGAAGTTCGCGTTCGGAGTCGGCGTCGCAGTGTTCGTCGGAGGGTCGCTCGGTCTCATTTTGCACCGCGTTCTGCCTGAGAAGCACCTCACCGGCGGTGGGAAGGACATGATCGGCGCGGTCGTCGGTCTGCTCACACTGCTGTCCGCTCTCGTCCTCGGCCTCCTGATCTGGACCGCCTACGGCGTGTATTCGGGCCAGAACATCGCCATTCAGACCCTCGCCGCCAAAGTCCTGCAACTCGATTTCGCCCTAGCCGACTATGGGCCCGAGGCGAAGGACGTCCGAGCGCAGCTGCGACAGGGTCTAGGCAAGACGATCGACGAGATCTGGGGCTCAAATGAAAGCGACGCCAATTTTGTCGCCAACAACTTTAGTTAGGCCACCCGGCCAAACGCGCCGCTGACGCAGGCGATGGCGAAGGCGTAGTTGCGGGCGACCTCGTCGAGCCGCTCATATCGGCCGGGGCGGCCGGCGTGGCCGGCCTCCATGGCCGTCTTCAGGAGGATCGGCCCGCCGCCGGTCATCGTCGCGCGCAGCTTCGCGACCCATTTCGCCGGCTCCCAATAGGTGACGCGCGGGTCGGCTAAGCCCGCGAGCGCGAGGATCGGCGGATACGCTTGCCGCGCGACATTGTCGTAAGGGCTGTAGGAGCGGATCGTCTCGAAGGCGGCGGCGTCGCGGATCGGATCGCCCCATTCTAGCCATTCCGGCGGGGTCAGGGGCAGGCTCTCGTCAAGCATGGTCGAGAGCGCGTCGACGAAAGGCACGTCTGCGATGACGCCGGCGAAAAGCTCCGTCGCCATGTTGGCTGCCGCGCCGACCAGCAGTCCTCCGGCGCTGCCGCCATGGGCGACGATGCGCCCCTTCGACGTATAGCCCTCGGCGATGAGGAAGCGCGCGGCGGCGATGAAGTCGCCAAACGTGTTCGGCTTCTTCATGAGCTTGCCGCCCTCGTACCAGCCCCAGCCCTTGTCCGCGCCGCCGCGCACGTGCGCGATGGCGTAGACGAAGCCGCGGTCCACGAGCGACAGGCGGTTCGTCGAAAAGCTCGCCTCGACCGGATAGCCGTAGGCGCCATAGCCGTAAAGCAGAAGCGGCGCCGAGCCGTCGAGCCGGACGTCCCGCTTCATCAAGAGCGACACCGGCACGCGCTCGCCGTCCTCCGCCGGCGCAAAGACGAGGCGTGTCGCGTAAGCCGCGAGGTCGAAGCCCGGCGGCGTCATCTGCCTCTTGACAAGCGTCCGGGTGCGGGTCTCGCAGTCGTAGTCGTAGATCTCCTCGGGCCTCGCCATCGAGGAATAGCTGAAGCGGATGAGCTTCGTGTCGAATTCGTAGACGGTCTCAAAGCCGAGGTCGTAGGTCTCCTCGTCGAAAGCGATATCGTGCGCGGCGCCGCTCCCGAGGTCATAGACCGAGAGCCGGGGCCGGCTGTCCTCGCGCATGAGAACGACGAGGAAATCCTTTAACAGCGTCGCCGCCGCGATGAAGCGGCCGTCCCGATGGGGGACGACGTCGCGCCAGTCCGCCTCGCTGGACGACCCGCGCGGCGCGACGACAATTCTGAAATCGCGCGCTTGCGCGTTGGTGCGGAGATAGAAGCAATCGCCGTGGTCCATGACATCATAGAAGACGCCCGCCCGTCGCGGCGCGACCAGCGTCGGCTTCAGCGCCGGCGCGTCGAGTTCGATCACATGCGTTTCCGACGCGTCGTGGCCATGGACCGTGATGAGCGCCAAGCGCCCCAGCCGGGTCGGCTCGATGCCGATAAACCAGGCCGGGTCGGGTTCGGCGAAGACCTCGACGTCTTCGTCCTGCTTCGTTCCGAGCCGGTGCAGCATCACCCGAAAAGGGCGATGGTTCTCGTCCTGCTCGACGTACAGAAACGCGCCCGAGTCGCGCGTCCAGACGATGTCGTCGGTGGCGCGGACGACGCGGTCGGGCAGGTCCGCGCTCCGCTCAACGTCGCGCATAAAGATGGTCAGAAGCTCGGAGCCGAGATCGTCGGCGCTCCAGGCGATCTTTTTATGGTCGGGGGAGTGGCGCGCGGAGGCGAGGCGAAAGAAAGGCTTCCCCTCCGCCAGCGCGTCGCCGTCGATGAGGATCGTCTCGTCGCCGCCCGCGCGCGGCTTGCGGCAATAGATGCGGTGCTGCCCGCCCGGCCGGTAACGGGAGTAGTAGGCGTGAGGTCCATCGACTTGCGGCGGCTCGCGGTCGTCTTCCTGAATGCGCGCGCGCATCTCCTGGACAAGCTCCTCCTGCAAGGCGGCGGTCGGAGCGAGCACGGCGTCGGCGTAGGCGTTTTCCGCCACGAGGTGCGAGCGGATGTCGGAGGGCAGGCGAGAGGGATCGCGCAAAACCTCCTGCCAATTCTCGGCTCGAATCCACGCGTAGTCGTCGGTCCACTCGAGCCCATGCGCCGACCTCAAGACCGGCCGGACGGCGGCGCGCGGCGGCGCGGGCAGAACGTTTGCCGCCCAGGCGGGATCACCGCTCATCGAGCAGGGCTTCCTTGAGCTGAGAGGGACGCGGGAGGCCCATAAAGGCCGCGAAAATCTCCGCGGGCGTCGCGCAGACCGCCGCCGCGCCCACGGCGCGGAGTTCGCCCTCTCCGCCGTAGCCCCAGAGCGCGCCGATGGTCGGAATCCCGTGCCTTCTGGCCGCAAGCACATCGTGCATGCGGTCGCCCAGCATGCAGCAGTTGTCCGCCTCAAGCCGCCGCTCGTCGAGAATGCGCGCGATGAGGTCCCCCTTGTCTTCGTAGGCGCCTTCGAGCTCGGCGCCATAGGCCGCCTCGAAATAATGGTCGAGGCCGAAATGCCTTAAGATGCGCACCGCGAAGACGGCGGGCTTCGCGGTGCAGAGAAAAAGCCGGGCGCCGGCGGCAGTGAGTTGGGCCAGAGCCTCGCGCACGCCCTCGTAGACCGCGGCCCGAAACAGCCCGTCGACGCCGTAGCGGGCGCGGTACATGCGAACCGCCTCTTCCGGATCGACCTTGCCCTCCGAAACATGCCAGAACGACTGCCGCAGCGGCGGCCCGATGATCCAGCCGAGCTCGACCGCGGGTGGGGCGAAGACGCCGAGCGCTTCGAGCGCGTGGCGGAAGCAGCCGATGATCCCCTCGGCCGGATCGGTGAGCGTCCCGTCCAGATCGACGAGAACGACGCTGCGCGAAAGTTGCTGCATCAGTCCGCGTTCCTAAAACGCCTTGGTTACAATTGCTATTGCTGTGGCGGAGTCCGCTCAGAGTCGAGCCAACATCGTTTCTCTCGTCTGCCAACGCGGATCGGCTATGATGGCTGCGCGATGGAGAGGAGCGCTTTCACGCCATGAGGGACAATCCATGAGAGTGATCATGGCGCCGCTGGCGCTTGCGATTTTGGCTTCGCCCGAAAGCGCCTCGGCGCAGCAGACGCAGGTCGGCCGCTACCAGATCGCCACGGCGCCGGCCGCGGCCTCTCAGCCCGTCCCAGAAATCTTGCTGTTGGACAGCGCCACCGGGCAGACCTGGAGGCTCTTGCACGAACCGGGACAAACGGTCCAGTGGCAGGCCGTCCGGTTTTCCTTCGCAAAGGATCGGCCGCTGGTCCCGCTTCCGCCGGGACCCGACGTCGTCGGGACGTCCCACTGAGCCCGTCCGGTCAAATAGGCCGACCTGCCTGCCGCCCCAGTTCGCCGCCGTCCGCCCGCGTCCCGCAAAGCGACACTTCGAGGCCGAGCTCGGCGGCGAGGGACGCCTTCGTCGCCAACGCAAGGTCGGCTTCGGCGGGCGAGTTGGCGTAGGCGACCTGGACGTGGTTGGCCTTGTGCCTGGCCATCATCTGGTCGCGCGTGACGCCGTGCAAGACGGCGTGCATGATCGGCCATTGCGGCGTCGTGTCCTTCCAGCGCCGCTCGGTCTCCGCGCGCGGCAGCTCCGCCACGCGCGCGCGGCCGATGTCCATCTTCAGCTTGCCGCCCTCGACATAGATGCGCGACCAGACGATCGGGCCGGGCTTGGCTATGCCGCGCACCGTCCCGCCGCCGAGGCGGAAATACATGGGCGGCTGGCGCAGGCTGTCGGTCCCCTTCCAACCGCCGATGTGGTGGGCGGGCGGGGCGGCGCCGGATATCTCGAACACCCAGACATAATCCTTGGTCGTCCCGCTGCGGTCGGCGTCGCCCCAGCGGATGTCGTGCAGCGTCGTCTCGACCGGCTGACCGAGCGCGCGGTGGACGCGATTGGTGAAGAGCGCGTCGAGCCCGGCGCATTCGTCGACCTCGTTGAAATGCACGATCGCCTTCCCAGCCCGGATGGGCTTGCCGTCCGCGCCTTTGACCGGCGGGCGGTCGTCGTTGTTGAGGACGCCCTCGGCGAGGTCCGAGGCGGGCATGAGGTCTTTCAGGCCCTGCTGATACTGAATGCCGATGGCCTCACAGCCGAACGCCTCGGCGATGCGGACCGCGGCGATATACATGCGGCACTGGTCGATCACTTGCTCGCGGGTAAGCTCGGTCTCCGGGTCCTGGCCGAAATGGAAGGTCATGCCGCGCTCAACGAGCCAGTCGTAAGCCGCCTCGGCCTCCGCCTTCGGCGCCTCGCGGGCGGCGGCGTAAAGCGCCGATTGCGACAGGCGCTCCTTGAAGACGCCGAGCGGGAAGAGGAGTTCGTCCGGGATGATCGCGTTGTACATCCCCATGCAGCCCTCATCGAAGACGCCCATGATCGCCTTGCGGCGGCGAAAGTCGTCGGCGATGTCGTTTGCGACGGTGCGGGCGCGGTCGGGGGCGACGGCGGGATCGAAAGCGTGGACGTGAGACAAATCATGGGTTACGCGCCCTTCGTTCAGCCATTGATTTAGCTTTTTCTTGAACGGCTCGTCGTCAAAAGTTTCGCTCCATAACGTGCTGTAGCTGACGCCGGCCTTGGTGAGCGAGCCGTTCAGGTTCAGCATGCCGACAAGCCCCGGCCATTGGCCCGACCAGTTGGCGAGCGTCAGGATCGGTCCCTTGTGGCTGATGAGGCCGGGGAGCACATGGTTCGTGTACTGCCAGACGGCCTCGGCCACGACGATGGGTTGATTGGCGTCGAGCTTCGAGAAGACGTCGATGCCCTGCTTTTGGCTGGCGATGAAGCCGTGCTTGAGCTTCGGATCGTACGGGTGGGCGCGCTCGACCTCGACGCCGAAGGCGCCGAGCGCGGCGACCACCTGCTTCTCCATTGCTTCCTGAGCTGGCCAGCAGACTTCGTTGGCGCTCTGGCGCAGATCGCCGCTCGCCGCCATGAGGACTTTGCGCGGGGGCATGAGGTTTCCTCCCATTTTGCGTGACCGTGGTGGCCGGCTTCGCGGCGATTGCGGTCTCGGTTCGTTGCAGCAGCGGGTCGTTTTCGAGGCGGGGCGATTGCATCAGACCTGCGCAAACGTTGCAAGTTCGGTCTTCGGAAGACTTGGGGCTGACGGCGCGACGAACTGCCGCGGCCAGAGGCCGGCCCTACTCGGCGCACGCGCTTGGTTCATGGGTCATCGTCCCTCTCGCGGGGGATGAGCGTCTCCAGCGTCGCAATCAATGAGCCGAGACGTTCACGGAGGACAATCCAGACGAGATCAAGACGCACGTCGCCGTAACCGTGAATGAGGCGATGGCGCATAGCGGTGATTTCCCGCCATGAAATTTCCGGATGAGCGGCCTTCGTCGGCGTGGACACCTTCGCTGCCGCCTCACCGATGACCTCGAGCGATCGAATGACCGCGTTTTGGTGCAGTCGGCTTGCTAGGAACCCGGTTTCGTCGAGTTTTTCGACAAAGCTCCGCGCGTCACAGGCTGCGAGCAGCATATCGAGCAGAAGCGCCGCATCCCGCTCTGGCAAGTCAGCCATAGACAGTTTGAGCTTCCTTAAGGATAGCGCGGCGGCGGATGTAATTACGGCTCCCCTCCACGGTTTCGCGCTCGATCAGGTCGACCGGGCGCGCGAGAATCCTCTCCAACGCCTCCTTAAGGTCGGCGAACGTAGCCAGATCGTTGCGGGCCGCCGGCTTGAAGGTGACGAGGAAATCAGCGTCGCTTCGCGTGGGATCGAAATCATTGCCCCGCGCCGCCGAGCCGAACACCTGCAATCGCGCTACCCCATACCTACGGCAAATCGCCGCGAGCGCCTCGCGCTTTTCGTCCATATAAGACTGCATCCTGTGGCGGTCCTTGGTCTGCCGAGCCTCCGTGACGCGCACTCTAAAGTCTGCCTGTTGTGCTGACGAGCAGGCACCCCTTGTTTTGCGACAGCCCGATTGATTTTTTCGCTTTTCTCTGGTTGAAGAGCGCCCATGCGGACGCGGTTGACGACCCTGCAACTTAGCCGCCCGGCGCGCTAGACGCGTCGGGACGATCAATCTTCGCTTCCTCCAAATTCTCAGGCCAATTGCCGCCGGCTCGCTCAAGCCGAAGCCGCAAAAACGTTTCCAGGGTTCGTCATGACCGTCATGCCCGTTCACAAGTACCGCGCGTTCACGCCCATCGTCTTGCCCGATCGGCAATGGCCCTCCCGCGTCATCGCCCAGCCGCCGATCTGGTGCTCCGTCGATTTGCGCGACGGCAACCAGGCGCTCATCGAGCCCATGGGGGTCGAGCGCAAGAACCGCATGTTCCGCCTGCTCGCGGACATGGGTTTCAAGGAGATCGAGGTCGCCTTTCCCTCCGCCTCCCAGACCGACTTCGACTTCGTGCGCTTCCTCATCGAGAGCGGCGCGATCCCCGACGGCGTCGCGATCCAGGTCCTCACCCAGTGCCGGCCCGAGCTCGTTGAGCGCACCTTCGAGGCGGTGAAGGGGGCGAAAAAGGTCATCCTGCACTTCTACAATTCGACCTCGACGCTTCAGCGCGACGTCGTATTCAAGACCGACCGGAAGGGGGTGACCGACATCGCGGTTTCGGCGGCGAAGCAAGTCAAGGCTTTGGCCGAGGCGGCGAGCGGGACCGAGTTTCAGTTCGAATATTCGCCCGAAAGTTTCACCGGCACCGAGCTCGATTTCGCGCTCGAGATCTGCGAGGCGGTCAAGGACGTCATCACGCCCACGCGCGCGCGCAAGCTCATCCTCAACCTGCCGGCGACGGTCGAGACGGCGACGCCCAACGCCTACGCCGACGCTTTCGAGTGGTTCGGCCGCCACGTCACGGACCGGGACAGCGTCATCCTGTCGGTCCATCCGCACAACGACCGTGGCACCGCAGTGGCGGCGGCCGAGCTGGCGCTGATGGCGGGCGCCGAGCGCGTCGAAGGGACCCTCTTCGGCAATGGCGAGCGCACGGGCAACGTCGACATCGTCACCATGGCGCTCAATCTCTTCACCCAAGGGGTCGATCCGGAGCTCGACCTGCACGACGTCAACGCGATCCGGGAGGTGGCGGAGTATTGCACCCAGCTGCCGGTGCACCAGCGGCATCCGTATGTCGGCGAGCTCGTCTACACCGCCTTCTCGGGGTCGCATCAGGACGCGATCAAAAAGGGCTTCGAGGCGCAGGAAAAGCGCAACGATCCCGTCTTTCAGGTGCCCTATCTGCCGATCGACCCGAAGGACGTCGGGCGCGACTACGAGGCGGTCATCCGCATCAACAGTCAGTCCGGCAAGGGCGGCATGGCCTATATCCTCAAGGCCGACTATGGCCTTGACGTGCCGCGCTCGTTGCAGATCGAGTTCTCCAAGATCGCCCAAGAGCGCATGGACGCGGACGGCAAGGAGCTGACCTCGCCCGAGCTCTGGGCGCTCTTCCGGCAGGCCTATCTCATCGACGAGCCGCCGATTGCGCTCATCAAGCAGTCGACCCTGCCGACAAGCCCGGACAACCGCGAGCTCATCGCGACCTTGCGCAGGGCGGATGGGACGACGTTCGAAATCACGGGCGACGGCAACGGGCCGGTCGACGCGTTCGTGGACGCGCTGAAGAAGGCTTTTAAGGTCGACTTCGCCTTCATCGACTATCACGAGCACGCGGTCGGGCGGGGCGCGAACGCCACCGCCGCAAGCTATGTCGAGATCCAGGACGCGGACGGCCGCGTCCTGCATGGGGTCGGCCTTGACCCGAGCATCGTGATGGCTTCGCTGAAAGCGAGCTTAAGCGCGGTGTTGCGGCTCATGCAGAAAGAGGGCGGAATCTAGGCCCAAGCCGCCGCGAGCGAGGGGCAGTTTCTCATGCTTCGGGCGCGGCAGCCATCGACTCGCTATGGAGGCTGTGGCGAGGCCCATCGCCGTTAGGTAAGTTGGGATTATCACGTAACCGGTCAATTTATCTTGATGTGTCCTCTTGACTCTTTTGAAGATCAGGAGTAACAATTGTCTTACTTTGTGGTAGGCGCAGTAAGTATTTCTACTGCGAGTGAGTTTATGTTCTGTCGTTAGTGCTGCGCATTGTCAAGTCGAAAACACGATCAATATTAAGAATTGCAGCATAGCGGTCCCCAGCGGCAGGATCAAATTCATGGGTGACCCCGAAGAGGATGATGCGCCGACACCGGGCGGACACGCGGCTAGGCGGTTAGAGGAGTTCTTGAAGGGCAGGCTTCCTCCAGGAGGCTCGCCCGATGAACTGAATCCCGAGCTTGCGGAAAAAAAGAGAGATAACAGCCAAACTCGCAAGGAAGACAAAAGTGGCCCGCAAACCGGTGAGCCACCGCCATCGAAAGACGAGTAATTTGTAAAGTAGCTATTTCCGCCGATTTCATGGGAGAGGAAACGTGCGAGGTCTGCATGACGACCAAATTTTGGCTGCGCAGACGCCGGAGGGGGCCGAGGCGGAATTAGCAGTTCAGCCCACGCCAGGCGGAAAAGCGCTCCTCCGGCTTGTGAACCTCCTCGAAGCGCGCGGTTATCAGCGGCTCGCAGACGCGACAATCGACGCCGCCGTGCCCGAGGGACAGCTTGAACTGTTCCACTCCCGCGCGCGTGCAGCGACGTCCTCGCCGGCGCGTCAAACTGGGAGACGACCTTCGCAGCCGGCGCGCGGCCGCGGGCGGCGCGGCGCTTCCGGCGAAACGAGCTCCGAGGCGGACGCCGCACCGGGCCATGATTTCGAAGCGCAGGAAATCGTCCGCGAATATACGGCTGTTGCGCCGGCGGGGCCGCCGACCGGAGGAGCCCCGCAGTGGCGCTCGCTTGGGCCATACACGATTCCCAACGGCCAGACGTACTCGGGGGCTCGCGTCAATGTCTCAGGGCGCGTCGCCGCCATCGCCGTCGATCCTCACAATCCCGCCCATGTGCTTTGCGGCGCTGCGAACGGCGGTGTCTGGGAGAGTTTTGATAGGGGCGGCTCTTGGGCTCCCCGCACCGACTATCAGGCGACCACGGCGATCGGCGCGATCACGTTCAGCCCGGCCAATCCTTCGATCGTCTATTGCGGAACGGGCGAAGGCAATTGGTGGTCGTGGCTCGGGATCGGCGTGCTGCGTTCGTCCAACGGCGGGACGACTTGGGCGACGCTATGCACGAATCCGTTCGTAGGGCAGGGGTTCTACGATCTCCATGTCGATCCCGCCAACGGCAACCATCTTGTCGCGGCGACGACCGGCGGGCTCTATGTTTCAACGGACGGCGGCGTGACGTGGACCGCACGCCGCAACGCGCGAACATGGAGCGTCGCCTTCGGGTCCGGCGAAATTCTCGCCGCATGCTCCGATGGCGTCTTCAGATCCGCCGACGGCGGGACGACTTGGGCCGCGGTCGCGCTGCCAGGCGCCCCGGGCTCTTTCGATCGACTCGCGGTGGCGATCGCCCCGTCCAATCCCTCGGTCGCCTACGCTTGGGGCGCGAACGGATCGGCGGCGCACCTTTGGCGGCGCGCTGGAGGGACATGGACTGCGGCGTCCTCGTTGCCGGCGGGGCTCAGCACCGGTCAGGCCTGGTACGACTGGTATTGCGCGGCGGCGCCTGACCGCGACAACGAGGTCTATCTCGGGGCCATCGAGGCCTACCGCGGCGATCTGTCGGGCGCGACTTGGACTTGGCTTGCGATCTCGAACCATTCGGGAACCGGAATTCATCCCGATCAACACGCGATCGCGTTCGAGCCCGGAAACCCGAACACAATATACGCCGGGTGCGACGGGGGCCTGTTCCGAAGCCCGGATCGAGGCAACTCCTGGGTTCATTGCAACAACGGACTGGTCATCTCGGAATTCGAGTACATCGCCCAGAACGTTGGTTCGTCGCGCTGGCTCATCGGCGGCACGCAAGACAACGGGACCGACCGCTGGGTGGGCTCCCCCTCGTGGGACCACGTCGCCGACGGCGACGGGGGCTTTGTCGGGGTCAACTACAATGATCCGACCACGGTGTTCCACACCTACTACGACATGAGCCCGGAGGTCTCGCATTCAAGCGGCGATTGGGGATCGTGGACATACATTCCGCCCCCGGTGCCGCAAGGCGAAGGCAGTCTCTTCTATCCGCCGATGCGGTGCACGGATTCCAACGGAACGACTGTCGCGATCGGGGGCGGCGCGCTCTATGTCTCGAGAAACAACGGCGCGGCTTGGACGCGTATCGCCTTTCCGAGCCCCGCCACCGCCACCGCGAGCGCGATTTGCGTGCCCGACGCCGATGACGTTTACCTCGGGGTCACCGACGGCCGGGTGTTCCATACCAAGTGGAGCGGCGCCGCATGGCCCGCCTTGACGGCGCTGACGACGCCGCGCAGCGGCGCCTCTGTGAGCGACCTCCTGGTGAGCGCCTCGAACGTCTCGCGTATCTGGGTCACGTCGACGACCATTGGCGGCGGGCGCGTATTTCGGTCCGACAACGGTGGATCGACGTGGACCGATTGCTCGGCGGGACTTCCCAATCTGCCAGTCACTGCCATCGAAGTGGATTCGCGCAACGCTAATCGGGTCTGGGTAGCGATGGACCGCGGCGTTTCGCAAAGCTTGGACGGGGGCGCCCATTGGGCCGACTTCTCGAACGGCTTGCCGAACGCCTATGTCGGCGATCTTTGTTTTCACCCGCACGCCTGGGTCCTGCGCGCGGGCACGCGAAACCGCGGAATGTGGGAGATCCCGGTCGACGGTTGGATGACCGCTCCCGTTTGCGGCGTTCAGTTCACGGGAAGCCTTGCCGCCAATCAAACGCAACGGTGGTTCACCTTCAACTGGCCGGCGACATGGCACGTCGTTTGGACTGTGATGCCAGTCACCGTCGGGACAGCGGCCCAGATCACCCTTACTGTGCAGGTGCAGCGCGCCAGCGCAGAGTTCGTAACCTATTGGCTCACGGTCCAAAATCTGACGGCTTCGCCCGTGAATTTCGAGGGGCGCTTCTGCATTCTCAGCCGCTATTGACGGGAGGCTCTAAATGACGACAGGGGTACAGTTCACTGGCACTCTTGCGGCAAACCAGACGCAGCGCTGGTTTACGTTCAACTGGAACGCCGCTTGGCACGTAATCTGGTACATGGTGCCGACTTCGCCTCAGAACGCGCCGGAAGTGAGCTGGTCGGTCGCGGTGCAGCGCGCGGACGCCAATAACTGCACTTACTGGATCACGGTAAGCAACTTGACGGCCGCGACGGTGACGTTTGAGGGCCGCTACGCGATTCTCTGAGGTGAGGCGGAAATGACAAGGATCATCATAGAATTGGACGCGAGCGGTGTGCAACCCGGCGTCAGCGTCATGGGCGCGCAGGAGAAGAGCGCGGCCCATCTGCAGAGCGCGGCCGCGCAGGCAGCGCCGAGTGGTCCGGCTCCGCCGGCCGACGTCCTTGCTCAGGCAGCGGCCCTAGGAGCTATCAATGGAGGAGCGGGACCATCGAGCATCGCTGCGGCGGGTGCCGCCGCGCCGATCGCGTCGTCGCTGGGCGGTGCAACGACCTTCTCATCGCACGACGTGGCGTCGGCCGGGCCCGCGCCACAACACCTGTTCGGAATGTCTCATCCATCTTGATGTCGGACGGGTGTCAACGCGAGAATCTTGCAATAGCCGCCTGGCCAAAAATTGCGAATTGCATGCGCCGGCGCCGGCGGGTCCGCCGGGCGATGAGGAGGCAAAATGGATTGGATCGAAAAATTGACGGGCTTCGCCCCTGACAATGGAGACGGATCGTTCGAGTTCCTGATCATGTTTGCGGGAGGGACAGCCCTGGTGTGCGTCCTCATACTCTGGCGTGTTCCGGGAGCCTACGCCGCATTGCGGCGTTTGTTGCCGCTTCTGCCGCAAAGTCGGCAGAACGATCCCCGCCGCTGATAGGTGATGACGCCGCCTTCGCCGCGCGGCAAAGCGTTTCGAGAAAAAGCTCAGGACGCACGTGCGGTCAAGTCGCGAACGCCGCCCGCAGGTAGGCGGCCACGAAGTCCGGCGTCCGCTTGTCGTCGATGTCGGCCGGGCCGCGCACGATGTGGATGCGGGAAAACTCAGCCTTCGGGTCGCGCCCCAGGAACGCGTCGATGCGCGCCTTGGCCGCAGCTGCGGGCATGGGAAGCGTCATGAGTTTCATCGCCGCGATTCTACGTCCAGCAAGCACAAAGGTCCAACCTGGATCGGCCGTCGCCTCTGAAGCAGATATTCCCGTTTCTTCATAGAGTTCTCTCCTGACGCTCACGTCGAGATCGACCTTGTCGCCGACGATGTCGCTGAGGTCCGGCGTGCCCGAAGGAAAATAGGTCTGCCCGGCGTTGAACGTGTGCGGCGCCATTTCGCCGAGCAGGAAAGCGCCGTCGGCGGCGCGCAAAGCGGCCATCGAGAAACAGTTCTCAACCCGCGGGCCGGGATAGCCGAGCGCCTGCCAGGCGACGAAGTTCGCATAGTCGGTCTCGAAGAAGCTTCCTTCGAGGGTCGTCCCGTCGCCGGGCGAGGCCTTAAGTTTGCGCCGTCCGAGCAGCAGCACGCGGCCGTTGTAGAGGGCAGGCTTCCGCCGCTTGAGTCCGGCCCAATGCTCTGCAATGCGCGGCGCTTCCTCTTCGGCGAAGGCCCAGGGCGCCGGCTCGAACGAGAAATCGAGGTTGGCGATCTCTACAATCTGGAGGCGTCCGCTCAAAGGTCGAGCGCGCCGCTCGAGACGATGACCGCCGGCCCGCCGATCGAGGCCGCGCGGAGCGCGCCGTCTTCGACCTCGAGCCCGAGCGTGATGCGGCTTGGCCGGCCCATTTCGTAGCCCTGCTCGATGACGAGGACATGCTCGCCGTCCGCTGGCGCGTCATGCGCCAGGACGACTCCCGCAAAGGCCGCCGCCGCGCTGCCGGTCGCCGGGTCCTCGATAACGCCCCAGGCCGGCGCGAACATGCGCGCGTGGAACGCCGAGTCCGGCTCCGCAGTCTCGCGGGTATAGAGGAAGGTCGCCGGCCCGCCGTCGACGTTCCAGAATATGTCCCTGGGCCTGGCGCGGCCGACAGCGGCGAGCGAGCGAACGGGGACGAAGAGATAGGGCAGGCCCGCGCTGAACAAACTGGGGGCATGCCCGCTAAAGCCGATGTCTGCCTCCGTGAGCCCGACGCCGGCCGCGATCTCCGCGGCCCACGACGGCGGCGGATCGGCGAGGCGCTCCGGCAGCTTCGGCAAGTCGAAGTCGGCGGCCAGCGTTCTGCCCTTCCGATGGCGGACGCGGCAGACGACGTCGCCGACCGCCTCCTCCAGCACGACCACCAGATCCTGCGTTTTCAGAAAAGCCGGCTCGCGCACCTGCGCGATGAGCGCCGCCGCCCCCACCGTTGGATGTCCGGCAAAGGGGAGTTCGCGTCGGGGCGTGAAAATACGCAGCCGCGCCGTATTGACCGGATTGCGCGGCTCGAAGACGAACACCGTCTCGGACAGGTTGAACTCGGCCGCGATCGCCTGCATGCGCCCGTCGTCGAGACCGTCCGTGTCGAGCACGACGGCGAGCGGATTGCCGGTGAGCGCGGTTTCGGTGAATACGTCGAGCGTGCAGAAGCGGCGCGACACGACGTCTTGCTCCCAGCGTTGGCGCCGCCCTCCCAGTTAGGCTAGGGGACGCAGCAGCCGGGCACAGTGAAATTGTTGGGCAATCGCTCGGTCCCGCGGATGCCGACGAACGTGAGGTCGACGGGCGCGCGGTTCAGCGGAGTCACAGTCCAGCTAGCGTAGCTGTTGAATTCGCCTGGAAAGGCGCCTGTTCCGGCCGTGAGGAACGACTCGCGGGCGTGCACGGTGATCTGCCGCCCGGCGCGCCGGTAGCCGCTGGTCGCCGGCCCGCCGGCATCGGCCGCGACGACGGCCATATGGTGGCGAGCATGATGCCGGTGGGCTGTCTCCGCTTGGGCGGCTCCGGAGAGGACAAGCGCAAAACCGAGCGAAGCCGCGCCGGCAAGTCCGATGAGTCTTGGCATGATCTCCCCTCCTGCGAGGATTTGGTCAACGCGAGTTGTGCGACGGCGCGGGCAGAAAGTAAATGACTGTCCTCAGCTCGGCCTTGAATTTCCCGTAATCCCTAGGCGCAGGACGCCGTTGAGGCCGGTTCGCGCCATGTCTTTTCGCCCAAAGAGCCGCTATGGAGGGGCTCATGACAGAGACCGCGGCGAGGAGCGCTTCGTTCCGGGCGCTTCTCCCCCTCATGCGCTACGGCCTTCGCTACCGCGGGCGAGCGCTCGCCGCGCTCGCGGCGCTCAGCGTGTCGTCGGCTGCGACGCTCGCCGTGCCGTTTGCGCTGAGGCGCATGATCGACTTCGGCTTCTCGAAGGACAGCGGCGGCGCGATCGACGCCTATTTCCTGGCGGTTGGGGTGGTCGTCATTGTCATCGCGCTCGCCGCCGCCTCTCGCTACTATCTCGTCACGACGCTCGGCGAGCGGGTCGTCGCGGACCTCCGGCGTGACGTCTACGCGCACCTGACCGGCCTCGACGCGGCTTTTTACGATGGCGCGCGCACGGGCGAGCTCATCTCCCGCCTCACCGCCGACACGACGCAGATCAAAGCGGCCTTCGGCTCATCGGCGTCGATCGCGCTGCGCAATCTCTTCATGTTTTTGGGCTCGACGGCGCTCATGGTCTACACGAGCCCGAAACTGTCGGCGCTGGTGCTCGTCGCCATTCCGGTCATCGCAGCGCCTCTAATCGCGTCGGGTCGGATCGTGCGCCGCCGCTCGCGCTACGCCCAGGATACACTGGCCGACGCAACCGCCTTCGCCACCGAGAGCCTTGGCGCGGTCAGGACGATGCAGGCGTTCGGCGCCGAGTCGCCGAGCCGGACGCGCTTCGCCCGCGCCGTCGAGAGCGCCTACGGCGCCGCCCGCGCGGCCGCCTGCATCCGCGCCATTCTCATCGCGGTCGCCGTCTCGCTCGCCTTCTGCAGCGTCGTCTTTGTGCTCTGGCTCGGCGCGCACGACGTGCTTGCCGGCCGGATGAGCGCTGGTCTCCTCTCCCAGTTCGTGCTGTTCGCCGTGCTCGCGGCCACCTCGCTCGGCGAACTCTCGCAGGTGTGGAGCGAGGCGGCGGCCGCGGCGGGCGCCGCGGGGCGCATCGCCGAGCTTTTCGCCGTCGAGCCCCGCATCGTGCCGCCGTCGAATCCCGTCCCGATGCCGGCGTCCGCGAAAGGCGCCATCGCCTTCGATCGCGTCAGCTTCGCCTACGAGAGCGCGCCGGACACGCTGGTCGTCGACAGCCTGAGCTTTTCGATCCGGCCCGGCGAGCGGGTGGCCATCGTCGGCCCTTCCGGGGCCGGCAAGACCACCGTCTTCCAGCTCATCATGCGCTTTTATGATTGCAGCTCTGGCCGGGTTCTGGTCGACGGGGTCGATGTGAAAACCATTGATCCGAGCGCGCTTCGCGCGCGCATCGCCCCCGTCCCGCAGGAGGCTTCGATCTTCGGCGGGACGGTGTCGGAGAACATCGCCTACGGCCGCGAGGGGGCGAGCGAGTCGGAGATCGAGGCCGCCGCGCGCCGAGCCGCGGCCGACGGCTTCATCCGCGACTTCGACAAGGGTTATGCGGCCGAGCTCGGCGAGCGGGGCGTGACGCTGTCCGGCGGACAAAGGCAGCGCTTGGCGATCGCCCGCGCGATCCTCAAGAACGCGCCGATCCTGCTCCTCGACGAAGCGACTTCCTCGCTCGACGCCCACCATGAGGCGCAGGTGCAGGCCGCGCTCGACGAGGTGATGAAGGGACGCACGACGCTTGTCATCGCGCACCGTCTCGCGACCGTCCTCAAGGCCGACCGTATTCTGGTGATGGAAGCTGGGCGAATCGTCGAGGAGGGAGATCATGCTTCGCTGGTCGCCAAGGGCGGCCTCTACGCCAAGCTCGCCCGGATGCAGTTCGAGACTGGCGCTGCTGCGCTCGCCGAGCCGGCTGAAATTCAGCCGGAGGAGAGCATGCTGAAGCCAGTGCGCGCTTGACAATTCGCCCTCGTCCTGTGCCATTCCAGCGCAAGCAGGTCCGGCGCAATCTCGCCGGTCCGAAAATCGAAGCGTTGATTCGTGCAGGCGTTACGACTGCCGGCGGCTTCGCGGATGGCGCTAAGGACGGCGCCGGGAGATGAAACCAGGGTGACGGCTGGCCTCGAAACATTGGCGCGCAGACGCGCCGCGCGGAGCGCGGCTTCCGCCCCGCGCCGAGGCGTCGTCGATCACCTTGTCCTCCTCAAGCCGCGGGTCATGTCGCTCGTGTGCTTCACGGGCGGCGTCGGGTTTGCGCTCGCGCCCGCGCCTTTCGACATGACGCGGTTTCTCGCGACGATGTCGGCGATGGCGGCCGGGGCCGGCGCCTGCGGCGCGCTCAACATGTGGTGGGACGCCGACATCGACGCCAACATGTCGCGCACCGCCATGCGGCCCATTCCGCGCGGAGCAGTGCCGCCGCACGAGGCGCTCGCGATCGGCGCGCTCCTCGCGGTCGTCTCAATCGGCGCGCTTTGGCTCAAGGTCAATGGGCTGGCCGCGGCGCTGCTCGCGCTCACCATCGCGATCTACATTCCCCTCTACACGATGGTGCTCAAGCGCTTAACCCCGCTCAACATCGTCATCGGCGGCGCGGCGGGCGCCCTGCCTCCGGTCATCGGCTGGGCCGGCGCGACCGGCGCTCTCTCGCTCGGCTCGATCGCGCTCTTTTCGCTCATCTTTCTCTGGACGCCGCCGCACTTCTGGGCGCTTGCGCTCTGCCGCGCCGGCGATTACGACCGGGTCGGCGTGCCGATGCTGCCGAACGTCGCGGGTCCCGTCGCGACATGCCGGCAGATCATGGCCTACTCGCTCCTGCTCGTCCCCGCTTCGTTCGCGCCCTTGATGATCCCCGGCGTGGGCTTCTTCTACGGAACGATCGCCGTCGCTTGCGACGGGTTGCTGCTGTGGCGCGCCTTCGCTCTTTACCGTTTGCGCGACGCCGAGGAGTCGCCGCGCCGTAAGGCGGCGATGGCGATGTTCGGCTACTCGATCCTCTACATGTTCCTGCTTTTCGCGGCGCTGCTCGCGCAAATCGCGGTGAACGTTGTCCTAGGAGTTCGAGTCTGACGTTAGCTTGTACCTGCTGGGCTAGGTAACTGGAGGGTCGGAAACGACCGGAAGCTCGCGATCCGGTTCGATCTCGGTGGGGGCGGAAGAGCGTCAAGAGCGGGCGTTCATGAAACAAGCTGTGAACGCGCCGCTTCGACCCGATATGTCATTACGGTGACCCGCACGTCCGGTTTAATTAGCGAGGAAGGGAAATGAGGCCCTTGGCCAAACCTCAACGCCACGCCTTTCCTCGACTCTACAATACAAAATGACGCTGAAGTGCCGGCAATTGGTTTACATTCTGGGACCATCGCCATCCGAACTCAAATATTTCTCTCCCGATGGTGCGTACGGCCGACGAGCTGCGGCCGAGCGAGCGGAGCGCATCTTGCGCCACTCGGCCCAGGTCGCGACCGACGTGACCACCGCGAGGGCGAAGAACACCGCCTTGATGCCGTAGCCGACCGATCCCTCCTCGGCTCCGACCGCCGAGCCCAAGAAGCTGAGCAGCGGGCGCTCGTCGATGAAGAGGGCGAACATGACCAGGAACAGGACGGCGAGGCCGGCATTTCTCAAGAAGCGCGTGGTCGTGGGGACCGTCATCTCGCCGGCCTTTGACCGCAGGCAAACCGCGTCGCCTTTGGCCTTCGCGATCGCGGACGCCGACAGTTCAAAGGCCTGAACTGGTCGCGAAATATTCTTGAGTCGCTTATCGCCGATATTGACAAAGCTCTCCCTAAAACGGTCGCGCACAACCTCGTGCGCGGTGGCGGAGATGCAGACGGCGCCAGGCTTGCACACCCCTTCGAGCCGTGCGGCAATATTGACGACCTCGCCCATAAGATCGCCATCCGCCTCCTCGACCACGTCGCCAAGATGGATCCCGACCCTGAACTCGATGCGCTGGTCGGCCAGAACGCCCGCGTTGCGAACGGCCATCGCGTATTGAATCTCAATTGCGCAGTGCACAGCGTCGACGATGCTTCGAAACTCGACGATGAGGCCGTCGCCGGTGCGTTTGACCACGCGACCTTGATGCCGGGCGATGGTCGGGTCGACTAGATCGCTTCGCAACGTTCGGAGGAGAGCGAGGACGCGCTCTTCATCAGCACCGGCCAGCCGGGAGTATCCGACCACGTCGGCCGCCAAAATCGCAGCGAGCTTCCGCGTTTGGCTCATTGCGTCCTTTCGGCCCTGCTGACTGAACAGTAAAGCGCCTGACGCTTTTATCCGACTTTCGTCGTTTGCCGCCTCCGACGGCCATTATGCCGGTATTGACGATTTTCTCAAGCGGATTGCCTTCCGCAGCGTCCCGACTCGTTCGAGGTGCGAGTACGAGCCCGGGGGAGGCCGCCGAAGGCGTAAGAACAGCGTCGCCGCGACGGGGATTTCGTCGACTTCCCTGGCCGAGTGGACTAGGAGGAGCGTCGCCCCCTCCGGATAGCCGTCTCCCCCGAGCGAACCTGCTGCTCAGGCTCCCCATGGACCTACGCATCGATCCGAAAACCCAATCGCGCCGCAAGCGCAACAACTGGCTCGTGCTGGTTGCGCTGCTGATCGTCGCCGCGTTCATGTACGCGATCATCGTCGTCAAAGTGACGCACTACGGGTTGCCGCCCACGCCATGATCGCCGTCCACGACCTGCCGCACGTGCTCGCCGTCATCAACGCTGCGACGATTGTCGTGCTTCTTTACGCGTATCGTCGCATTCGCGCCAAGGACCGCGACGGGCACCGGAAGACGATGAAGGTCGCGGTCGGGCTCGGCGTCGCCTTCCTTGCCGTCTATCTCGTCTATCACGCCTCTGCCGGGCTGGCGAAATTCGGCGGACACGGGGTGATCCGGCCGATCTATTTCTCGCTGCTCGCGGTTCACGTCTTCATCTCGTTCGTCGTCGCCGTCCTCGTGCCGCTGACGCTCTACAACGCCTTGCAGGCGAAGTTTGCGGTCCACCGCAGGCTCGCGCGCGTGACCTTTCCTTTATGGCTGTTCGTCGCGGTTTCGGGGCTCGTCGTCTATGCAATGGCGGTCCACCTCTATCCTATGAACGCGAGCTGATGAGATGAACGAACGGGCGACACCGCCTCTCGCGGCGCGAACCGTCAGGGCCGCCGCGAGCGCGGAAGCGGTGAGGCGCGAGCTCATCGGTTGGGCGTGGCTTGCGGTCGGGGCCCTCGCGGTCGCGGGGGTTTTCGCGCTCCTGCTCGCGCTGTCGCGGATTCCGGGCATGGACCGCGCGCCGTTCTGGCCGCTCGGCTTCTTCTACAAGGGCCTTGTCATCCACGTCGTCTTCTCGCTGGTGATCTGGCTTCTGGGCGGGTTCGCCTTTCTCGTTTCGGCCGCAACGCTGGAGGCCTGCCCGAGAGGCGTGCTCGCGGGCCCGCTTGGCCAGATCGGACAGGGCCTCGTCTTCGCAGCCTTCCCCTGCCTCTTTGCGCCGGCTTTCTTCGATGCGACGCTGCCCGAGCTTTCGAACTACGTCCCGCTCATTCGCCACCCGCTCTACGATCTCGGGCTCATATTCCTGGCGCTCGGCGTGCTCGCGCCGGTTGCGCGGCTCATGGTCAATCTGCCGAGGGCCGCAAGGCCGCTGCCGCCGCTCGCCTTCGCCATGGCGACGGCGGGCTTCATCTTCGCGCTGGCGCTGACCGCCTTTGCCATCGCGGCCGCGTTGCTCGCAAATCAAGGGAGTTTGGGCGCCTCGCGCGATCCTTTGTTCTGGGGCGGCGGCCACCTTATGCAGTTTGCCTATGCGGCGCTCATGCTCGCCAACTGGCGCATCCTGGCCGGGCGCAGCCTCGGCTTGACGGAGGCCGACGACGGCCCCTTCCGCCTCGCGCTCCTCCTGGTCGCCGTCCTCGCGTTGCCGGGCCCGGTCCTTTATGCGCTGTTCGACGCCTTTTCGCCCGCCCAGCGCGAAGCGTTCCGCTTCCTGCAGTTCGGCCTCGCCGCGCCGACCCTCCTCTTCGGCGGCTTTCTCGTGATGAAAGCGCGTCGACTGGGGCGGCTCGGGCAATGGCCGTGGGCCAACCCCGCCTTCTTCGCGCTCGCGGCCTCGCTCGCGCTCTTCGCGCTCGGCGGCGCCATGGGCTTCCTCATCACAGGCTCCGACACCCGCACGCCCGCCCATTATCACGCGGTCATCACCGCGGTCAGCGTTTCGAGCGCCGGCATGCTGCTCACCTTCGGCCTCGACAAGCTCGGCCGCGCGCCGGTCGCCGCGCGCGCCATTCAAGGCGTGATCGGCCTCTACGCCGGCGGCCAGTTCATCGCCTCGATCGGCATGTTCGTCGCCGGCGGCTACGGCGCCGCGCGCAAGACCCCGGCCGGCTCGCTCGACCCCGTCGCCGCGGCCGCCATGGCGGTGCACGGGTTCGCCTCGATCTTCACCATCATCGGCGGCGCCGCCTTCGTGGCGGTCGCGATCCGCGCGCTCTTGCGCCGGAGCCCCGCCGGCGATCAGCTCTAAACCTTGCCGCTTCCCGCGAAGGTCACGTGGTTGCTCATCGCGGTCGTCGTGGCGGGCCTTTCGGCGATGGCGGCGCTGCGCGCGCTGCACGACGAGACGACTGCCGACATGGTCGAGCTCCTGAGCAGGGATCCGGTCCGGCCCGGCCCGTTCCTCGACGCGACTGGCAAGCCGGTGGCGGTCGAGGAATTCCGCGGCAAGGTCCTCATCCTCAATCTCTGGGCGCCGTGGTGCGCGCCGTGTCTCAAGGAGATGCCGTCGCTCGACCGGCTCGCCGCGCGGCTGCCGGCGAACGAGTTCCCGGTCGTGGCGGTGGCCGGGGATCCGCTCGGCGATACGCCCTCGAAGCGGACGTTCGAGGCGATGAAACTCGCCCGCCTGAAATTCTACCTCGACCCGAAAGCGTCGCTCGAGCATGAGGTCGGGGCGCGGGGCTACCCGACGACGCTGATCCTCGGGCCGGACGGCGCGCCGCTCGCGTTACGCGAGGGGGCGGCTACTTGGGACAGCGACGAGATGGTCGCGAAACTGCAGCAGCTGAGGAGGCGGGCGCGGAAGGAGTGAAGCGCCGGTCGAAGAGGCCATTTCCGCGCGGGACGATGCCGCTTGCAAGGCCGGTTGGGTTAACGTAAGCTTACAAATCACTTAACCCGCAAACGTGGACCTTGGCCTTGCGAAGCGTTGCGTCAGTATTCGCTTCCGAAAGCTTAATAAAAGTTCTGTTAATTCTGTGCGAGCTGCCGATAATCGCCTGCGCCAATGAACCGAGCCGGTGGGACAAATGCTTCAGTGACGTTGGCAAGAAACGATGACCGCTAGAGATGAATTGACGCTAAATGTAGATTGACGCCCAAGAAGGAGGAGGAAACCCATGTTGATCATTACAGCGCTGAACATTCGCCAGTTGGCGCCTAGCGCAGCGCAAAAAATTGTGGACGGCGTCGTCAACAGTCAGGACGCGATTGCAAAGGGAGGCATCGATACTCCCCTGCGCCTGTGCCACTTCATGGCGCAATGCGCGCACGAGAGCGCCCATTTTGGAACGACACGTGAATTCGCCTCCGGCGCCGCCTACGAAGGACGGCGGGACCTCGGCAATATTGAGCCCGGCGACGGAAGGCGATACCGCGGGAGAGGAATCATCCAGACTACCGGGCGGGCCAATTACCGGGAAGCGACCGCCGACATCAAGAAGCAGGTCCCCTCGGCCCCCGATTTTGAGCAGGATCCTGAGGCGCTTGAGGAATTTCCGTGGGCGTTGTTGGCGGCCGTTTCCTACTGGCGACGCAGAGACATCAACCGCCACGCCGATCGCGACGACATCAGAGCCGTGACGCGGGCGGTCAACGGCGGGCTCAACGGGTTCGAAGACCGGAAGCGCTACCTCAGCATAGCAAAAACCATTTGGATGGCGCCCCACATCGAAACCGCCGTCCACCCGGTCTTGCAGAAGGGGTCGCAAGGACACGACGTCGTCGACCTTCAGAACGAGCTCATCGACGCCGGGTATAAGGTGCTTGCAGACGGCGACTTCGGGGAAAACACCGATGAAGCGCTGCGCGACTTCCAGTCGCGCCATGGACTGGACGCGGACGGGATTGTCGGAGCGCGAACCTGGGCGATGCTGATGCTCAGGTCGAGCAACGGCTAGCTTGAGCGGGAACTCTGGTGAATGCTCTGACTGAAATGTCGAATGCGCGACAAGCGCGTATCGCGCTCGCAACGGCCCTTTGCATCGCCGCGCTTTTTGCCGCGTCCGGCCCCGCGCAGGCAAAACCGGCGCGCTGCTTCACGACCGACGACGGCGAGTTCGGCTGCGATTTCCGGATGGTCGACCGCGACGGAAGCTTCACGATTTCCGCGGCGGGCAAGCCGTCCTACATCCTGAACATGAGCGAGCCCGGCGTGGCGTACGGGTTCACGCAGGTCGGATCCAAGAACATCCCGTTGCCGGGACGCTACTTGCGGGACCCAAACGACGGGGCGTGCTGGCTAAACGACGCCACCAAGACGAAGATCTGCGCCCGGTGATCGGGCTGTCCTGCGCGACCTCGGTGCGTTCGCTCAAGCCGCAACTCACCATCCACCGGCCAACGATCGGCTCAGAATCGCCGCGAGCTCGCGGGTTTCGTTCACTCCTCCGGCAGCCCGGCTTTGCGCAAGCCGTCGTAAATCCGGTCGTTCATCTCGACGAAGCGTGGATCGCGGTGCAGACGCTCTTGGTGCGCCTTCCATGCCGCGATCGTCTTAAGCTGCCCGGTGGACGGCAGCGCGAGGTAGCGCTGCAGCGCCTCTCGCGCTTCCGCATCATGAGCGGTCAGGGCGAGCGCCGCTACGAGGAGTAAATGGGAAAACGGGTTGTAATCGGGTTTGATTGCAATCGCCCGGCGAGCCAAGTCTATCGTTTGGTCATAATTCTTCAGCCCGAAATTTGCCGCCGCCTTGCCGCCGTAACAATGGGCGAGCGACGGATCGTACGGGCTCCCCCGAATCGCCTTGTCGAAATATTCAAGGCTCTTGTCGAATTCCCCGAGCTGATTGTAAGTAAAACCCAGGCCCACGTCGGCGTCCGCTAAGGACGGGTCCAAGGCGAGCGCTCGCTCGAATTCGGGGACGGCTTCGTCGGTGCGCCCCTGGGCCAGGACGATCCAGCCCTTCAGGCTGCGAGCCCAAGCGTCATCTACATCGAGGGCGAGCGCCTTGGACACCAATTCGTCGGCCCGCTCGAAGTCGCCCTTAGGGTCGGCGGAAAGGCCAAGCGCCGCCGGCCACCAGAACTTGTTCCCCAGCACCGTCAGGGCGCGGACGTTGTTGGGATCGATGGCGCGCGCCTGTTCGCAGAGCGCGGATGCCGCATCCGCCTCCTTGCCGATAGTTCCGGCCTTCCATATTCCCGCGGCGCATTGGAGAGCCAAGTCCTCGGCGTCGCGATTGGCCACGGGCGTCCGTTTGAGACGTGCGCCCTCGGCCTGGGTGAGGTGAAGGTCTATTGCGCGCGCCAGATGGGCGACGATCGCGTCCTGCGTCTGCAACAGATCGCCGCGGGCGGTGTCGAATTGTTCGGCCCACAGGTGAGCGCCGCTCTCGGCGTCGATGAGCTGGGCGTTGACCCTCATCCGATCGGCGCTCGGCTGCATCGAGCCTTCCAGAACATAGCGCACGCCGAGATCCCTGCCGATCGCCTTGGCGTCGATCGGCTTGCCCTTAAGGGTCATGGCCGTATTGCGCGCGATGACGAAGCTGCCGCGGATGCGCGCGAGAGCGGTGGTCAGTTCGTCGGTCAGCGCGTCGACGAGGTAATCCTGCCCCGGATCGCCCGATAGGTTGGCGAGGGGCAAGACGACGATCGAAAGCCGCGCGGCCTCGGCGGGCGCCTTCGCGGCGACGCTCGCCGGCCGGTTCGCATTGAGGAGCCACCACGCGCCGCCCGCGATCACAATGAGCAGCACCGCGAGCAGGGCGGCGAGCGGCGCGAGCCCGAAACGCCTCTTCTGCGGCGTGGGCGCCACGGGCGTCACGGGTTCCGCCGGCTTCGCCGCCTTCCCCTGCGCGGGGACGCCGACTTGTAGCGAATAGACCCGTACCGGCTCGGCGATGTTCTTGAGCTGGGTCGGGCCGAGGTCGATGACGGCAAGATCGAGCCGCCCCTTGACCTGTCGATAGGCGTCTTCGGAGAGACAAATCGCGCCCGGCTTGGCGATACTCTCCAGCCGCGCGGCGATATTGACGCCATCGCCCATGAGATCGCCGTCGCTCTCCTCGACCACGTCGCCCAAGTGAATGCCGACGCGAAACTCGATGCGCCTATCCTCCGGCACGCCGGCGTTGCGCTCGATGAGGCCCTGCTGCAATTCAATCGCGCAGCGCGCCGCGTCGACCACGCTGCGGAACTCGATGATCGAGCCGTCCCCGGTGCGCTTGACGATGCGGCCGTGATGCAGGGCGATGGTCGGGTCGATCAGATCGCTGCGCAGCGCCCGGAGCCGCGCCAAAGTGCGATCCTCGTCCGCTCCCGCGAGCCGGCTGTAGCCGACGATATCCGCGACCAGAATGGCCGCGATCTTGCGGGTTTCGCTCATGGCGCAACCCTCCGCAGATGCAGCATAGCACAAAATCCATCAGGGCCGCGGGCGTAGTTCTACTGTGTCACAAGCGTTGGTTGAAGGCCGGCCGGGTTGAGACGGCTTGGCAGCATGGGCATCGATAGAGGGATTTTGTCAGGGCGATCGTCA
>Ga0209040_10000562_pt1 | contig 28544 bp, 24 predicted proteins | sample BogFormECP12_OM3_FD_188240 | JGI IMG/M metagenome (GOLD analysis project Ga0209040, IMG submission 188240) | Bog forest soil microbial communities from Calvert Island, British Columbia, Canada - ECP12_OM3 (SPAdes) (version 2) | ecosystem: Environmental > Aquatic > Freshwater > Wetlands > Bog ... | reverse complement strand
GGAGGCGATGGTCCCGACCGGCGAGGTCGACCCCGAGGCGTCGAAGTGGGTGGGCGAGCCTGGCGAGCCCGGGACCGAGCTGAAGGCGGCCGTCGGGGCGGGGTCGGGGGTGATGGCGATACCGTCGGGGTTGTTACCCACACTGATCGGTGACCCGAGGGTGTTGGTGGCGGTGGCGATCGGGGTCACGGTGTTGGCCAGGTCGTTGTTGACGTAGGCGGTCTTCCCGTCGGGCGTGATGGCGATGGCGACGGGATTCGTTCCCCCCCCCAGCCCGATCGCCGACCCGGCGGTGTTGGTGGCCGTCGTGATGGGAGTCACCGAGTTGGCACCGAAGTTGACGACGTAGGCAGTCTTCCCGTCAGGGGTGATGGCGATGGCCCTTGGGTTGGCTCCCCCGCCCAGCCCGATCGCCGACCCGGCGGTGTTGGTGGCCGTCGTGATCGGGGTTACGTCGCTCGACCCGTAGTTGGCGACGTAGGCGGTCTTCCCGTCAGGGGTGATCGCGATGGCAGCCGGTCCGCTCCCGACGCCGATCGGCGGCCCGGCGGTGTTGGTGGCCGTGGCGATCGGGATGACGTTGTTGGAGAAGAAATTGGTGACGTAGGCGGTCTTCCCGTCAGGGGTGATCGCGATGCCGTTGGGGTTCGATCCGACGCCGGTCGGCGACCCGACGGTGTTGGTGGCCGTGTTGATCGGGACCACCTCCGCGGCACCCTGGCAGGCGACGTACAGGGTCTTGCCGTCAGGGGTGATGGCGAGGGCGGTGGGGAGGTTCGGCACGGAGATCGCCGACCCGGCGGCGTTGTTGGCGGTGTTGATCGGGGTCACCGTGTTGCTGAGGAAGTCGGCGACGTAGGCGGTCTTCCCGTCAGGCGTGATGGCAACGGCCGCAGGAGAGGTCCCCACGGGGATCGTCGAGCCCGTGGTGTTGTTGGTCGTGTTGATCGGGGTCACGTCGTTGTCGCCACTGAGCGCCACGTAGGCGGTCGGCGTGACCACGGAAGCCCCCGCGGGGGGCAGGGCGGAGAGGCTCACGACCATTCCGCCGCCGAGCACGAGGCAGCCGGTCGCCATCAGCCCCAGCCACTGCCGTGCGGTGGTGTTCGTCCTTGGTCCCATCATCACCCTCCCGAGTCGACTCGGTGTGCCCGCAGACGGTCTCGCAGTCCGGGTTGAAGGCACCATATGCCATGGGGGGCCCCGGTGTCGCCTGCCACGCGGGCCGCTCACTCGCACTCTGCGAAGGGTCGAAGAGGGTCGCGAACGCTGGTTCGGCGTGAACCTGGCCCCGGTGGCCGAAACTCGGCACTGATCTGCGGCCCCTTTCAACGTGCCTGGCGTCGGACGGCCGGATCGGGCACCCGCCGATCGGCCAGACGACGGCGGCCGCAGCGGAATCCGCTCAGGAGGACTCCGCGACACCGCTGACGGCGGTAACGTCGTTGTAGCGGCGCAGCAGCCAGCGGCTACCCTGGTGCTCCCACTCGGTGATCGAGGCGTGCTCGGTCCGCAGGCCCAGGCGGATCCCTCGGACCGACAGGAAGCGGAGCATGGTGGCCTCGATGACCCCGGCGTGGCAGGCGGCGACCACCAGCTGGCCCGGGTGCGCATCGGCCAGGGCGCTGACGCCGGCGGCGGCCCGGGTCGTGAAGCCCCGCCAGCTCTCCGCGCCCGGGGCCAGCAGCTGGTTCGGATCGGTGTCCCAGTCCGGCTCGGGGAAGCGGGCCACGAACTCCGGCCAGGTCAGGCCGTCGGCCTCGCCGGGGTGCAGTTCGCACAGGTCGCAGTCCTCGACCGGCGCCAGGGCCGGTCCCTCGCGCCAGCGGTCGAGGGCCGGGGCGATGATCCGGGCCGTCTGGACCGCCCGGGGGAGCACCGACGAGTAGAGGGCGGCCACCCCGGCCAACTCGCCGGTGCGGGCCAGGCGGTCGGCCAGGGCTCCGGCCTGGCGCACCCCGAGCCGGGTGAGGCCGGTGCACCCCCGGACCCCCCCGACGATGCCGGCGGTGTTGCAGGTGGCCTCGCCGTGGCGCACGAGGACGACCCGGGTCGGCTGGTCGGGCACCGCCCCCGACGTGCGGACCCCCGGCGGGGGCACCCGCTCGGGGTTGAGGGACTCTGGATCGGGGCCGGTCATGTCAGGTCGCCCACGAAGCGCTCGAGCTGGCGCAGGGTCCGGCACTCCACCACGTCGTCGCAGTGTACGGCGTACTCGTCGACGATCGAGTCGCCCGATCCCCAGTAGTCACGGGGCTCGGGATTGAGCCAGTAGACATGGCGGGCCTGGTGGGCCAACTGCTCGAGGACCCAGGACTCCGAGGCGTGGTAGTTGTTGCGGGCGTCACCGAGCACCAGGACGCTGGTGCGGGAGTTGACGTCATCGCCCCAACGCTGGTTGAACACCGAGAGGGCGTGGCCGTAGTCGGAGTGGCCGTCGACCCAGATCACGTCGGCCTCGGTGTTGATCCGGTGCACCGCCCCCGCCGGGTCGTCGGCCCCCTCGAAGAACCGGGTGACCTCGTCGATACCGTCGACGAAGACGAAGCTTCGGACCTTGGAGAACTGGGAGCTGATGGCGTAGACGAGGTGCAGGGTGAAGCGGGCGAAGCTGGCCACCGAGCCCGAGATGTCGGCGATGACGAAGATCTCGGGCTTGGCCGGGCGGGGGTGGCGGAACCGGGGCTCGATCGGCACCCCGCCGGTGGACAACGAGCGCCGGACGGTGGCCCGGAAGTCGAGCGGACCCTTGCGGCCGTGGCGGCGCTTGCGGGCCAGGCGAACCGCCAACTTGCGAGAGAGGGGGTGGAGGGTGCGGTGCAACGTCGCCAGCTCGTCCCGGGTGGCGTGCATGACGTCGATGTCCTCGGGCAGGGGCTTGCGCACCGAACGGGCCAGCGCCTCGGCCCCGCGGTCCATCACCAGGCGGCGGCGGATCTCCGACTCCACGGCCCGCCGCAACCGTTCGGTCCGGGCCCGGTACTCGTCGGCCACCAGGCGCTCCTCCAGGCCGGTCAGGCCCTGCTCACCGGGTACGGCGTCCCGGGTCGCCTGCATGAGGCGCTCAAGCATGCCGTCGAGGTCGAGGTTCCGCAGGGTCCGGTACAGGTAGTACGTGCCGCCGACCGGCCGTCCGGGCTCCATGCCGGCGTAGCGGGTCACGGCGTAGCGGGCCACCACGTCGGCCAGGGCGGCGTCCCCCGAGGCCAGGGCCCGGTAGAGCAGCTCGGCCAGCTCCTCGGGGGTCATCGACTCGCCCCCTCCCCCGCCTCGGCCCTGGGCTCTTCCCCGCTGGGCACCCGATCCGGTGGTGTCGGGGGGCTCAGGCTCCACGCCCCCGTCCCCCTGCGCCTCGGCGCCTTCGCCGACCGGGCCCCGGGTGGCGAAGTAGACCTCGAAGGCGGTCTCGAACGCCCGCCAGTGGGCGCTCGACTTCACCAGGGTGGCCGCCAGGGCGTACTTGAGCGCCTCGCGGTCCTCGAGCGGGATGTGGTGCACGGCCTCGGCCGCGTCCAGGTGCTCGGTCAGCGAGACCGGGAGCCCGGCCTGGCGCAGCTCGGTGACGAATCCCGACAGCAGGTCGAGCACGGCGCCGTCAGCCGTTCCGGACCGGGCTCAGGTCTCGGCGGACAGCAGTTCCTTGGCCGCCCGCTCGATGTCGCTCTGGTACTTGAGCAGGATGTGCAGCGTGTCGCGGGCCCCGGTGGCGTCGATCGACTCAATGCCCAGGACCACCAGCGTTCGGGCCCAGTCCAAGGTCTCGGAGACCGACGGCGCCTTGCGGAGCTCGAGGGTGCGCAGCGAGCGGACGATCCGGGCCACCTGGTCGGCCAGCTCGTCGCTGATGCCCGGCACCCGGGACGAGACGATCTCGCGTTCGCGCTCGAGGTCGGGGTAGTCGATGTGGAGGTAGAGGCAGCGACGCTTCAGGGCCTCGGAGAGCTCGCGGGTGTTGTTGGAGGTGAGGAAGACCATCGGCAGCCGGGTCGCCCGCACCGTGCCGAGCTCGGGGATCGAGACCTGGTACTCGGAGAGCACCTCCAGCAGGAGGGCCTCGGTCTCGAGCTCCACCCGGTCCACTTCGTCGACCAGCAGGACCACCGGCTCTTCGGAGCGGATGGCCTCGAGGAGCGGGCGGGTGAGGAGGAAGTCCTCCGAGAAGATGTCCTCCTCGAGCTCCTTCCAGGTGGCCGAGCCGGCGGTCCCGGCCGGGTCACCACTCGGGCCCCCCGACTCCCCGCTGACCTGCCCGGCCTGGATCCGCAGGAGCTGCTTGCGGTAGTTCCACTCGTAGAGGGCCTTGGACTCGTCCAGGCCCTCGTAGCACTGGAGGCGGATCAGGCGGCTGCCGGTCAGCTCGGCCACCGACTTGGCCAGCTGGGTCTTGCCCGTGCCGGCCGGCCCCTCCACCAGCACCGGCTTGGCCAACCGGTCGGCCAGGTACACGACGCCGGCGATGCCCTCGTCGGCCAGGTAGCCGACGGCGGCCAGGCCCTGGCGCACCGCGGGCACCGAGTCGAAGCGCGGCGGGCCCGACGGGGGCAGGCCCAACGCCGCCTGCTGGTCGGCGCCGGCGCCGTCGGCCGGGCTCACCGCCGGACCTGGCCGTCGCCGCGGACCACCCACTTGACGCAGGTGAGCTCGCGCAGGCCCATGGGCCCTCGGGCGTGCAGCTTCTGGGTCGAGATCCCGACCTCGGCGCCGAGCCCCAGCTCGCCCCCGTCGACGAACCGGGTGGACGCGTTCACGACGAGCGCCGCCGCGTCCACCTCGGCCACGAATCTCTCGGCGGTAGCGACGTCGGTGGTGACGATCGCCTCGGAGTGCCCCGAGCCGAAGCGGGCGATGTGGTCCATCGCGGCGTCCAGGTCGTCCACCACCGCGATCGACAGCTTGGAACCGAGGAACTCGGTCCCGTAGTCCACCTCGGTGGCCACCCCGGCCGATGGGAGGATCGCCCGGGTGGCGTCGTCGCCGACGAGCTCGACGCCGGCCAGGGCGGGGCCCAGTCGGGCCAGGAACTCGCCGGCCACCGCCCGGTGCACCAGCAGTGACTCGGCCGCGTTGCACACCCCGGGTCGCTGGGTCTTGGCGTTGACCACGATGTCCGTGGCCATGGCGAGGTCGGCCGCGGCGTCGACGTAGACGTGGCAGTTGCCGTCCCCGTCGAGCACGTAGGGCACCGTCGCGTGCTCGAGGAGCGACGCGACGAGGGCCGGGCCGCCCCGGGGGATGAGACAGTCGATGATGCCCCGGAGCCCCATGAACTCGGCCGCCGTCTCGTGGCTGGTGTCCTCCACCAGCGTGATCGCCGCCTCGGGCAGCCCGGACTTGGCCAGGGCCCGCCGCAGGACCCCGACGACCGCCCGGTTCGACTCGAGGGCCGAGGCCGAACCGCGCAGGAAGGCGGCGTTCCCGGCCTTCAGGCAGAGGCCGGCCGCGTCGCTGGTGACGTTGGGCCGGTTCTCGTAGATGACGCCCACGACCCCGAGCGGGACCCGGACCCGGGTCACCCTCAGGCCGTTGGGCCGGACCCAGCCGTCGAGGACCTCGCCCACCGGGTCGGGAAGTGCGGCGACGGTGGCCAGACCCCGCGCCATCTGGTCGATCCGGCCCTCGGTGAGGCGGAGCCGGTCGACGGCCGTCTCGGCGAGCCCTTCCCCCGCCGCGCGCTCGAGGTCCTCCCGGTTGGCAGCCAGCAGGGTGACCGACTCGGCCACCAAGAGCTCGGCCGCCGCCGACAGCGCCTCGTCCCGGGCTGCCGACGAGGAACGGGCCACCTCCCGGGAGGCGGCCCGGACGCGACCCCCCAGCTCGAAGAGATCGGTGCTGGTCACCGGGCCAGGTTACTCGGGGCCAATCCGGCCCCGGCCCGGGCCGGGCCCGGATCAGGTCAGCACGACGAGGTCGTCGCGGTGGATGACCTCGTGGGGAAGGTCCTCGGGGAGCTCGTGGCTCCGACGACCCACCCACTCGGGCGACCGTCCCGAGGCGTAGCGGGACAGCCCCTTGGCGAACACGTTGCCGTCGGGCCCCACGATCTCCACCGCGTCCTCGGGGAGGAACGCCCCGTGCACCGCGACCACCCCGGCGGGCAGCAGCGAGCGGCCGCGCTCGACGAGGGCCCGCCGGGCACCCTCGTCGACCACCAGCGAGCCGGTGGCCCCCACGGCGAAGGCGATCCAGAGTTTGCGGGCGGGCAGTCGCCGCGGGCGGGGCCGGAAGACCGTGCCCGCACCGGGCTCGCGGCCCACGACGGCGGCGAGCACGCCCGGTCGCCCGGCGTCGGCGATGACCGCCTCGACCCCGGACCAGGTGGCGATCTTGGCCGCCGCCAGCTTGGAGGCCATACCTCCGCTGCCCATGGCGGTGCCCGGTCCCCCGGCCATCTGCTCGAGCTGCTGGTCGATCTCGACCACCTCTTCGATGAGGGAGGCTTCGGCGAAGGTCCGGGGGTCTGCGGTGAGCAGTCCCGGGGTGTCGGTGAGCAGCACCAGGAGCTCCGCCCCGACCAGGTGGGCCACCAGGGCCCCCAGCCGGTCATTGTCGCCGAATCGGATCTCCTCGTCGGACACGGCGTCGTTCTCGTTGACCACCGGCACTACGCCGAGCTCCAGCAGGTGCCCGAGGGTCCGCCGTGCCCGCAGGTACTGCTGACGGTGCACGAAGTCGAGCGGTGCCAGCAGGACCTGCCCGGCCAACAGTCCGTGACGACCGAGGCAGTCCTGCCAGGTGCGCATCAGGCCGGGCTGGCCGACGGCCGAGACGGCCTGGAGCACGGCGGGGTCTGAGGGCCGTGGTCCCCCGCCAGCCAGGGCCGACCATCCGGCCGCGATGGCGCCCGAGGTGACGACGACCAGGCGGTGGCCCGAGGCGTGCAGCTCGGCGATCTCGTCGGCGATGCGGCCGACGACCTCCTCGTCGGTCCGCCCGTCGGCGGTGGTGACCGAGGACGAGCCGACCTTGACCACCAGCGTGTGCGGCGGCGCCTCGTCGGCGCCGTCGGCGGTCACCGGGCTCCGCCGGCAGCACTGCCCCTGCCCCGCCCACGGCGGGGGCCGCCGGCGCGGCGCGAGCGGTCGGGCTCGGCGACGTCGAGGACCGCGTCCCCCCGCTCGCGGAACCAGGTAAAGGCGACCTCGCCGACACGGACCTCGTCGCCGTCGTGGGCACCGGCCCGGGACAGGGCCCGGTCGACCCCGAGCCGCTTGAGCCGGGTGACCGACTCGGTCAGCGCCCCCTCGTCGGTCAGGTCCGAGAAGCTCACGGCCCGCTCGGCCGCCCGGCCGCTGATCCGCCAGACCCCGGGCGCCTCCCGTTCCACCCGCACCCCTTCGGGTGCCGGACGGTGCACGACGGTCTCGGTGGGCGCGGGCGCGCCCTCGGCCTCCCGGGCCTCGGCGACCATCCGGGCCAGCCGGGCGACCAACTCGGGCAGGCCGGCCCGGGTGACGGCCGAGACCCGCAGGTCGACCGCGTCGTGGCCCTCGCCCGTCGTGTCGCCGGTGAGGTCCGCCTTGGACCCGACGACGATCCGCGGGCGCCCGAGCAGCTCGGGCCGGTAGCGGCCCAGCTCGTCGAGCAGCACCGACACCTGGTCGTCGGCCGATCGCCCGTCGGGCGGCGCCAGGTCGACCAGCACCACGAGGACCCGGCTGCGCTCGATGTGCCGCAAGAAGCGGTGCCCGAGGCCGCGGCCCTCGGCCGCCCCCTCGACCAGCCCGGGGATGTCGGCCATCACGAACTCCACCTCGTCGCCGCCCGGCCGCCCTCCGGTCCGCACGACGCCGAGGTGGGGCTGGAGCGTGGTGAAGGGGTAGTCGGCGATCTTGGGTTTGGCGGCGGACACCGACGAGATCAGGGTGGACTTGCCGGCGTTGGGGAAGCCGACCAGGGCCACGTCGGCGGCGAGCTTCAGCTCGAGGTCGAGCCAGCGCTCCTCACCCTTCTCGCCCTGCTCGGCGAAGGCCGGCGCCCGCCGCTTGTTGGAGAGGAAGCGGGCGTTCCCCCGTCCACCACGGCCGCCCTCGGCGGCCAGCCACCGGTCGCCCGGGCCCGACAGGTCGCAGAGCACCGAGCCGTCGCGGTCCCGCACCACGGTGCCCACCGGCACCGGCACCTCGAGGTCGGGCCCACGCCCACCGTGACGCCGCTTCCCCGAGCCGTGGGCCCCGTCGCTGGCCCGACGGTGGGGATGGTCCCGGAAGGCCAGCAGCGAGGCCTGGTTCGCCGTGGCCACCAGCCAGACGTCGCCACCCCGCCCGCCGTCGCCCCCGTCGGGGCCGCCCCGGTCGACATGGGCCTCGCGACGGAACGAAACCGCTCCGGCACCTCCGTCGCCCGCCTTGGCGTGGAGCTGCGCCTCGTCGACGAAGCCTGACATGCCGCGATCCTACGAGGCCCCGGCGTCAGTCCTGGCCACAGGGGCGGCGCACCTCCGAGACGCGCCCCCCGGTCAGGTCCGGGCGGCGTCGGCCAGGCGACGGGCCCGGGTGGCACCCTCCCGGCAGGCCGCGGCGGCGTCGATGGTCGTGCACGCCCGGTCGCGCACGACCCTGCGCCCGCCCACCCAGACGTCGGTCACGAGGCGGGAGGACGCGGCCCACACCAGGTGGGCCAACAGCTCGGTGTCGTCGAGGGTCGGCACGAAGACCGGGTCGTCGATGTCCAGGCGGATGAAGTCGGCGTGGCGTCCCGGCTCGAGGCTCCCGGTGGGCAGACCGAGCGCCTCGGCCCCGCCGCGGGTGGCCAGCACGAGGGCCTCGGCCGTGCCGATCGCCGCTGGATCGGCCGCCACCGCCCGGGCCAGGAGCGGGGCCAGGCGCAGCTCCTCCCACAGGTCGAGGTTGTCGTTGGAGGCCGGCCCGTCGGTCCCCAGGCCGACCCGCAGGCCACGGGCCAGCATCTCGGCCACCCGGGCCACCCCGCTGCCCAGCTTCCCGTTGCTCTGAGGGCAGTGGGCGACCGCCACGTCGTGGCGGGCGAAGACGTCGAGGTCGGCGTCGCTCAGCCAGACCGAATGGGCGGCGAGGACGCGCTGGTCGAGCAACCCGAGGCGCTCGAGGAGGGCGGGGGCGCTGCAGCCGTGGGTCGCCTCGATGCCCAGGCCCTCCTCCTCGGTCTCGGCCAGGTGGATCTGGACCAGCCCGCCGGTCTCGCCCGCCATTATGGCCACCGCCTCGAGCCCCTCGGTCGGCAGCAGGTAGGCAGAGTGGGGCCCGACGCCGACCGTCACCAGACCGGCCCGACCCTCGTAGTCGAGGTGGAGCCGACGGGCGTCGTCGAGGCACCGCTGCCAGGTCAGCCCGGAGCCGGGCAGGTCGAAGATCCCCGGGGTGAGCACGCAACGGATGCCCGCCTCGAGCGCCGCGTCGACCACGGCCCGACCGTGCAGGTACATCTCGCAGGTCGTCGTGACCCCGGCGCGCAGCATCTCCTCGCAGCCGAGGAGCATGCCCCAGCGGACGTCGTCACCGGTGAGCGCCGCCTCCCGGGGCCAGACCGCCTCACGGAGCCACCGCTCGAGCGGCAGGCCGTCACCGGCACTGCGCACCAGGGTCATCGGCGTGTGGGCGTGGGTGTTCACCAACCCGGGCATGATCAGGCCACCCAGCCGCACCACCTCGGCGGGCGCCGGCGTGGCCGCGTCCCCCGGACCGACCCACGAGATGGCCCCGTCCTCCACGTCGAGTGCACCGGGACGGTGGATCGAGCCGGCGGCGTCGACCGTCACCACGGCATCGGCCTCGTACCGGGTCCTCACCCCCGTCCGCCGCCGCGTTGGCGCATCGGCGCTCAGAGCACCGAGACGTACAGCCGGCTCGACAACTCGGGGCCGAAGGCGACCGTGGCGTCGCCCAACTCGAGCAGCAGGGTCTCGTCGGGCCCGCGGGAGGCCACCAGGGCGCTCGCCCCGGGGATGAAGCGGTTGGCGTCGAGGTAGGCCAGCGACGCCATGTCCAGCTCGACCTCCTCGCTGATCCGCTCGAGGCGGACCTCGGTCCCGGGTGCCACCCCCGACAGGGGTTGCTGGTCGACCGGGGTCGGCACCGAGCGCGAGCCGGGGATGGGGTTGCCGTGGGGGCAGGTGGCCGGGTCGCCCAGCAAGATGACCAGCCGGGCCTCGACGTCATCGGAGATGACGTGCTCCCAGCGCCCGGCCTCCTTGTGGACCTTGTGCCATTCGAGCCCGATCACGTCGACCAGCAGTCGTTCCGCCAGCCGGTGCCGGCGCACCACCTTCTCGGCCAGGTCCGAGCCCTTCTCGGTGAGCTCGACGACCCGGCCCTCCCGCCACACGTAGCCGTCGTCGGAGAGGCGGTCGAGCATCTCGGAGACCGAGGGGGCAGAGCGCCCCAGGCGCTCGGCGATGCGGGCCTGGATGGGCGGCGTGCCCTCCTCTTTGAGCGAGAGCACCGCCTCGAGGTACTCCTCGACCGGGGGGTGGTAGCCGTCCGCCATAGCCCGGATCCTACCGGCGGATGTCCGATGGTCGGCGGGGTGGGACGGAACCGGCGATGCACCACGCAGCCGGGCGCGACCCACGCGGACGCCAGCTCAGCGGGCCCGGCCCCCGTCGTCGCAGTGGGCGGGGGACGGTGGCACGTCGAGGGCCGGGTTGGAGTCGAAGAACCCGAAGGGGACGAAGTGGAAGCCGGTGTACTCGACCGGCATGACCGGCCAGTCCTCGGGTCGGGGGAGGTGGGTCACCCCGAACGTGTACCAGAGCACCACGTCGGTGTCCTCGATCGGGCGGTCCGCCGCCGTCCAGCGGGGCAGGCCGTCGCCGCCCGGATGCTGGTTCGGGTGGTCGCCGGCCGCCCGGCGCTCCTCGGGTGAGAACCGGGTCACCCAGAGGTTCTTGGTGGCGAACGCCGCCCGGCGACCGACGCTCGAGTCCAAGCCGGCCAGCAAGGTGGGCGTCGGACCCGGGATGAGCTTGAAGGCCACCGGCCGGCCGAGCCCGTTGCGCGACCCGTGGTTGACCACCCGCCAGGTGCGGCTCCGGGCCGGGTCGACCACCCGCTGGGCCTCCTGCTCGGTGCGCAGTGGCGTGGCCACCGCGTCGAAGGCGTTCGCCCACGGGTTCTCCGGGCCGGGGGGCACCGGCACGGCGTTGATCTCGTGGACCGAGTTGGCCGGGCCGTCGACCTCCACGTCGAGGCGGACGTTGAACAGGTGCTGGTGGTAAGGGGCGGCGAGCTGAGGAGCGACCACGGTGGCGAAGCGGGGCTCTTCGCCGGCCTCGATGGCCATGGTGGACATGATCCCGGTCAGCTTGACCTCCAGCTGGATGGTGCCGTCGAGGTAGAAGTACCAGTAGAAGCCGTACTCGTAGTTGCCCACCGTGGCGATGGAGCTGACGACCAGCCGCCGGGAGCGGCGCACCTCGGCCCGGCCGGTATGCAGGTCGACGTGCTTCCAGAGGATCCCGTAGTCCTCCTCGTGCATGCAGATGGCGTTGGTCAGGGTGTGGGGCCGGCCCCGCTCGTCGGCGTAGACGTGGTCGAAGTAGTAGATCTCCCCCAGGCAGTCACACCCGAGCGTCAGCGAGTTCGCCATCCGGCCGAGCCCCCATTCGCCGACGTCGAAGGCGTTCTTCCACCCGTGCATCGGCCCGGGGTCGCCGTAGGGCACGACCATCTCGCTCACCGACGCCCGATGGAGTACCGGACGCACCCGGCCGCCGTCCTCGTAGCCGACGGTGTGCAGGACGAGACCCTCCAGGGGGTCCATGGCGACCCGCATGGACCAACGCTGCCATCGGACCAGGTTGCCCTCCACCGTGAAGCTGGGGCCCTCGGGCTGGGTGATCTCGAGCGGCTTGAGGTCCGCGCGGAGCTCGCCCTGGTCCTCGGGGTAGTAGCTGCCCCGCCCGGGAGGGAGCGGGACGACGCCGGTGTCGGTCACCTCCAGCACCTCGCCCCGCCCCATGTCGACGAAGCCGATGACCCCTTCGACCGGCCGGGCGTACCCGTTGTCGTCGGGGGACTCGCGCACGTAGGAGAGGCACCGACAGATCCGACGGGCCGTCTCGTGGGCCACCCCGAAGGAGCCGGCGGGCCAGGGGTCGATCTGCACCGAGTCGAAATCGGTGATGCCGCGCCGGCGCATGGCCGACTGCCAGTCGGGGTGCGCCCTCAGGGCGTTGATGGCGTGCATCGACTCTTCGATGAGAAGCGCCGGCCTCGCGTCGTCGACCACCGCCCACGACCGGACCGTGCCGTCGGTCACCGACACGACCGCCTCCACGAGCCCGGCAGCGGGTCCGGTCACGATGACCAGACGCACAAGGCGATCGATCGGCTGGCCGGGCCGGAAGGAGCGGACCACGTCCTTGGACGGCTCGTGCAGGCCGATGTAGGCGAAGCGGGCCCGCTCCTCCAGCCGGTCCGTGGCCCGGGCCACGTCGGCCGCGGCGCGGATCTCGTCGGACTGAAGCGGGGCGAGGGGATGGTCGACCGGCTGGACAACCTCGGACGACGACACGACACCTCCCTCCCGGGGGCACCGGGCTCGCGGGCCAGCGATTCACTGACGTGGGCGTCAGGGTAGGTGGCGCGGCGGTCCGCGGCAACGGCGGCCGGCTGGGGCCGGGCGACCTGGCCCGCTCCAGCCGGCCGATCACCGACGGGGGTGATGGAGTCGCCTCCACCTACGATGACCCGATGCCCACGACCTCCCCGGGCGCCCGGGGCACCGACCCGTTCGATCAGGCGCGCCTCGCCGCGCGCGACCTGGGACGGCGTTTCGCGGTGGAGCGGCACGACGTCGTGGTCGTCCTCGGCACCGGGCTCTCCCCGGTGGCGCCGCTCCTCGGGGCCTCCGACCCCGGTGTCGAGCTGAGCGCCCTGCCGTGGTTCCCCCGGTTCACCGGCCTCGGGCACCGTCCCGAGGCCTGGTCACTCGAGATCGGCGGGTGCCGGACCCTGGTGATGGCCGGGCGCACCCATCTCTACGAGGGCGGCACGCCGGCCGAGCTGGTCCACCCGATCCGCACCGCGCTGGCCACCGGTTGCCACACCGTGATCCTGACCTGCAGCGCCGGGGCCGTCCGCCCCGGCCTCGCGGTGGGCGAGGTGGTCGCGGTCTCCGACCATCTGAACCTGACCGCCACATCGCCGTTGATCGGCATCCCGGCCGACCACCAGATGGGACTCCCCTACGTCGACATGACCGACGCCTGGTCCCCGCGGCTGCGGGCCCTGGCCCACGCGGCTGAACCCTCGCTTCCCGAAGGCGTCTACGCCCAGATGGTCGGCCCGAACCTCGAGACGCCGGCCGAGGTCCGGATGCTGGCGACCCTTGGGGCCGATCTGGTGGGGATGTCGATCGTGCCCGAGGCCATCGCATCCCGCCACGTCGGGGCCGAGGTGCTCGGGCTGGCCGTCGTCACGAACGCCGCCGCCGGCCTCGGGCCCGGGCCGCTGTCGGGGACCGAGATCACCCGGGCCGCCGGCGGCGCCGTCGACCGGGTGGCCCGGATCACCCGGGCCGTGGTCGAGGGACTCGGCGGCTGAGTCGCAGGGCCGGGGAATCCGGGCTGGCGCCCGGCCTCCCTGCGCCGGCCTACTTGCGGGAGCGCCCCTGGATGGCCGGGACGATATGTGGGAGGGCGGCCACGACCGCGGCGATCAGCCCGACGAAGGCGCCGAAGCCCCAACCGATCTTGATGTCGACGCCGATCGCGGCGCCGGTGCCGGCCTTGAACACGAACGCAATCACCACCAGGACCAGGTTGATCACCGTGATGATGAGCAGGATCCGTTCCTCGTTGAGTGGCACGTTGAACGGCATGCGGCCCCAGCCGGCCTTCATCACCTCGTAGGCGATGACGACCAGGCACAACAAGAACACCAGGTACAGCCATCCGTGGCCCGACACCCCGCTGATGCCCTCGCTCCCCACGATCGGCAGGTTGACCGTGTACCACTCGAGGAACAGCGAGATCAGTAGCACCAACGACGCGAAGCCCGTGACCCAGTCCGCGGTCGTGAGGTTTGCGGTGTCGAAGTGGTAGGACGGCACCGAGCTGCCCGTCCTGGCGGGTCCGGCGTGCCCGGGCACACCGGCTGCGCCGGCCGGCGGCACCCCGGTGGCCGGGCCGGCGGCCGGGGGCGCGGCCGCGACCGCGGTCCCGCAATTGGGGCAGGCGGTGGCGCCCGCTGGGAGGACCTGACCGCAATTCGTGCAGTTCATGGGTATCGCCCTTTCCAGGCGTTCCGACCGGCCGGCGGTCTCCCGACGCCCGGTCATGTGGCTGAGACGGACCCATCTTTGCAAATTTGGCCTCTCGGGGTCGGGGATGCTCGCAGGCTCCGCCGAAACGGACCCCGGTTCGGGTCTCAAGCGGACGCCTCGTCGGACCGGTCCTCGATCTCCCAGGCGTGGTCCAGGGCGTGCCAGGCGATCCGGCGGGCGGTGCAGCGGGGGGGCCAGGGGCCCGACGGCCCCGAGGCCGTCCGGTCACCGAGCGCGCCGCTCAACCCCGCCCGCCAGTCACGCACCGCGGACCGGTCGGTCACCTTGGGCGCCCGGCCGCCCGCGCCCAGCTTTCGGGCATAGGCCCCCTCGGCCTCGAGCACGTGCCGGGCGATGGCGTCCCGGTCCCGTCCACCCCCGCGCGGACCCTTGCGCAAACGGGGCGGCGCTGCGGCGACGGCGCGGTCCAGCGCATCCCATGCCGCGCCCACCAGGGCCACGGTGCGCCGGGACTCCGCGGCGGACATCGGCTCGCCGTCGGTGCCCAGTATCGCCCCCGGCGCCCCGAAGTCGGTCGTCGCCGAGCCGGCCAATCGCTCGACCACCTCGAGGCGGTCCGCCGCCCGGGGCGCGAAGCGGAGGCCGGCCGCCCGGGCCACCGGCGCGAACCGGGCGGCGTATGCCGCCAGCGCGTCGAGCGCGTCGGCCTCGTCGCGCCCGGACCGGCACCAGCCCGGCCAGTCCAGCGCGCAGGCGAAGACCCGGTTGGACCCGAACTCGAGAGAGACGGCCGTGGCCTTGGGCGGCGGCATCCCCCGATCTTCGCATCCGTCCCGCACGGGGGCATCCGGGCGCCTCCGTGATCGGACCTAGGCTCGCAGGAGCGAACCAGGAGCGACCAGATGACGACTGACCACACGGCGGAGCCGGGACCGGGCCGAGCCGACGCCGGCCTCAAGCTCGACGGGCACAACCGTCACACCCTCGAGCGCCTCTTCGCCCATCCCACGAGCCACAACATCCAGTGGCATGATGTCCACTCCCTGCTCGATCAGGTGGGCACGGTCAAGGAGCATCCGGACGGCAAGCTCGTCGTGCGTGTCGGGGATCGGTCCGAGACCTTCGAGCCCAAGCGGTCCCACGACATGGACATCGAACACGTCATGGACCTGCGTCGCATCCTGACCGCCGCCGGCATCACCCCCGACGCCCTCGAGAAGTACTGAGCCGCCGCCGGGCGACCCGGACTGCCACCCGGCGGCCCGGTAGCGGTCCCCGAGACGGCGATGACGGGGGCGGGAAGTCGTCCCTTACTGGTCCACTCAATCAGTCGGGGACGACCTCGACCAGTTTGCGGCCGCGACGCGAGCCGAAGCGCACCACACCGTCGGTCAGCGCGAAGAGCGTGTCGTCGCCTCCGCGTCCGACGTTCTCGCCCGGGTGGAAGTGGGTCCCACGCTGGCGCACGATGATCGAACCGGCCGGCACCGCCGTGCCCGAGAACACCTTCACCCCGAGGCGCTGGGCGTTCGAGTCACGGCCGTTGCGGGTCGAGCCACCACCCTTGGTCTTGGACACCGCTGTGCCTCCTCAGCCGACCGCCGAGATGGAGCGGATCTCCACCGTGGCGTAGCGCTGGCGGTGCCCCCACCGGCGCCGCTGGTTCGTCTTGTTCTTGTAGGTCAGGGCGTTGATCTTGGGCCCCAGCTCCTCACCCACGATCTCGGCCATCACGCTGACCCCGGCCAGCTGGTCCGGGGTGGCGAGCACGGTGTCGCCGTCGACCACGAGGACCGGTTCGAAGGTCACCTCGGCCCCCACGGGCTCGCCCAGCAGCTCGACCCGGAGCCGCTGGCCCTCGGCCACCCGCTCCTGCTTGCCCCCGGTCCTGATCACGGCGTACATAACACGACGATCCTATCGCGCCCGCCGAGGGTAGTGAGCCCTGGGCCCCGGCTGGCCCCGAGCCCGGCCCGGTAGGCGGCACCGGGGCCGTGGCGGCCTACAGGACCGACTGGTCCAGGATGATCCCCCGCCCGTGGCAGACCTCGCAAACCGTCGAGAGGGACTCGATCAGGCCCTCGGAGATCCGCTTGCGGGTCATCTCGACCAGCCCGAGCTCGGAGATGTCGAAGACCTGGGTCCTGGTCTTGTCCCGTCCCAGGGCGTTGCGCAGGGCCGCCGCCACCTTGTCCCGGTTCTCCCGGATCTCCATGTCGATGAAGTCGATGACGATGATGCCGCCGATGTCGCGGAGCCGGAGCTGACGGGCGACCTCCTCGGCCGCCTCCAGGTTGTTGCGGAAGACCGTCTCTTCGAGATTGGTCTTGCCGACGTTCTTGCCCGTGTTCACGTCGATCACCGTGAGGGCCTCGGTCCGCTCGATGATGAGCGAACCGCCCGACGGCAGCCACACCTTGCGGTCGAGCGCCTTGTGCAGCTGCTCGTGGACGTGGTAGCGGTCGAAGATCGGCTGGCCTTCGGCCTCGGCGTCGTAGAGCTCGACCCGCTCGGCCAGCTCGGGGCTGACCGTGCCCACGTAGTCGCGCACCTGCTCGTAGAGGGCCCGGTCGTCGATGACCACGCCGCGGTACTCGCTGTTGAGCTCCTCTCGCAGGATGCGCACCGCCAGGTCGGGCTCTCGGTACAAGAGACCTGGGACGTCCGAGCGCGCGGCTTCGGCCTCGATCGTCTTCCACTGGTCCATCAGGCCGTTCACGTCCCGGCGCAGCTCGTCCTCGGTGGCCCCCTCGGCCGCGGTCCGCACGATGAGGCCGTGGCCGGCCGGCCGGACCTCGTCGACGATGCGGCGGAGGCGTCGGCGCTCGTTGTCGCCCAGGCGCTTGGAGATCCCGAAGGCGCTCGAGTTCGGGACGAGCACGGCGAAGCGGCCGGGCAGTGAGACCTCCTGGGTCAGCCGGGCGCCCTTGGCCCCGATGGGGTTCTTGGTCACCTGGCACAGGATCGTCTGACCGGCCTTCAGCACTTCCTCGATCCGGGGCTGGGAGCCCTGCCCCTGCCCGCCCCCCTCGATGTCGTCACGGTCGTAGCGCACGTCCCCCCGGTAGAGGACGGCATTCTTGGGGATGCCGATGTCGACGAAGGCGGCCTCCATCCCCGGCAGGACGTTCTGGACCCGGCCCCGGTAGATGTTGCCGTCGATCTGGGTGGTCTCGTCCGCCGCCCGGGCCACGTAGTGCTCGACCAGGGTCCGACCCTCGAGCATCGAGATCTGGGTCACGTTGGGCTGGACGTGGACGGCCACCAGGTAGCGCCCGACCGACTTTCCCCGGCGGTCACGCCCCCCGCGTCGGCGGCCCCGCGAACGGCGTGGGCCGCCCTCGCCGTTACCCTCGCCGTCCTCGGGGACGCCGGCGTTCTCGGCCGGTCCCGGGATCGCAGCGGCGCCCAGCGGGCGTTCGTCCCGGTCGGCGGGCTCGAGCCCCCCGGCCGCGCCGGCGCGCCCCGTGCCCCCCCCGGCGCCGTGCCCGCCGTTGCCCCCGTTCCCCGGGCCGCGCGAACCGTTGCCCCTGCCCCGGCCGGCGCCCCGGCCTGGGGAGTCGGCGGCCGGTGGGGACGGCGTCCCGGCCGGTGCTGGGCGCCCGATGGCCGGTGCCGTGCGGGGACCGGCCGGCGCCGGGCGCGTGTCGCCGATCCTCGGCTTGGGGGGCGACGGCGACGCCGCCAGCCCCGGGGGTGCGACCGCCGGACTACCCGCTGCCGCGGCCTCCCCGACAGCCTCGGTAGGCGGGCGCCCGCCCTCGATGGGCGTGTTCGTCGCTGGCGGCCCGGTCCCGGGCCCGCCGCTCTCCAGATCGGACATGAGGGAGATCCCTCCTTACGCGGTTCACGACGCACGCTCCTGGGCGTGCGGAGCGCCGTTTCCCGGCTCGGTACCGCTGGATGCCAGCGGTTCTGTCCGGGCGCCGTCGCGCTCGATCCATTGGTGCGTCCTGCAGGCTCGGACCAGCACCAGGTCGGTGCCGAGCCCCTCTAACAGTTCCCCTGGGCGTACCCCGCGGGGGTGGGTCGCCAGCTCGGCCCGGAGCGGCAGGGCACCGTCGCCCCTCGGCCCGGGCCCGGCGGCCACCTCGATCGGGGCCAGCGCCAGCACCGAAGGGCGGAGGTCATCTTCCACCTGGCGCCCCTTGCGCTGCCGCCGGATGACGACACTCGGGGCGTCGAGCAACTGCTCGATCCGTGTCGCCAACTCCTGTGCGGCCACCCCGAGCACCTCCAACTCCCAGTTGCAGGATGTTACATCCTGTTGGAGAGAACCGGCGCCATCGGGGACCGGGCCGACCGCCTGCACCTCGATCCCCTCGGGCAGCAACCCCGACAGGATGCCAGGCAGGCCGCCAGCCGGCTCGGCGGCACCCGGGCGCCGCCCGGGCCGCTCGGCAGGGTCCAGCCGGATGTCGAGGTACTCGGCCCTCGACTCACAGCCGGTGGGCAGGGCCAGGCCGAAGCTGAGGAGCGGGTGGGGCGAGAAGCCCTCCGACCAGGCCACCGGCATCCCGCTTCGGCGGAGCGCCCGCTCCCACATCCGGGCCACGTCGCGGTGGCTGGTGAAACGGATCTTGCCGAGCTTGGTGTAGCGGAGCCGAATCCGGTCCCGGACGGGGGCCGGGGTGTCCGGGCGCCCGGTCCCCGGGGCGGCGCCCGCCCCGTTCGGGGGCACCGTCGGGGCCCCCGCCCCGTCGAGGGTGGCGTCGGGGATGGTCACCGCGGGTCCCCCTCGCCGGTGGCCCCGGCGGTGACGAAGCGGACCGGCACCCGTCCCCCGAGGGCCAGGTCCTGCCCGGTCCCTTGGCTCCCCCCGGCCGGCGGCACGGCCGAGGCCACCACGTGCTCGACACCGAACCCGGTGCACGCACCGCAGTCGTAGCAGGGGGTCCAGCGGCAGTCCTCGACCCCCTTCTCGGCGATGGCCTCCCGCCAGTCGTCCCAGAGGAAGTCGCGGTGGAGCCCGGCCGAGATGTGGTCCCAGGGGAGCGCCTCGTCCTGGTCGCGGTGGCGGTACACGGTCTGGTTGAGCGTCAGGCCCTCGGCGATCAGCGCCTCCTCCCACAGCCCGAGGTCGAAGTGCTCCGACCACTCCTGGAACGTCCCCCCGGCCCTCCACACCCGTTCGATGACCGCCCCGATGCGGCGGTCGCCCCGGCTGGCGATCCCCTCGGCCGCCGACGCCTCGGGGTCGTGCCAGCGGATGGTCAGGCCCCTGGCGCCCCGGCCGGCGTCGCGCAGCAGGACCACCTTGCGGCGGAGCTCGGCCACCGTGTCCTGGCCGAACCACTGGAACGGGGTGTGGGGCTTGGGGACGAACCCGCCCACCGAGCACACGACGGTGACCGAGCGGTGGTAGCGGCGCCCGATCTCGACGCACCGCTTCCCGAGCTCGGCGATCCCGAGCACGTCCTCGTCGAGCTCGGTCGGCAGGCCGATCATGAAGTAGAGCTTCACCCGGCGCCAGCCCTGGCTGAACGCGGCGTCCACCGCGCTGTAGAGGTCCTCTTCCCGGATGAGCTTGTTGATGACCTGGCGCATCCGCCACGTCCCCCCTTCGGGGGCGAACGTGAGCCCGGTCCGGCGCACCCGTTGGATCTGGGCCGCCGTGCCGACGGTGAAGGCATCCACCCGCAGACTGGGCAGGCTGACCGAGACCCGCTCGCCGTGGCGCGGGTCCTCGATGATGTCGCGCACGGTGTCCTCGATGCCCGAGAAGTCGGCCGTCGACAGCGAGGTCAGGGCCACCTCGTCGTAGCCGCTCCACTCGAGGCCGTCGGCGACCATCTGACGCACCTGGTCGCCCGGGCGCTCACGGACCGGGCGGGTGATCATGCCCGCCTGGCAGAAGCGGCAGCCCCGGGTGCAGCCCCGGAAGACCTCCACGTTCAGGCGGTCGTGGACGACCTCGGTCAACGGCACCAGCTGGTGGGTGGGGTAGGGCCACTCGGCCAGGTCGGCCACCGTGCGCTTCTCGACGACGGCGGGGACCGTGTCGTCGACCGGCTCGGTGGCGAGGAGCCGGCCGTCGGCGTCGTAGCGGGGCACGTAGAGCGACGGGACGTAGACGCCCTCCAACGCGGCCAGGGCCCCCAGCAGGTCGTGGCGTTCGCGGGACGCGGGCGGCCCGGCCAGCCAGTGGCCGATCGCCTCGTTCATCTCGCTCACGACCTCCTCGCCGTCGCCCAGGACGAAGGCGTCCACGAAGTCGGCCAAGGGCTCGGGGTTGAAGGTGCAGTGGCCGCCCGCCACCACCAGCGGGTCGCCGGCGTCGCGCCCGGCCGACCGGACCGGCATCCCGGCCAGGTCGACCAGGTTCAACAGGTTCGTGTAGACGAGCTCGGCCGAGAGGTTGAAGGCGAGCACGTCGAAGGCCCGGGCCGCGAAGTGGTTCTCGACCGAGAAGAGGGGGATGCCGGCCTCCCGCATCGCCGCCTCCATGTCGAGCCAGGGGGCGTAGGAGCGCTCGGCCACGGCGTCGGGCCGGTCGTTCAGGATCTCGTAGAGGATCTGGAGCCCCTGGTTGGGCAGGCCGATCTCGTAGGTGTCGGGGTAGATCAGCAGCCAGGCCACGTCGCAGGGACGCCGCAGCGCGCTCCGGGCGCCCTGCTCCCCGCCGATGTAGCGGGCCGGCTTGGCCACCCCCCACAGCAGGGGTTCGATCCTCGGCCAGAGCGATTCCATGACCAGCCGAGTCTACGGGCCCTCCGAGCGTCCCTCCGGCGGCCCCGGGGCGGGTCGGACCGCCGCGCCCGGTTCCTAGCCCCCGCCCCGGGCGGTGGTGGATGTGGTGGTGCTCCCCCCGGTCCCCGGCGCTCCGGTCGGCTGGGGCTTGGCCCCGGGGAGCGTCGTGGTCGTGGTGCTCGACGTGGTGGTCGTCGGCGTGCCCGCCGGCGGGTTGTTCGTGGGCGGGGTAGTGGACGGCTGGTTGGTCGCCGTCGGCAGGTTCGGGTTGGGCGAGATCGGGTTGGTGAGGAGGTAGTCGAAGGTGTTGCGCACGACGGGCGCCGCCGCGGTGACGCCGTAGCCGCCCTGGTCGATCACCGCGACCACGACGTACTGGGGGTTGGGCACGGGGCCGAAGGCCGCGAACCACGAGTTGGGCTCCAGCCCGGGGGCGTTGGACGCCGTGCCGGTCTTGCCGGCGAGCGCGAACTGCTGGAGGGGGAAGCCCTGGAACGCCTTGTAGGCCGTCCCGCTCGGGTCCGCGATCACGCCCTCCAACCCCTGGAGGATCGCCTGGTAGGCCGGGGGCGGCAGGCTGACCTTGCCGGTCACCTTCGGCACGAACTTGGTCACCAGACTGCCGCTCGGGTTGACGATGGCCCCGGCGACCTGCGGCGCGTACCGGGTCCCCCCGTTGGCGAAGGTCCCGTAGGCGACCGCCTGGGAGATGGGCGTGATGACGGTGCCGCCCTGGCCGAAGGCCAGCTCGACGTTGTCGCCGACGTACCAGGACTCGTTGGGGTAGGCGGCCGGCGCCTGCGCGTGCAGCAGCTTGCGGACCGACGGGCTGTCGACCCGGCCGGTCGCCTCACCGGGGAGGTCGATGCCGGTCGGCTCTCCGAGCCCGTAGGCGGCGGCGGTGTCCTCGATCGGCTGGGGACCGTTCCCGCTCGGCGGGTCGGCCGTCGCGAACAGGTAGCCGAGGTTGTAGAAGTAGTAGTCGTCGGAGATGGTCAGGGCCCGCGACATGCTCACCGAACCGGCGCCGACGGCCTCGTCGTCGTGGAAGGAGCAACCCGCACCGGCGCCGGTACACCCCGGGACGGTGAACGTGCCCGTGTCGTCGACGGACTGGTCGGGGCTGATGATGCCGCTGTCGAGGGCCGCCGTCGCGGTGGCCAGCTTGAAGGTCGATCCCGGGGTGTAGAGGCCCTGGAGTGCGTAGTCGTTGAGGCCCCCGGTGGCCTCGATGGCGTTCAGGTCGGCCTGGGAGATGCCCCCCACCCACTGGTCGAGGTTGAAGCTCGGGTAGGAGGCCATGGCCAGTACCTGGCCGTTCTGGGGGTCCATCACGACGGCCGCGCCGTTCGGGGCGGGCGGGGTCCGCCCCGAACGTGGGTCGGTGCTGTGGCGCAGGGCCAGGATCTGCTGCTGGAGGGCGCTCTGGAGCGCCGCCTGGAGCCCGAGGTCCACGTTGAGCACGATCGTGTCGCCCTGGAGCGGCCTGGTGTCGCGCAGGGTGCCCACGACCTGCCCTTGGGCGTTGACCTCCAGGGCCTGCTGGCCGTCGACGCCCCGCAGATACTGCTCGTACTGGTACTCGATCCCGGCCTTTCCGATCTGGCTGCCCGGGTTGTAGTTCTGCCCGGCATGGGCGGCCAGCTCCTGACCGGTGATGTCGCCCACGTAGCCGAGGATGTGCGGGGCCACCGGCTGGCCGGCCTGGTCGGTCTGGGGATAGACGCGCTGGGTGACCTCCTCGACCGACACCCCGGGGTAGTCCGCCAGGTGCTCCTGGAGGTACTGGACCGTCGAGGAGGGGGCGTTGGTCAGCACCGGCACCGGCTCGTAGGGGCTGAAGCGCGGGTCGTTGATCGAGGCCTCGACCTGGGCCGGGGTCTGGCCGACCAGGGCGGCCACCTGGCCGATGACCGCCGGGTGCTGCGCCGCCTCACCGCGGGACAGGACGATCTGGTACTGCACGACGTTTGTGACGAGCACCGTGTTGTTGCGGTCGACGATCTCGCCGCGCGGGGCCGGCACGTCGACCACCCGGATCTGGTTGGCCGTCACGGCGGCGGCGTAGCTCTTGGCGTCGATGACCTGCAGCGTCCAGAGGCGGAGCACCATCACCCCGAACAGCACCAGGACGATGAGCCCGACGATCTGCAGGCGCAGCTGGGGCCGGGACGGCTGGTCCTCGGGCGAGGCGACCAGGGTGGCCGGGTTGATGCTCTTGCGCGGCCGCATCCGCAGCGGGCGGGTGCGGGGCCGCCGGTTGGCCTTGCGCGAGCGCCCGGTCGCCGGGGCGGCGTAGACGCGGTCGCCGCGGATCGGGTGTCGGAGGGACCGGTGGGTCACCAGCGGGACCCGGCCGTCGCCGGCCGGGCATCGTCCGCCCCCGAGCCGACGAGGGCCCAGCGGATCAACGGGACCGCGAAGGGGACCAGAAGGGCGTTGACGACCGAGACCACGACCACGATGGCGACCAGGTCGTCGTTGAGGAACTGCTCCTGCCCGAGGACGGCGCCGAGCACGGCGTACAGCATGACGGCTGCGGCGCTCGCCGCGAGCGCGACCAACGACTTGAGCCACCAGATCCCCTCGGTGATCCGCCCGGTCATCGAGCCCACCCCGAATCCGACCAGGCACCCGACCAGGGCCGACAGCCCGAACGGGGTGGGGAGCAGGAGGTCCGACGCCATCCCGGCGACGAATCCCATCACCGCCCCCTCCTCGGGCCCGAGGGCCAGGCCGGCGGCGATGGGCAGCAGGAGCATGAGGTCCAGATGGGCCCCGGCCACCCGGACGTCCAGCCCGATCGTCGACTGGACCACCAGGACCAGAAGGACCACCAGGAACGTCCGACCCACTCCGCGCAGTGTCATGTGGGGGTCACGGCGTCGGGTACCACTGGACGACGTCGACGTAGGTCAGCTGGTCCAGGTTGGCCATCGGCTGGACCTGGACGGTCATCTGGCTGGCCCCGGGCAGGGCGTGAACCGAGGTCACGTAGGCGACGGGGATCCCCTGGGGGAACTCACCGCCCTGGAGGCCATTGGTGTACATCACCTGGCGCAGTTGGATCGGGGTGCCCGGCGCGATGAAGTCGGCGGTCATCGGGTCGCCCGGCCCCTGCCCGTTGACCGTCGCCTGCTCGGCCGGGTTGCCGAAGCTCACGCCGACCTTGGACTGGCCGTCGATCAGCAGGCGCACGGTGGACGAGCTGTGGTTGGCCTGCACGATCTGGCCGACCAGGCCGCCGGCCCCCACGACCGGCATGCCGACCTGGACCCCCTCCGAGCGACCCTTGTTGATCTGGATGGTGGCCGCGAAATTCGAGGCGTCCACCGCCTGGGTCTCGGCCATCACCGTCGGGATCTGGCCCAGGAACGGAAGGTGCTGGAGGGCCAGGACCTGGCGGAGCTGGCGGTTCTGGAACGGCTGGGTGACCACCTGCTGGCGGATCTTGCCCAGCTCGGCCTGCAGCTTGTGGTTCTCCTCGACGACCGAGCCGTAGTGGACGGCACCGGCGAAGAAATTGCCGATCGGTTCGAGGACGTCGTTCACGCCGGATCGCAGCGGCGAGAAGATGTCGTTGGCCACCGAGCGCAGGCCCGAGGTGATCGAGTGGGTCCGCCCGCTGGTGTCGATGCTGATCACCGTCACCGAGATCAGGATCAGCACGATCAGGGTGGTCAGTGTGCGGCGGGACCGCCTGGGTTTGGCCACCCGGGGACGCCCCGCTGCTCGGTCAGCGCGAAGACGAGGTGATGAGCACCCTCTTGAGGGCGTCGAACTCCTCGAGGCACTGCCCGCTGCCGATGGCCACGCAGTTCAGCGGGTCACGGGCAACGACGATCGGCATGCCGGTCTCGTGCTGGAGCCGCGAGTCGAGCCCATGCAGCAACGCGCCGCCGCCGGTCAGGACGATCCCCTGCTCCATGATGTCGGCCGCCAACTCGGGCGGCGTGCGGTCCAAGGTGACCTTCACCGCGTCGATGATGGCCGAGACCGGCTCGTCGATGGCGTGGCGGATCTCCTCGGTCGAGATGACCACCGTCTTGGGCAGGCCGGTCACGAGGTCTCGGCCCCGGATCTCGGCGTGGAGCTCCTCTTCGAGCGGGAAGGCCGAGCCGAGCGAGATCTTGATCTCCTCCGCCGTGCGCTCACCGAGGGCCAGGCTGAACTCCTTCTTGACGAACGACACGATCGCCTCGTCCAGCTCGTCGCCGCCGATGCGCACCGACTGGCTTGTGACGATCCCGCCGAGCGAGATCACCGCGACCTCGGTGGTGCCGCCCCCGATGTCGACGACCATGTTGCCGGTCGGCTCGTGCACCGGGAGTCCGGCACCGATGGCGGCGGCCATCGGCTCCTCGATGATGTACGCCTTGCGGGCGCCGGCGTACTCGGCCGCCTCCATCACGGCCCGCTGCTCGACACCGGTGATGCCCGAGGGCACGCAGATGACCATCCGCGGTTTGGCGAAACGGCGCTGGTGCACCCGGTGGATGAAGTAGCGCAGCATCTTCTCGCAGATCTCGAAGTCGGCGATGACGCCGTCCTTGAGCGGCCGGATGGCCTGGATGTTCGACGGCGTGCGGCCGATCATGCGCTTGGCCTCGGCGCCGACGGCCAGCGGACGGCCGTCCTTCACGTCGACGGCGACCACGGACGGCTCGTTCAGGACGATGCCGCGGCCCCGCACGTAGACGAGGGTGTTCGCGGTGCCGAGGTCGACGGCCATGTCACGGCCAAGCAGATTGAGGCGGTTGTCGGACATCGAGGCATGGTTCCTCTCGGAGGGGGGCGGTTGGACCGGGCGGCCGTGCCCGGCACCAGTTCCTGCCCAAGGCTATGGGACGGTCGGGAATGGCACAAGGCTGGCCCCGCTGGTCGGACGGCCACGACCTAGGAGTTTGCCCAGCCCCGTCGGGTTAGCCCTGGGTGGTGTCCCCGGGGCGTGCCCTGAATCTAGCCGATCGAGGGCCGCGGCCCGCCCCGGCCCCACCCCATTGTCACTGTCAGGCGAACTCGGGGAAGAAGATGCCAATCTCGCGCGCCGCCGACTCGGGCGAGTCGGAGCCGTGGACCAGGTTCTCGGTGAGCTCGACCGCCAGGTCCCCCCGTATCGTGCCCGGCGCCGCCTCCTTGGGGTTGGTGGTGCCCATGAGGCTCCGCACCACCTTGTAGGTCTCCGCGTCGGGGCCCTCCACCACCATGATCATGGCCGCGGAGCGGGTGATGAAGGCCACCAAGTCCCCATAGAAGGGCTTGCCCTCGTGCTCGGCGTAGTGGACGCCGGCGACCTCGGTGGTGATGGTGCGGAGCTCGGCCGCCACCAAGACGAGGCCCTTGCGCTCGAGGCGGCCGACGATCTCGCCGACCAGGCCCCGCTCGACGCCGTCGGGCTTCACGATGACCAGAGTGCGGTTCACGAGCGGGGCACGTTAGCAGCCACGCCCTGCGGTCCATCCGAGGGCCCGCCCGCGTCACGGGCTAGCCCGGCGCCCCGCCCCGCCCCGGGGCCGGACCCCAGATCAGGCCCGGGGCCGGACCCCGGATCAGGCCCGGGCGACGCCCTCGGCCAGCAGCACCCGGGCGTCGGCCACCACGTAGAGCGAGCCGGCCACGAGGAGCATCCCGTCGTCGGGCACCACGGAGCGGGCCAGGGCCACCGCTTCGCCCACCGAGTCGGCCACCGACACCGATAGGCCGAGGGCCCGGGCCGCCTCGGCCAGGGTCTCGGCCGGGAGCGCCCGGGGGGAGCCCGGAGAGCAGGCAACCACCGTGTGCACCCCGGCCCGGGCCAGGGGCGCCAGCATGGCCGACGGGTCACGGCCGCGGAGCATCCCGACGACCGCCACCCGCTCGCCGTCGACCGCGAACTCCTCCGCCAGGGCGTCGGCCAGCGCCTCCATGCCGGCCACGTTGTGGGCCCCGTCGACCAGGCACAGCGGCCGGCGACCGACCACCTCCAGGCGGCCCGGGACGGCGACGGCGGCGAAACCCTCCTCCACCACGTCGCCCGTGAGCGGCGACCCGAAGAAGGCCTCGGCGGCGGCCAGGGCACAGGCGGCGTTCACCCCCTGGTGCGGGCCGTGGAGGGGGACCAGCACCTCGCCGTAGGCGCCGCCCGGCGTGCGCAGGTCGACCAGGCGCCCGCCGACGGCGACCCGGTTGGCCGTGCAGTCGAACTCGGTGCCCCGGACCCAGACCTCCAGCGCCCCCACCTCGTCGGCCCGCCCGGCGATGGCGGCGACCAGCTCGGGTCGGGTCTCGCAGATGATCACCCGGCTCCCGGCCTTGATGATCCCCGCCTTGTCGGTGGCGATGCCCTCCAGGGTGGGGCCCAGCACCTCGGTGTGGTCGAAGCTGATGTTGGTGACCACGGCGACCTCGGCATCCACCACGTTGGTGCAGTCCCAGGTGCCGCCGAGCCCCACCTCCACCACCGCCACGTCGACCGCCTCGTCGGCGAACCACATGAGGGCGGCGGCCGTCAGGAGCTCGAAGCGGGTCGGGCGCTCGCTCAGCAACGGCTCGAGCAGGTGGAGCGCACCGAGCACGGCGGTGAACGTCTCGTCGTCGATGGGTACCGAGTTGCGAGCCAGGCGCTCGTTCACCGCCGAGAGGTTCGGGCTGGTATAGGTGCCGACGCTGAGGCCGCTCGCCCCGAGCAGGGCGGTCACCATCGCCGCCGTGGAGCCCTTGCCGTTGGTCCCGGTCAGGTGGATGGAGGGGAAGGCCCGCTCGGGATCACCGAGCAGAGCGCAGAGCTCGCGCATCCGCTCGAGCGTGGGCAGGGCCCGCCGTGAGGGGACCGACGACTCGAAGTCGGTGTGCGAGTCCAGCCAGGCCAGGGCCTCCCCGAGGGAGGTGAACGGCGTGACGGCCACCGACGGCTCAGGAAGCGGCCCGACGGCTCCGGCTCGACTTCGCCGGGGGCCCGCCGACCGGTACCAGGGTCGGGTTCACCCGGTCGAGGACGACCGCCCGGTCGACGACGCACTTGCCCACGTCGTTGCGGCTGGGCAGGTCGTACATCACGTCCAGGAGGACCTCTTCGAGGATGGCCCGCAGGCCCCGGGCCCCGGTTCCCCGCAGCAGCGCCTGCTCGGCCACCGCCTCCAGCGCGTCGTCGGTGAACTCCAGCTTCACCCCGTCGAGGTCGAACACCCGCTCGTACTGGCGGGTCAGGGCGTTCTTCGGCTCGACCAGGATCTTGATCAGAGCGTCCTTGAAGAGCTGGGAGACCGCGCTCACGACCGGGAGGCGGCCGATGAACTCGGGGATCAGACCGAATTTCATGAGGTCCTCGGGCAGGACGTGGCGCAGCACCTCGGACTCGTCGCGCTCGGCCCGCTGCACCTCGGCCCGGAAGCCGATCCCCTTGCGGCCAATCCGGCTCTCGATGATCTTGTCCAGGCCGGCGAAGGCCCCACCGCAGATGAACAGGATGTTCGTGGTGTCGATCTGGATGAACTCCTGGTGGGGGTGCTTGCGGCCCCCCTGGGGCGGGACCGAGGCGGTCGTCCCCTCGAGGATCTTGAGCAGGGCCTGTTGGACCCCTTCACCCGACACGTCCCGGGTAATCGACGGGTTCTCGCTCTTGCGGGCGATCTTGTCGATCTCGTCGATGTAGATGATCCCGGTCTCGGCCCGTT
>Ga0209040_10000561_pt1 | contig 28549 bp, 25 predicted proteins | sample BogFormECP12_OM3_FD_188240 | JGI IMG/M metagenome (GOLD analysis project Ga0209040, IMG submission 188240) | Bog forest soil microbial communities from Calvert Island, British Columbia, Canada - ECP12_OM3 (SPAdes) (version 2) | ecosystem: Environmental > Aquatic > Freshwater > Wetlands > Bog ... | reverse complement strand
GCCACCGGCGGATTCTCTTGTTGTGCAGAACCGCGAAGTATCGAAAGAAATCTCCGATTTGTTCGTGGTTTGTGCTTAACTCCGACAGGCTGCTAGAGGAGCTTAAGGCAGTGCAGTTGGAGATAGCGCTTGTGCATAGCGAGTTCAGTTCTTTCTGGCCTGAACTCGATCAGCTATCGCCCGCATCCCCCGGTAAACGGCCGCCGCCGCAGCCTCCCACTCCTGACTTTCGGGAAGACCCCACGAACTAAGCTCATCGGCGCCAACCTTCGCCATCTCCTCCGTCACCTCAATTTCCTGATCGTCTACCGGCCTGTCGCGCTCGCTCATCTTAGAGGACCTTATTCCGCTATGTCAAAGGGATAATGCGGAAAGAAAGCCTTGCACAGCCTCGAAATTCCTGGCGTGCCCTTGGGGTCGTTTTCCCACCAGCGGACCGGGAGGACAGAATGTTTCGCTGGCTCCCGACCTCGCTTCAACGCCTCTACCAACGCCTCGCCAACGCCGTCCCCTACGCCCGCAACACCCGGCCCCGTCCGCTGCCGCCGGACGACGAGCGGCCAAGCTCCGGCCAGGCGCGGCACTACCGGCTGGAAATCGCCTACGACGCCTTCTGCGAGCACCGCCCGCCGCCGAAGCAGCTGTTCCGCGCCAACCCCTGGCGCCGCGACCTCACCTCGTGGTGCGACAACAGGCCGACCAGCTGGACCGGCCGCCGCAAGCCCCGCTGCCACCACTGCGAGACCGCCCGCGCCCACTACATCGCCGCCCGCGATCATGGCGACTGGAAGGCCGAGGTCGCGCTCTACAAGCTCGCCCGCCGAGGCGCCGTGCGCCTGCTCGCCGAGCGCCGGGAATACCGCGAAAGCCGCCGGCAGTTCTGGGCACGCCACCGCGAGGAGGTCGCCCGCCGCGGCCCGGAGCCGATGCCGCCGCAGTTCGAGCCCGAGCTCTGGCCGATGATCGCCCATCGCGGCTCGGTCGAATCGTGGCACCACCGCGACCGCCGCGAGGTCGAGCGCGACCTCGTGCGCGCCCACGCCCGCCATCTGCGCCGCGAGATCCAGCGCCGTAAAGAACGCCTGCGCGACCTGCACGCCGACGAACCTGTAGGGCGCAAAAGCGCGCAGCGCGCATTGCGCCGCCTTGACGTCGCCGAACCAGCTTCACCGCCACAGCCCGAGCCCCGTCAGTGCGAGGCGCGCGAGCGACGACGCAATCCGGGGCAACGTGACGAACGCCTGTCGCGCGGCCGTCGATCACCACCCGCCACGTCTTCGGCGCGTGGTCACGATGACGCGGAAAGCCCGAGTGAAACCGCTGAAACGGGCGCCGCGGTACGCGACGGCGGCACCATCAAGATCGGCGCCGCGCGGCCATGCATACCGCCGCCCGCGAAGCGGTCGCCGCGTCGTCCCGACCGGGGCCCTTCACCAGCCCCAGGCCAAGCCGTCGCGCCAACCCCGGGGCCGACCACACCGACGCGGGAACCGCGGCCGGATCCCGGTCAGGCCGGAGCCGCCGCCCTACCCGGGCTGGTGCCCGTCCAGGCTCAGCGGGACCCAACGCAGCCCGTCGCTGCTCTGGATCAGCATCAGCACCGACTTGCGGCTCTCCTTGCGCACGGCGTCGATCTTCGCCTGCACATCCGCCGGGGTGCCCACCTGCTCCTGCTGCACCTCGACGATCACGTCGCCCGGCTTCAGCCCGCGCTCGGACGCCGCGCCGCCCGTCTTGACGTCGGTGATCACCACGCCGCTCTGATCCGCGCCGAGCGAGTACTTGTCGCGCAACTGCTGGCTGATCGGCGCGAGCGACATGCCGAGGCCGGAGATGTCGGTCGGCTTTTCGGCCGGCGGATGCGCGGGCTGCTCGGTCGTCGCCGCGGCCAGCTTGGCCTCGTCGGGCAGCTCGCCCACCGCCACCTGCACCGTCTGCTGCTTGCCGCCGCGCCAGATCACCACCGGCACCGACTGGCCCACGCGCGTGTCGGCGACGATGCGCGGCAGCGCCTTCATCTCCTTCACGTCCTGGCCGTTGAACTTCAGGATCACGTCGCCGCGCTGGATGTCGGACTTCGCCGCCGGTCCGTCGTCGTTCACGCCGGCGACCAGCGCGCCCTCGGCATCATGCAGCCCCAGGCTCTCGGCGATGTCGGGCGTGACCTGCTGGATGCGCACGCCGAGCCAGCCGCGGCGGACGCGGCCGAACTCGCGCAGGTCGGCCACCACCTTCTTCGCCTCGTTCGCCGGGATCGAGAACCCGATGCCGATCGAGCCGCCGGACGGCGAATAGATGGCCGTGTTGATGCCCACCACGTCGCCGTTCATGTTGAACAGCGGGCCGCCCGAGTTGCCGCGGTTGATCGGCGCGTCGGTCTGGATGAAGTCGTCGTACGGCCCCTGGTGGATGTCGCGCCCGCGGGCCGACACGATGCCGGCCGTCACGGTCCCGCCGAGCCCGAACGGGTTGCCGATCGCCACCACCCAGTCGCCGACGCGCGCGCTGTCGCTGTCGCCGAAATGCACCGCCGGCAGCGGCTTGTCGGACTTGATCTGCAGCACCGCGAGGTCGGCGCGCTCGTCCTTGCCGAGAACCTTCGCCTTGAAGCTGGTGTTGTCCTGCAAGGTGACGGTCACCTCGTCGGCGCCGTCGATCACGTGGTTGTTGGTCACCACGATCCCCGACGGATCGATGATGAAGCCCGAGCCCAGGCTCTGCATCCGGCGCTCCGGCGCCGGCTGGCCCCCCTCGCCGTGCTGGCCATGGCGGTTGCGCTCCATGAAGTCATGGAAGAACTGCTCGAACGGCGAGCCCGGCGGGAAGCTCGGGATGTCCGGCCCCTGGCCGTTGCCGCCGCCGCCGCCGCCACCGTTGTCGTTCTCCGCCGTATGCGCGGCCGTGCCCGAGGACGAGATGTTCACCACTGCCGGCAGCAGCTGGGCGGCCAGGTCGGCGAAGCTGTTGGGCGGAGTGAAGGCGTAGGCCGGCCTGGAGACGACGACGGCCGGCAGCAGCACCGCGCCCGGCGCGGCCGTCACGGCCGCCAGCGCCAGCAAGGCGGCACGAAGGGGGCGGGGGCGAATCAGCGGCATCAATCAACTCCCAAAGGTCGGCTGCAACATCCTACGGGCCTGCAACGGGCAGGCCAGAAATGGGGCCCTCACCGGCACCCTGCCAGTCGGTACCCTGTGGGTCGGCACCCTGCCAGTCACCTCGACTGTAACGGACAACCATATCCTGATCGCGGGCCAGCTGAAACTGGAGTGCCATCCGGTTACGGCAAGTTAAGGCCCCGGTGAAGGGGCAGTTTGCAGGAGGCGGAGGAAATCGTTGCCGGGGGTCAGCACGAGCTTGTCATTGCCCGAGGCGAACGCCGCCTCGTACGCCTGCATGGTCCGCCAGAATCCGAAGAAGTTCGGGTCCTGGCTATACGCCTCGGCATAGATCCGGCTCGCCGCCGCCTCGCCGGCGCCACGCAGCTGGTCGGCCGTCGCCCTGGCCTCGGCCAGCAGCACGGTCCGGTCGCGGTCCGCGTCGGCACGGATCTTCGCCGCCGCCTCGGCCCCCTCGGCGCGCGCCTGCTTGGCGACCCGCACCCGCTCGCTGGTCATGCGGTCCAGGATCGCCTGCGTGTTCTCCAACGGCAGGTCGGCGCGGCGGATGCGCACGTCCTCCACCAGCACGCCGAACCCCTTCATCTCGGCGTTCACCTGGTCGCGGATCGCCGCCATGATCCGCGCGCGATCGGCCGACAGCACCGCCAGCAGCGCGTTGTTGCCCAGCACGCGCCGCATCGCCGACTGCACGACCGACGACAGCCGGTTGCGGATCGCGTCCTCGGTGATGCCCACCGACTGGTACAGTTTCAGCGTATCGGTGATGCGCAGCATGGTGAAGCTGTCGACGATCAGCCGCCGCTGGTCGCCGAGGATCACCTCTTCATTCGGCTGCACGTACATCAGCAGGCGGTTGTCGAAGTCGATCACCGTCTGGATCAGCGGCAGCTTCACGTGCAGCCCCGGCGTGTTGACCACCCGCACCGGCTTGCCGAACTGGGTGATCAGCGCCTGCTCGGTCTGTTCGACGATGAACAGCGAGGAGTTGAGCACCAGCAGCGCGATGACGATCACCACCGCGCCGACGATCGACCACGTCCTCATTTTCATTGCGACGCTCCCGTCGCTGACGACACCGACGGACTTGACGGCGCCGCCGGCGCGCCGGACGGCGGCGCCGTCGACACGGGCGGCGACGCACCGGTCCCGAGCTGCAGGATCGGCAGCAGCCCCTTCAGCGCGTCATCGACCACGGTCGCCTGAGCATGCGTGAGCACGTCCTGCATGGTGTCGATATACATGCGGCGCATCGTCACCGTCTTCGCCGCGCGATAGGCATCGAGCACTTGCAGGAAGCGCTTGGTCTGTCCCGTCGCCCCGGCGATCGCCGCCTGACGGTCGGCATCCGCCGCCGCCACCGTCGCCGCCGCGAGCCCGCGTGCGCGCGGCACGATGTCGTTGCGGTAGGCCTGGGCCTCGTTGCGCGCGCGGTCCGCTTCGGTGTTGGCGCGCTGCACGTCGCGGAAGCTGTCGATCACCGCGGTCGGCGGATCGACGCGCTGGAGCTGCACTTGCGTGATCTCCACGCCCGCCTTGTAGCTGTCGAGGATAGTTTGAGTGGCCTTCAGCACGTCCGCTTCGACCTGGGCGCGCGCCTCGGCGAGGATCGGCTGGATCGGCGTGCGGCCCACGACCTCGCGCAGGCTGCTCTCGGCCACCGCCTTGATGACCGCCGAGGGCTGGTCGGGCGGCTCGCGGACGTTGAACAGGAAGGCGACCGGGTCGCTGATCTTCCAGAACACGACGACCTCGATGTCGACGATGTTCTCGTCGCCGGTCAGCATCTGGCTTTCCTCGAGCACGTTGCGCTCGGGACTGGAACTCTGGCCGTAGCGGTCGTTGGACCGGAAGCCGATCTCGATCTTGTTGATCACCGTGACAGCCGGCCGCTCGACGGACTCGATCGGCCACGGCAGGTGGTAGTTCAGCCCCGGCCATGTGGTTTGGTGATACGCGCCGAAGCGCATCACTATGCCCGCCTCGTCCGGCTGGACGCGGTAGAAGCCGCTGGCGAGCCACAGGGCGACGAGGACGGCGACGGCGATCCCCACGCCGCGATAGCCCATCGGGCCGCCGGGCATGAGCCGGCGCAGCCGCTCCTGCAGCCGCTCGAGCAACTCGTCCATGTCGCGCGGGGCGCCCTGCCAGGGCGGGCGCGGCCGCGGACGCTGCGGCGGTGGACGCGGCGGGCCGCCGAACGGACCGCCCGACCCGTCGCCGCCCCCCGGCGGCGTGCCCCAAGGCCCGGGATCCGGGCCGTCATTCTTAGGCAATCCGCTCTCCTGTCTGCCGAGCCGGTTGGCGGCTGCGCGATCTCGCGCCATATCGGGCAGGCGGCGGCTTATTCACCCCCGGCGAAGGCTTGGCAAGCGGATGACACAGGCAGCCGACACCCCCACCCCCGACCGGCTCCGCGACGCGCTGCGCGAAGTGCGCGATCCGGCCACCGGCCGCGACCTGATCGAGGCCGGCCTGCTGGACGGAATCGAGCAGCGCGGCGGCCTCGTGCAGGCCTCGCTGCGCGTCGACCGCGCCCAGGCCTCCGCGATGGAGCCGGTGCGCCGCGCGGCCGAGGCGGCGCTGGCCGCCGTGCCGGGTGTGCGCAGCGCGACCGTCATCCTGACCGCGCACCGCGGCGCCTCGCCCAACGGCGCGCCGGCCGCGCACGCACACGGCCACGCGCCCATCCGCACCGGGGCGGCCCCTGGCGCGGGCCCGGGGACCGGCATCGCCGACCCGCAGGGACGCGGCAAGCTGCTCGCCGACGTCGGCGCGATCATCGCCGTCGCCTCCGGCAAGGGCGGCGTCGGCAAGTCGACGGTAGCGACCAACATCGCGATCGCGCTGGCGCAAACCGGCCGGCGCGTCGGGCTGCTGGACGCCGACATCTACGGCCCCAGCCTGCCGCGCATGCTCGGCGTCAAGCGCAAGCCGGAGGTGCGTGACAACATCATGATCCCGATCGACGCCTGGGGCCTGAAGGCGATGTCGATCGGCTTCCTCGTCGAAGAAGAGGCGCCGATGATCTGGCGCGGCCCGATGGTCATGGGCGCCTTGGAGCAGATGATGGGCCAGGTCGCCTGGGGCGCGCTCGACGTGCTGATCGTCGACATGCCGCCGGGCACCGGCGATGCGCAGCTGACGATGGCGCAGCGCGTGTCGCTCGCCGGCGCGGTGATCGTCTCCACGCCGCAGGACATCGCATTGCTCGACGCACGACGGGGTGTGGCGATGTTCCAGCGCGTCAACGTCCCGGTGCTCGGCGTCGTCGAGAACATGAGCTTCTTCTGCTGCCCCAACTGCGGGACGCGGACGGACATCTTCGGCCACGGCGGCGCGCGCGCCGAGGCGCAGCGGCTGGGCGTGCCGTTCCTCGGCGAGGTGCCGCTGCTGCCGGCGATCCGCAGCGCCTCGGACGAGGGCATGCCGGTCGTCGCCGCGGCCCCCGACAGCCCCGCCGCGCAGGCCTTCGCGGCGGTGGCCGCGGCCGTCGCCAAGTCGCTGCCGTCGCACTGATGATCGCGTTCACGACTGCCGACATCCCCGACCTGACCGGCAAGCGCATCGTCGTCACCGGCGCCACCAACGGCATCGGCCGCATCGCCGCCACCGCGCTTGCCGCCAAAGGTGCGTCCGTCATCCTCACCGGACGCGACGCGAAACGTCTGGACCAGACGGTCGCGGCGATCACGCGCGCGCACCCGACAGCGACCGTGCGCACGATCGTCGCCGACCAGGCGCGCCTTGCCGACGTCCGCGCGCTGGCCGGGCAGATCGCCGCCGACGGCCAGAAGCTCGACGTCCTGCTCAACAACGCGGGGCTGGTGGCGGCGCCGAAGCGGCAGGTCACCGCCGACGGGTTCGAGATGCAGTTCGGCGTGAACTACCTGTCGCACTACCTGCTGACGGCGCTGCTGGTACCGACGCTGCTGCGCGCGCCCGCCCCCCGCGTCGTCACCATCGCCAGCGTCGCCCACAAGCGCGCCCGCGTGGACTTCGACGACCTGCAGAGCGCGCGCAGCTACGACCGCATGCGCGCCTACGCGGCATCGAAGCTGGAGAACCTGATCTTCGCGCTCGAACTGGATCGCCGTGCCCGCGCGGCGCAGTCGCCCCTGATGAGCGTGGCCGCGCATCCCGGCATCTCGATGACCAACATCTTCGCCGGCGCCGGCGTGCCGGGGCTGCTGATACCTGCGTTCAAGCTGGCCGGCGGGTTCATCGGCCAGTCGGCGGAGGCCGGCGCGCTGCCCGGCCTGTTCGCCGCGACCAGCCCCGCCGCGCAGCCCGGCGGCTATTACGGGCCGCAGGGCTGGCGCGAGATGAGAGGCCCGCTCGGAGAGGCCTACGTCGCCGAGAAGGCACGCGACCCCGCCGTCGCCGCCCGCCTGTTCGAGGTCTCGGCGACGTTGACCGGCGTGCCGTTCCCGGAGTTCGTTACGCCATCGACTTGACGATCTCGCGGAAGGCCTGCTCGGGAAAGGCCTTCAGCGTCTTGGTGCGCACGAAGCCTTTCTTGGCGATCTGCAGCGTCAGACGCGCGGCGACGGCATCGTCGGGTGCGTCGTAGATCAGGACGAGGTCGTAGTCGCCCATCGTCATGTGGATCGAGTGGAAATGGCAGTCCATGTCCGCCAGCAGCTTCTTCACCGCATCGAGGCGTTCGCCCGCATTTGCAACCGCCCTGATGCCTTCCGGCGTCCAGTTCGCAAGTGCAACATAGGTCGACATGGCACGCTCCCTTCCGCAACACGGGTGAACGCTAGCCCCGTCACGCCCGCAGCCAAAGCAAAACCTCAAGCTCGCCGCGGCATCGCGCGGTCGATCTCGGCGGCGCTCGGCAAGCTGGCCTGTGTGCCCATGCGCGTGCAGGCAAGGCCGGCCGCAACGATGGCGCGGAAGGTTGCATCCGCCAGCGTCGCGCCGCGGTCGAGCGCCGCGCCGAGCACCCCGACAAAGCCGTCCCCCGCCCCCGCGGTGTCCACGGCAGCGACCTGCATTGCGGGGACGCTGGCGTTGCCTGCCGCACACGCGAACTCGGCGCCGCGACTGCCGAGCGTGCGCACCACGTCCACTCCGAGCGCCGCACGCAACGCAGCCGCATCGCTGCCGGAACCCAGCTGGCCGGCAAGCCACGCCGCCTCGCTGTCGTTGACCACCAGCACGTCGAGCGCGCGCAGTGCGTCCGCCGCGATCGCGCCTGCCGGCGCCAGGTTCAGCACCACCCGGGCACCGCGGGCGCGGGCCCGGCGGATCAGCGCCACGTTCTCCCCGGCCTGAACTTCCATCTGCAACAGCAGGGTCGTCGCCGGCCCCAGCAGCGCGTCCTCGACCTGCGCCGCCCTCGCGGAGAGGTTGGCGCCCGCGCCGACGGCGATCATGTTCTCGCCTGCCTCGTCGACGATCACCGCCGCGCAGCCGGTCGGCACGCCGGCGATGCGGGTCACTCGGCTGGTGTCGACATCCTGCATCCCGGCCAGCGCTGCGTCCGCCAGCGCATCGTCGCCGACCGCGCCCGCGAGCACGACGCGAGCGCCGTCACGCGCCGCCGCCACGGCCTGGTTCGCGCCCTTGCCGCCCGGCATCTGCACCGCTTGCGGCGCAAGCTTGGTCTCGCCCGGAAGCGGCAGCGCCGGGACACGGAAGATCAGATCGAAGTTGACCGACCCGAACACGACCAGCACGCAAGCCTCCTGCCGCGCGGCGCGCTCAGAGCGACTCGGAGAAGATCAGCTCCGACCCGTCATGGTCCTGGAAGTAGTCGGCCCGGCCGGTGCCGTCCGCGCCGAGACGCAGCACGGTGAAGCCGTGCGTGTAGATGTCGCCCTCCCGGCCGAGCTGTGCCGGCAGCAGCGGCGGCGGGTTGCGCAGCTTCGCCAGCGGGTCGGTCTCGTCATGCCCGCTGAACACCGGCACCGCGCCGCAGCCGATGCAGCGGCCTTTCTCCAGCCCGGCATACGGCGCGTAGACCGTCAGTGCATGCTCGTGGCCCCAGAACCAGGCGGCGATCGGCTTGCGCGCGGCCTGCACGAACCGCTGGTAGCTCTTGGCGAGCTTCGGGTTGACCGGGTCGAGCGAGCCATCCTCCCCCGCCGGCCCGATCTGTGACAGCGCCGAGAACAGCTGATGGTGCGACAGCAGGATGGTGCGGCCGGGGAACTCGGCGAGGCGTGCGGTCAGCCAGTCCTCCTCGTCCTGCTCCAGATAGGTCAGGATCGAGACCACATTCTCCGGATCGTAGTCGTGCAGCCCGGTGTCCATCGCCAGCAGCTGCCACGAATTGTCGGTCGCGCGCAGGCAGAAGAAGCTGGCCGGCTGGCGCATCGGCGGCTCGTTGAGCGTCTTGATCAGCCCGTAATAGCCCTCGCCCCCCGAGTACATGTCGTGGTTGCCGACCAGCGTGAACACCGGGAGCTTGGTGTGGGCGCGGTCGAACACGCGATCCACGGGCACGCGGAAGTTCGCCTCGCACTCGGCTGGCGTGCCCGAATAGTAGATGTCGCCGAGATGGATTAGCAGGTCCGGCTTCTGCTCCGCGACTTCCTGCAGCAGGCGCAGCGCCGCGCCGGTCCCGGTCCCCCAGTCGGCGATCACCGCCACCGTCGCGCCCGGCTTCATCGGCAACACGGTGTTGCCCACGGTTGCGGCGCGCACGTAGGGGATCGTGTCGCGGGCGCCGCCATTGCCGAGCAGGCCGGCATGGTCGAGCAGCGTGCGCGCCCAGTTCGGGTCGCATGTGCCGTAGACCAGTTCGTCGCGCAGCTGCGCCGCCCGCGAGTGATCGCCCGTCGCGACGGCCCTCAGCAGGTCGAAGCCGAGCCGCGCGCAGGTCCAGGCCGAGGCGCTGACCGTCGGCGGCGGCGTCTCCTTGAGGGCCACGCCCTGGCTCTGCTGTGCGGCGATCTGTGCGGCCGCGCGCTCCAGCCCGCTGCTCGTCCCCGCCTGCTGCGCCTGCCGCGCGGTCTCGCTGGCCGCCGACTGGAACACGGACAGAAAGTGATCCCGCACCGTCGGCAATTCGAAACCCATCGCGCCGTCCCCTTGTTCCGGATCAGCCGAGCACCGGCTCCGAGATCGCTTCCTCGACGATGGCGGGCGCATGGGCGAAGGCACGCATCAAATTGAGCGTCGCGCTGTCCGGCTGGTTGCGCCCCTGCTCCCAGTTCTGCAGCGTGCGGACGTCGACGTTCAGGATGGCCGCATATTCGGCTTGCGACATGTCCTGCCGCTTGCGCAAATCGACGATCTCCGTAGCGGCATCTGTGGTCTGACGACTGACCCGCACCTCGATGCCCAATGCCGCAAGCCATTGCGCGAGATGCGGCAGGTTCGTGTGTGATGCGACCGGACACGTCGCCCAGTCGCTCGCCGTCAGGCGTGTGACCGCACGATGGGCTTCCGACAGTCGCGCGCCCGCGTCGACCAACAGCTTGACTGCCGGCACTCGGTCCGGGATCGGCGCGGCACGGCGCAGGATCAGGGCTATGCCGGGATCAGATGCGGCGCGGCCGCGGGGTTCTTCCGGGATTGGCCCCAGTCGTCCGAGTACCGCCCTCAATTCGGAGTTCGTCGACACCCAATTCCTCCTTCAAGGCACGCGCCACCGACCGCAGCCACCGAATTCCGACCCGGTTCGCACCGGGGCCGTGAACGTCCATTGACCGCAACACCAATGTCCTCGGTGAGGGGATGTCCACGATCGCCATCACCTCGATCCACGCACGCTCGTCGGATACGACGACATGGATGTAGCCGTTGTCGAAGTCGACGATCTCGACCTCAAGCGGCATCAGTTACTACGCGATCCGCGTAGGCACCGTCAAGCCCGGCCACCACCAACCGCCGCCTCGAACTCCGCCCACTCCCGCTTGCTCAGCCCGCTCTCGGCCTGCCCCACGCGCTCGCCCGCCAGCATCCGGCGCAGCACGGCCAGCATCGGCGCGGACAGCGTCACCGCGCCCAGCCGGTAGTCGCGGAACGCCGCCGCGGTCAGCGGTACCCAGGCATCGACCATCGCCATGATCGCGTCGGCATAGGCCTGGATTTCGTACTGCGCATGGGCATCCGCCCGCAGCGACAGGAAGTGCAGCAAATTGTGCAGGTCGATCTTCCAGTACCACTGGGTGTACGTGTTCAGCGTCAGGTTCATCCGCGCCAGCTCGCGGGCCAGGCCGTCCCGCGACGGGTCCGTCTTCTCGCCGTCCGCGCCCTCGTTCAGCATCGCCTGGTAGTGGTCGTGGCAGCGCGACGCATCCGCGCGCAGCGTATCCAGCACCCAGGCCGCTTCCTCGCCGCGCAGCACCTCCCCGCGCCCCTGGCGGTTGGTGCTCGATTGCGCGGCCAGATGCTCGCGAGCCGGGATGTAGAATTCCCGGTCCAGCACCGAATACCGGGCGGAGTACTCGTTCACGTTGGCGGTGCGGTGCCGGATCCACTGCCGGGCCACGAAGATCGGCAGCTTTACGTGCAGCTTGATCTCGCACATCTCGAACGGCGTGGAGTGGCGGTGGCGCATGAGGTAGCGGATCAGCCCGGCATCCTCCGACACCCGCCGCGTTCCCCGGCCGTAGGACACCCGCGCGGCCTGCACCACGGCCGCGTCGTCGCCCATGTAGTCGATCACCCGGACGAAACCGTGATCGAGCACCGGGACCGGCGTGAACAGACGCTCCTCCAGCGCGGCCACGGTCGGCCGGCGCGTCTCGGCCAGATGTGCGCGCTGGGCCTCGATTTCGGCGGCCTGAGCCTCGGTCAGCTCCATCGTCCGAATCCTTCCGCTGGAATCGGCGCTCAGTTTCGCCTATATGACAGGGGCTGCCTAATCAGCGGCTATGGCGATAAACGGTGCGTGGAATAAGCGTTGTGGACCCGGGGGCAGTACCCGGCGCCTCCACCATAGGGGGGCGAAACAGGCTCGACACGCGCGGTAAAGACACACTTTTCGCTCGGCATGGTTCCGCCGTTATCGGGCCATTCCACAAGTGCCAATGACAATCATGAGGCGCTCGCTGTCGCTGCATAAGCGATAAGCGCGGTTCGGGGGGGCACCGGGCAACAGAAGCCCCCCCACTGCGCCGCAGCCCCGCACCGACCGCCGCGTTCGCCCGGCCGGGTGCAGCGCCCCCGTTGGCGTAGCCGTTGACGCAGGGTAGAGACTAAAAAATGACCGATACCCCGCCCGAAAGCCTGCTGCCCTACGAGCGCTGGACCGAGGACGCGCTGCGCCAGGTGGTGGCGCGCGCACTGTCCTTCGTCGCCGCCAACGGGCTGCCCGGCGAGCACCATTTCTACATCAGCTTCCGCACCGACCACCCCGGCGTCGTCGTCCCGCCGCGCCTGCGCTCGCAGTATCCGCGCGAGATGACGATCGTGCTGCAACACCAGTTCTGGGAGTTGACGGTGGACCGCGAGGCGGAGCTGTTCTCCGTCGGCCTGTCGTTCGGCGGCGTACCCGCCACGCTCGCCGTCCCGTTTGCCGCGCTGACCGGCTTCGCCGATCCGCATGTCCGCTTCGGCCTGCAGTTCGGCAGCGACGGCGCGGCCAACGACGCCGAGCCCGAGGACGAAGCTCCGCCCGAAGCCGCCGAGACCGCCGAGCCCGAAGCCGAGGCAGCGGGCGAAGCGAAGCCGCCCGCACACCAGGTCGTCAGCCTCGACGCGTTCCGCCGCCGCCCCGCGAAGGAGTGAGAACATGGACACGCTGCCGCCGCGCTCGCCCGGCTTCGCCTACACGCCGATGTTTCCGCTCGGCCCCGGCGACACGCCCTGGAAGAAGCTGGAGATCGCAGGCGTCTCCACCGCCACCTGCGACGGCCGCACGATCCTGAAGATCGCGCCCGACGCGCTGAGCGAGCTGGCGTTCCGCGCCTTCCACGACGTCTCGCACCTGCTGCGCCCGTCGCACCTCGCGAGCCTGCGCCGCATCCTCGACGACCCCGAAGCGAGCGACAACGACCGGTTCGTGGCACTCGACCTCCTGCGCAACGCCAACATCGCCGCCGGCGGCATCCTGCCGATGTGCCAGGACACCGGCACCGCCATCGTGTTCGGCAAGAAGGGCCAGCGCGTGTGGGTCGAGGGCAACGAGGAGGAGGCGCTCAGCTACGGCGTACACCGCACCTACACCGAGACCAATCTGCGCTACTCGCAGATGGCGCCGGTCTCGATGTACGAGGAGGTGAACACCGGCAACAACCTGCCGGTGCAGTTCGACATCCTGGCCGCGCCCGGCGAGGACCATGCGGACGAATTCCATATGATGTTCGTCGCCAAGGGCGGCGGGTCCGCGAACAAGACGTTCCTGTATCAGGAGACGCGCGCGATCCTGAACCCCGAACGACTGCTGAATTTCATCGAGACCAAGATCAAGACGCTCGGCACCAGCGCCTGCCCGCCCTACCACCTCGCGATCGTCATCGGCGGCATCAGCGCCGAGGCCACGCTGAAGACGGTGAAGCTCGCCTCGACCCACTGGCTCGACGCGCTGCCGACCGAGGGCAGCCGCACCGGCCACGCCTTCCGCGATCTGGCGATGGAACAGCAGGTGCTGGACCTGAGCCGACGCACCGGCATCGGCGCGCAGTTCGGCGGCAAGTATTTCTGCCACGACGTGCGCGTCGTCCGCCTGCCGCGCCACGGCGCGAGCCTGCCGGTGGGCATCGGCGTCTCGTGCAGCGCCGACCGCCAGATCCTGGCGAAGATCACGCCCGAAGGCGTGTTCCTCGAAGCGCTTGAGACCGACCCGGCGCGCTTCCTGCCCGAGACGACGGACGCGCATCTCGGCGGCGATGCGGTGGCGATCGACCTCAACCAGCCGATGACCGCCATCCGCGCGCAGCTCTCGGCACTTCCCGTGCGCACCCGCGTGATGCTGACCGGCACGATGGTCGTCGCGCGCGACATCGCGCACGCCAAGCTGAAGGAGCGGCTGGACCGCGGCGAAGGCCTGCCCGATTACATCCGCAATCACCCGGTCTACTACGCCGGCCCCGCCAAGACGCCCGCGGGCTACGCCACCGGCAGCTTCGGCCCGACCACCGCCGGCCGTATGGACAGCTATGTCGACCAGTTCCAGGCCGCCGGCGGCAGCATGGTGATGCTGGCGAAGGGCAACCGGTCGCGCGCGGTGCGCGAGGCGTGCCGGAAATACGGCGGCTTCTATCTCGGCAGCGTCGGCGGCCCGGCCGCACGGCTCGCGCGCGACTGCATCCGCAAGGTCGAGGTGCTGGAATATCCGGAACTCGGCATGGAGGCGGTCTGGCGGATCGAGGTGGAGGACTTCCCGGCCTTCATCGTGATCGACGACAAGGGGAACGATTTCTACGAGGGGCTGGAATAGACGTGCGTTTCACCGTCGATCGTCTCGACCACATCGTCATCAACTGCCGCGACGTGGACATCACCGCCGCGTGGTATCAGCGCGTGCTGGGGATGGAGCGCGAGGAGTTCGGCCCCGACAGCCGCACCGCGCTGAAATTCGGCGGCCAGAAGATCAACCTCCGCCCGTACGACCACGACATCCGCGTCTGGCACACCGGCGTGAACTCCGCCGCCGGCTCGCAGGATTTGTGCTTCATCACCGCCGTCGGCCCGGAGGACGTGATCGAGCACCTGCAATCCTGCCGCGTGACGATCGAAGCGGGACCGGTGCAGAAGGAAGGCGCGCTCGGGCCGATCATGTCCGTCTACTGCCGGGACCCGGACGGCAACCTGATCGAGATCTCGTCGTACATGTCGGAGTGAATCTCGCCGACTTCGACTACGACCTGCCGCCCGACCGGATCGCGCACTCGCCCGCCCGCCCGCGCGACGCAGCCCGCCTGCTGTGTGTCGGCGCGACACTGTCCGACCATCGCGTGGCCGATCTGCCCGACCTGTTGCGTGCCGGCGACATCCTCGTCGTCAACGACACAAGCGTGATCCCGGCGGAACTCGAGGCGACGCGGGGCGGCGCCCGCATCGGCATCACGCTCGATCAGCCGCGCGCGGACGGCACGTGGCACGCGCTGGCGCGCAACGCCCGCCGCCTGCGCCAGGGCGACACACTGGAGTTCGCCGGCGGCCTGTCCGCGACGGTCGTCTCCCGCGATCCCGACGGCGGCGTCGCGTTGCGCTTCGACCGCGAGGGCGACGCCTTTACCGCCGCACTCAGCCGCGCCGGCGCCCTCGCGCTGCCGCCTTACATCGACCGGCCCCGCGGCCCGACCGAGGCCGACGCCGCCGACTACCAGACCGTCTTCGCGGTGCGCGAAGGTGCGGTCGCCGCGCCGACCGCCGGTCTGCACTTCACGCCGGCGCTGCTGGACGCCCTGTGTGCGAGCGGAATCGCCCGCACCACGATCACGTTGCATGTCGGCGCGGGCACGTTCCTGCCGGTGCGGACCGACGACGTGCGCGCCCACCGCATGCACGCGGAGCGCGGCGAGGTGACGCCGGCGGCCGCCGACGCGATCAACCGCGCGAAGGCGGAAGGCGGCCGTATCATCGCCGTGGGCACCACCTCGCTGCGTGTCCTGGAAACGGCCGCGGATGACACGGGCGCGCTGCGTCGGTGGCAGGGGGAGACCGACCTGTTCATCCTGCCCGGCCACCGCTTCCGCACGGCGGATCTGTTGCTGACCAACTTCCATCTGCCGCGCTCGACGCTGCTGATGCTCGTCAGCGCCTTCGCCGGCGCCGAACGCATCCGCCGCGCGTATGCGCACGCGATGGCGGCCGAATACCGCTTCTACTCGTACGGCGACGCGACCCTGCTGGAGCGCGGCTGACCCCGTCAGCGCGCCCACTACCGCAGGATGCGCTCGGATTCGCTGGACACACGTTCCGATACGCGCACTAGATCGTCCGAAGGCCGATCCGATTGCGTCAACCAACCGGCCAACAGACGCCGATCCGACTCACTCCTCCGGCACGCGGCGAACGATCGAGACTTTGCTGCCGGGATGCTGTTTGCACCAGCAACGAGGGCCGATCGTGGGCACGACGATCACACTGACCGCCAGCACCGACGTCCAGCTCAACGCCGACATCCTGCAGGCCGACACCGCCTCGCAGGCCGGGGCGGTCGCCTACGCGATCGAGCTGACGGGCAACATCACGCTCCGCAACGCCGACCTGCCGGACGGACTGGCCGGGGTGGTGCTGCTGAACGGATCGAGCCTGACGATCGACGGCAACGGCCACACGTTGACCGGCGGCAGCACGCAGCGCGGCCTGTTCGCCTACGAGGGCAACGTCGGCGTCGACGACCTGACCATCAGCAACGCGCACGCCGTCGGCGGGGCGGGCGGCGCCGGCGACTTCGGCGGCGGCGGCGGCGCAGGGCTTGGTGGCGGGCTGTTTGTCGGCGCTTCGGCCGACGTAACGCTCACCGATGTCGGTTTCGTCCATGACCACGCCACCGGCGGCAAGGGCGGTGCCGGCGGCCTGGGCAGCGGCGTTGGCGATGGCGGCGGCGGCGGCCTCGGGGGCGCCGGCGGGAACGGTGGCGCGACCGGCGGCGGCGGCGTCGGCATAACGGCGAGCGGCGGGACCGGAACGGGCGCCGGCGGGGCGGGCATCCTCCCTGGCGTGCCGGCAGGCGCCAACGGGACCGGCAGCGGTGCGACCGGGGGCCCGTCGGGTGGCGGAGGCGGCGGGGGAGGCGGCGGCTCGCACGGCGGCGGCGGTTCCGGGGACTTCGTCCCGATCGACGGCGGGTTCGGCGGCGGGAGTGGCGGCGGGAGTGCCGGCAGCCTTTCCGAGGGATTCGGCGGGTTCGGCGGCGGCGGTGGGGGCAGCAGCAGCCTTTTCGGCGGCGTATCCTCGTTCGGCGGCGGCGGCGGCGGCGGCGGCGGCAGCGCCAGCGGCGGCTTCGGCGGCTTCGGCGCCGGTTCGGGCGGGGCCGCCGCCGCCGGCGGCGGCGGGGGCGGGGGCCTGGGCGCGGGCGGCGACATCTTCGTCCAGCAGGGCGGCACGCTGGTCATTCAGGCCGGCTCGCTCGGTCTCGGCTCGGTCAGCGGGGGCAGCGGCACCGACGGCGGCGGCAGCGGACAGGGCTACGGCTCGGGCCTGTTCATCGCCGACGGCGAGGCCGTCACCCTGGCTCCGGATCAGGGCCAGACCCTGACGATCGGCGGCGCCATCGTCGATGAGATCGGCGCTGCCGGCGGAACCGGGTCCGCGGGCGGCGGCGGCGGCACACTGATCGTCGATGGCCCCGGCACCGTGGTGCTGGCAGCCGACAATACGCCGCAGATCGTCAACACGACGACCACCCAGGGCTTCACCGGCGGGATCTCGCTGCAGGGCGGCACGCTCGCGACCTGGCGGCGACCGGCGCGGGCGGCTCCGGCGCCGTCAGCCTGTACGACGGCACGCTGCTGCTGTCCGCGCCGGGTGCGAGCGGCAGCGGCGATATCTTCTTCGACAACGTCTCGACGCTGGAATTCGCCGCGGCGGACGCGCCGGCCAACCCGATCTTCTTCTACACCACGGGCGACGTCATCCAGATCGACGGGTTCAGCGCCACCGCATCCGCTTACGTCGGCAACGACCTGACACTCGACAGCGCCCGCGGCAACGTGACGCTCGACATCGAAGGGCAGTCCTCGGTCACCAGCTTCGTGGTCCAGACCGAGACCATCGACGGCAAGACCGACACCGTCATCACCGGCGCGGCGAACGAGGGCACGCCCAACGATGCCTCCGACATCGCCATCAACGGGGCCGAGGCACGCGCGGTCTATGGCGTGACCGGGGCGGGCATCAAGGTCGGGATCATCTCAGACAGCTTCAACGCCGGCGGCGGGTACGCCACCGACGTGCAGGACGGCTACCTGCCAGGCAACGTCACGGTGGTCAGCGACCTCACGGCGCAGCAGTACGCCGCTTCAGGATTCGACAGCAAAGACGAAGGCCGCGCGATGGCCGAACTCGTCCACGAGACGGCTCCGGGGGCGCAGCTCTATTTCGCCACCGCCGGCACCACCGACACCAGCTTCGGCGACGCGATCACCGCTCTGCAGAACGCCGGCGTGAATATCATCGTCGACGACGTTCACGCGACCTACGAGCCTTACTTCCAGATCGGCGGCTCGATCGATGACGCTGTCCAGGCCTTCCTGGGTGCGGGCGGCTATTATTTCACGTCTGCCGGCAACGACGGCGACACCTACTACCAATCGACCTTCACCCCCATTCAGGCGACGCTGCCCGGACTCGGGCAAGTGGAGGCCAACGATTTCGGCGGCGGCAACGATCTGCAGAGCCTGACGATCCCGGAGGGTCTGCCGATCGATTTGGAAATGCAGTGGAACCAGCCGATCGCCGGTCCCGGCGGCAGCGCCGGGCCACAGAACAACCTGACGATGTACCTGTTTCAGAACGGCAGCATCGTCGCGCAATCGTCGCTTGGCGAGACCGGCTATCCCGAGCAGGGGCTGACTTACTTCAACACCAGCGGCAGCACGGACTTCCAGCTCGCGATCGTTTGGGACCAGGGCGCCACACAGCCCGGTCTGTTCAGGTACATCGTCGACAACACGACCGACATCACGATCAACGACCCGAACGCCGGACAAGGTGACGGCGACCTCTCCGGGCACGACCTGATTCCGGGCGTCAATGTCGTCGGTGCCGCGGACGTAACCCAGGCACCGCCCAACGAGGGCCCGCCGGTGCCGGAGTTCTTCTCGGAGTATGGTCCGGGGGAGCTGCTGTTCGACAGCAACGGCAATCCGCTGCCCAACCCCGTCACGACCGCAGGGGTCAGCTACGTCGCCCCGGACGGCTCGGTCACCAGCCTGAGCGGTTTCGCGCCTTTCTACGGCACGTCCGCGGCCGGACCGGTGGCGGCCGCCGTCGCTGCGCTGATGCTGCAGAAGAATCCGAGCCTGACGCCGGCGCAGGTCACCGCCGACCTGAAAGCCTCCGCCATCCCGATGAGCACCACCGATGGGCAGGTCGGCGCCGGGTTCATCCAGGCCAACGGCGCCTTGAAACTTGCCGCCACCGGGCCGACGGCGGTGCCGTTCCTCAAGGACGTCGGGGTGGCGAAGAACGTGCCGCTCACCATCGCGAGCTACACCGCGCCGGTGGCGCTGGCGACCGGCAACCCGGTGACCATCACGGCGCCCAGCCGCGGCACGCTGGCCGCCTCGCACGGGCGGGTGACGTACACGTCGACGAAGAACCCATCGCTCGACCAGTTCAGCTACGAACTCACCGACAAACACGGTGTGTCGAGTCCCGTCCAGACCGCCATCATCGGCGCCGGCGGGACGTACGCGATCACCGGTGCGGCCAGCGGCTACACGTCGGTGGTGACCGGGACGGGGCCGAGCACGATCACGCTGTCGGGCTCGAACAACGCGGTGCGTTTCGGGCACAACAAGAACACTGTTACGGATGCAACCGCGACCGGCGGCAACAACACCGTCATCGGCAGCACCGGCCCCACCGTCGTCAGCCTGATCGGCTCCGGTGGCGGCAACACGGTGGCACTCGGGTCCGGCACGGACACCGTGACGGTTGACGGGTGGGGCAACTCGATCACGCTCGGCCGCGGCCGCGACATGGTCAACGGCGGCACGGGCGACATCATCGAGTTCACCGGTTCCACGAAGCTGACATTGAGCGGCCAGTACGAGACGGTGTTCATCGGGCCGGGCGGTGGCACGGTCAGCGACCACGGGACCGGCACGGTGATCGGCGTGGGTCCGACGGCGACGGGGCTGGAGTCGATCTTCCATTTCTCCGCCGACACGGCCTATGGCGCGATCGACCTGCTCGGCGGCGTGGGCGGGATCGCCACGCCGCAAGCTGCCTATGCGGCGCTGACGACCGACGGGAAGGGCGGGTCGGTGCTGCCGCTCGGCGGCGGGCTGTCGATCGACATCTCCGGCGTCACCCCGGCGATGCTGTCGGCGGCGAATTTCAGGATCGGCTGACCGGCCGTTCGTAGCTACGGTCGGGACCGCCTTGCTGAACGGGGGGTTGGAACATGGGGACGACGACGTCGCGCTCGTTCGAGCAGTCGGTCACGATCACGACTCCGTCATCGACATCATTCCGCCGATCGACAGCGGCGAAACCAACCAGGACGCCGAACCGAGCCTCGCGGTAAACCCGACCGACCCGAGCCAGATCATCGCCGGCGCCTTCTTGGGGACCGGTGGGATCGGTGGATCCAGCTTTTACTCGGAGTACTACATTTCAAATGATGGCGGAACGGCCTGGTCGAATTACGGATCCCTGATCTCGGACGACAAATCGCTCGCGTGGCTGCAGAACGGCTCGTCTTTCGTGACTGGCGATCTGAAGACCAACGGCAACATCGAGACCTACTCCGGAACCCCATCCGGCACCTTCCATCTGATCAACGACTTCGGGCCCGGCACTGCCGGCACGGGCGGTACGGGCGGCACCGGTGGCTTCGGCGGCAATCTCGATCAGCCCTGGATTCGCACCGGCCCGTCCGGCCACGTCTACCTCGCCTACAACAACCTCAACCTTGCGACCTCCGCCGGCGGCGGGGGCGGGACGGCGTCGGTCAACGTGTCGAACGACGGCGGCACCACCTACACGGCCGTCGTCATCGACAAGGTCGGCTCTCCTGTAGCTGGGCAGGATGCGCCGGCCGTGCGCGTGGCGGTCAATGGCAGCACGGTCTATGCGGCATTCATCCGCTGGGACACATTCGCGGCTTCCGACGGAGACGGAGACTCCCTCTACAACGCACACGTGGTCGTCGTTCGCGGCGACAACAACGGCGCGGATTCGTTCGGTGATCTCGGCACCAACGGGACCGGCGTCGTCGTAGCCGCCAACACCGATATCATCGGAAACGGCAACGATGCCCCGCTGTCCGTCGGACAGGAGCGGCCTGGCGCCAACCTCGCCATCGCGGTCGACCCCAACAACGCCAACCATCTGTATATCGCATACGGCAACACGCCGGGAACGATCGGCACCTCGGGGACGACCGAGCTGATCGTCGCGGAGTCCGCCGACGGCGGCCAGACCTGGAAAACGGTCTACACGACACCAACGGTGACCAACACGGGTTCGCTGGCAGCCCGCTCGGGTCAGCCGGCGCTGGCGGTCCTGGACGACGGCGCGGTCGGCTTCCTGTACGACAACTACGATCCCAACACGGATATGTTGTCGCAACACTTCGTCACGACGTCCAACGACTTCACCACCACCGCCGACACCGTCCTCGGTACCGAGGCGAACAGCGTGCCCGCCTCGGACTTCGAGCCGTACCTCGGCGACTTCTTCGACCTGCAGGCCGTCGGCAACACGTTCTACGGCGTCTTCAGCGCCTCGAACGCCGACAACGGGACGCTCGCGTGGATCTCCGACGTCACCTACCTGCGCGACCACACCGGCACCCCGGGCACAGCAAGTTTCCGGCTCACAACCGGCGGGGGCGGCGGTGTCGGCCCGTCGATCGACCCGTATTTCTTCACCGCGACCGCACTTGTCAACAACGGCCCGACGGTGGTGCCGTTCGTCAAGGACGTCGGGGTCGCGAAGAACGTGCCGCTGGACATCGCGACCTATACCGATCCGGTGGGGCTGGCGAACCACAACCCGGTCCTCATCGCGGCGCCGAGCCGCGGCACGCTAGCCGCGTCGCACGGGCGGGTGACGTACACGGAGACGCTCAACCCGACGCTCGACCAGTTCAGCTACAAGCTCACCGACAAGGACGGACTCTCGAGCCCGGTACTGACCGGCATCATCGGCGCCGGTGGCAACTACACGATCACCGGCGCGGCCAGCGGCTACACCGCGGTGGTGACCGGAGGCGGGCCGAGCACGTTCACGCTCTTCGGCTCGAACAACGTCGTGCGCTTCGGGCACAACACCAACACGGTGACCGATGCAACCGCGAACGGCGGCGACAACACCGTCATCGGCAGCACCGGGCCCACCGTGGTCAGCCTGACCGGCTCGGGCGGCAACAACTCGGTGGCGCTCGGTTCCGGCAAGGACACGATCACGGTGGGCGGGCTCGACAACGCGATCACGCTCGGCCGCGGCCGCGACGTGGTCAACGGCGGCGCCGACGACACGATCAGTCTCACCGGCAGCACGAAGCTGACGGTAAGCGGAAGGAACGAGACGGTGTTCGTCGGCCCGGGCGGCGGTTCGGTCAGCGACCAGGGGACCGGCACGGCGATCGGCGTGGGTCCGACGGCGACGGGGCTGGAGTCGATCTTCCACTTCTCCGCCGATCTGGCCGACGGGGTGATCGACCTGCTGGGTGGCGTGGGCGGAATCACCTCCGCGGCCGCGGCTTATGCGGCGCTGACGAGCGACGGCAAGGGCGGGTCGATGCTGCCGCTCGGCGCCGGCCCGACGATCGACATCTCCGGCGTCACCCCGGCGATGCTGTCGGCGGCGAATTTCAGGATCGGGTGAAGGCTACGACCGATCGCCCGCAGCCGCCGCCTCGATCAGCCGTGCGATGTCCGCCGGGCGCGACACCGGCGAGGCGTGCGAGGCATGCACGTCCATCACCTTCGCCCCCATGCGCTTGGCGTAGAAGCGCTGCATCTCCGGCGCGATCATCCGGTCCTGGGTCGAGACCGCGTACCAGTTCGGCCGCGACTTCCACGCCGTGGCGCTGGTCTTCTGGTCGAACAGACCGGCCGCGACCGGCCCTTGCGAGGCCGCCATCACCCGCGCCCGCCCGGGCGGCACGTCCTGGCAGAAGTTCGCGACGAACCCGTCCGCGTCGAGTTGCGCGAAGCCGTCCTTCGCACGGATGAAGGCGAGCCCCGGCGGGGCGGGGAACTTCTTCACCGTCTCGCCGAACGCCTCGCCGGCTTCCGGCGCCAAGGCGGCGACGAACACCAAGCCTGCCACGCGGGGATCGTCGCCCGCCTCGCTGAGGACCGTGCCGCCGTAGGAATGACCCGCCAGGACCATCGGCCCGTCCATCAGGTTCATGGCCCGCTTTGTCGCCGCCACGTCGTCGGCAAGCGAGGTCAGCGGGTTCTGCACCGCGATCACCCGCAGGCCTTTCGCCTGCAACGCCGCCACGACGACCGCCCAGCTCGATCCGTCGGCGAACGCGCCGTGCACCAGCACCACGTTGCGCACGGCCACGCGCTCGCCGGGCTTCGTCGGCGCGCCCACCGGAACCTGCGCTGCCGCCCCCGTCACCAGACCCGCCGCCGCCGCGACGACGCTCCGCCTGCCGATCATTCGTGCCCCCGCCGTTCCGTGACCCGCGCGATGCGGCTTACACAGTCGTAGCGTAGCCGCCGTCAACCGGTATTGTCGCGCCGGTCACGTACGCGCTGGCCTGCGACGCCAGATACAGCGCCACGCCCATCATGTCGGTCGGCTGGCCGAACCGCCCCAGCGGCGTCGCCGCCAGCGCCTCCTTGTTGAACTCGTCGGAAATGCCGGCGGTCATCTTGGTCGGGAAATAGCCGGGCGCGATCGAGTTGCACGTGATCCCCCGCCGGCCGAGGAACTTCGCCAGCATCCGCGTCATGTGCATCACGCCCGCCTTCGACGCGGCGTACGAATACGTCTCCAGACCCGACACGTGCAGGCCGTCGATCGAGCCGATGTTGATCACCCGCGCCGGCGACTGCTGGCTCCCCGCCGCCTCCAGCAGCTTCAGCAGCCGCTTGGTCAGGAAGAACACCGACTTCAGGTTCAGGTCGACGATCTTGTCCCAGCCCTGCTCGGAGAACGTGTCGATGCTCTCGCCCCAGGTGGCGCCGGCGTTGTTGACCAGGATGTCGAGCCGCGTCTCGTGCTTCTCGAACGACGCGGCCAGCCGCTCGACGTCCTCCATCTTCGACAGATCGGCGGGCAGCGGGATGCAGGTGCCGTAGGCCGACAGCTCCTTCGCCAGCGCCTCGCAGGCGTCCGCCTTGCGGCTGCTGATGTACACCTTGGCGCCGTTCTCGACATAGGCGCGCGCGATCATCTCGCCGATGCCGCGGCTGCCGCCGGTCACCAGCGCGATCTTGCCCTGCACGCTGAACAGCTGTTCGATCTTCATGCCCGCGTCCTCCCCGACGTTTGACGGCGCTGGCCGAAAGGCTACATCGCGGGCTTCGACCCGCCAACGGGAGGGACGCGTCATGCTCGTCTTCATCACCGGCGCCTCCGCCGGCTTCGGCGCGGCGATGACCCGCCGCTTCGTCCGCGACGGGCACCGCGTCATCGCCGCCGCGCGCCGCGCCGACCGGCTGCAGGCGCTCGCGCACGACCTCGGGCAGGCCGTGCTGCCGTTCGCATTCGACGTCACCGACGCCGACGCGGCGGCCGCCCTGCCCGGCAGCCTGCCCGACGGGTGGCGCGAGGTCGACGTGCTGATCAACAACGCGGGGCTGGCGCTCGGCCTCGACCCGGCGCAACGGGCGAAACTCTCCGACTGGGAGACGATGCTGGCGACCAACGTCACCGGGCTGATGCGCATCACGCACGCGCTGCTGCCGGGGATGGTGGCGCGCAACCGCGGCCACATCATCAACATCGGCAGCACCGCCGGCCGCTACCCGTATCCGGGCGGCCACGTGTATGGCGCCTCGAAGGCCTTCGTGGCGCAGTTCACGCTGAACCTGAAGGCCGACCTGATCGGCACGGGCGTGCGCGTGACGGTGCTCGAGCCCGGCCTCGTCGGCGGCAGCGAGTTCAGCACGGTCCGCTTCGGCGACGATGGGAAGGCCGCCTCGATCTACGCCGGGATCGAGCCGCTGACGCCGGAGGACATCGCCGAAGCCGCCGCCTGGGTCGCCGGACTGCCGCCGCACATGAACGTCAACCGCATGGAGCTGATGCCGCTGGTGCAGGCGCCCGGCCCGCTCGCCATCAAGCGGCCGGGGCCGTAGCCCCATCTTGCAGCCCAGAGTCGCCGCGTCGCCGGGGCCAAGCGCTTGTCTGCGGGACCGATCTGGGCCATATCGCCGCCGCCGGGCTTGCCCGGTAATTCACACGCAGGGCGCCTTTCCCGGCTTGGCCGGGTCCGGTGCCGCGAGGCTCGGCCCTGCGGAGGCACAACCGGACGACAGGAAAGGAGCAAGCCAGACATGGCGATGCCCGATTTTTCGATGCGCCAGCTGCTCGAAGCCGGCGTTCACTTCGGCCACCACACAAGGCGCTGGAACCCGCGCATGTCGCCGTACCTCTACGGCGTGCGCAACCAAGTCCACATCATCGACCTGCAGCAGACCGTCCCGATGCTGGACCGCGCGCTGCGCGCGGTGCGCGACGTCACCGCCGCCGGCGGGCGCGTGCTGTTCGTCGGCACCAAGCGCGCCGCCGCCGAATACGTGGCCGAGGCCGCCAAGCGCTGCGGCCAGTACTACGTCAACCACCGCTGGCTCGGCGGCATGCTGACCAACTGGAAAACGATCACCGGCTCGATCAAGCGCCTGCGCCAGATCGAGGACATGCTGTCCGGCGACACCCAGGGCCTGACCAAGAAGGAGGTCCTGGAGATCACGCGCGACCGCGACAAGCTCGAGCGCGCGCTCGGCGGCATCAAGGACATGGGCGGCCTGCCCGACATCCTGTTCATCATCGACACCAACAAGGAGAAGCTGGCGGTCGAGGAAGCGGTGAAGCTCGGCATCCCGGTGATCGCGATCCTGGACAGCAACAGCGACCCGACCGGTGTCACCTACCCGATCCCCGGCAACGACGACGCGATCCGCGCGATCACGCTCTATTGCGATCTGGTCGCCGGCGCGGTGCTGGACGGTATTTCCGCCGAGATGGCCGCGAGCGGCCGCGACATCGGCGCCGCCGAGGAACTGCCGACCGCCATCGCCGCCGAAGCCACCGCCGAGCAGCCCGCCGCCTGACGGCGGGCGCCACGCCAACGGAGACAGGACATGGCTGAGATCACCGCGGCCCTGGTCAAGGACCTGCGCGACAAGACCGGCGCGGGCATGATGGACTGCAAGCGCGCGCTGACGGAGTCCGGCGGCGACATGGAGGCGGCCGTCGACTGGCTGCGCAAGAAGGGGCTGTCGGCCGCGGCCAAGAAATCCGGCCGCATCGCCGCCGAAGGCCTCGTCGGCGTCGCCTCCGCCCCGCACATGGCCGCGATGGTCGAGGTCAACGCCGAGACCGACTTCGTCGCCCGCAACGAGGCCTTCCAGGCCTTCGTCGAGCAGGTGGCGAAAGTGGCGCTGCTGGTCGGCGACGATGTCGAGGCGATCCGCAATGCCGACTATCCCGGCGCCGACCGCACGGTCGCCGACGAACTGACGCACCTCATCGCCACCGTCGGCGAGAACATGACCATCCGCCGCGCCCGCCGCTTCAAGGCGGACAAGGGCGTGGTCGCCAGCTACGTGCATCAGCCGGTGCGCCCCGGCCTGGGCCGCATCGGCGTGCTGGTGGCGATCGAAGGCGGCAGCGAGCTGGACGCGCTGGAGCTTCTCGGCCGGCAGGTCGGCATGCACATCGCCGCCACCCGCCCCGACACGATCGACGTCGAGAGCGTGGACCCGGCGGCGCTGGAACGCGAGCGCAACATCCTCGCCGATCAGGCGCGCCAGTCCGGCAAGGCCGAGAATGTCATCGAGAAGATGATCGAAGGCCGGATCCGGAAGTACTACGAGGAGGTCGTGCTGCTCGAGCAGGTATGGGTGCATGACGGCGAGAGCCGGGTGAAGGCGGTGTTGCAGAAGGCCGGCGCCAAGCTGCTGGGCTTCGACCGCTTCGCGCTCGGCGAAGGCATCGACAAGCAGGCCGGCGACTTCGCCGCCGAGGTCGCGGCGGCAGCGGGCGTGACGAAGGACACCGACGACGACAAGGACGAGCCGAAGGGTTGATCTTTTCCGTCCGGGCGCGCGTACTTGAACCGGGCGCCGCAGCGTCCCTCTGTTGCTATGCTGAGGCCGTCATCGTGAAGGGCCGCTCATGGGACTGCGCTGCGACCTGATCGTCCGGAACGCGACCGTCTTCGACGGCACCGGCGCGGAGCGTTTCCGCGCCGATGTCGGCGTCACCGGTGATCGGATCTCGGCCGTCGGCGACCTCGGCGGTGCGAGCGCGGATCGCGAGATCGTCGCCGACGGCCTTGCCGTGGCACCCGGCTTCATCGACGCGCATACGCATGACGACCGCGCGGTGCTATGCGGCCCCGGCTGCATGCGCTGCAAGACGTCACAAGGCGTGACGACGGTTGTCGTCGGCAATTGCGGTGTCAGCCTCTCGCCCGTGGCGATGACGCAGCGGCCGCCGCCGCCGCTGGACCTGCTCGGGGATGAAAGCTGGTGGCGGTTCGGCAGCTTCGGCGATTACGCGGATGCACTCGCCCTTACGCCTCCGCCGGTCAATGTCGTCGCCCTGATCGGCCACATGTCGCTGCGCCTCGAGGCGATGGGGGGCGACACGCAGCGTCCGGCCACCGACGCGGAGGCCGCGCGCATGCAGGCGCGACTCGCCGAGGCGCTGGATGAGGGCGCGGCGGGGTTCTCGACCGGGCTTTGGTACCCGCCGAGCATGATGGCGCCGACCGACGAGGTGATCGCGGTGGCCGAAGCGTTGCGCAACCGCCATGCGCTCTACGTCACGCACATGCGCGACGAGGCAGCCGGCGTGCTGACCTCGATCGACGAGACGGTGCGGATCGGCGACGCGGTCGATGTCCCCGTTGTCATCAGCCACCACAAATGTGCGATGCCGGAGAACTTCGGCCGGTCGCGCGAAACCCTGCCGCATATCGACGCCGCGGCCGCGCGGCGGCGGATCGACTTCGATGTGTACCCGTATCACGCCGGCTCGACGGTGCTGATGCCGGAGCGGGTGCGTCCCGACGTGCCGGTGCGGGTGTCGTGGTCGAAGGCGCATCCCGAGCGGGCCGGACAGATGCTGGCCGACATCGCCGCCGAATGGGGCTGCGACCTGCGCGAGGCGGCGACTCGCCTGTTGCCCGCGGGCGGCATCTATTTCCAGATGGACGAGGACGACGTGCGCCGCATCCTCGCGCATCCCCGTTCGATGATCGGCAGCGACGGCTTGCCGCATGACGACTTTCCGCATCCGCGCCTATGGGGCACGTTCCCGCGCGTGCTCGGCCACTACGCGCGGGACCTCGGTCTGTTCAGCCTGGAGACCGCCGTCCACAAGATGACGGGCCGCCCTGCCGACGTCTTCGGGCTGCGTGACCGCGGCGTCGTTCGCGCCGGCGCGTTCGCCGATCTGGTGCTGTTCGACCCCGCGACGGTGATCGACAGCGCGACGTTCGACACGCCGACGGTGCCCGCGCGCGGCATCGTCGAGACGCTGGTGAACGGAACCGTGGCGTACCGCGCCGCCAGTCCCTCCCCCGACACCGGGAGCGGCCGCCTGCTCAAGCGGGCCGCCTAGCAGCCTGTCGGAGTTAGCAGTTTTGCGGATGAATATGTCGCCAACGGCCACCGGCGGATTCTCTTGTTGTGCAGAACCGCGAAGTATCGAAA